>Ga0182738_1004930_pt1 | contig 14504 bp, 8 predicted proteins | sample eDN5th30CBELigMG_FD_128876 | JGI IMG/M metagenome (GOLD analysis project Ga0182738, IMG submission 128876) | Enriched Miracle-Growth compost microbial communities from Emeryville, California, USA - eDNA 5th pass 30_C BE-Lig MG (version 2)... ... | reverse complement strand
TTATCCGAAAAAAATATCTACAAATCTTTTGATTAGGAAGTCGGAAGAATTTTTGAAAAGTCTGGAAATATTTTCCACGAGATGATGGAAAAATGAAATTTTCTATCGGCAACACTGGTGAGCTCCCTCTCAGACTCAGAGTTGCTTGTTCATCACTCAAAATGATGACTCTGTGTTTTATGAATTTTTTCTCATAAATTATTTGAGAATTGTTGAAAATTGGAAAAAGAAATTTTTCTCTTGTCTCTCATCGAAAGTCAGATTTAATTAATTGCTCTTGAGATTTCATTTATCTAAGGAAATTTTCCTATGTCGTCAATACTCTTTTCAAGACGATGAAAATCAAGAAAGTAAAGGGTTTTTGATTTTCAGGTCTGATTTGAGTTTTCAAAATTTTCTTTAGAAATAAAGAGTCATCATTCAACTTTCTATACATTTTCTCAAGTCGGAGGAAAGTCTAAATTTATTTTGGTTAAACTGTTGTCTCGAATTGAGATTTTTCGAAAGAAGGAAGAACCAAATTTCTTTTCTATCTTGATCTGATTTTATGTTAAAAATTAATTCACAGGCAAACAATCTTTGAGAGTTAACAGAATTTTAATTGACAAAGTAGGCAAGGAGATGAGGGGAAGTCTACAATATAAGGGTGCGGAGCTGATGGATATTTTCAAATAGTGGAAAGGAGCCAATTCTGGCTCATCTGAAGAGCGGATAAAAATCTATCAAACTCGAGCGTTATATTTCCGGGCTTGAGTAGGTGCTAAATTAAAATCATTAAGATCTAACTGTTTTTTAAACTCGGTAAATTCTCGAAATCCAATTTTGGTTTTTTAGCTTCGAAATTTTCTTCAATTTCTCGCGCGAAATACATTAACTTCCGTGTTTTGATTTCAAAAAGTACCATTCTCATCATCAAACTGTACAATACCAAAGAAGTAGAACTCTGGGAGAAACTATGAATATCAACCTTTTACCGAATCTGATGAAGTGAATTTTAATATTTGTAATTTCTCTGAAATCTCCTCCATCTTCGAGGATGCTAATCGATTGATAATTCAAAAATCTTCTTTCAAGTGAGATAGACAAGTATATTTGCCTCCCTCCCTCCATAAACCCATCAAGCAGAAGTAGTAGATTTTCTCTTTCTGCGGTTTCTGTTATAAAATTTATTACACTGGATTTTTTTTTTCAAAACTTCAAAATCAACAGGAAAAAAGTATCTTCTTCTTCTACAATTTAATTCTTAATACACTGAGGAAATGATGGTGAATCAAGTTAAAGGTGATAAACAACAACTTGTGATGTTCCCAAAGCAAATCTGAAGTTTATCAACGACATAGATTGATGCAGATCAGCGGAATTAGTTAGGGAAGCGCGAAAACAAAAAAGTTTTGCCTGCTATTAATTAAAATTTGAGCCAAAAATTTCTACATAAACTTTAATAAACTCTGACTGAGATATAATTTAAATCACTCAAATCGAAAAGACTTTGGATAATGTCTATAGCCATCCAGAAAAAGAGACTTAATAAAAAGAACCAAGTCGAATACGCCCAAGCTATTTCTCAAGTAGAAACCTCTCTAATTTGTGGTTTACTTATTCTTCATTTTAGTTCAAGACAACAAACCCGCTTCATGATCAATATTTCAAATTTCTCCAAGAGTTTGAGGTCAACTTTAAGAAGAGTGCTTCTCAAATCACTCTCAAGAGTTTGAAAGTCGTCTTGGAAAGTTTCTACAAACAAGTGAAAGTTGATGAGTTCTTTTTAACAGATTTATCCAAACATGGAGACTCTTCTCAGAACAATTCTGACAATATTTTCCTCATTACCAAAACGTCCGACATTGTCAATATGGTGGCTGATTACATCCTCAACAAGAAAAGCATCCTTATCCGAAACAGAAGATCTTTTGACCTTCTCGACAAAATTTCTTCTGAAACCAAAGACGTCACTCTTCTCGTAAGTTTGATGGCGTGACTCGAATTTACTTTTTAGTGTGTGAAAATTCTCAAATTGTTTGCCATAATCAACATTCATTTTGCTATTCTTTTATCCAACAAAAAGGGATTTTGCGCAAGAATGTTTGAATTGATGCTCCAAGATAATAAAGCTTATTTCAAGCAAGTTCTCGGTATTCAGGAGGCTTTAATTGCAGCTAATAACGATATCGTCAACCCTAGCATCTACCCTTACATGCAAGAGTAACTTATTGAAAATACTTTTAATAACTCAATAAACCAGGGTGTTATTTAATATGCCAAAGAAGTATTTTGCTAGATTTTCCAGAATCATTGCCTTGTTTGTTCTTGAAAACACAGAAAAAACCGATTTTAAAGAACTTCCCTCTGGATTTAATGAAAACAAAATGATTTCAATTCATTCTTTTATTCTTGGAATCCCAGACCTCATTGAAACTTATGCTGTCATCCTTGAATATCTCAGAGAAATCATGGAAAGATTAATTTCCACCAATCCCCAAAATCTCCGCAAATCTCTCAGATATTTGAAAGAGTCAAATCTCATCAAAGACTCTGGATTAAATCTCAGTTTCTTGAAACCTCTTTTTGAACAATCTCAATTCTCGGAAAGTCTCGTTTCAGAGATTTTTATGCCAAAGTTTATTGTGAAATTCATGGTTAAAAAGAGCAATCTGGTAAAACAATTCTGGAGTTTGCAAATGAAATCTAACCTTGCAATGAATAGACTGAAATCCTGTTTATTATTTCAAATTTGCTTTCAAGTAAAAGAAAAGTGGAGGTTCAAAACCGACTTCGTCAAATCAACTTTATGGAAAAAGTTATGAGCCCACTCTTTGATCTCTTATTCCATCCTGATCTTGATAGTCAAAATACTGAAGATCCATTCTACGTAAGATGATTTTCTCTCTATAAAATCCCTTACCCTCCCTCCTAGAATGATGATTGTAGTTCGAATAATCCACTTGCAACAACAAGAATCCAGCTTTTACGTATTGTTATTAATTTCTGCGATCGTGACACTCCCAACACCCTCAACAAAGATGTTCTTCTTTCAAGTGAAGAAAAAAACATCCTTTATTCGTAACCGCGGCTTTATGCTTAAAAATAACCATCCATAGACAGTTGATCCCAGGAGCATTGAGAGTACACAACAAAACTTATACCCCACCTGAAACTACTCCTCGTGATATTAAAACAATCTCAAAGCAAATTAGCAGCATGGAACTCCAAGACCAAGATCGTCAAGATCAAGAGTTTTTCACAAGTGAAGTGCTCAAGAATGACGCTTTTGCCAATGTCGAAAAGAAGGGACTTTTACATAAAATCATCAACCTTTTCAACTATTTCCACCCAAATTCCAATTATAGATTCTGGCTTGCTTCTTGTGTTGAAGCTTTCCTGAGAGGATTCCATGAGGCTCATCAAGCCTTTGTCGCTCATACCGGAATTTTGTACCACTTACTTGATCAAATTATCAACAAGAAAATCTCAAGGGCCAGCAACCTTCAAATCAGTTATGACTTGATTGGTGAAATCGTCAAGTTCAACAAATACAACGTCATCTTCTTGGAAAAAATGTGCGAAAACTTTGATTGGACTCAAAGCCTGGTCGACAAAGCTCTGGTTAACGTTGTTGACTCCAATGTTTTCCTCAGAGCCATGTTCTTATCATTTGAGCGCTTTGAACACTCTTCTGCTTCTAAAGAGAGCTTCAATGAGCGATCCCAACTCCACTCTCGTTTCGCTCAAGAACGCATGAAATGCTTCCATTTGATCATCGAATCCGTTGAATCCACCTTAATCAATCAAGACAGTAAGGTCTTTTGATTCGGATCAAACTTATCTTCCTTTCTTAGATATCTGCTGCATTAATACCACCCTCATTATGGCGATATTTGCTGATCAAAAAGGACTTCTTGAAGCATACTTTAAGGGTTTGATCAACAAAGATGATATCTGCTCAGAAAAGGCCAAGAAGGTCATGGAAAACTTCAAGTAATTTTTTAACCTCTTTCCGTGTTTATATCTTAATTCATAGTCATGTTCTTGAGATCTGGCACAGATATTACATGTCAAAGACGAGAGACAGTTTCAGTTTGGAATATACCTCCTCAATTCCCTTCCATTATTTCTCCAACATGAAGCATAAATTGCAAAGCTTGTGTCAAAAGCAGGTCGAAACCTTGACTGTCGAGGCATAATTTGGTTGGAATTCCCAATTTCTGATATATTATTTTCTACTAACATATGTTTACCTTTCTTTCATTTGAATTTTTCATGTCAATGTCAATGTAAAAATTTGTATTTTGATATTTGTCCAAAAACTATATTAATTTTGTTGAGTAATTGTATAAAATGTCCTCCTTCCTTGTAAATACTTTGTAATTTTGAATGGTTTTCTTTCTATCTATCAAATTAGAATTTTTCAACAGATCTATTCGATAAATTTTTGCGGAAAGAATCACTCGAATAAAAAATACACGCAATAAATTTATATTCAATTTATCTTTAAATATTCATTATCATTATATCTTGATATGCCTCGCAAAGACAGGAGTAATAGTAGGTATCTCTCTGACATAATTTCACTTTGTTAATGAAAAAAGGTCATCTTCATCATCCCGATCCGGATCTCGATCTTCAAGTTCAAGTCGTTCAAGAGCAGAAGACAGAAAACAAAAGTAAAAAGCTAATTCTGGATTGATGATATTTACCCTTTCGAAGACCAAAGGTCGAAGTAAAGCAAGATGACAAAAAAGTTGCAAATGAACCAAAGCATGAAGACAGAAAACCTGAAAAACACCAAACAAAAAAAAGAGAATCTAAATCGAGGTCCTCTTCCAAATCAAGATCTTCTAGATCCAGATCCCATTCAAAACAAAAAAAGAAGGAGCAAAAGCATAAAAAGCACCACAAGAGGTCGAGCTCAAGAGATAGAAAAGAAAAAAAGAAGAAAAATGAGCATAAAAAGAAGAAGGAAGAGAGAAGAAAAAGATCAAAGAGTGCTTCAAGCAGTGGAAGCAGAAGTAGAAGTAGAAGTGCAAGCAAAAATAGAGACAAGTCTAAAAAGCATCACAAAAAGCATGATGATTCAAGTAACACTTTTGTTGAGAATATTCCAGAAGCTTACTATTTCCTCTTTAGAAAGAGATAAAAAGAGGGAAAAGGAAGAACGTACCGAGAAAACTCATAAAGAAGAAAGGCATCGTGACAAAAGTAAAGAAATCGAAAAATCCAAAGACAAAAAGAGAGAAAAGAGCCATGACAAGGAGAAAAATAGAAAGCATAAAGACAGCGACCATGAAAAAGGTCAGAAGAGAGAAAAGTCTGCTGAGAAGGAGAGACATCGTCGAGGAGACAGAAGCAAAAGTCAAGAGAAAAAACCAAGAGTATAAATAATATTTGAGCAAACAAGTGTTTCTCACAATTTAGGAGGATGATGAAAGTTATAAAAGATCTAAGGCTGAACAAAAGGATTATGATAAAGAACGTAACCGATCTCAGAGTAGAGATGCTGAAAAGCATGATGACGAAGATGGTACTGTCAAGAGAGGAAGAGGTTTTGGAGGAAAAACTTTTGCAAACAATTTGAGAGCCTGGGGAAATGACGATTACGAATCAAGCAATTCAAGACTCAAAGGGTATATTTTGGAAATTCGGGCAATTTTCTGATTTGGAAATAGAATTGATAGAAGAGTGAAAAGAACTACTAGAAATAATGAAGACAAGATGAGAGCATGGAATGATAAGCCTGAGGATAATAAAAGAGATTTCCGCAATAATCGTGACCGAAGAGATAATGACAATAGAAGAGGTGGAAGAGATCGTGACAATGATAGGTTTCAAAGAAGAAATGGAGATGAAAGAAAGGACAAAGACAAGAAACGAGCAGCTGATCGATGGGATCATGATAGATACGAAACTACAATGAGAAGTCCAGCAGGATCTGAGGTTGAAATTTCATTCGTAATTTAATAACTAAAAAAATATTTATAGGACAGAGCAATCGATCCTAGGGATTCTCCAGATTATAATTTACCTGCTGAAAATGAATAAGAGTGGAAGGAAATTCAAGAATTCATTTGCTTGCTTTTCTGAAAAGAGGAAGAATTTATTAAAGGAGTTTATTTTGTTGTGATTTCCTTTTCTCCATTTTCACTTCCATTTGGCGCGGTATGCATTCCATTTGTATAAATATGCAAGCAAATCCAAAAATAAATATTTTCCTCTCAATTGTGATCTTTTGAGCGTTTAAAAAGCAACCTGGGAGTTGTACTGAACTGGTATATTCTTTTGTTCCCCGGCGAAAATTAAAATTTTTTAAAAATCATCGAGGCTTTTCTCCCACTATCAACTCTGGGAAATTAAATCTTTGAGAAAGTGTGGCAGCTTCTGAAAATCGATCTGAAAAGTGATGAATCCTCTAAAAAGAAAGACGTCTATAATTTCTTCTGTTTTTTTTTGCTGAGGGATGAATTCTGGAACTTTTTTGAAAGAAAGTTCAAATTTTTTTTCCTTGGACTCTCTCCCCACATTTTGTGTGCCATAAAAAAACCTGAATTTAATTTTGGTTATTTCTGCAATTTTTTAACTTCTTGAGAAATCCCACCAAACAGCCATCATTCCAATTCAAAGAAATTGGCACGAAATTTCAAAATTTCTAAAACTTTCTGAATTTATAATTTTCACGAAAAGCATATTTTTGATTGTCTAATTAATTTCTAACGAAATTTCTTAAAATGTCAAATTTCACAGGAACGATCCCGTGAATTCATTTTGGAACTCTCTCTTTCGATGAAAAGCTTTGGAATAACGTTTTGGGGAAGAAACTAAAATGCTATCAATTTTTTATCATAAAAAATTGTGAACACTTTGACTCACAATAATTTGAACTTCTTCGAAAAGTGAGGGATAAAATTGGAGAAAGGTCTGTAAAAAAATCAACCGTTGTTAAAAATGATAAACGTTTTTGGATTCGTTTTTTCTTTACCAGCTTATTTGATAAAATTTTAAAAAGGGTTGTGATTGGCTTCAAAACTCAAGAAAAGATATGCTAAATATTATGCCAGCGTTTTTCCAACTGTTCTAAGATCTGAAGGACACCAAATCAACTCAGAAAAAGGAAAGTAAAATGTGATTCTAGGGATCTTTTGTCCTTCCTCGAGATGTTGATGAGATGAGTTTTTCCTTCGTGTTGGCAAGAAAAACCAATAATTCTCACAAATTCAGGAGATTAGTTCTAAAACGACTATCAGTTAGATAATACTCATCAAAATCGAGAAATCATATGATTCCTCAGAAAAAATTCCATCTCGAATGTCGATAAAGAACATTTTCTCCAAAGGGTTCTTTTCAATCTCAATGATGGTTGTTGACCTTTCCAAGAGAATGATTTCTGCATTTCTCACCCTCTCGTACAATTTGAATTTTAAAATTTGATTTATCGTTTGTCTATGATTACAAACACCTTTTTTATGAACTTTTTTGACTTTCAATAGTTTAAAAAACTATTCGTTTTTATTAATTTGAATGAACTTGTTTTATTCATCAAGGAACATTTCAGCCGGGCGAGCACTGGGATTCACCATACTTATTCTGAGTACCTCCCTCCTATCTCAATTCCACCTTTTCTTACATTGTAAACAGGCTTGGTATTCAGTTTAGCTCAGAGTATCACTTTTGTCAAAACAAAATCGGACATCAATATCATTTCTCCCATACAGCATGAATATTCAGAGACTGTGCCGCATCCTTCTTTCTTGATGAAAAACACTCGTAAAAATCGTCATTTTAATCCTCTCATTTGTCATTTAGGCCTCTATTCTCCAATTTTGATTGAAAAAGGGAATGCCAGGCCCCGTGGAGTCATCATAATTATAGCTGCCGTCGCTGCAACCCTAGCATGTTGTTTTTCCATTAAATATCTCTTATATCAAGTATAATCTTCTGTCCTTCAACAAATTAATTTTGAAATAGTCCAAGAGATCAAGATTGATTCTTAATAAAATTGAAAAGTTAAAAAAGAAAAGTCAACAAGAGGAAATTGCCATTTTGAATGTCGAAACAACACTTCCGTAATTGAAAAAGTTTTTCGCATTCCTATCCTTTTATTTTATAAAAATCATGATTGATATCTGATCAATATCAACTGATACATTATGGATTCTATATAACATTTGAAGAAAGAGAGCTACGCTTTATTAAAATTTTATATTTGTATGCTTTATTTACTAAAACGTCCCTGACTTTGAAAAACTGTTCAAAGAATTCAAGTTTTTACTTATAACGACCATAGAGCCTTTACATCATCCCATATACGTGGAAATCTGATCTCAAGTACTGATTTATCTGCCGCTCTTGCTAAATCATTGTATGTCTAGAAGTGGATTATTTTAAACAAAAAGCAAATATTGAAATACGATAGTTGTGAAAATGGAAACTCCATTGAAAATGAATTTAACAAGGTTTCCAATATTGAATCTTGTCTTGAACTTCGAAATTTCTAAAAATTAGATGAGGAAATCTCTCTCTCAAATTCTCAATTTACTTTTAGCAAATGAAGCCAAGATGAAACCAAGAGGCATTTTTTGTGGTCTGATCATCAAAAAGTCTGTTATAGAATCCCTATATATAAAGTAAGGTGACAATTTAGCTCAAAGCAAAATACAAATTTTGAACATTTCCACTTTCTTTCTTTTGACTAAAGGTCTTTTCCATCATTGGTAATTTAAAGACGACTCTCCAAGGGAACAGTGTTTGATTATTATTTGTGAGATGTGACACAATCAAAAACAGAGGAACTTGATTGATAAAATCAACGGCTTTTGTCAAGATAATCTAAAAATATGACAAACTATAACTCGAAAAAGTTACGTGGACGAGCAAAACTGCAATTTGAGTCCAGAGAGCCCAAACGTAGTACATTGTGATGGTGGGCAATAAACTGATGAGGACAAAAGCAATGGTTGTAGCAATAATCTTTTGAGTCCATTCAAACTCATAATCTTCTTTTTTCTGAGTGAGAGCATTCACGCGTTTATCGCGAACAATTTTAAAGAAGCTTCTAAAGCTTTCAAGCCAACGATGATAAGAGCTCACCAGTATATTGTAGAGGAAAAATCTTGAAAAATATTAGAAAAATCTCAGTATTGTTGAAAAGCTTACACATGGAGAGTATATATTCTGATGACCTCTTTTCCAATCACAAGAACAAAGCTGAGTCCGCATAATCCATAGAATGAAAACACTTTGAGGAACAGAGCTTCAAACGGTGTGATATATGTTGTGTACACATCCCAGAGATTGAGGAGGAAGATAAAGAATTTTCCGAGGATGAAATTAAAGTTGGGATTTGGTTTGAAACCAGATGGTAAACCCATTAGCCAATGAACCTTATCAATCAATTCTTCGATATGAATTCCTTGGAAGAGAGAGTGGATGATTCGAAGAAGATTTGAGGTATTTTGATACAAGGCGTAAGTAAAGATCAAACCAAGCAAAGTATCCACAATCATGAAGGTGAGCCCAGAATAGAGCTTGGTATATGCTTGGAATACAAAAACATAGTTTGAGCTTTGAGTTTTACTATTCAGGATCGCAAGCAGAGTTGACCATTTTTGCATGATTTTCAGCTTGAAGGTAATTTCGCTGTTTATATGGGTGAACAAATTGTAGTCTTTGAGACTCTTGTGGACAAATGGGAGCTTCAAGTTAATCATATTGATGAACAAGAGGAAGCCGATTCTCTGGAGCTGGAAGAAAAGAACAAATATTCTCATGATAAGTCTCAGGATTGGATGTGTTGGAGCCAAGTGCTGATTATACAGAGTCATTTTTCTTATCTCTTCATATTCCTTTGATTCAAACTCGCTTTTTTCCTTGCTTTGAACAATTTCCTGCTCACTTTCAGATTCGATCTGGGGCTGAGGAGCTTTGAGCTGGATGTGATAGGCTTTTCTGATAATGTAGCAAAGATTGATTTGCTTGATAATATAGTTGAGATTCGGGAGGTCTCGATTGAAGTTGGGATCCTCTTCAGCAGTTTTACATTTCAAAAGTTCGATAGTGTTCAAGTCATAATCCTTCTCATAGAGGGAATCTGATTTTTTGAAATATTCTTGCAATCTTTCTTCGAGGCTTTCCGCTGGCTCATTGAACGAAGGAAGAGTTTGAAGGAAATCTTCAAGCCTTCTAGACTCAAACAGGTCTTCTCCCAACTTTGTCCTCTGAAGGGTTAATAGCCTTCCTTCAGATTGATCGTCGTAAGCAATAATTTCGCACCTAACTTTATACTTGTAGCCACAAACATACAAATCTCTTTTGTAAAATATCAGAATTGTTAAAGTTTAAGAATTTTATTACTTGAGATGGAATGGACAAGTTTCAGAGTTTCCTAGAGACAGAGGATTAGAATAAACTTTCATGAAACTGTTTGTTTACTTTGGATTTCCAAGTTGATCCAAATGTTGTTATTTTCTCTCCTTTCAATGCATTCCTCTGAAAGCATTTCTCCATTATCCAGAGCCGCTCCCAATAAAATGAGATTTGCCTGGAAAAAAATTAGACTTAAAGAAACAGTTTTTTGTAAACATGGCATAAAGAGTTGAACTTTTGAAGAGAAGAATGTTTCAGCCTCCGTTCGATTTGGTCGGCCTGTTTAAATTAGTTTGAGAAAATGATTTCAAATCGGTTCTACTGTTATGTTATCCTGAACATCTATGACATGGATGCAAAAGCCTGATATGTTGTAGCCTATCTGGATTTAGTAAGTGGGCAAAAGAGCTTTTAACCGATCATTAGGCCCTTTTTATAAAGGCACGATGCCGGAATATAGATTTGAGATACTTCCAATGGCATATTTTTTTAAAAAGTGTTCAAAACAAAAAATTTAATTTTGCTTTCATTATTTAGCAAGCTAATAGCTACTTCTAAAATTATCATTCAGACTGCTACTACTAATATTGGCATACCAAACCAAATATATCTTTTCGTGTTTATTTACTGAAGTGAAGATTTCAAAAATTATCGAGATCTATCTGCCTTTTTACTTTTCAAATTGCAAAAGATCCAAGTTTTCTCAAACTCATTCTCAGCTGATTTTTTGTCAAATTTTAGATTTGCGTGAGGATCAAAATTGAAAGAAATTCACAATGAGAAAGTTTTTAGAAAATAGTATAAAGAAAAAATCTCAGTCTTGTCAATTTTTCTTGTTTTTGAGAATTTTATTATGGAAAGAGAGTTGTGGGTTTGAAAACCAAAGATATAACAATTATACAAAAAAGTTTCGAGAATTCATGGCTGGAAAGAGATATATAACTTTTTCTCTTGAGATGATTCTTTACAATTGGGAACTTGAACAACAATAAATATTACAAAAAAGCCTCATCAAAACCCGTCCCGATTGCTTACAGCTTTTTCAAGACTCCTGCCCAATATTGACCATCAAATTCCTAAATTTAGTTGTTAATACCTTTAAAAACTCCTATTACTGTTGAATAAATATTAAAGTTGGAATTGAAATTGGCCAAAAACTGGACATATTTTTCTTTAAAGGCGTTGAGCTCTTCAATTTTCTGAATTTTAGTTTTCAATTTATCGACATCTGCAGAGTCACTATGAGCTTTAAAGTATTCCTAAAAAGAGTGATTTGAGATTGACAGCAAATCTACATTCAAAAATTCAGGCTGAAGTTTGTGGAGAACTTTTTCAACATTTTGATAGACAGTCTCCATTTTCTCAGTGCTTTTTGCAATTTCTATTTTATTCATGTTATCATTTGAAATCGATATAATTCTCAAATGCCTTGAAGGATTTTGGAGGTTTCTTGGAAGTAGATTTCGATACGATCAATATATTTTGCATTCATAAATTGCTGGAGCTCAACTCTATTTTTAATTGGGACATCTTCATCATGATTGTATTCCTCATAGAGATCATAGAATTTTGTTTCTCTAGAAGTTGTTTCAGATGCTTCAAATTTCACCAAGAGAGGCTTGAAATAGTTGTTGCAAGTATCAATGTATTCTTGGGTCTGAACAATTGAATTGAGATATTTTTTGGCAAGTTCCTTCTTTTCTAAAATGCTAGATTTCGATTATTGGGATTGAAAAACTCAAGAAAACCTTGCTTTCTCCTTTTCAAGAGTGGTTAAAGATGTGTTGGTAATGTGTTGAGTTTCTGTGTTCATCATCTCAAAATTGATTAAAAATTATTGCCTGGTCTGGTCGAATATCTAAAAAATCGACAATTACACTAGTTCAATCAGAAATCCAAAAAGAAAAATCAGGAAACCGATTCTTCCAAATTTTCTTTTGAAAAAGAGATTCTTCTCAGAATTTTCAAACATTAAAAAAAAGATGTCAAAAATAAATTTCTTTTGAGTGATTTTTTTCCCCCCTCAATCTCCCAATGAAAAGGTGATTCTGTTGAAAAATTTTATCGACTTTGCTTGGTCGATTTTTCTGTCTCTCTTCCTCTGTGCTTTTCGTCATCTCCTAAAAAAAATCAGATCTCATTTCTGGTCTTGCTTTGGAAGAGAGAAAAACATTTGAGCAAATTAATCTTGCAAAATCCAAAGTTTTTGACATATTCAAATCGGCTCATGAGGAAAAACTTTTTTCAAAAGGCATCCAAAAACGTCAAAAAAAACCAAAATGATAAAAACACAGAGAAAGATGAAAAAACTTCGAGCAAAATTCTGTCACAATAAAAAAAAAAATCTCATTAAATTTCTTCTCGAAAAAAACTTTGAGAATTTTCTTTGAGCAACGAGGGAATTTAGTTCTTTTAAAGTATTTCAATTGAACTGGAATAATTTTTTTTTTAATTATTTCATTTTATTAAACATTTTTTAATTAAAAAATTCCATTGAATTTGAATCAAAGTAAAATAAAAATTTTTAGAAAGTTGAAATTAAATTTTGAACTTTTATTAATTTGAATTTTTTTTGAATAATTTTGGGTCTTAGGAAGAATAATACATTTCCAGACTTTCAATAAGCCTTTTTCTTCTAAATAATTTTGAAGGTTCAGGCCATTTCATACATAACCAGTGCTCTTTTCATGAACTCTTTCACATTGGAAACAACGCCAAGATTATTGATCTTTCTCTCAATGATAATTGAGATAATTAATTATTAATTTTTTAATTCAAATTGATTTCAAATGTTGAAAGGAAGTGTTTTTCAGGAAATAAATAAACAATGATCATTTAAAATTCAACAAGATCCATTAAAATGTATTTTATTCATGAAAACAATATGGGACATGCTTTTTGAAAATGTGTTAAAGGTCAAAAATCTCCTCCCTTCTTGAGGATCTCCAAAGGTGGTAATTCTCAAAAGGATAAATATCAAGATTTACCACCTTTTCAAAAACTCCTCTTTTCCATCGGTGCTCTCTCATTTAATAATTCTGTTTTCTTGAAATTTTAATTGCTATTGAGCTAAAGATTACAAATTATGATGGAAAAGGGCACTCTTGGCTTGATTCAATGGAATAGAAAATTCGAATATTAGCTAATCAAAACATGGAAATTCCTTCAACACTCAGAAATAAATCAACAACTTTTCTCTTGAATAAACTGAAAAGATTTCTTGACAAAGAAGTTCCTACCATGTCCTGATATCAGAGGTTGGTGTATTAGGAGCTTCAAAAATGGTGTCGAAATTCAAGTTGCAAATCACCTTAGCGGACTTCTGAAAAATTTTTGTGTAAATTATGGTGAACTCATAGGATTTGATCAAAATGTTTGCAAAATCACCCAAAAGAGCCTGAATTTTCTCAAAGCCTTCTCATTGATGAATATCAACGTTTTAAATCAGCGAGTTTCCAGAATGATTAAGAATTATGAAAATTATTATTGTATAAATCTTTGTTTAAAGCAGGGATAACAGAGGCGCGCCTCTGTTGTGCGTATGCCGGCTGTATCATGGCTGTTTGCTGGATGCGTGTTGGATGTAGGAATTGTCGCAACATTACTGTATCGCTATCGCATCACAGTTAGCCCTTGACTTCAAACCCTTAAAACTCAAACAATTCAAGATGATAATAATAAGAAAATTAGGAAGTATGGAGTTTGATTGAATTTGAGTTGCTTAAGGATCTTGAAGTTCAATTTTTTAAACTTTAATGCCCTAAGCGCTGAACGTATCAATATTGAACTCTATGCAATTCAATACAATATTCAATTAATATCCATGTCAATCATATTTTTAATTACTTATATATTTAATTCATCATATATACAAGTACATTCAGCAAATTAATTTTTAGTCTGTCTTTAAAGATAATATTCTTCTTCTTCGATTGCAGCAACCGACTTCTGTGATTGAATCTCTTTTCCTTTATCATCTTTGCCTTCCAAATAATCGTATTGACCTTCTGCCGCTTCTTCTTTGCACAACTCAGGGCTACCAGCGTCTTGACTCAGAAATGGATACTCATTCGGTTTGTCTCTCATAGGTTCACATGCTACGGCCTGATTTCCATTGAATTTCACAACTTTCCGATCTTCTGCAATAAAAG
>Ga0182738_1004929_pt1 | contig 14505 bp, 8 predicted proteins | sample eDN5th30CBELigMG_FD_128876 | JGI IMG/M metagenome (GOLD analysis project Ga0182738, IMG submission 128876) | Enriched Miracle-Growth compost microbial communities from Emeryville, California, USA - eDNA 5th pass 30_C BE-Lig MG (version 2)... ... | reverse complement strand
TCACGCTCTGGCTCGACACGGCCATGAACACGCTGATGACGATGCCCCGCACCCGCGATCTCAAGTGCTGGTTCTTCGTCGATGAGCTCGGCGCATTGCACCGCCTGCCAGCCCTCGAGAAAGGCTTGCAGACGGCGCGCAATTTCGGCGGCGCGATTGTTCTTGGCCTGCACGCCTATGCCAAGCTCAAGGAGGTCTACGGCGAAAACATGGCGATGACGCTGGCATCGCTCGCCCGGACCAAACTGATCCTCGGAACCGCCGACCGCGAGACCGCCACCTGGTGCTCCGACTTCATCGGCCATCGCCAGGTCAGGGACATGGAAGAGGGCTACACTTATGGCTACAACAATGCCCGCGATGCGGTCAGTCTCACCCCGCGCAAGCACATCGAGCCGCTCCTGCTGCCCGACCAGCTGATGAACCTTCCGCGCCTGTCGGGGTACATCAAGTTCCCTGATGGCTTTCCCGCCGCACCGGTCAAGCTCAAGCCTGTCAATCGACCCAAGCGAGCAGAGACCTTCATTGCCAGGGTCAAGGAAAGCCCGAAGGCAAGGGTCACGTTGCCCCATCCAGCGGCGGAGCAGGCCGAGCAGAAGGCAGCGCCAACAGGCAGCGAGCATCCCTCGTCGAACGACGACGGAGCGGGCAAGCCGGTCGTCCCAAAGCAGGGCGAACTGGCGCTGGATCAGGGACCGAAAGCCGCGCCGAGACAGGAGCCTGACGCGCCAGCCAAGGATATTGGGCGAGCAGTGGAACACCCACCCGGCAAGACGTCGAAGGAGCGGGAACCGGCAGCTCGCTCAGGGCGAGACAAGGCGGGCAAGGCCAGGAAGGAGTGGTCGAATACCAGAACCGATGCGCGTGCGCGTAAAGCTGGACCTTCCGCCCGCCCACTTCTCACGACAGGCGAAGCCGCAGTTGCGCCGGATCAGTCGGCTTCGCCGAAGGGCACGCCCCAGGCCAGCACGCCCGGAACGGAAGGGCTGCAACAGGGCAAGCCGGATAACCCGAAGAGCCAAGGCTCCAGCGATGCCGCCGCGCGCAAGCTGATGATCGAGGATGGTTTGCGGGAGCACGAGCCTCCGCCGATCACTGGTCCCGATCTTGGTGACATGGAGATGTGAGGATGTCGCTGACTTCCTCTGCAAGGCGGACTGATCGATGCTGTCGGTAGCCAATGTCCGCACCGCAGGCGGCGCGGCCAACTACTTCGCTGCCGACAATTACTACACGCGGGCTGATGCCGATCGCTCGGGTGAATGGCTGGGCAAGGGCGCTGCCGCGCTCGGGCTCGAGGGGACCGTCGACGCACGGCAGTTCGAGGCGGTTCTTAAGGGACTGCTGCCCGATGGCAGCCGCGTCGGCAGTGACAACCGGGCGCACCGGGCGGGGACCGACCTCACCTTTTCGATGCCGAAAAGCTGGTCGGTCCTCGCTCTGGTGGGCGGCGACAAGAGGATCCTCGATGCCTACGCCGCGGCGGTCCGGGAAACCCTGCGCTGGGCCGAGAAGAACCTTACCGAGACCCGGATGGAGGTTCGCGGCAGAGAGCGTGCTGTCCAGACCGGCAACCTTGCGATCGCGCTCTTCCAGCACGACACCAATCGCAACCAGGAGCCCAACGCGCACTTTCATGCCGTCATTGCCAATGTGACGAGAGGGGCCGATGGCAAATGGCGGGCGCTGCGCAATGACAAGCTCTGGCAGCACAATACCTTGCTCAATGCCATGACGATGGCGCGGTTTCGGCTGAGCGTCGAGAAGCTCGGCTACGAGGTCGGGGAGTTCGGCAAGCACGGCAATTTCGAGGCCGTCGGGGTGCCCAAAGATGTGCGCGATGCGTTCAGTTCGCGGCGGGCGGAGATTCTCGACCGCCTGGCAACGATGGAAGGGAGGGGGCTCGCCGCTCGCAGCGCAGCAAACCTCATGACCCGGGCCGACAAAGGGCGGATCGAAGATCGCGATGCGCTGACGCAGCAGTGGCAGGAAGCGTCCGCGAGGCTGGGCTTTGATCCCGCCACGGTGATTGCCAGGGCCAATGCTCGCAGTGCGAAGGATCTTGGCAATGTGACCGGCTTGAGGCCAACGATGCGCGAGCTTGTCCGCAATGTTCAGGACCTTGCAACCTCCTTTGCCGAGCGCCTTGGCCTGCGCGAAGGTGACCCACTGATACCGGCCCGGCTGAGCAATCGCAGTGTCGAGCAGGTCGCCGCAATTCATGCAGTCGCCTCGGCTGTGCGGCATCTGAGCGAGCGGGAGGCGGCTTTTTCAAGGGCCGAGATCTACCGCGCATCGCTTGGCTTTGCGCTCCCGACCTCACTTGCAGACATCGAGCAGCGCGTCGACCAGCTGCTTCGCCAAGGGCATCTCGAGAAGGGCAGGGGTGCCGACCGCGAACTGCTGACGACACGCGACGCCATAAGCCTCGAACAACGTATCATTGCCGGGGTCGAAAACGGGCGCGGCGCCGCGCCGGCGATTGTTTCTCCCGACCTCGCCGGGTCCCGTCTGCAGGCCCTGTCCCAGATCAAATACGGCATGACCTTGAACGCGGGACAGGAAGGGGCAGGGCGTTTGCTGCTTGGCTCGAACAACCGCATCGTCGCGATCCAGGGCGTCGCGGGCGCAGGCAAGAGCACGGTCCTCAAGCCCGTCGCAGATATCCTGCGCGAGGAGGGCAGAGCCGTGCTCGGGCTCGCGGTGCAGAACACGCTGGTCCAGATGCTCGAGCGCGATACGGGTATTCCATCGATGACGGTGTCGCGGTTCCTCGCCCGGCACCGCGATCTCCTTGAAGGGGCCGGTGCGGACCGTCTCGCCGAGGCGCGGGCTGAGATGCGCGGCAGTGTCGTGCTGCTCGATGAGGCATCAATGGTCGGCAATGCCGACAAGGAGAAGCTTGTGCGGCTGGCAAACCTGCTCGAGCTCGGCCGCTTTGCCAGCATTGGCGACCGCAAGCAGTTGGGTGCCGTCGATGCTGGAAAGCCATTCGATGTGATGCAGCAGGCCGGCATCGAGACTGCGGTCATGGGCACCAATCTTCGCGCACGCAGCGAAGGCCTGCGTGAAGCCCAACTGGCAGCGCAAGAAGGGCGCATTGAGGATGCCATGCGCCATTTGGCATCCCAGGTGATCGAGGCGGGGAATGATGCTGCGGTCGAAGCTGCCGCAGCCTGGCTGTCCCTGTCGACAGCCGAGCGCGAGGCAACCGCAATCTATGCCTCAGGCCGAAACTTGCGCACCGCCGTGAACGATGCGGTGCAGACCGGCCTCAAAGCGAGCGGCGAGCTTGGTCCTGAAACCATGCGGCTTCAGACCCTGTCCCGCGTCAATGTGACCCGCGAGGAGCTGCGCTATGCGAGCACCTACGCCCCCGGCATGGTGGTCGATGTGGCGCGGCGTCAGCGCAGCCAGGGTCTTGCAGCAGGCGAGTACCGTGTGGTCGGAACCGATGTGGCGCGCGAGCGGGTCAAGCTGGAGAACGCGCGTGGCCGCCAGTTCGAATTTCGTCCCGGTCAAATCAGGCCGCAAGGTGAGCAGGATCCGCTGCGTCTGTTCGAAGTCCGCGCCCTCGACATTTACACCGGCGACAAGATTCGGTGGACCGAGACCGATCACCAGCGGGGCCTGCTCAATGCCGACCAGGCCCGGATTGTCGCAGTCGACAAAGAGGCTGTCGTGGTGAAGACATCCTTGGGCTCAGAGCACCGGCTGGAGCAGGGCGACCCGATGCTCCGCCGTCTCGATCTCGCTTATGCGCTCAATGCCCATATGGCACAGGGGCTGACCTCCGATCGCGGCATTGCGGTCATGGACAGCCGCGAGCGCAATCTGGCCAACCAGCAGACGTTTCTGGTCACGATCACGCGGCTGCGCGATGGTCTCACCCTCTATGTCGACAATGCTGGCAAGCTCGAAGCGGCGGTCGAGCGCAATGCCGGCATGAAGCGCTCGGCGCTGGAGACAGTCGATCTCCTCCGCAATGCGGCATCCAAAGGGCAGGCCAAAGATCGTGTCGATCCTGCACCGGAACGCAAGCCGCCAGAGCTTGACCGGTCGATTACCAAGCCATTCGAGATCGGCATCTAGCGTCCCGCTGTCCCCATCCGTCCGCACACTGCCGGTTGACGCGAAGTTCTTTATTTGTTCTCATTAGCCCATGCCCCGAATCTCCGATGATATCCTCCTCACGCATCTCGAAGTCGCGCTGGCCGTTGCGCCGGAGCACACGCTCGTCCGCCTCAATGCCGATGATCCACGCGCCCAGCGCAGCGCCAGGGTCGATCTGGCTCGTCATCTTGTCGAGCGCATGCGCGGTTTCACCATCGAAGGCGACAGCCATGGCGGTCCAGGCGCGCAGCCATGCCTGTTTCCGGGCGATCTGTCGCCGATCGGATGAACTGGTAGTCTTGTCGAGGAGGGTTACTGGAGTGGCCGGTCCGGGGCGTTGGAGCTCAGCTGAATAATTCGCTCGGCGATAGCCTGCCATGTCCGAATGCCCGCCTCATTGCCAGCAAGTGCGAGCGCCCCGATCTGTTCGGCGACGTGCATGGGAGCCTTGTCCCCATGGGATTGCAGGACATGGTTGGCGCAGGCCCAGAGCTCCCAGTCGCTGAGCATCAGCCGAGCGCGCTCACCACCCCGCCAACCGTCGCGTAGAGACCGTAGGCGACGAAGGCTGCGGCAAGCAGGAATTCGAGCCGGAATTTGAATGCAGTCGGTCGTGGCTGTCCGGCAGGCCATATCCGGTCGCAGACAAATCCGTTGAACCCTGAACGCTCCCCGACCACTTCGACGCGAGAGCCTATGAATTTGCGTACCTGACGGGTGTTGTCGAGTTCCCAAGTCCCGCCATCATCGGCTCGCAGCACCGGTCCGTTGGCCGACCGTTCGACGATGCCGGTCAGATGCGCGGTGCTGCTCATCGGCAAGCCGAGCCTTTCCAGTAGCGATCCCAGCGCAGGACAGTGCCGGTCTTGATCATGGCGCATGACAGATCGGCACCTGACGGCAGACGGCACCAGGCAGCGGTCCTGTTTCCGCCTGCGGACCCCTCGGAGCGGCATGTGAGCCGCGGACCTCTGACTACCACGTGTCCGGTCGCGATGGTCCCCTTCGCGCCCCCCATCAGCCGTACCAGCGCATCGCGCGCCTCAAGCGCCGAGGCAGCGGGGCAGGGCTGATTGGTCCGGCAGGTGCCGTCCATCTCCCTGGCAGCGATGCCCGCGATCCTCAGGTGAGGGCCTTCCGCACACCAGACTGGACCATCACCATCCCAGACTTGAGTGGGCGTGCAGGTGAAGGTCTGGCCGGAAGCGACGATCGAAGCGGCAAGAAGGGCAAGCATCAGAGGACCACCTTAGAGCGCCCGCCCGAACCAGAGAACCCGTCCGACGATATTGAGCGTGCGTTTCTCGAGCCCGCGCCAGCTTGGATAGGCCGGGTTGTCGCTCAGAACCGACGCGCGCTTGCCCTGTGGTTCGAGGGCAATGCGCTTTACGCTCAACATGTCGTCCATCCGCAGGACATAGATCCCGTCTCTCAGGCGCGCCTGGCCGTCCCCGAGATCGACCATGACTTCGTCGCCATCATGAAGGGTGGGCTCCATGGAGTCGCCATGCACGGCTATGATCGACAGGCTCGATGCTTTGCTCGCGGTCAGGCGGCGCAGCCACTTTTCGTCGAAGCCGAATTGCGCGGATTTGGCTTCCATTTCGGCCAGAGCGCCATGGCCGGCCGATGCCTCGACATTGAGCAAAGGCACATGGACAAGTTCGACAACCGGGCCTGAGCGGCGGGCAGGGGCTCCAAGAACCTTCTCATCGACTCCGAAAAATCGCGCCAGAACCGAGCGATCCTGCTCGTCCAGCTGCCTCGGGCTGCCGCGCCGAATATACTGCTGGATGTAAGCGGCATTGCGCCCCAACAGGCGCGAAACCGAGGAGTAATTCACCCCTCGTTGCTGGATCAGTTCGTCCAGGGCTCTCCGTGCGTCGTCCATGACTGCCAGTCCTATCGCGGGCACCTAGGAAAATCGATCCTAGACTCTAGGAAGCCTTCCTAGTAAGAACATAACAAGAACGCAAGCTTAAAGCGAGTCGAGGGCGATGGAGCTACTGGAGCAGATCGAGGCATATCTGGCGCAAACACGGACGTCGCCGAGTACCTTCGGTCGCTTGGCAGTTGGAGACCCAAGGCTGGTAGCCGATCTTAAATCTGGCAGGCGGCCGCGTCGGCGGACCGAAGAGCGCTTGCGCGGCTATCTCTATAAGGCCGAAGCAAGGGCTGAAAACTGCCAAACTGGCCATGGCGTTCGCAAAAATTTGCCCGCTTGAGATTGGCCGGATCAACTGATGATCGAAGTATTTTTGCTTTCAGAACATTCACGAAGCTCGAAACATTAATGCCGAAGTGCGGGGTTCTCGTCTCGCGAAATCTGGAGATTTTTCATCCCTAGGTGGAGCCATCTAATTGACTGGCAATGCCACAGTGGCCGTGGGCGAGAACGTGCGGACGAACTCTCTCGGCGAAGCTGTGCGACGGCAGGTGATGCTGGAGCGCAAACCTGCGTAGGCGCTCGACAGGCGGACGGTCGATTGCCTACACACATCACATGCCAACTGCATACCACAGCAAATACATAGCCTACGATCTGACAAAGCAGGCGCCTCCGGGCGATGCTGACCAGCTCTCGATGTCGCTATTCGATGCATCGGTCGATCTTAATCCCCATCAGATCGAAGCAGCAATGTTTGCTTTACAATCACCGATCTCAGAAGGGGCCATACTCGCTGATGAGGTCGGGCTGGGAAAGACCATCGAAGCGGGGATCGTACTTTGCCAAAAATGGGCAGAGCGCAAAAGACGACTTCTAATCATTTGCCCAGCATCAATCCGGCAGCAATGGGCGAACGAGCTGACGGCGAAATTCAACCTTCCGGCAGTCGTCATTGATGCCAAAACGCACCGATCACTTCGACGCGAAGGCCACGCCTTGCCGCTGGAGCAAAAGGCCGTGGTCATCCTGTCATACCATTACGCGGCCAAGCTGCAGGACGAGCTTCGTCATATCGCATGGGACCTCGTTGTTATCGACGAGGCCCACAAGCTCCGCAACGCATACCGCCCGAGCAATCGTATTGGCCAGGCTCTGCGCTGGGGGACTGAAGGCCGCAAGAAGCTCCTACTCACGGCCACACCGCTTCAAAACAGCCTGATGGAACTCTATGGGCTGACCTCGTTCATTGACGAGAACATTTTCGGTGATCCGAATGCCTTCCGCGCCAAATACGTAAACGCTGGCGGCGACATCCCTGGCCTGCGCCAACGGCTGGCGACATTCTGCAAGCGCACCCTGCGCAAGCAGGTATTGGAATACGTCCGCTACACCCAGCGCCGGGCCGTCACGCAGCCGTTCTGCCCGACAGACGCCGAGCAGGCGCTTTACGACGCCATTTCCAGATTTCTGCAGCGTGAGGACAACTACGCGATCCCGACGCGGCAGCGGCATTTGACCGTGCTGATCCTGCGTAAGCTACTCGCATCATCTTCGCACGCTATCGCGGGCACGCTGGCTACGTTGCAACAGCGGCTGGTCGATCTTCGCGACGGAGCTGAGCCAGATGAAAACTGGACCGACGACATCATCACAGCCGAGGAGATCGAGGAGGAATTGCTCGACGAATGGCTTGCGGATGAAGATGAAGCCGATCAGTTACCCACCGTCATCGAGCCAGCCCGGCTCCGTTCCGAAATTGATGAGATCGCCGCGCTGGCAGCAATGGCACGCTCGATCGGCACCGACACAAAGTCCAAGGCCTTGCTCACCGCACTCGACATCGGTTTTGCCGAACAGGGCCGGATGGGAGCCGCCCGTAAAGCTCTGATCTTCACAGAATCGCGCCGCACCCAGGATTACCTCTACGCTTTCCTCGAATCCCATGGATATGCCAGGCAGGTCGTCACCTTCAGCGGCACCAACAACGGTCCGCGCACAGCCGAACTTTATGACAAGTGGGTCAAGGCCAATGCCAACAGTGGCCGGGTCACGGGATCGCGCGCGATTGATCTGCGCAGCGCCCTGATCGACGAATTCCGAGACCATGCCTCGATCATGATCGCCACCGAGGCCGCAGCCGAAGGGGTCAACCTTCAGTTCTGCTCACAGGTCATCAATTACGATTTGCCATGGAACCCGCAGCGGATCGAGCAGCGCATCGGCCGCTGCCACCGCTACGGACAGACCCACGATGTCATCGTCATCAATTTCCTGAACGAACGTAACGATGCCGATCAGCGGGTTCACGCCCTGCTGACCGAGAAGTTCAACCTGTTCGACGGTGTCTTCGGTGCATCCGACGACGTGCTTGGCTCGATCGAATCTGGCGTTGATTTCGAGAAGCGGATCCTGGCGATCTACCAGGACTGCCGTACACCAGACGAAATCGTTGCGGCGTTCGATGCCCTGCAGGCCGAGCTCGACGAACAGATCAACGCCCGCATGGAAGATACCCGCAAGGCCCTGCTGGAGCACTTCGACGAGGACGTTCACGCAAGGCTGCGACTTCGGTTGGAAAATGCGCGCCAGCAGCTTGATCGGGTAGGCCGCGCCTTCTGGAACCTGACCGAATTTGTGCTGCAGGACCGCGCTAGCTTTGATGAAGAGGCGCTGACATTCGAGCTGACGTCGCCTCCCGCCGCGGACATTCCCAAAGGCCGGTACCATCTGATATCCCGGAATGCCGCCGGTCACCGCCCCGCGGCCGAGCACGGCTATTTCCTCTACCGTCTCTCACACCCGTTGGGCGAACGCGTGATCGATCAGGCCAAGGCAGCCGAAACGCCTGTTGCCGAATTGCGCTTTGACATTTCCGCACATCCGGGGCGCGTCGCGATTGTCGAGGCCTTGAAGGGGCGAAGTGGTTGGCTCACGCTGCGGCGCCTGACCGTGTCTGCGTTCGAAACCGAAGAATACCTGCTGTTCTCTGCAATCGACGATGCCGGGCGGTCCATCGATCAGGAGGCTTGCGCCAAGCTGTTCGGCGTTGCCGCTTCGGTTCACGACACAAAGGCTTTGCCGCCCGATTTGGCCGAACGGCTGAAAGCCGAAGCTGATCAGCACGTTCGCGCCACGCTCAATCGCTCGCTGGAGGCCAACAACAAGCATTTCGCAGTTGCCCGGGATCGGCTGGAGCAGTGGGCGGAAGACAAGATTTTCGCGGCTGAAAAGGCACTGAAGGACACCAAGGAGCAGATCAAAATGCTTCGCCGCGAGGCCCGTCAGGCCACTACCCTCGAGGAAGAGCACAGCATTCAGTCACGGATCCAGGATCTGGAACGCCGCCAGCGCAAGCAGCGACAGGACATCTTTGCCCAAGAAGACGAGATCGCCGACAAACGTGATGAGCTGATCGCGGGGCTGCAGAAACGCATGCAGCGAGCGCAAGCGAGTGAAACCTTGTTCACGATCCGCTGGTCCGTCGTATAGGACTACGGATGCATTGAGAGAATCCGGAAAGTACCAAAAGAATGAGCAATTTCGACTCGCTGGTGATCAAACTTCGGGAAATTTTCCAGATTGACCGGCCCGAGCTGGATTTCGGTGTCTATCGCATTCTCAACGCCCGGGCCGGCGAGATCGATGCTTATCTGACCACCCGGCTCAAGGAGCAGGTGACCGAGGCGTTTACCGCAGGCGCTGCCGCCAACACCGACGCGCTGGCGAAGGAACTGACCGACAAGATCGCGCAATATGAAGCCGACGGCGTCAATCCGGACACCGTGCCTGCCGTGCAGAAGCTCCGTGAGGCCATCGCTGCCGCCACCACCGGTGCGTCAGAGCATGAAAATCAGGTCTTTTCCCACCTGCTGACTTTCTTCTCGCGCTACTACGACAAGGGCGATTTCATCAGCCAGCGCCGGTACAAGGGCGATACCTATGCCATCCCCTATTCCGGGGAAGAGGTGGTGCTGCACTGGGCCAACAAGGACCAGTATTACACCAAGTCCGGCGAAGCGTTCAGCAACTACGGCTTCAAGCTGGAAGATGGGCGGTCGGTGCAATTCCGGTTGGTCGCGGCCGACACCGCGAAGGACAACCGCAAGGACAATGACAAGGAGCGCAGGTTCGTCCTGGCCGAAGCCCGCACCGTCACCCGGATTGACGAGGATGGCGAGGAATACGACGAAGCCATCGTCCCCGTCAGCGAGGAAGACGGCACGCTGGTGATCCGCTTCGATTACAAGGCAATGCCAAAGGGCACGAAACAGGACACACTGGTCAGCCAGGCAGTCGCCGCCGTGCTGGCGGACGAGACAGTCAAGGCCCGTTGGCTGGGCCTGACCGAGCGTGCGCCGACAGACAGCAACCCCCAGCGCACCATCCTGGAAAAGTGCCTCACCAACTACACTCAGAAGAACACCGCCGACTATTTCATTCACAAGGACCTGGGCGGGTTCCTGCGGCGGGAGCTGGACTTCTACATCAAGAACGAGGTCATGAACCTCGATGACGTGCAGAACGCGGCCGCATTCGGCGCGATCGAGAAGAACCTGCGCATGATCCAGTGCCTGCGCACTATCGCGCTGCACCTGATCGCCTTCCTCGCGCAGATAGAGGACTTTCAGAAGAAGCTCTGGCTCAAGAAGAAGTTCGTCGTATCGGCGCATTATTGCGTCACGCTCGACCGGGTGCCGGAGGAACTTTACTCGGCGATTGTCGCCAATCCGGCGCAGTGGGCACAATGGCACGATCTGGGAATGCGCGACAGTGCGGAGGCTGGGAGCATCGATGATCTAAAGGCGTCGCCCTACCTGATGGTGGACACGGCGCTCTTTGAGCCTGCATTTCGCGCCGACCTATTGAAGACCATTACCGACCTCGATGCCAGCACCGACGGTTTGCTGATTCATGGCGACAACTTTCAAGCGCTGACGTTGCTGAGGGAGCGTTATCGTGAGGCTGCGCAAGGACTATACTTCGACCCTCCCTACAACACAGACGCATCGCCAATCATTTATAAAAATGGCTTCCGTCATTCATCATGGGCCAGCCTGATGGACAATCGAGTGGCTGCAGCGCTCCCTCTGATGAAAGAATCTGGGCTTGCATGCTTCGCCATCGACGATGAGGAGTACGCAGTCCTTTTCGAAGTCATCGAGACGCATCTCAATCTGCAACACGTTGCTACAGCAGCAGTTAGAAGCAAGCCACAGGGGCGTCCGACCACAACAGGGTTTTCAGCCAATCACGAGTACACTGTATTCTGGCAAGCCAGCGAAAGTGCCGTCGTAGGGCGACTGCCGCGCGAAGGTTCGAAGGCAGAGCGGTATCCTCATGAAGACGGAAAAGGCATCTATGCTTGGGCAAATTTCCGAAAGTCAGGCACTGACTCTGATCGAAGCGATCGCTGGCGGTCCTATTATCCCGTCGCGGTCAAAGGAAACTCTGTCAGAGTACCTGAAATGGTCTATTCTGAAGAGGAAAAGGCTTGGAACATCTTGGAAAATCCATTGCCCGGAGAGACCTTTGTTTATCCAATCGATCAAGATGGAAATGAAAAGGTCTGGACATGTGGTGCTGAGCGACTCCGTTCTGAACTTGATGACGTCAAGGTCATTGAAACAGATGGCGGCATAGAACTTCAGAAAAAGTATAGACCTAATAGTGGAGGAACCCTCCCCGGGACATGGTGGTCCGATAAGAAGTACTCCGCCAGCGAAAGCGGAACAAAGGTACTCAAGGGTTTATTTGGGCAATCGCCCTTTGATAATTCGAAGAGCATCTACCTCATGGAAGACAACTTCCGAGTAATGGGAGTGGGCGCTAATTCGCTTGTTATCGACCCATTCGCTGGATCAGGATCAACTGCCCACGCGCTAATTAACCTTTCCCGTGAAGACCGCGCCAAGCGCAGATACGCGCTGATCGACCAAGGACAGTATTTCGACACCGTCATTAAGCCGCGGATACAAAAGGTAACATTTTCCGCCGAATGGGTTCGGGGCAAGCCCGCCGCACCTGAAACAGGCATCAGTCACGCGTTCAAAGTGCTCAAGATCGAGAGCTACGAGGACACGCTCAACAACTTGAACCTGCGCCGCGACGGGCGCCAGGGCGCGTTGCTCGATGCCATGAGCGACCAGGCGCGCGATGAATACCTGATGCGCTACATGCTCGATGTCGAAGCGCGCGGATCGCTGTTGTCGGTGGAGGATTTTCGCAGGCCGTTCGACTATACGCTCAATATCGCGGTGGACAGCGCGGGCGCCTATGAACCGCGCAAGGTCGATTTGGTCGAGACCTTCAACTACTTGGTCGGCCTAACAGTTCGTCACATCGACATTCAGCTGAAGCAGGGCTTTGTCACGGTCGAAGGCACCCTGCCGACCGGGGAGAAGACGCTGATCCTCTGGCGCGATTGTGAAGTGCTTGATTACGAAGGTTTGACCCGCCTGTGCGAAAAGCTGGCGATCAATCCGGCGGACAGTGAGTACGAGGTTGTCTACATCAATGGTGACCACAACATCCCGTCGGTGCTGACGACCAGCGAGGCCGAAGGCGAAGTCACCAAGGTGCTGAAGCTGCGGCAGATCGAACCCGCTTTCCTGTCGGCAATGTTTGACGTGGCCGACGTCTGATGGCCCGCGCACCTCGTGTAAAACGCACCTTCCACCAGGAACTGGTGCTCAACCGCTGGATGCTCAGCCATTTCAAGGGCGGATCGCTTTACGCGCTGAAGGAACGGCTGGGCGAAGACCGGCATGAAGGCATCGACGACGACGGCCAGACCCGCTTCTTCCACGAGCTGACCCGCAACCTGTTCGACATGGACCGGATCAGCGAGGCCGAGCTGCGGCGCTATGATCTGAACATCGTTCGTCACTGGCAGGCCATCACCCATCGCCGGAACGCCGCCGATGGCGTGATCCTGACGCTCAAGTACTTCCAGTACCTGTCGCTGCTGTTCGCCGAAATCTACCTCGACTGGTATTTCAACAGGCCCCAGGCGCTGCTCGATGGGCTGAACGAGCAGATGGCCGCATACCGGCTGGAACCGGGCGCGGAGAATTTCCGCGACTACACGGCGGACGACCTCAACAAGTTGGCTTTCTGGAACGCAACCGGCAGCGGCAAAACGCTGCTGCTCCACGTCAACATCCACCAGTACCTGCACTATTTCCAAGCGGGCAAAACCAACGTCTGGCCCGACCGGATCATCCTGCTGACCCCGAACGAAGGGCTGTCGCGCCAGCATCTGGAGGAATTCCGCCTTTCCGGCATCAACGCCCACCTGTTCGACAAGAACCAGTCTGACAGCCTCTACAAGGGCTGGATCGACGTGATCGAAGTGACCAAACTCGCCGAGGAGATGGGCGACAAGACTGTCGCCACAGGGGCATTCGAGGGCAACAATCTCGTCCTGGTCGACGAAGGCCACCGCGGCGCCGGTACGGCTGGCGGCGTGTGGATGGCCCGGCGCGCGGCGCTGGTGCGTGGCGGCTTCGCCTTCGAATACAGCGCAACGTTCAGCCAGTCGGTCGCCAAGGGCGCCACGGTCGAAAAGGCCGAGCAGGACATTCTGAATGCCAAGGCCCGGCGTCAGTTTGCAAAGACCTATCGACAGCTTGACGAGAGCGAAAAAGCGCAGGTCGCGCTTACATCGACCGACCATGCCCGCGCCCGGATCGAAGGCGTTCGCGAGGCTTATGCCAAGGCCGTGCTGATCGATTACAGCTACAAGTATTTCTATGCCGACGGCTATGGCAAGGAATCACTGATCCTGAATCTGGACGATGCCGGATACGAAAAGCACGGCGCTTTGTATTTCACCGCCTGCCTGCTCAGCTTCTACCAGCAGCTTTGGTTGTGGGATACGAAGCGCGAACAGATTGCCGAATTCAACATCGACAAGCCGCTTTGGGTGTTCGTCGGCAACACCGTGTCGGGCGAAGACAGCGATGTTCTTGCCGTGCTCGAGTTCCTCGCCTCGTTCCTCAACGATGACGGGCAGGCGATCGAGTGGATCGCCGACCTGATCGCGGACAAGGCCCGGCTGCTGGATCCCAAGGGCAACGACGTGTTCGCGGGGCGATTCTCGCCGCTCATGCAGCGCGACGCGGAAACGATTTATGCCGATATCCTTCGCCGGCTGTTCAACGCCGAAGCACGCCAGCGGCTCAAGCTGGTCAACCTCAAGGGCAGCAAGGGCGAGCTGGCCCTTCGCGTCGGCAATGCGCCGCACTTCGGTGTCATCAACATTGGCGACGATGCCGGGTTCTTCAAAAACGCCGAGGATGTCGAAGCCTTCGACACGGAAACCGACGACTTCGGAAGCGGGCTCTTCAGCACGATCAATCAGGAAGGCAGCAAGCTCAACGTCCTGATTGGGTCGCGCAAGTTCACCGAAGGCTGGTCCAGCTGGCGTGTATCGACCATGGGCCTGCTTAACATGGGCCAGGGCGAAGGCTCCCAGATCATCCAGCTGTTCGGGCGTGGCGTGC
>Ga0182738_1004928_pt1 | contig 14507 bp, 10 predicted proteins | sample eDN5th30CBELigMG_FD_128876 | JGI IMG/M metagenome (GOLD analysis project Ga0182738, IMG submission 128876) | Enriched Miracle-Growth compost microbial communities from Emeryville, California, USA - eDNA 5th pass 30_C BE-Lig MG (version 2)... ... | reverse complement strand
CCTGGCGAAGCGCGACACGACGCTGCTCGGTGTGGTCCTCAACGTGCTGCTGGCCTGGCCGGACTGCTGCTTCCGGTCGGAAACGGTGGTGCATCCGCGCACGCGCAACACCTTGGCGTTCGTACCGGCTCAGTTCAACGAGTTGGAGGTGATGCCCAAGGAGCGCGAACTGATCGAGATCTGCCGGCAGGAGAAGGCAGAAGGTCGCAAGACCCTGGTCTATTCGGTCTACACCGGCACGCGCGACACCACGTCGCGCTTGAAGGTGCTGCTGGAGCAGGAAGGCTTCAAGGTGGCGGTGCTGCGCGCGAGCGTGGATGCCTCCCGTCGCGAGGACTGGATCGCCGAGCAGTTGGACCGTGGCATCGACGTGCTCATCACCAATCCCGAGCTGGTGAAAACCGGCCTGGACCTGCTGGAGTTCCCGACCATCGTGTTCCTCCAGAGCGGGTACAACGTGTATTCGTTGCAGCAGGCCGCCCGGCGTTCCTGGCGCATCGGCCAGAAGCAGCCGGTGCGCGTGATCTACCTCGGCTACGCCAACTCCTCGCAGATGACCTGCCTGGGGTTGATGGCCCGGAAGATCATGGTGTCGCAAAGCACGTCGGGCGACGTGCCGGAATCGGGGCTCGATGTCCTGAACCAGGACGGTGATTCCGTCGAGGTGGCATTGGCACGACAACTCGTGGCGGCATGATTCATGCGTTGCATGCCGGCGGCCCTATGGTCGCCGGCATTTTTCCTGGCAAATCGGGAGCCGACGGATTCGCTTTGTTTGCTGTGACAAAGGGCCGGCGCGGCGATGGTGATGGCTCGTTGTTTCAGGACACCGATCCATGCGCCCATCCTGCCAGTCCTTCCGTATCGCCGGACGCAGCAACCTGACCCGTTTGCCCGCTTTGCTCCTGGCCGCCATGGCCAGCGGTTGCGCGATGACGAACACCGCGCCATCGGCGCCCGCATCCGAAGCCATCGGCATCGCGCCCGAAGCCGTGACGGAGTTCGTGCCGGTGACGCGGTATGGCCGCTACACCCTGGTCGAACTCGCGCCGACGGCGGCCCAGCACGACCTGTTGCTGCAGGTGGTGGATGTGGAGATCCCCGGCACGCTGGGCGCCACCGTCGGGGATGCCCTCCGGCACCTCGTCCTGCGTTCCGGCTACCGGCTGTGCGATGAGCAGTCCGCCGATCTGTTGGCCTTGCCGCTGCCGGCGGCTCACTACCGGCTCGGCCCGGTCTTGCTGCGCGACGCGCTCTTGACACTGGCCGGCCCCGCCTGGGATCTGCAGGTCGACGACGGCGAGCGGAAGGTGTGTTTCATCCGCAGCCTCAGGGAGGCTCATATGCCGCACGAGCCCAAGCCACCGGAAATCAACCGTTCGGCGGAGCCCCCTCCGCTGATCCGGGAGGTTTCGCCATGACCATCCGGGATTCAGCGACGGGCCAGCGCACGACGCTGCTGCGGGTCGCGGCCGCAACCTGGTTGTTGCTCGTCAGCGCGGTGGTGCTGGTGGATCACATGGCCTTGTCCGGGCTGGCGGAACAGGCCCAGGCCTTCGCGCCCACCGCGCAGGTGTCCCTGCTCGAATCCCGAGTGGATGGCCTCTCGCATCGGATCGAACAACGCGATACTCAGCCCGCCGCCTTGCCGCAGGCGCGCTACGAGCAGGACACCGAGGCATTGGACCAGCGGCTGGCGGCGATCGAGCTGGCGCAGGCCCAATACGCCGCCACCGATGCGCTGCACGCATTGGAAACCCGCGTCACGCGACTGGAAGCCCGCCCGGGCTCGCGCCAGCCCAAGCCGCCCGCACCACGGCCATCCCAACCCGTGGCGGCCCAACCCAAGCCTGTTGAGCCTTCATTCCGCCTGATCGGAGTGGAACTGCGTGCGGGAGAACACTTCGTGTCGGTGATGCCTGCCGATGGCACCGGGCTGGCCGATGTCCGCCTGCTGCGCGCCGGAGAGTCGGAGGGGGGCTGGCGACTGGACGGGATCGAGCGCGATGGCGCCGTCTTCCGGCAGGGAGACGAGATCCTCAGGCTGCCCATCCCGCCCCGATAGGGAGGCCCACACCGATGGTCCCGCGCCACTTGACCCCGCCATTGCTGGCCGTGTTGCTGGCCGCCGCCATGCAGGCGGTGCTTGCCCAACCCACCGGCGCAACCACCGCGGCCAGGACGGCGCCGAGCCGTGAAGCGCCTGCGGCCATCGCGCGCAGCGACGAACAGCGGGCGCAGGACTGGGGGCTGCGCACGGATGAATGGGCGCGCTATCGCGAGTTGATGCAGGGGCCGCTGGGCGTCTACTCGCCCAGCCTCGACCCGCTCACGGCCCTCGGCATCGAAGCACGCTCCGACGAGGAGCGCCGCCGCTATGCGGAATTGCAGGTTCGGGCCGAAGCCCGGCGGGTCGAGAAGACGCTGGCCTACCAGCGTGCCTACGACGCCGCCTGGCAGCGGATCGCGCCGGGCATGGCGCGGGTCAACCTGCCCGGTGCCAAGCCGGCCGGCGTGGGCACCTCCATCGCATCGGGCACCGACCGAACCGCCGTCTTCGTGAAGGACGGATGCACCGCCTGCGACCAGGCCGTGCAGCGGCTGCAGGCGTCGGGCGTCGAGTTCGATGTCTATGTCGTCGGCAGTCGCGCCGACGACGCGCGCATCCGTGAATGGGCACGCCGGGCCCGTATCGACCCGGCGAAAGTGCGCGCCCGGCACATCACCCTCAACCACGATGGTGGGCGCTGGCTGTCCCTTGGCCTGCAAGGCGAACTGCCCGCCATCGTGCGCCAGGTCGGCGGCCAATGGCAGCGACAGTAGGCCTGGGGCGTCTCGCGCTCGCGCTGCTGGCCTGCTGGTCACTCGGCCAGGCGAAGGCCGGGGAGGTCCCGCCGCCGGCCTACCAACTCGCAGCGCAGCGTGCGGGCATCCCGCCTGCGGTGCTGTACGCGGTGGCCTTGCAGGAGAGTGGCACCCGGTACCACGACCGCCTCGTGCCCTGGCCCTGGACGCTCAACGTGGCCGGGGAATCGCATCGATTCGCCACCCGCACCGAGGCCTGCTCCGGTCTGCACCAGGCATTGCGCGACGTGCCGCGCACCCGCATCGACGCCGGCCTGGGCCAGATCAACCTGGGCTACCAGCGCCACCGCTACGACCACCCCTGCGAACTGCTCGATCCCTATCGGAACCTGGCGCTGGCCGCGCAGATCCTGCGCGAGCAGCACGCGCCGGGCCAGGACTGGCTGATCACGATCGGCCGCTACCACCGTCCAGCTGGTGGCGCACCCGCTGCGCGCTACCGACAGAGTGTTGGCCGCCACTTGGCCCGCGTACTGGGCGAGCCAGCGCGGGGCGCGGATACCCGGAGAACCCTGCCATGAAGCCTCGAATCTTCCGTCCGGCTACGCGGTGGCTGATCGGCTTGCTGCCGCTCGTGTCCGTGCCAGCCGCTTTCGCGCAATCGCCGCCCTTGATCGTCGTCGAGGATCGCGGCGGGGCCTCCGCGCTGCCTTACTACCAGGCCCTGGACCTGCAACCGCGCACCGGAAACCGGCCATCACCCAGGATCGAGATGCCACGCCTGCCCGAAGGGCCTTCTGGCGAGGCGGCCATGCTGCCGGTGCGCTCGGCCCATTTGGCCCCTGGCGATGTGGCTCCCCGGGCGATCCAGGCGCCGGGGCTCACGCCGATGTTCCTGGTGGGTGATGACCCGCGCTCCCATGCCTGGCTGCGCCAGCGTGCCCCGGCGCTGCGCGAGCTCGGGGCCGTGGGGCTGGTGGTCCAGGTCGAGTCACCGCAGGCCCTGGCGGCACTGCGTGCCCTGGCGCCCGGGCTGATGCTGGCGCCGGCGTCCGGGGACGAACTGGCCGGGCGCCTGGGGCTGCGCCACTACCCGGTGCTGGTGACCGCCATCGGCATCGAACAGTGAGGAATGCCCGATGGTCCAGCCGCACGCCGTCGAAGTCCTGCTGCGGCCAGCGGTGGAGCTATACACCGTTGCCGTATGCGCAGGCGCCGCGGTGGTGTGCGTGGTGGCACCGTGGTCGCTCGCGTTGAATCCGGTACTCGGCCTCGGCAGCGCGCTGGCCTTCCTGGCCTTCGGCGCGGTCCGCCTGCGCGACGCCTGGGCCATCCTGCGCTACCGCCGCCACATCCGTCGTCTGCCACGCTACGTGATGACGAGCCGTGACGTGCCAGTGAGCCAGTACCGCCTGTTCGTTGGGCGTGGCTTCCGCTGGGAACAACGACACACCCATCGGCTGACGCAGACCTACAAGCCCGAGTTCCGGCGCTACGCCGAACCGACGACGTTCTACCGCCTGGCGCGCCGCCTGGAGGAGCGGCTGGAGTTCGCGCCGCCGCCGCTGCCTAGGCTGGCGCGGGCATTGGCCTGGGACAGCCCGCTCAACCCGGTCCGGCCGCTGCCGCCCGTGGGTGGCATGCCGCGCCTGCATGGGATCGAGCCGCACGAAACCGACGTCACCCTGCCGCTGGGCGAGCGTGTGGGCCACACCCTGGTGCTCGGTACCACGCGCGTGGGCAAGACGCGCCTGGCCGAACTGTTCATCACGCAGGACATCCGCCGCAAGGTCCATGGCGAGCACGAGGTGGTGATCGTCTTCGATCCCAAGGGCGATGCCGACCTGCTCAAGCGCATGTATGTCGAGGCCAGGCGCGCCGGACGCGAGGGCGAAATGTACGTGTTCCACTTGGGCTGGCCCGACATCTCGGCACGCTACAACGCCGTGGGCCGGTTCGGGCGCATCTCGGAGGTCGCCACGCGCGTTGCGGGGCAGCTTTCGGGCGAGGGCAACAGCGCCGCGTTTCGCGAGTTCGCCTGGCGCTTCGTCAACATCATCGCGCGCGCCCTGGTGGAACTGGGGCAGCGGCCAGACTACCTGCTGATCCAGCGCCATGTCGTCAACATCGACGCGCTGTTCATCGAGTACGCCCAGCACTTCTTTGCCCGAACCGAGCCCAAGGCCTGGGAGGTGATCGTCCAGCTCGAAGGACGCCTCAACGACAAGACCATCCCGCGCCATATGGTCGGGCGAGAGAAGCGGGTGGTGGCACTGGAGCAGTACCTGTCGCTGACGCGAACCTATGACGCGGTGCTCGACGGCCTGCGCTCTGCGGTGCGCTACGACCGCACTTACTTCGACAAGATCGTCGCTTCGCTGTTACCGCTGCTGGAGAAGCTCACCACCGGCAAGATCGCGCAACTGCTCGCCCCGAACTATTCCGACCTGTCCGACCCGCGCCCGATCTTCGACTGGATGCAGATCATCAGGAAGCGGGCCGTGGTCTATGTGGGTCTGGATGCGCTGTCCGACGCCGAAGTGGCGGCGGCCGTAGGCAACAGCATGTTCAGCGATCTGGTGTCGGTGGCGGGGCACATCTACAAGCACGGCATCGACGACGGCTTGCCGGGGGCATCGGCCAATGCCAAGGTCGCCATCAACGTTCATGCGGATGAGTTCAACGAACTGATGGGCGATGAGTTCATTCCGCTCATCAACAAGGGTGGCGGTGCAGGCATGCAGGTCACGGCCTATACGCAGACGCTCTCGGACATCGAGGCGCGCATCGGCAATCGCGCCAAGGCCGGCCAGGTCATCGGCAACTTCAACAACCTGTTCATGCTGCGGGTGCGCGAGACCGCCACCGCCGAACTGCTGACACGACAACTGCCGAAGGTGGAGGTCTATACCACCACGCTGGTCAGCGGCGCCACCGACAGTTCCGACATCCACGGCCCGACCGACTTCACCAGCAACGCGCAGGACCGCATCAGCACGTCGAGCGTGCCGCTCATCGAGCCTGCGCACGTGGTCGGCCTGCCCAAGGGGCAGTGCTTCGCCCTCATCGAAGGCGGTAACCTGTGGAAGGTCCGCATGCCGTTGCCGGCGCCCGATCCGGACGAAGCCATGCCCCGGGACCTGCAACAACTGGCCGGCTACATGCGCCAGCACTACGCAGAGGCGGGCGAATGGTGGGAGGGCAACGGGCAGCCCCCGTTGCACGACGACGACGCGTTGCCAGCGAATCTGGCCGAGGAAGTGCAAGAAGGCACGCTGGATGAAGAGGCGCCATCGTGAAAGAGCCCGCCGCGACCGCCGAGCGACAGCAGGCACGCCAACGCGGCTTGGTCGCCAGCGTGGTCACGCTGCCATGGCTCCTGTTCGGCGTGCTGGTCGCCTCGCTGCTGCTGTCCATCGTCATCGAATGCGTCGGCATGCACCTGTTCTGGCCAGACCAGGGCTGGCGCCACGCGCAGGGCATGCTCGACTACGAACTGAACCAGCTCTCCACCCATTTCACCCGGAGTGCCGTCGTGCAGGAGCCGGGACGCACCGCGCGCTGGCTGGTGGAGGGCACCTACGAGTGGGTTTTCGTGAAGACGGGCTTGTTGGACTGGATGCGCGACGCCTCGGCGCAGGCCAGCGCACCCAGCCGAGGCGCGCACCGGGACTTCCGCTATTACCTAGCCCAGGTCTATGTCTGGACCGAGCGCTATCTGATTGCCGCCGGCTTCACCGTTCTGACGTTCATCGTCCGCCTTCTGGTCTTGGTGCTCACACTGCCGCTGTTCCTGCTCGCGGCCTTCGTCGGCTTGGTCGATGGACTGGTTCGCCGCGACATCCGCAAGTTCGGCGCGGGGCGGGAATCTGGCTTCGTCTACCACCGGGCTAAGGCGGCCTTGATGCCGCTGGCGGTGCTGCCGTGGGTGACCTATCTGGCGCTGCCGGTGTCGTTGCACCCTTTGATGGTTCTGCTGCCCAGCGCGGCAATGCTCGGGGTGGTAATGAACATCGCAGCCAGTAGTTTCAAAAAGTACATATGAGCATGGCACAAAAGCAGATCGCTGTTTACACAGAGGACACCACTCTCATATAGACAAGTGAATTCAAATGCTCTTCCAGCAGTCGCGGAATATTGCCTCCAGAGAGTAAAAGGCCCGCTTCCATGTTCTTGTCCATGGCATGACCCGTCAAGTTGGCGCTGGTGATGAAGCACACGTTACCGTCTGCGACTGCAACTTTGGCGTGAACTCGCCCGTCGGCGAACTGAGCTGCCCGTTCGCGCCAGGCGTAGAGCTTCGCGTTCGGGACCAATGTCCGCATCTTCTCGATCACGTCGAACGAGATGCTGCCGCCGTGATCCCGCGACGATTCGAGCAGCATCGAGATGCTAACGCCGCGCGTGTTCGCGTCGTTCAGCGACTTCACGATGGTCGATACGTCGTAGGCCACGAAGCTGGTGACGAACAAGGTCTGCTTGGCCGCGCCGATTACTTGCAACAGCGCCTGCTCGGTGCGACGTGCGGAAACGAAGGGCGTCGTCGGACCCGTCCACACGAGTTCGGTGGACTGATGCTTCGACACCTTCTCGAACGTATGGCTGGCGGCGAGCAGCATCAAGGCCAGCTCACCCGAGCCGACCGATGTGGCCCGCCATGCGTCGACGAGCTGCTCGACGACGGCTTTGGCCGCAGCCGTGCCGACGACATCCGACAACGCGACGTTCGCCTTCCCATCCCCGATTTTCCGAATCGTGCTCGCCAGCGCCCGTACCTTCTCCGGCGACACGAGACAGACCACAGCTGTGACGGCTTCGAGCAATCTTTCCATGTCACAGCCCCGCGAAGAACGCGGCATCCCCTCCTTCGAGGGTCTGCACCAGCAACGATCTGTCGAGGTAACGGTTGCCCCGCTCGCAGGAGGTCTCGGCGACAAGACTGCATGCATGGCAGGCAGCGGCGTGCAGCGAGCGGTCTTTGCCTGGGTCATGCTCCGAGCAGAGCGGATCGGACGAGCAGACCTTCGAACGGTTCAGCGCTTGCCGAAGCAGACGACCGAGGTTGTCCGGTTTGCCCAGATCGACGAGGCCACCCAGCGTCCCATCGGAATCGGCTGCCGCCGTGTAGATGAGGATGCCTGCTTGGTGATTCGCGCCCGACGTGTCGGCGTAGATTCGTTCACGGATGCTCGCCGCGTTGTAGCCGCATTCGAGTGCCAGTTCTCGGATGAGCAGGTGCGAGAGCGTGTGAAGCATGGCGTACCGGATGCCGGGATAGCCCTCGTTGGGATCGAGGTGGCGCGAATTGCGCCATCCTCGGTGACCAGCATCGAGCATCTGATCCACGTGCTTTACGCCGTCGAGCGCCTCCCACGTCCGGAGCGCATCTTCGTCGAACTGAATGAAGATGCCCTCGCCATGAACCTGATTGGCGGGAACCCAGTCCGGCTTGCGGCGCGCGAGCCCCGCCATCTGAGGACGCTCATTCGGATCGCTTGTTTCTTCGGGAGCCTCCACGCGGGTGAAGCCCAACAAGGCGTTGACCTCGCGGAGTCGCTCCAACAGCAGTACCCTGCCGATGCGCTGCTCGAAGCCCGTGGGCGTGGCGACCTTCTTGCTCATGAAGTGCGGATAGTCCGCGGGTGGATTGGCCGCCGTCAGCACCTCCCACTCCGGGCCCTTGATGTCGGCCTCGCCGACGACCTCCTGTTGGCCGCCGAGGCGATGGGCGTCGATGGCCGACCAGATGGCTGATGCCGGGTACTTGTCGATGCCCGGCAAGGCTCCGGTCTTCTTCAGCGCCTTCACCGTTACGGCAACCGAGGCCTCGGAATCCAGATCCTCGAAAAACTCCCAGCCGTCCTGAATCAGTTGACCGAGCGGGTCTTTGGCCTGCGGGATGGCGAGCGCCGACAGCGTGATAGGGAACCAACTGTTCGTCGAACCCAGCAGGACGGCCCGCGCCTCTTCGTCGCACTCTTCGTCGAAGTGGTCGAGGTGGGGATGCCTGCCCCGGCAGCTCGGCAGGTTCTCCTTCCCGGCCTTGCCGAAGGCGTGGGCCATGCTGCGCGACGCCCCACAGGCATCGCACTTCACCCACAGGTTCTCGGTTTGCAACGAAGCGCCACTCTCGAAGAAGCGCAGCGTGCCTTTGCACGAGCTGTTGCCGCCGTGGACGAAGTAATGCCACGGGAAGTCGTCGAGGTGACCGTCTCGGCAGGCCAAGAGAAAACGCGCTGGAACGGCGTCGGCGTCCTTCGCGGGCTGGTCGCCCTTAGAGCCTCGGCATCCCTTGTGGACGAAGCGGGTGCGTTCCGGGCGGAAGCGGTTCTCCTTGATCTCGAACAGCCCCGCGTCGAAGGGTGACAGCAGGCCGCACTTCACGCAGCGCATCCAACGCGGAAACGGACGAACGGGCACACCGATGTTCGCCTCCGCCGACCACGGATCGACGAGTTCGCTCTTCTGGAACGGTGGCATGCGCAAGCTCTCCACCTGCGCCCCGAGAACCTTGCGCACGGCGGTGAGCAGGCGCGGCTCGGCGATGGGCTGGCAACGATCCTTCTCCCATTGGTCGATGCCCAGCGTCACCACCGAGAGGCTCGGCAGATCGATCAGCGCGCCCGGCCCGTATGTCCAGAGCAGTTGACTGGGGCGGACTTCCCCGACGGGTGTTCTGTTGGTGGTCATGGTCAGTCCTCGTCCTTCGGCACCGGGCGCGGCTTCCACCCGTGGTCATCCGAGATGTGTCCTGTGTTCATGATCAGGCGCACGCCCGGCTCTACCTCGCGCATCGACATCGGCACCGTCCAGTTATCCCACGCATGGATGCCCGGCGACTTGACCAGCCCGACCATCGTCGCTGCCTGTGCGCCGCGCTTCTCATAGGCCAGCGTGCGACCGGGCACGCTCACTTCCTTCGCCCACTCGTCCGCGCGTTCCTTCAGTTCACGCTCGGTCAGACTCTTGATGGCAGTCGTCTCGCTGACGTTCCAAGCCCGCCGCACCAGCACATCGATGGCATCGGTGATCTCGGGCTTGTCGGACTTGTCCAGCTCGCCAGCGCCCACGTTCGGGCTGAAGGCATCGTTTTCCAGACGCATCAGAGAGAGCAGCGCGCCGGTCAGGCCACGATCCATCGCGCGTGGCGAGAACGGCGTCACCGACTGCGCTTCCACATGCTTGTAGAAGGTGGCGTGGTAGTGCTCGAAGGTCTCGTAGTGTGAGAGATCGCGCGGCCGTGCCCATGTGAGCACCGTGCAGACCAAGCCGGGGAAAGAACGGCCCACGCGGCTGGTGGCTTGGATGTATTCCGCCGTGCCCTTGGGCTGGCCGTTCACCGCCATCAGGCCCAAGCGATTCACGTCCACGCCCACCGACAGCATGTTGGTCGCCAGCACCACGTCGATGGCGCGGGTGTCGCCCTCGTTCCATTTCGTCACGTACTTCCCGGTGGCCGCATCGAGCACGGCCTTGAACTTGACCTCCAGATCGTCGAGGTACTTCGGGATGTCCTGACTGGAGACGCGCGAGGTCAGCTCGCGGATATTGTTGACGCTGCGCTGTGCGAGTGCGGGCCGTTCGACCATGCTCATCTGCACGCGATAGGAACGTGTCTGCACGTCGTCCTCGGCCAAACGCCGCATCCCGCCCAGTTCGCGCAGCGAATTGAAGTAACCGACCATCGTCATGTACGGGTCGGCGGGCTCGCCGAAGCGATCGAACAGAGCTTGGGCGGCGGTGAGGAAGGCGGTATAGACACGGATCAGCATCGCGGGCCGCGAGCTGCCGGGCGAGCACACGCCGAGATAGCGCCGGCCGGGCCGCTCTTCGATCGGGCGCTGCACCGAGAAGTAGTTGTCCTCCACGTCCAAGCCGTGCGGCGGGAACACCGAAACGCGCCGCATGAACACGTTGTTCACCTGTTCCTTGGCCTTGCGCACTGTCGCCGTGGACGCGACGATCTTGGGCTTGACCGTCTTGCCATCGAGCGTCCAGCCGGACAGTTCGTCGACGGCGGACTCGTACAGGCCGACCATAGTGCCCAGCGGACCGCTGATGAGGTGGAACTCGTCTTGGATGATCAGGTCGGGCGGGCGGATCGGCGCAACGTTCTTGACCTTGACCGCTGGCGAACTCTTCGACGCGGTGTGATTGCCTGTGCAATCGCAATCAGGCCACAGCAGGCCGTGGCGCTCGCATTCCTGATTCACACGACCGAACAACGTGCGCACCTGACCACGCCAAGCCATCATGGCGAACTTGTCCACGGTGGCGATCATCATCGTCGGCGGGCGGTGGTAGATCTCCTCGTCCACCGTCAGCACCGGAATGCCCGGATACGGCGAACTGCTCGACCTGCCGCGAGAGAACGTGCAACTGCTCTTTTTGTCTCCGCAGTAAACCACTGTTCGGCCACGATCCTTATCGACAACGACATCTTTCCCAGGATCAATCGCAGAGCCACACCAAGGACAACTGGTGAGCTGAAGTGGTGAAGTACGTCCTGCTTTGTTCTTTCCCGAATCACGCAGAGCTTGAATGGCGTAGTGACTTTCCTCGGTCGTGCCCGGCGTCACCTTGTTGCCCACCCACAGTCCGATGGTGAAAGGCTCCTTGCCGAGCGACTCATCACCTTGCACGAGAGCATCTCGCCGAAGCTTTTCCATCGCGCAGATCAGCGCGGTGGCGCGCTGGAATTGCTGCAAGGTCAGCAGGCGCAAGGTGTAGCGCATGATCACGGCCAGACCGCGCGAACCGTCGTAGCCGCCGAGCTTGCCTTGCAGACGGCGGATCGCCATCGTGAACGCCGCCACGCCTAGGTAGGCTTCGGTCTTGCCACCGCCGGTGGGGAACCACAGCAGATCGGCATGGGCTTCCATCGGCTGCACGCGATCCGGGTGCGTGGGATCGGCCAGTGACGGGATCGACAGCAGCAGGAACGCCAACTGGAAAGGACGCCAGCTCCGATTCTTCGGCAGGTCGAATTGATCGACCGTCACGTCGCGCCCGCGCCGCACTTCCAGCGCATACAGGCTGCGCACGCGCTGGATAGCCATCGCTTTGTTGGCAAAACGGAAAGCAGCCAGCGCCTTGCCGTCATTCTTCAGCGTGTCGATGCCCTGCTGCAAGCGCGATTGGATTTCCTGACACCGCTCCAACGCCTGTACCGCCGACGTGTCGTATCCGATCACGTCATTGCCGATGCGCCCGCGTTGCTCGGCGATCCAAGCTGCGTAGTCCTTCGTCAGCACGTTCAGGGCGTCGATCAACTCGTCCACGCCCAACGTGGCGAGCCGCTGCATGTCGAGCAGGCCGCTCGCCACCATCTCCTTCATTGCTGGACGGTCGGCAGGGTCGAGGCCCGGTGTCTCCGTGACCTGCACTTCGTATTGAGGCATCACGGTGCTGCGCACCTCTGTCGCCAGCGTCACGTCGTCCGCCGTCTCGGCATGAATGGCGACGCCGTGCCCGACCGCGAACTCCACGCGGTTGCGGTAGATCATCTCCAGCGATTCACGCTCCGGGTCATTCCCGTCGACGTCCAGAACCGGGCGGCGGCGGAAGATGGCGCGCTTGGATGCTTCTGCTTCCGCGCGCACGATCAGTTCCGGCTGGAACAACCATGCCGTGTCGCGGTTGGTGTCGGGTTCTTCCTGCGTGTTGATCAAGAACAGCGTCACCAAGCGGTCGGCGTTGGCGTTCTTGCCGCGGATGGAGCCTTGAATCCGCACTGCTGGACGGTTCGCGTCCGGTGCTTGATGGGGAATCACACCCTCGGCGAGCGGCAGCACCAGCTTCCCGCCGCAGGGAATGCGCTGCCAGACCTTGGCCTTCTGTCCATTGGGCCGCATCAGCTCGTGTTCTTCGTTGGGCACGCGCTCGTAACTGCCCCAACGCGCCTCGACCTCGATGCGCTCGGCATCGCCATCCACGCAGAAGGTCATGCCGAAGCTGCTGGGCACCAGCGATTGATTACTGGCGGCGTCGATCTCGTCGGAGGAATCCGATTCCGGTTCCACCCGCCCCGTGGCCGTGCCGAACTCGGCACCGGGTTCGTGCTGGCCGGGCACGATGGGGTCGGTGGGCTCCTCCACATCCTCCTCTGCCAACGGGCCTTCCAGTCCTTCGATGCCGCCCTGGGCATCTTCACGCGGTGCCAGTTTGCCAACCAGATAGCGGTCGCGCACGCTCATGTCCACGATGCGTTCGTGCGGGCCACCCGCCGGGCCTAGCAGGTCATCCACCACGGCCAGTTGCAGCAGCTCGCGGATATAGGCCCGATCCTCGACCGGCGGCACGCTACCGACGGTCTGATGCAGCGCCGAGGACAGGGCTGCGACGAACTCGTCCCACTGGATGCGCCCGACATTGCCCGACGACGGCGGAGCCAACGAAACACTGGCGACCGGCACTGGCGTATCGGCGACGGACAGTCGGTCGAAAAAGATCGTGGTGGTTTCGAGGTCGGAGCGGAGCCGCAACACGCGCCCAGCACGCACGATCTCCCCGGCAGGGTTCAGCACGAGCACCCAATCGTCCTCGGCGATGGCTTGATACAGGGAACGATCACCCTTCAAGACCAACGTATAGGGCGCGAGCCTGCGATCGGTGCCGAGACCGTGATCGACGGCGATCCATGCGTTGGGAACGAAGGCCGTGCCTGTATTCGAATCATTTTTCATCATCGGTCTCCATACAGATCCGTGTGATCGACACGTTCCGGCATGCCATATGTGATCGGCTCGATGTCCCGGTGTGGGACGACGCGAGCGATGTTTTCGGCATCCTCCGTCAGCCCGAGTGCCACGGTCAGCCTGTCGCCCGCCTCGATTTGTCGTGCATTGCCGGAAGTTGGGTTCAATTCGATGAGTCGGAAATGCGTCGAAGAATTCGGCCGCTGCCTCACGCTCAAACTCACTTCCCGTTGCACCACCCCGATGGCTTGGCGATACAAGATGCAATTCGCCCCACCGCCGGTGACGAATATCGGCAAGCCCTCTCGCCAAGCCACACTGCGCGGGTCTCCCCGTGCGTTGGTGCGGGTTCCATCGATGACGCCGACGATGCAGCGGACGACTTTTCCCACGAATTCTTCATCGACTGCCACGACCGAGTCCAAAGGCTTTCCATTTCTTTGTCCGAAGTCATCGGACGATTCGACGGGTGCTGCATCGTTCCACGAAAGATTGAGGCCGAGTCTGGAATGACGGTTGTGGCGTAGATAGTGTGTTCCGAGGGGACGAACCGCAGAAAAGAAGATGGGGATGCGTGGCGGAGATGCCCGATCGTTTCGCAAGACGACGTTGAATGTCGCCACGTCGAGGGTGGCCGCACCGACGTCGATCAGCGCGTGCAGGCCTTCCTTTACCTGCGGCGACCCCAGATATCCCGCGATTTGGGCGACGAACTCCGGCACGACACCCGGTTCTGCTTCGAGGTCTATTGCAGAATCGGCCAAAGACCATGCAGCCAGGACGTCTTGCTCTGCGAGCCGATCTTCCGCCGCCAACAGCCACGCAGTTCGGGCGATGCGCCGGAATACATCGACGACCTTCGGGTTCTCGTGTGGCTCGGTTGGGCAGCCGATGTTCAGCTCCCAGCGCAGCGAACGCCCCACGAGTTTGCGTCCAATTTCCGCGTTCCGGTACAAGAACGCCCTCGCGTAGCGGATGACCAACGCCAGATATGCCACGGTGGCT
>Ga0182738_1004927_pt1 | contig 14508 bp, 12 predicted proteins | sample eDN5th30CBELigMG_FD_128876 | JGI IMG/M metagenome (GOLD analysis project Ga0182738, IMG submission 128876) | Enriched Miracle-Growth compost microbial communities from Emeryville, California, USA - eDNA 5th pass 30_C BE-Lig MG (version 2)... ... | reverse complement strand
ATCGATCGGCGGCGGCGGCGGAACGGTGCTCGACGCCGCCGGCAACTGGCAGCCGGCGCCGGAGGACGGCGCCAATGGCAGCGGCAAGACGCGTTCAGGAGCTTCCGGATCTGGAGGCCTGATCATGACCGAGACGATAGGGAACATACAGGCGGACGGCGAGGGCTCCTACGGCATATATGCCCAGACGGGCATCCAGAAGACGGACGGCTCGATCGACGCTTCAAGGCTGAGCGGAACCATCGAGATCGATCATCAAGGCAAGATCATCGGCGGCTCGGGCAGCGGCGCCGCCATCCGCCTCGACGGCGGGATCGACAACCACGTCAGGCTTCGCGAAGGCTCGTTTGTGACAGCGGGGTCCGACACTGCCATCATCGGTTCGTTCGGCAGGGATACTGTCGAAAACTACGGCACGGTCATCGGCGATGTCGATCTCTACCAGGGTTCCGGCTTTCAGAGGGATCAGTTCAGGAACTATTCGCAGGCGACCTATGTCAGCGCCGCGAAGAGCGGTGTCATCGACCTGGGCGCCGAGGGCCTGTTCGAGAACTATGGCAGCTTCGACGTCGGGGGCAGGGACACAATTGCGACGGCGACGCTCACCGGCAGTCTCGTCGGCTCTGGTAACGGAAGGCTCCTGGTGGACGTCACCAGCACGCCGGAACCAGGGCAAGCTCGCAGCGATCTTCTGCAGGTCAGTGACGAGTTGAACCTGAACGGCAGCATTCTGGACGTCAACGTCATGGGAGGCCTGCGGCCCGAGACGTTCACGGTCGCCACCGCCGGCCGCATCAATGGCACGGCGTCGGCCACCGACACCCACGAATGGTCGCCCTTCCTGTGGTCGGCCAATCAGGATGGCAAGAACCTCACGGTAAGGCCCGATGCGCAGTTCTATACGCCGGACGGCATCGAACTGACCGACACCGAAAAGAATTTGCAGGATGCCCTCCAGGAAACCTGGGAAAAGGGGGTGATTTCCGACGCGGGCGCACTGATCTATGGCGGCTTCGCCCATGTCGCCTCGCCAGAGGAATACCAGGAAGCCATCGATTCCACGTCGCCCGAGGAATCGGCCAGTGTCGCCTCGACGCGCACGCTCGCCGCACGGGCGTCGCTGAATGCGGCGCTTAGCTGTCCGGCGTTCTCGGGAGCAGGCGCCTCCATGGCCGAGACAGACTGTGTGTGGGGCCGAATCTACGGCAACAACACCCGGCAATCCGACAGCGGCTCCTCGGCCGGATATGACCGGGACAGCGTGACTTGGCGCATGGGCGTCCAGCGGGAAATGGCCGACGGCTGGTTCATGGGCGCGACGGCAGGCTACACCTGGTCGCGGCTGACGGACAATGGCGGCTATTCCGAGACGAACGGCCAGGCCTTCGACGTCTCGATGTCGCTCAAGCACCAGAGCGGCCCGTGGTTGGTCGGCGTGGTCGGCGAATTCGGCTACGGTCACTATAAAACGGATCGCCAGCTCGATTTCGGGGGTTTCGGATGGTCGACGTCCGGTTCGTCCGACGTCATCACCGCGGCGGGGCGGTTCCGGGCCAGCCGCGAGTTCGCTTTCCCGACATGGTACGTCAAGCCCTATGCCGATGTGGACCTGCTCTATACCTACGTGCCCTCCTATCGGGAACATGGGCCGGCAGGCACCGGCTACAGCTTCGATTCAGCGCGGCAGTGGAACGTAGCCTTCAGCCCGAACGTCGAGTTCGGCTCGCGCATCGACCTGGACGACAATACGTGGCTGAGGCCTTACGCAACGCTGGGCATGACTTATTTCGCCAAGGACGGCATGGACGTCACGGGTCGGATGAACCTCGGCGGCGGCGACTCCGATTTCACTGTCCACGCCGCGGCGCCCGATCTTCTTTTCAACGTCAGCGCTGGCGCGCAGCTCTACCGTAGCGACAGCTTCGAGGTCCGGGCGGAATACAAGGCCGGCTTCGGCAAGGACTTTATCTCCCAGGAAGCCAGCGCCCGCCTGTCCATACCGTTTTGATCTACCGTTTGCGGCGGAAGGTTCACGATAACCTATCCCGGGCTTTGCCCGGGATCGTGTTCCGGAAAACGCCTCGCTGGCAATTCGAGCCGGGCGATCCGGAGCGAGCAATTCACACACGGCAGTTCAGGCAGCAGGCTGGCGCTTGCCGACAGAGGGAAACATGACAGGACAAGACTTTCGAAGACCTGCCGGGATTTCCAGGCGTGGTGTCGTTGCCGCTTCGATCGCCGCTGTCGCGGCGCCGACCATGACTCGGGCGGAAGCTTCAAGCCCCACCGAGGATGTCGCAGTCGAGCATGTGAACGGAAACACAAACAGCGATGGTCGCAAAATTCCTGCACGCATCATCCCCGCTCCCGATACTGTCAGCACTGAGTTGCGAGCGCGTATCGCTGCGCCGTACCCGCCGAACTGGGACAAGGTGCCGGCGACCGAGGCGGCATGGAGCGAGATGGCCAGGCAAAGCGCCGCCGACGTCGCTCCCTTCCTGCCGGATATCAAGGAAGACCTGAAGCTGACCGTCGAGCGCTCGGAAATCGGCGGAGTGGGCATCTTCATCATCACGCCGGAATCCATTCCCGAGGCCAATCACAACAGGCTTCTGCTTCACCTCCACGGGGGAGGCTACGTGCTTTACCCGGGCGAGGCTGGAGCCGGAGAAGGCATGCTCTTGGCTGGTCTCGGCGGTTTCCGCGTGGTGTCGGTCGACTACAGGATGGCGCCGGAGCATCCGTTTCCGGCAGCGCTGGGCGATACCATTGCGGTGTGGAAGGAATTGCTGAAGAACAACGATCCGCGCCGCATGGCGGTCTTCGGCAGCTCTGCCGGAGGGGCGTTGACGCTTTCATTGATGCTTCGGGCCAGGCAGGAAGGGCTCGCACTTCCGGCGGCGATTGCTCCCGGCACGCCGGCCGCCGATCTCACCGGCGCCGGAGACACGATGCAGACCAACGAGTTCATCGATAACTATCTCGTTTCGGGATCCGGCTGGGCCGAGGCCGCCACCAGGCTCTATGCCGGGCATACAGACCTTCATGACGCTCTCGTTTCACCGCTCTTCGGCGATTTCACTGGATTACCGCCCGCAATATTGACCAGCGGGACGCGCGACCTGTTCCTGAGCCATACGGTGCGCGTGCATCGCAAGCTGAGGCAGGCAGGGATCGAAGCCGTGCTGCAGGTCTTCGAAGGACTCAGTCACGCGCAGTATCTCGATCATACTTTGCCGGAAGGCTGCGAGGCTCTCGGGGAGATTTCGGCCTTTTTCGACCGGCATCTTGCGCGGTAAAGGCCGGCAACACGCGGTTAATCCGGAGGGTTGGGCAAGATGGGTACGAACGACAAGGTGTGGGCGGTCGCCCGAAAGGAATGGACGTTGGCGACAGGAGTCGCAACGGGCCTGATTTTCGTGCTCTGGGGCGATGAGATGCTTCAGGGTCTGTCGTCCTATAGCTGGCTTGCCTTTCTCTTCATCTGGCTGTTTTCGGTCGTGCTGGCATCGGCATTGGGCGTCGTCCGGCATGCCGAACATCTGGCGCAGGCGCTTGGGGAGCCTTACGGCACACTGGTGCTGACCTTGTCAATCACGTCGATCGAAGTCATGAGCATTACCGCCGTCATGCTCCATGGCGAAGCCAATCCGACCCTGGTCAGGGACACGCTTTTTTCTGTGGTGATGATCATATTGGGAGCGATGGTCGGATTGTCATTGCTTCTCGGGGCGCTGCGCCATCGCGAGCAATACTACAATCTCCAGGGAGCGAATGCGTATCTGGGCGTGATCGTCCTTCTGGCGACGCTCAGCCTGATCTTGCCGACCTTTGCCAATGCAGGCGTTCCCGGCTCATTCGCCTCTGTTCATCGCGTCATGCTGATCGTGATGGCGCTCTTGCTTTATGGAACGTTCCTGGTCCTGCAGACGGGCCGAAACCGCGGCTATTTCGTCGATTCCGGAGAAGCTGCCGAAGCGATGGCGTCCATGGAGGACGCGCAGCACAGACCAGGGAACATACGGGGACAACAGAGCGGTCATGTCGCTTTGCACGCCGCGCTGCTTATAGCCTACATGGTGCCGGTGGTGTTCCTCGTCGAAGAACTGGCGGTGCCGATCGATTATGTGATCGAAACGCTCCATGCGCCCAAGACGATCGGCGGCGTCGTCATGGCGGTTCTGGTCGCAACGCCGGAGGCCATCGGGGCAATCGAAGCAGCCTTGTCCAACCACCTTCAACGGTCGGTCAATATCTTCCTGGGATCGGTCCTGTCGACAATCGGGCTGACGGTCCCGCTCATGCTTATCGTCGGCTTCGCGACGGGCCACGTAATTATCCTCGGACTCCGCGGCACGGACATGGTGCTGCTTTTGCTGGCGCTCGCGACGAGCATCATCACCTTTGCGAGCGGGCGCACCAACGTGATGCAAGGAGCTATACACATCCTCCTGTTTACCGCTTTCGTATTCTTGCTATTCTAGGAATGCCGCTCGAATTCGCTAATGCGTCGCCGATATTCAGGATCGATATCCATTGCACCATGTTCATCGAGCGCAAGACCGTCATCGGCTTCGAAAACGGTTCCCTGACGACCACTTTTCCCGGTAGGGATCGTATTGCGCGCCCTGCCTGTGGGTCAGGCCTTTATGGACAAGGATTGCGGGTCCGGCAGAATCTACACCCACATGGGCGCACTGATGTCGTGGACTGGCTACAGGCAAACGGCGTCGTCAGACCGTGGCGTGCAGTCAGGTGAAAGAACAATAGGCATCGCCCGGTTCCGATCAAGCCGCATCGACAGCCACGCATGCGATCGCTGCGGCGGCGTTGAAAGGACCATGATTCCGATGTGAGGAAATGCGGTGTGCCCCTCGGGGCGTGCTCCGACTGCTTCGATCGGTTGTCGATCACGGTCGTCTGCTGTCGTAAATGTCGGTTGCGTTCCCCGCAGAGAATAGCAGCAATCTTAACTGTTCGCTCGCGGCCTCGACGTCGCGGGCGACCGCTGCATCTGCAAGAGACCGATGGAAGCTGAAATCGAAGCATCCGTCGCGGTCGCCTGCTACCGAATACCATGCCCATTGATCGTAGACCGTATCCAGATATTCCCTGACCCTTCTCAGGCGGGAGGCCGACACCAAGGCTTGATGGAAGCGCTTGTGAGCTATTATTGCTTCAGGACAGCGACGTGCGTGCCCTGAGACTGCGACCAGGCTTTGAAGGCCTGCGGTGACCGAACGCTCCCATTCCTCATCGCCGTTCATGATCGAGTCCCGGAGAGCAACGCCCTCCAACAGGAAGCGGGTGTGCATCAAGTCCGCAAGATCGTCCGGGTTCTGTTCGGCAACGCGAAAGACGTTGTCATCGTCCGTCACCAACCGGCTGGCCAGAAGTCGTGGGATACCTTCCAGGATCGCCCCGACGGAAAGCAGACCCGATGCAGATAGATTAGGCGCCTGTATTTCCGCGCCGGGCTTCAGATTCCCTGATATAATTTCACTTGCAACGTATTGAGAAGCCCGGCGGGCCTGCCTGTGCTCGCTTTCTTTTTCGTCAAAGGCTTCAATTTCCACAGCCACACCAACAATTGGGGCAAGACCCGGGCGCCCGAGGGGTCTCGCGATGTTTCATGGCAAAGACCTTGCCATGTGCTATCGTCAAAGACATTGATGTTGGTCGAATAATGGCAACCTACGCAGCTGTTGTTAACGAAATTACTCGAATTTTGGCAAAAGTGTAAGCATCAGATTGGGCTGAAACCTGACCGGAAAGCAAGCCCTCTCCTTTCCAGGCGAAATCGGGAGATAATGTCGGCCAGGCAAAGACCACATTGGCGATCAAACGTAAATCGACATATTGGCCGAACGGTAACCAACCCATTCAAGCAGTCGGGACCGGTCAGTCTCAGAAGGCGGCGGTCCTCATCCCGCTTCTTTTCTCTGCAGCGATCGGTCTCCTTCTTCCTTGACCCGCTGGATCGTCTTGCGGCTGACGCCGTAACGCTCGGCCAGGCAGATGGGCTTGGCGCCGCGCTTGAGACCGCTGCGGATCTCCTCCCGCTGCTCGCTGGTCAAACGCGGAGGTCTTCCGATCGAACGCCCGTTCGACCGTGCTACTTTCATCCCCGCTCTGGTGCGCTCGCTGATCAACGCATGCTCGAACTCCGCCATCGCCCCCATCAGATGAAAGACGAGCCGGCCGCCAGGGGAACTTGTGTCGATGGTCTCCGTCAATGAGCGGAAATGGACGGATTGTTTCTCGAGTTGGCCGATCGTCTGGATCAGGTGACCCAAAGAACGTCCGAGGCGGTCAAGACGCCACACGACGAGCGTGTCGCCTTTCCTGAGTGCGGCGAAAGCCCTCTCCAGGCCGGGCCGTATGGCAACCGTGCCCGACACGCCGGCATCCTGGTAGATTTTTCGGCAACCGGCGCGTTTCAACGCATCCAGCTGAAGCTCGAGATTCTGTTCGTCCGTGGAGACCCGCGCGTAGCCGATCAGCATCCTTCAGTGGGGTTGGCTACAAATAGATGCGAGTCCTTCCCCCGTAAATAGATTAACCTTATACCACCCTGTAATTTGCTACGCGTCACCGCCCATTTCCCTCTTCTATACCCAAACCATTTTGACGCCGCATGAGGGAGTATCGAGATTTCGAGCATGATTTCAATCGCTTTTTTACCGATGCAATCCATTGGTCGAGACTCTTCTTACGCTGGGGCAGCCTGATAGGCGGCTAAAACGCAATTATTCCAACGCCATATCGGCAAATAGCTTTCAATTAAATTTTTTGCCGTCTGGTTAATTCCTGATAGACTCCAGATCATGACCGACGTGAGGGCCATATGGAGAGCAGCATGCTCTCATTGTATCAAGCCAATCAAGGATGCGAAATCATACAAGGGCATTTTTGTTGCACGGCATGATTCAGCAATCAGATAGACCCTTGTAATGGCGGTTCCTCCATGGCGGTAAACCCGGAGGCGAAAGACACGACGGTTTCGGGCGCGGGGCAAGCGGCAAAACAGATCCTTGACGAGATCATCTCGGGCGATCTGAAAGCCGGTGGCCGGCTTTATATCCGTGACCTCATGATGGGGACGGGTCTTGGCCCAACGCCTCTGCGCGAGGGCATGAGCCGGCTGGTGGCCAGCGGTCTCGTCAAAGCGATCGATCAGCGAGGTTTCAAGGTGACCCGCATCGAACGCCCCGACATGGACGACTATACGAACTACCGCCTGCTGCACGAGCAGGAGGCGATCCGGCAATCGATCGAGCTTGGCGACACCGGCTGGGGAAAACTCGATCTCGGAAGCCCTTGAGGTCATGAAGCGGTATGAGAGCCGGCCGCGGGAGCGCCGGCGGGAATCCCTCGGCCGTTACTCCGGCGCGCACAAGGATTTCCATATTGCGCTCATCTCGGCGTGTCCATCCCAGCGCCTGAAGTCGAACATGGACCTGCTTCTGGACCAGGAGAAATTCTATTGTCATAATCTGGTCGCCGCGGAGGATCCGCTGGCCGATCTTGCACGGCTTCATCAGATAAGCGAACATCAGGCGCTGGCTGAAGCCGCGCTCTCGAGAAACAGCGAAAAGGCCGTCTGGTTGTTAGCAGAGCACCAGTGGAGACTTGCCGCGGAATTGCGGTCGCGGCTTCCCGAACCCGATTGATCCAATCGGTCCAACGATTTCGTGCTCTTTCGGCGCAAATGAATTACAGGGACGACAGCTTGCAGTTCGATTAGTGAGATCAAGAGGCTTTCACGCCGGAGCGTGCTTCGCTGCTTACCAATCGCGTCTGCTTGCCCAGCCGCGGTCATCCTCCAAACTCCGAAAATGGCTGGGCATTGGCCGCTGAATGGGCCTAAGCGCCTTCGAGACGACTGTCAGCAATCTGGAGATGATGGAACGATGGTTGTGGCTTTGCCGGATTCCGCAGCTGCACCGGCTGGATTCCCCGGGGCAATTGGGCCGTATGGTGCCCTCGGGACAGCCGCACGTGGGCCAACGAGGGCAATCGAAGATTATGCCCTGGTCGATGCAGCGTTCACACCGAAACTCGTTCATGAATAGCGCCCCCCAAAAGCGACAGGCGGCCGCCCAGCCATCTGTCGCGGATCGCGGTCATAATTTATGGTGACAGTCGAAACTATCGGCGGCGAAGGCCATCGAAGACGAGAGCGGTAGGGCTGCTGACGCGGCGGCAAATTTCAAGACGCTGATCTCCGGACCGACGTTTGTGACCGGGGAGTTCAGAAGCCATCATGTGGGATGACCGCCGTGGTCTTTAGGCGGGAGCCCTGGACATAACCATGTTTCCATGGGGCCACGGCCTCCCCGACCAGCAACGGTACAGGAGTCAAAGGCACCCTCCTTTAGCCGCCCCAAGGAGAGTGTCCATGCACAACACGGGCATAGCCCGCCACACGAAGGGGTTCTGACGCCCCAGCCCCTCTTGCGAAAGAAGCCAATCAGAGAATTAGCCGAAATCGTGGCGAACGGCAAGTTCCGATGGCGCAGCCCGCTCCAGTAAATCCCGCCTTGTCTGCTATCGTTCCCGCTTTTGCGGAGCAGCCCGCGATTGAATTCCTGGCAGGACGGTCGCCCCAGTCAGGCACGACGACAAAGTAAAGGCGACACCGGCTTGGAAGCGACGGTTGATCCGTCCGTTGTAGATCAAGTTCGCGACCAGTCTATATATCGTTGGTTATTGCGATATTTTTCACATTGCAAGCTGTCTTCTTTTGTAGCATTGTCGAAACAAGATCAGACGGCCGGGTGGGGGACCTGGCTTCGACGACGATCCAGACGAAGGGCGGTTCGACGGATCCCTTATTGGAGGGAAACGATGATCCGCGTGCTTGGCTTCCGACTTATTTGCTGCGGCGCGGCCGGCTTCTCGGCGTTTCTATGCGGCGCATCCTTCAATCCGTTCGAAGCCTTGGCGGCGATCCCGCTTAATCTCGCTCCTGCGCTCGAGGTCATGGTCGAGCCTGCTTATCATGCCGACGGATCTGTTTCGTTCGCTTTCCTGCAGTCGGCTCAATTATCCTCGACGGACTTCTCAGGCGGACCCCTGAACGCGCCGCGGAAGACGGCGGAGGCGGGCGCCGAGCCGGACGAAAGGGAAGTGACAGGATGGTGCTCGACTTGCGCCGACCGGTCCCTGCCAGCCAGTCGATCTTCATTTGCGCCTCCGGCGCTTGATGGCGGGATGCGAGGCGCCAGCTATGCCTGGCTGGCGACGGCGTCGGCCGGTTCTCCATTTCGTGCTTCCGACGACGAAGACGGATTGCTCACGGTCCTGTCCTATCGCGGCGGAACCCCCGCCTGGGTGGTTCTGGCCGACGACCGCGGCGTCTACGGTGTCGCTAGGCCCGGTCCGCTCTGGAGCGATCCGCGATGGCGCAATCCCGGCTGGCACGACGAGTCCGGCCCACGACGCGTCATCGCCAGATACGCAGGCAACTGAACGCCGCGCTGCGAGCGCCGCCGCTTCCTCATTCCCGATCAATAAACTCTTTCGCGAACAAACGGAGATTATGAATGACCGCAATAAATGACGAGACAATGCCTGACATCAAGGAAAAGACTGCCAGCAGCGCGATCCTTCAATCGTCGCCGATATCGTCTCGGCCTATGTGTCCAACAATTCCGTGCCCGTAGCCGATCTCCCGACACTGATCTCGGATGTCAACGCGGCGCTCGTGCGCCTGACCATTGCAGGAACGGAACCGTCGGCGGAGCCGCTCAAACCTGCCGTACCGGGCAAGCGTTCGCTGCATCCCGATCATATCGTATGTCTTGAGGACGGGTTGAAGTTCAAATCACTCAGACGGCACCTGCTGTCCCATCACGGAATGTCGCCGGAGGAGTACCGCGAGAAATGGGGGGCTGCCGTCGGATTATCCGATGGTTGCTCCGAACTATTCCGACGCTCGCTCGGTCCTGGCCAAGAAGATGGGGCTTGGACGTAAAAAGGGGCAGACAGTGCGCGCACGTGCGAAGAAGGCGCCCGCTAAACGGGCCGGATGACGGAGCGGCGGCGCGATCGGGCGAATTGTCACATTCGCCCGGCTTTTGCCGCTATCCAATCGCCTCGGATTCTGCTGCACCGTAGGTCGTTCGGCGGAAATTGTCCGCTGCCGTGAATCCTATCAGGGGTCAAGCGGATCGCGAATGTCCTGGAACGGGTTTCATTAAAATTTTCACGTCCGGTTCCACCTGATCTCAACCGAACCATGGTCTGATCGTCCATGGCTCACCGGGGCGGAGGCAGCCGACCGAAACCAGTACCCTGGGAGCCGCCTCCATGTCCTCACAACATGGCGCCCGTTCGCGCGCCGATTCCTTTCTTGAAATGCTTCGCCGGCACGTTCATCATTTGCTGGACAACGATACCAATTACGACCAGATGCTCATTTCCACGCGGGACGAAGCCCGTCGAACTTTACCTGCTATTTCAAAGGAAGACGGTGAACGCATTGCAGACTTCATTATCGAGCAGGTCTGCGAGGACCGTCTCACCCGCAAGCGGACACAGCAGCACAAGAGCCAGGAATGCAAGGTTCTTGCATTTCCCGGCAGCCGACTGCGAGCGCCTGATGAATTCGGTTGATCCGAATTATAGGTGACGCCCCAGCCCCAGTAGTCGCATCGGAGTTCCAAGAAACCGGATCTTTCGGTTGCAGAAACCAACTGCGATGTTCAGGTCAGTATCTACAGCGAAGCACCGCCAGGATCGGAATTGAGTCCCGCGGGGCGACCCTCGATCCAGATGATCTCGAATGAACTTTCACGACTGTGGCGCGATGGGCACACATTTCGTAGCGTGGCGTCACGAGTCGTTCCCTGCCGTTACATTCGCTCGCCATTCCCACTCTTGGCTAACACGCCCGATTACTGAATTATCACCCAGCGGGTTGGGAATCTTTTGAAGCCGGGGCGGCGCTCTCAGACCAACTTCACCGGATCGGCGAGGCAGGCAATCCTGTCATCGATCTGATCCGATTGTCGTCGGACCTTCCGGGAGGAGGGTTCGCGCCGCTCCGCCGCGCCATCGCCGCACCTTCGGCGCAGACGGAACGGTAGCGGCAGGGCGTGTCCTCGTGCGCCCTGCCGCCATGTGTTTCAATCAACCAGGTAAAGGCTTCTCCAGCTTTCAGCCTGACCAGGCCGCTGACGGCAAAGACCCAAGCTGGAAGAAGAATGACCAGAACGCTGCAAAAAACACTCATCGTCACCACTTGTCGCCTGTGCGTCACGCTCGGCGCCTCGGCGCAGGAAGCCGAAGGAACGAGCGGCACGATCAATTCCAGCCAGAACAACAGCGCAGCCTTCACTTCCTCCCTCGATTTCGACGTGACGGCCGACCTTTCCGGCGGCGGCACGTTTTTCCCTTGAAAGCGAAGACCTCGATGGCCGGCGTTCTCCAGGCGGCCTGTTCGACACCTATTCGTCTACCGGCAATATCCTGTCGGCAATCGAATTCAACGAAGACAACGCGTCGATCCGGGAGTTCTCGGCGGATACGTCGTACTTCGGAAGTTCCATTTACGACAGAGAAAGCCTGGAGGACGTCCTCACCTATTTCGCCGACAATCCGACCTTCGAAGCTGGAGAAGGAAGCTACACCTATAAATATTCCCCCGTCTTCCTCGTTCCCGAGGTGAGCGGGACTTACACGATCGGGCAAATGTCCGCTCCGGTCAACACGCTTCTCTATTTCTTCGAGGGCGAATTCGATGCGCTCGATTTCAGCCAGAATTTCCTCGCCGGCAACGACGACTACGAACACAGCTACACCGCAATTGGCGACGCTGGATTACCGTCCGCCGAAAGCGGATTCAGCCTGGGGGATTGCAGTTCGTCGGGCTCTTCCCGCTGCCCGGGAATCAACGTGGATCTCGAGGCGGGGAAATACTACACGATGGTCCTGAGCCACTACGCGGCTTCAGGTGCCGGCGCCTTCACCTTTCCCCAGTCGGTATATGCCTATGGACCCGGAGCCACTGCGCTCCTCGGCTCCGAAGAGGATCTTGAGGACGAAATCGGTGGGACAGCCGACACGATGATTTCGAAAGTCAGCGCCGGCATCGTCAACAATGTTGCTTCATCCGTGGCCAAAGGACTGGAGGCGCGCAACACGATCGAGGCCGATGCGAAATCGGTTGCGCCGTTGGGCTTACCCGCGATCGTCACCGGCGCCTCTCCGGCCACACTGACCGTATCGGCGGACCGCTCCATCCTCAACGCGCAGACGAACTCGGGCGCTGTGACGGCTTCGATCGATGGAAGCGATTCCGCAACGCCCGCGCGGATCGAGATCAGAAGCAATCAGCCGATCAATGCGTCTACCGCTCGCATTCAGGGGAATTCCGTCGAGGCTCGCGCATTCGGTACCGACGCCATCAATTCGGTGTCACTCGAAAGTTCCCGGTCGGCGGCAATCCCCACGATCGCGATCGGATCCGCTCATTTCAATTCGGGAGCAGTCAGCGCGACGATCCGGGATGTCAGCATGCGGATCGTCACGCGGGAAACGACAGGAAGCTCGCTCTCTCTTTCCGGAAATTCGATCACCGCGAACGCAGTCGGCAACAATGTCTCCAATATCATACGGAGGACCTCACTGCACTGAGCTGGAGCGAGCTGTCATTGAATCGCAAGCGGGGCAAGGAACCGGACGCCGACATTGTGGACGCTGGCGATCGGCAGGGGCAGGCCTGCATCGGCGAGCTTATGGCGCAAGCGCCGCAATGCCGCGTCAAGCGCCCGGCTCTCCGGCGCAGGTGCGTCGTAGCCAAGCGTTTCGGCGAGCGAGGCCCGCGCGATCGGAGCGCCTTCCGAGCGGACGAATTGCTCGATCAGCATGACTTCGCGACCGGAAAGCGCGACCGCTCTGCCATCGGGCGCGATCAGGCGATGGGCTGCCGGATCGAGGCGCCATGGCGTAGCCGGCTTTCCCTGAGGGTCATGAGGGACATCGTGCATGCGGCGGACGAGATTGCGGATGGCCAGCCTGAGCTCCTCGCCGTCCACCGGCTTGACCATGTAGAGATCAGCTCCGTCGGCGTAACCTTGTATCCGGTCTTTCTGGCCAGCGCGCGCCGTCAGCATGATGATGCCGGGCGGAGCCGGATCCTTCATGAGCGACCCCGCCAGGAAAAAGCCCGTCGTATCCGGCAGGTTCACGTCGAGGATCGCGACGTCGTACAAGCCTTCCTGCATCTGGCTGCGGAATGAAGCGCCACTGTCCGCCTCGGCGACGGATATGCCGCTCAGCCGCAGGTATTCGGCCAGTCCTTCACGCAACTCGTCGTCATCCTCGACGACAATGACGCGCGGCGGCGCATCTTGCGTATCGTACGTAGAAACCATCATAAACGCATTCTGTTGTCCGGATCGTAGCTGGACGATCGCTGCCCCGGTGTCGCCGGGGACTCTTAACCGACACGGAAGGCGATGCAAGCAGTGACGAAGTTTGGACAATGACGAAGTTTGGGGTTAACCGTGCACCGATCGACAAGGAGGGTAAACGCGTACGAATATACTCAGCGTCGACTATGTTCCCGCTGAGACATCTCTGGTGGGTTCTGCTTGTCGCCGCCCTCGTGGCCTTGTGGCACTTCCCGGGCCTTTTGCCCAGCGTGACATCGATCGACGGTAAGGGGTCGTTGGAAGACGGCACGGAAATCCACGTCGATTTCCTGCGCGATCCGACGAGGCAATTGAGCCTGGCGGGTATCCTGGAGGAAGCAGAACAGGCGCGATTCGCTTCGACCTCTTCCAACAGCATCAATCTCGGATACACACGCGACGCCGCATGGCTGCGCATCACCATCGCAAGCAGCGCCGACCGGGATATCCTTCTTTCGCTGACGCCGAACTTCGTCGATCTGGTCGACATCTATGTCGGAAGGCTCGGGCCGCAGATGTCCGCCGGAAACTTCACCCATATCGCCGCGGGCGATCATCGCCCGGTCCCCGCGGACAGCTTGTCGGGGCTTGCCGACGTGGTGCCGCTGAAGCTCGCGGCGGGCCGAACCACGGTGGTCTATATCAGGGCCGCTTCGGTCAATTCCTCGCTTACACTGACAGCGTCGCTCTATCCGTCGACCGATTATCCCGTTCGCACAACCATCCTGAATGTCGCGGTCGGCATATGGTTCGGGGGAATGGCGGTATTGCTCGTCATCCAGCTGGTGTTTTTTCATTTCGACCGGAAACCCTATTATGCGCTGCTCGCCTTCGGGACGTTCATGGCGATGCTCGTCTATACGGGGACCCTGGGAATCTCGCGCCTTTTCCTGTTTCCGGAGGGTGGAAGCGGCAATGACGTCTTCACCGCCGTCAACAGCTGGTTCGGCTTGACCGCGAGCACGTTGGCCGCTGCAAGCATCCTGGAACTTCCGCGTACCGCCCCGTGGATCAACCGCATCTTTCTGGCCGGCGCGGCGATCGGCATCGTCGGCGTCGGCTTTGGCTTTGCGGGAAAGAACCTGGT
>Ga0182738_1004925_pt1 | contig 14509 bp, 14 predicted proteins | sample eDN5th30CBELigMG_FD_128876 | JGI IMG/M metagenome (GOLD analysis project Ga0182738, IMG submission 128876) | Enriched Miracle-Growth compost microbial communities from Emeryville, California, USA - eDNA 5th pass 30_C BE-Lig MG (version 2)... ... | reverse complement strand
TTAATATTATTTCTCTAGGGAAAAATTACTGACGAAAATTGGCTCGATAACTACCTCAGACCGAAGTTTAAAGAAGCTTTTGTCCATATTTCTAGAATGGCTGAAGAAAGCTTTTATAAGAGCTCCAGTGTCTTTGAGATGTACGGCCTTGACTTTGTCATGGACGAAAACCTCAATATCTTTCTCATTGAATGCAATGCAAGCCCACAATTAATCGGAACAAGTCAAAAGAAAACAGATTTCCTTACCAACATGCTCAGAGATCTCTTTGAAATCGAATACGCTTATCTCAGAAGTAGAATGAAGAGAGTTCACAAATTCATTCAAGAAATGGAAATTAAAACTTTGCTCGGACAAACTCTTGATTACTCCATTCTCCGAAAGGAATTTGACCAAGTCAATATGAACAAACTCGAACCTGAATTCACTATCAGTGAAAACAGCACCTTTGTCAAAATCGTTGACAAAAACTTGCCTCCACAATCTGCCTACTTCAGTCATATTGATGATCAATGTATCTAAAAGGAAACCTTTCGAATCAGCAAACAAATCATAATATTGTAAATAATAATTATCCATCTTAATTCAATAAATCCTTGTTCTTTTCGAAAACCTTTGTTTGTTTTATATTCTACTCTTCATGCGAATCCTATGTTTATCGTACATTATTTGCTTTCCAATTACTGTCACTCGGGAAAAAATTTTTTCTAAGCAAGCTATAAAAACCAGGAAAAGATTAGACAGTTTTTTCTTCAAACTGAAAATTCTTTCATTTAAAAAAAAAAAGAATCAGAGCTTTATTTTTCAAAAATTCAACCAAGAAATAATCTCTTTGAATTTTCTTGCTTCATTTGCAAATTTTTCCAAAAAATTTTCAACTCTCATAGAAGTTTGATGATTTCACTTCAGGTTTTGAAATTGTTTTTAGGGAAATGAGTGAATGGATGGCTGGGAAAAATAATAACTTTTAGCAATATAGTTTTATATAATTATGAATCTTATTATTATTTTTTACTATAAGGAAGAAATAGAAAAAATCGTCGAACTGACTGACCTCTATTTTTATTCCTTATCAATCAACGAATAAACTCAAATATTTATGCTCCAGAAAAAAGCCCTCAAACCTAGAGGACGAGTTGGTAATCATTTTCATTACCTTTGTTCAAAAGTTCTGTTTCTGCAAAAATCTTTTCAGCAAACTCGGGATAAACTGATTTCCAAGATTTATCAAAGATTTCACAAAATACTTCTTCACCACCAGCCAAGATCAAATATCCTTTAGAGGATCCAAAGCCCATCACGTTCTTTCTGGCACTCTTTAATTTTGCAATCTTGGCGTGCTGAGGAGCCTCTTTGTGATCATCTTTGAAGTTGTATCTAATAATTTCATTTGATTCCTCAACTTCACCATCTTGACCTTCAAATGATCCACCAACAATAATCACTTCGTTTAAACTTGTCTGCAATGCTAACCCACTTTCAATACTGATCTGGAGTTTAAAGTTCAGCACTTCCCACACATTCTTTGCTTCGTCATAGCGTTCAATGAGATCCACAATTTCGCTTTTTGACAATTTATCTTGATACTTGTATGGGTGACCAGCAGAGCCACCAGCCACGTAAATAGAGTTGCTCACGACAAAAGCAACAGAGCCATATCTCTTAATATTCAATGGAGCGATTTGCTCCCATTTTTTACCCGAAAGAGCAAATCTTTCAACACTTGCCAAGATATTATCTTCACCTTTGTCATAGTTTCGTCCTCCAATAGCATAAATTCTTCCGTCTTTCTCAATTACTGAAGAGTACTCTCTCTTGGTTTCGAGATTAGCAACTCTTCTGGCCTTGTTGGCGAAGGGCTCGTAGATAAACGCTCTGCGAACTGGGTCATTTGAATTTTGGATGCCTCCAATCAAAATATATTGTGGTGGAGAAACACCCTTCAACTTCAGGCCTGGTTGATTGTTGTATAAAGCGAGTGGTGGAGGAATTGGCTTCGAAATGATCTTTTCATTTTTCAGATCAACTTGAAGAATAAAAGGGTTATTTGCGTCTCCAAAAACAAAAGCAGTGTCTTCAAAGTCTGTCGAGCCAAGGCCGATGCTGGGCAAAGATGAAGCTTGTGATTTCTGCAGAATCAAAGGTTGCGAGGCAGTCGAGTACTTGTAATCAACTTCGTCTTTCAAAACATTCATTCTTATCTTCCATTCGTGGCTCTTCATGTCTATGTACTCAAGGCTATTCAACTCATCACCTCCCAGCACATACATCTTGTTATCGTAAGCAGCACTGATTGAATGCGATCGTGCGAACCTCAATGGCTCTTTACTCATCAAAAACCCGCTCTCCAAATCAAAATTGAGATTCCAATGCACCTTTCCTTCATAATTGCCCCCAAGGATAATCAAGGAGTTCTCAACTGGGTGAGCCAGCACATTTGAACCAAGGATTCCGTAAGGCAGTTTAAAAGTATGAAAACTCCAAGCTTTCTTTTGAACAGAGTATGTTTCGATTGATCGAATTCTTCGGACCTTTTCGGCATCTTGGTTTACTCCTCCGAAAACATAAATAGCCCCTTTGAATATACAGCAATAATGGGAAGCTCTAGGCTTCTTCAAGGAGGGGATGAAACTCCATTTACCATTCTGGATATCAAAAACCTCACAGATACTCGTTGCGAATTCGCCTAAAGATGGGTTTGGCTTCACGCTCTCCTTGGAGAGATAAGCATCATTCTTGCTCGCTTTCCTTTTTCCTCCAATCACATAAAGGAGCCCATTCAGGACAATACTTGAATGGAAGCCTCTTGGGACATCAAGTGAAGGAAGCTCCTTGCAAGTGTTGTCTTCACTGATGTATTCGTAATTTTTTGCCATATATTCATTCCTTTGAGGATCAAAGCCTCCAGTCACATATATCTTTTTATTGCTTTCAATTGCAGAGTTACCAATCAATATGTGCATGTTTTGAGGAGGTTGCAAACTTTTCACGGCAAGTGACTCAAGGTTAAACTCCAACAATTTTGGAATATAACTTGAACATCCTTTTGAGCCATCAAATTTCTCGTCAACCCCGAAAATATGCTTTGATCTCCTCGAAAGAACGATTTCAGCCGCTGGGATCGGCTCAGCACTGATAGTTTTCCCACTACTGCTTTGTCCACAGCCCATAAATCAGATTTTTGAATTAATAAATCTTAATACTATATAATCTATAAAGGTTTTAAAGTTTATAAAGATGTGGGTTTTCGAGTTCATTTATTTTATCCCAGATTGATTCGGATGGCGTTACTCCATTTTCTCAACTGAATCACTTCCAAAAGGTCCAAGTTTCCATTTGGCTCTTGAATCGTTTCTTGGCCTCTTTTTCATTGGATGTTGCGTTGTTAGTCACTTTTAATATTAATTTTTTCGTTTAACCCCATCCTTTGATGATTTTAATTTTTATTATAAACTGTTGCTCTGGATCTCTTTCAACTCTCCTCTTAAAATCCTCCATTTCTCTTCTTCAAACCATTCTTATCTTATGATTGACTTCAAGACATGTATTCATCCTCGTTATAATATTATTGACGATCAAAGTCAAGTTTTGTCTTTTATATCAATTATTAAAAACAACGAAATTTGAAACTGCTTCTGAAAAAGCTTCTTGAAAATTCATTGGTTCTTTAAATCATTCATGTTTTGTGACGAAAACCAAAAAGAAGCAGAAAATTCCTGACAAGCTTTGCCAGAAAATTGGATGAGTTATTTATTGGTCTAATCTCTCATTTTTGATGGCTCTTATTTATTATTAAAATCCATTGACCACCTAGGTATTGATTTTTTATAGGCACACATGCATACATGCATGCATGATATCTTTCAACTTGCTTGGCCATTCATCAAAACCCAAACTTCCCTTTCTGATTCAGAAAAAATTATTCCTAGACAGTCCAGTTTTTTTTTTTTCATTGAAGAATCAGGATATTTCATCAATTTCTTTTGAGTTTACCAGACAAATTCCCATGATAGAAACTTCACTACCGAAGGCAAAAATATCAAAAACTATTGTTGAAGCATCATCATCGTCATAATTCAACTGTATGAAGGAAAAAGCAGATTCTTGGATGAATTCATTCTCTTGTTAATTGCCGCCTGAAAGATTTGTTCTCAAGAGGAAATTATTAATGTTCTCTAATTTTAATTCTTCTGGAAAAACATCAAGAATTCTTTTTCCCCTTTACAAAAGAGAAATTTCTTCGACGAACTTGGTTCAACTTCTTGAAATCTTCTTAAGCTTTCCCTTGAACGCCGAAGAAAACTTTTATGATCACAAACACTTCTTTCAGGATCAAGAAAGAATAACTGTATGTCTCCCAACATTGATTAAATTCCCTTTTTTCCAAGAAAAATTTCTTCAAGATGATTAATATTTCAAAGGGACATTAATTTAAAGTAAATTAAGATCAATTTGTCATCAGTTTAAATATATCGACAAATAAATGGGTTTCCTTTCCTTTCTTGCCACTCTCTTTGGTAATTTTACTTCCTGAGAAGGACATTAATTTATTAGCTCCGATTCGTAACCAATGGAACTCCTCAAAAAGGGCTCTTTTGATTATCAAGACTATTGTCTTTATTGTTGCTTATACTTTCATGATCCTCAATTCTGCCATGAATCTAGCTCAGCCAGCGTCGGTGCCTCAATGCTTGCTTGATCTTTCTCATGAAGTCACTACGCCTATAAATAAATGGCTCAGTGAAAATGAGGGATCCAAAAATGCTTTAATCATCGTATCTTCCCTTTTTGTTGATATTACAGTCGTCATCAATGCTATTGCTTGGATTATTTATGGAAAAAATCTGAGACTTGTATTTGCTGTTGTCACATTCTTTGCATTCAAGATTTTCTTGCAAGAAGTCTTTTATTTCCGAGTTCCAGATGGATATTTATGGAGTTACCCTGGATTTCCTTCACTCACCGTACCTTACTACACAGCAGATGACTTTTTCTTTAGTGCTGAAATCGGGCTCTGTATGATAGCTCTCTTGGATTTCAGAAGTCGAAAAATGACTTTGATGAAATTTTTCGCTGCTTTCACAATTGTTTTAGAGTGCTTTGTATTCATTTCTACTCGAGCCCATTATATCATAGATTTGACTACTGGTGTTGTTGCAGGGCATTATTTCTATTGGGTTGGCTCCTGGATTGATGATGCTTGGAGAAAGCGTTCAAGAAGAAATGGTTTTAACGGTGTTGATGATAAACGTGAGGCTGAAGAAAGCAAACCCTTCCTCGCATAATAAAAACATTATATTATCAAAGAAAGAAATTTCTTCCTCATTCATGATTTAGTTTTAAATTATGTATATGCATGCTCAATATATTATGAATATTTATCTCATCCTCATCTGAAAAAAAAAAAAAAAATCTTTTTGGTTTTTTCCTCTTTCGGTCCATGAAATCCAATTTATGAAGAATATATAAAACTGAAAAACTGAGGAAATTAAGACACTTTTTTATTTTTTAGTTTATATAGCCTTTGTGTTGTTTGTTAGACTCTCCGAATCAACAAGGAAAAAAAAAAATGCAAACTCTTATCAACTACATTATTCGTCCAAAAAGGTTCTCTTCAAATCAAATACCTTCACTCATTTATCCAAAGAAACACTTATGACCCAAGCCAACATCTTGGTCCGACTGTCTTTTTGCTTGATAACACACAATACTGTGGCAGAATAGATTTTGAAGTCTATTTGAAAGGAAAAAGGTTGATTTCTCATCACCAATATTAGGTCTCGAACAGGAGAGGAAAGACTTTAAAGTGTAGCATTTATCACAGAAATATTGAATGGAATAAAGTAAGAGTATAGTTTCGTATCAATATGTTTACTGTTAGCAATATCCATTAATCGTGTATTGCCATGGTAACTCTGGAAACAGAACAGATTGTTTCGGACCTCTTTACTGGATGCTCAAAAACCACATTTTCCTACTTGCGTTTGACTTTTCAGGGTAATAATCCCTTGTTATAACGATCCTTAATCTCGTAAAGATGTGGAATTTCAGAAGGTGATTACGTTTCTCTTGGTTATTTTGAGCACAATGATATTGAAGATGTGATAGACTATGTCTTGGAAAACTACGACTTTGTTGATACCCAAAAGTTTAAAAATTCATTCCCGATGAGACTAACTCAATGAAGGATCGGATTATGGGGAAGAAGCATGGGCTCAGTTGCCTCAATCTTTTACGCATCAAGAACAAAAGTTGCTTCTCTCATGATACTTGACTCCCCTTTTTCAGATTTTTCTACTCTAGTGAAAGAAAATATGGATAAATATAGCGTAATTTTCCCCCATTAAATCTCGTAACAAAATTCTAGATCATATCTAAGCTTGCTGGAAACTACATCTATAAAAATATGAGAACAGAAATCAAAAGCAAACTCAACTTCGATTTTGAGTAATAATGGGATTTCTTGATTATCAATGTAAAACTACTAGGGATCTAAAGCCGGTGACAGCTCTCAAGAAATGTAACATTCCTGCATTCTTTCTTCATGGCACAAAAGACAGCTTAATTCGCATTGACCACTCAAAAAAACTTTACGAGGTCATTCATCTAACAAGATGTCTCTCTCTTATTCTCTTAGGCGTACCCTAACAAAGAAAATGTGGCTTATTTAGAAATCGATATGGATCATAACGACAGCAGGTCTGATCCTGTCTATAATACTGTACAGCAATAAAATGGGTTATTGACCCTAACTTTTTAGGTTACGAAATTTATTCTTGAAACATGGGGCTTGAAGAAAAGCGACAAAAACCAATTAAAAATTCCACCTATGACTGAAACGACCCACAGCTCCCTTCGGTCTGAATTCAGCGAAAAGAATAATGAAGAAGATTTACAAGAAAAAGACGATATATCCGCTCAAAGGCCAATTAATAACGAGACAAGGATGAATTGTCAACATAATTTCCCCACAAATACATTCTCCATTTCAGAGAAAATGCCTCAAACATTTAAACCAAAAGTCTCAGTTTTTCAAGTTGACAAGAATTCAAGACTCCCAATCCCAAGTAAGGTTGACTATGAAGGTTCATTTCCTTTTAATCAAGAAGCTAAATATCCCTAGAACCTACTGAGCCAGATACAGAAGATCTTCATAAAGTCTTTAATATTCTCGATGAGTTGAAAAAACACAAAAGTCTCCAAAGAAGAAACCGTGCTCTTCTCAAAGAAAAGATCAGAAAGAGAAGAAACTCCTCCTCACTTAATGCAACCATGAGAATCGAAGATGCAAATATCTCAGGTAATTCTTTCTATATCATTGATTTCTAAACAAAATAAAAGCTGACGATATGCTAGATCTCACTGAGCTTGACAAGAAAAAGGCTTCGATCTCATATATCAACAACGCTGCTACAAAAAAATTCGAAATGTTTCGAAGTAAAAAATTAGAATTCACAGTCTATAATAAATCCCAAGGGTAAGGATAAGGATAAATTTTTTTTCAATTGATTTGTTTGTTTGTTATGAAATCTCTGTCTCGATAATTTATTCCCATTTTTCCTTCTGTAAAATAATTTCTTATTTTTTATTTATGCATAACTCATCATCCTCAAAGTATAGGTACAGACAAATAAAATTTTCCTCAAGTATTTAATAAAGAGTTTTTATAGTTTTTGCTGGTTTGTAATTTAATTAATTCCAAGTTTAAAATATTTATCTAACCTTTAGATTCTTAAAGTCATGGTAGATATCAAATTTACCCTCAAAAAAGCTCCTTCCTCCGTCTCAAACATCATGCGTATTCTTTTCAATCCATAATCTGTTCTTCAATTCATTTATTTTTTTAGCGATCTCATGAATTAAATTATCGATTTCACAAAAAAAAAAAAGTTGATTTCAATTTTCGATTTCTCTGACGACAGGTCCCCTTGTAACTCTCAATCTGAGAATAAATTTGCCGTCTCTTCCAGTTTTCCCAAAAATCTTGTGAATTTCCTTCGGATTATTATTTAGAACTCTATTAATTAAACTCTGCCTGATTCACAAAATAGGAGAGCTTGCCAAAAACAAAAATAGTAATAGAAATGATTCCTAGGCAAGATATACCAAACTACGCAAAGCTTGAAACAAAAATGACTGATTCGCCAAATAAGCAAACCAAGACTCCAATATCCTCGAAACAAACTCATAGGGCTAATCGGGCTCTCATCAGAGAAAATCCGCGCAAGGAGCCTTCAGAAACTTCTTTGCCACAACTTCCATCCAGGACAACCTTGTCAAAGAAACTCTCAAGCAACAAACAAAATCCTGTGCTAGCCAAAAAAATTATCATTGACACGATTGCAGACTTCACTCATAGCGAAAGCAAATTTGAACCCCATCACAATCAAACTTTCGCTTCCCTTGAAGGTATTTTGGTTCTAATGGACCCTTCTCTGACAAATTCTTAGATCTAAAGCCCTCTCAAGAAAAACTACTCATCATCCCACTCGCATTGATCTCTCCAAAGGAAGGGTCAACACATACTACCTTGAAGGACAATGATGCAAGACCAAGTTTTCTTGCTCCCACTGTTGCAGCATTGCAGCACTTCAAGGATAAAAATCTCAAAAAGGACGCAGGAGCAGGAAAAGGATTTGTCTTTTCCAAGCCCAAAGACAAGGTTCCAAAATATGACCCTCTTCTTCAAAGCCAAGAAGAACATGGCGAAAGAGTGAGAAGAGGTTTAGCAAACCTTCATCCAGGTCAGCCCCATCAATCTGCTTCAGCGGATAGAACATCTTCCAAAAAAGCCTCAGCCATTGTCATGAGACGTAAGCAGATTCTCACATTTGTCTCTTTTTAATCTTCTCAAAGCGTTTAAAAAAGAAAGCAGTCCAAGAGGCACAAATAGTGCGGGCAAATTAGAGCTGAGCCATGATTCTATTATCTCCAATAACCGTACTTCAAGTATTATGGCCAAAGAGCTTGAAACAAGGTGGGGATATCGTCGCAGCATTTCAGATATTGATGAGAATGAGGAGGACGGTTTCGAAGAGAAAGGAAGTGAACTATCTGAGCAAAAATCTCCGACAGACAATAGAGCCTCTCCTCTCAAACAAGGTCTTGCCACCCCTCAAGGCTCTTCTTTGAAACTCCAAACCCAAAAAACAAACCTTCACAGCTTGGATGCATATCTCAAGTCAGCAAAAGCCAAAAGCCACTTCTTTAGTGGAGGTATTCGAGAAAAAATTTGGACCAACAAAATCCCGAAAAAGGCAGAATCCACTGAAAAATCTCCTCGAAGTCCAACCACTAAGCCTAGCAAGTTCTTTAGCACTTCAAGCACCTTTAATCAATCGAGTCCCAAAAGGATTGGAAAGAAAGACGATGTTTTTCAGTCAGGATTTGGAACCTTTTTCCAATTTAATCAAGATAACAAGTTCTTTGATTCCTTTGACAAATTCCACAAACCAAATGACCGAGCATATCTTTCACAAAAGGCAAATAAAGGCTCAGTGCCAGTTATGGTCTCACTTGGACAGAATGATCGAATCATCCAACCCAGCTACATGAAAGATTCCGGCTCCATGTGTATCACAGAGTTTTGGCCAAAGAAATATAACGTCATGTTTTATTATCACTTGAAAGACACTGCCAACCACATTAGAGTCCGAAGAGAAGGAAGGGAGAATGAAGTCATGTATAGACCTAGTCAATGGGAAAGACAAGATAAAGTCAAGAGGATGAATGATTCCTCCCACTTTTTACCTTCAACTTCTGTCATGCACACTCAAACCGCCGCAGATAAATTAGGTAACCAAACTTGACAACGATAAGTTATTAAAATTTGCAAAACTAGATACAAGTTCAATGTCGGGTGGAGCAGGTAGTCCATCGAAACAAAAGAAAAGATATACAAACTTATGGCAAGACAGTAATCAAGACTCTCCTACCATAGTTGAAAGGATGGAAAACTATGGTATGAAACAGAGGGCCAGTTTGAGGAGACAAGTCTCATCAGAAAATGAGAGCAAATTTAGTCAAAGATCTTTTGATATCAGAATTGAGGACCCTTCAAAACAGCCAGAAATCGATCTGGAAAAATTCAAAGTCCAGTCAAGCAAAGCGGTATACCTCCCAAGATCACTTCGCCACCCAGACCATGAAACTAAAAAAAATGTCAAATCCCGCTCAATCAATGTTAGCGCTCGTTAATCTGATTTCAATACTTGAATAAATAGATGTTATCTCATATGTAGACATGTATGTTTGTAAAAATATTCTCTATCTTCTTTATAAAATAACTCAACTTCTTTTTTTTATTTCATTTCATAAATCAATAAAGAACTCTATTACTTGAATTGTTTTTTTCTGAAAAATATGAAGAAAATTTTATTTATAAAGGGTTATTTAGAATCCATAGAGAGTTCAACTTTAACAGCAAGTAAGTAATTTGGAATACAATCAAGTAATTTATTATTTTCTTCAACCAAAATTTTGTTACGAGAGTCAACTGGCCAATCGAGTAAGGCAACAACCTTTTTCTCAACGACTTCAGCTTTTCCTTTTCCTCCCTTCTTTGCATCTTTTTTGGCGTCTTTCTTTACTTCTTTTTTGGCTGCTTCTTTTCCACCTTTACCTCCCTTTTTGGGATCCAACACAATCACTTCTTGCTTTTCTTCTTCTTCTGGCTTGGGTAATTTTTCGATTACCTTTTTAATCTTTTTCGATTCGTCATTTACAGGATATAAAAACTCGGGAATTTTGAGGTAATTTGCCGGCCAGAGTCTATATTTCTGGTTCACAACAGGCTTACTATCGGCCTTTGGCTCCAAAAACTTCTTCAAATCAATTTTACAAACTCCCAATACTTTCTCCTCAAGCTGTGGTTGACCGTCCTAATGAGATGATAAGTTACCCTTTTCAGTTCACAAAACTACTTTCATGAGTGGCTTCTTCTCAGTCTCAGCCTCAGTTTGCTCCAAAATAGGTTCTCTCTTATGAACCTTGATAACCAAGCCTTTTGCAAAAAAGTCTCTTGTCTCAGATGTTATGTAAACGTCAGACCTAATCAGTTTATTTCTTTTTTCCTTCCATAGCCTCGGGTTACGTAATTGTGCAGGCGAAATCGAGTCTGGCGCTTTCATTCTCAACAGTGCAAGAGTCAAAAAGAACTTTTTGCTCTTTTCCATCAAAGTTTGAATCAAGCACATTGCAAGAAATCCAATAATTTGTCTGATAATTCTCAGGGGGAGATTCTGTGGTGTTGTATTGATCGTTGAAATTCAACCCTTGGACATCTTCGAGGGTACAAACGCTCACAATAAATTTCAAGTCAACCCCTGAAGGAAAAGCATCCTAATAGAAAATTTTAGAATAATTTTTCTCAGGAATATTCTCCTACCAAGATACCGCTTTTGATGGCAAAATCTGGAATATCATCACCTTTTGCGAATGCAGAACCTCGAAGTGTCTCAGATCCTTTGTTGTCCTTATTCGCTTCCTTTGTTGGGGCGTCTTTGATCACGACTGATGTCATTATACTCGTTTGCTTTGGTTTAATCTTGTATGAAACCTCTTGGTTCACCTTCTCATTGTCAAAGACTTTAAGCATCTTGAGTTCTTCAAGAATGGTGCTGCGATAATATGGGATCAACGCCACTGGATTTCCAAACAGGTTCAACATTTTCAAATTCTTGAAATAAGCAAGTGAAGACACAACAGTATCCAGCCCGCAAATTTCATTATAAGAAAGGTCAATGCCCATCAACTTTGGGAAACCTTGATGCAAAGTATCTAATGGAAAATATTAGATTTTAACAAACAAAACTTACCAAAAACACTGTCAGTTAATCTATTATAGCCGAGGCCCAGGTAAACAAGATTCTCATAAGCTTTTGAAGTTTTCAAAAAGGAAATTTCATTGTAAAAAGCATAAACTTCTTTCATGTTTGGAGGTAAATTCTCAAGCACTTGGATGTTATTCTTTGAAATTGTCAAAACCTCCAAGTTGTTGAACAGAGTTGTCTCCTTATCAATTTTCTGGATTTGGAGATCCTCCAATCGGAGCTCTTTATAGAAATTCAAGAGATATTCCTTATTCACAAGCTCTTCTTGGAAGCCAAGCTCCATAAACTTTTTATACAACTCCATGTTATCAGGACTCCTAGAAGTTTTGTTAGATATATCTATTTGTATCTCTTCACTACCAGGATTGTAATTCTTCAATATTGATCTGCATCAGTCTGTCTTGGGTCTCATTTTCGTTGGTGTCTTCGGTCATACTCATATTGAAAGATCCATATCTTTGTGGAGAAGGGTTTGAAGATTTCTTTAATGTTGAAATTTTTAGTTTCTTTTGGGATTTATGAGAAGGAGGAGCATAAATCTTGAATTGGTTCTGAAATTTCTCCCAAAACTCCTTCGTTACTGAGTTTGCAGCATAAAGGTTCTTTGTGTCCAAAAAGTTTGACATGAAAAAGTTTCGAAAATCACGCTTAAACTACTCAATATTGCAAGTTTCAAAAAAGGTTTTATTTAATAAATCAATCAAATCTTTATTCCCTTCTATTTTGATATTATAAATCAATTATTATTATCATCATCTGAATGAATGAAAGAAAGAAGGAAGAAACATTGTTGGAGACTTTTTTTCGAAATCAAAACTTGCTTTCGGACTTCTCTTGAAAAATTATGAAAAAGGGAAGTTCTCAATTTCAGAAAAAATTATTCGATTTGATACTTTATCCAATATGTTTGATATTTTATTCAAAAACTCATTCATTTTTGACCCTGATTTTTTAGAGAAATAACTTTATGATTTCGAAGGAAAAATCACTTCCTTTTCTCACCATGCAAAGCAATTTTTTTATTCAACAAGAAAAATCAACAGCTTTGAAGTAAAGAAAAGCTAAAAAAATTTCTAAAATATTTTTTCTTGTCTCACAAAAATTGAAGGGATTAAAAATATAAAATTTGAAAGAAATCGAGTTCTTCCATTTATTTTGAGCCAGAAATTTTGAGTTGAACTTTGGGCCCGCCAGCCAAAACAAAAAATAAACAATGCTTCGGAATTCTAATAAAATTGTCCGACAAGTCGGATTTTGGCCCTCCATCGAATTTTACAAAATGAAAACCCGAAAATATATGAAAATCTGAGCCTTTGCAGTTGATAAAAACTCCTTTTGAGATTTTCGCTTTTTCAACAAAAAGAAAAATCGGAAAGAATTTTTTCTCATAAATTCAAAACAACTTCTTCTAAAATTCAATTATTCTTTTCCCCTTCCCTTCATATTTTTATAATGAGATCCGCGGAATTTTCAGTGATTTTCCAAAGGTTTTAGACTTTTAGTCAGAATTTCATTTTTCAAAAAAATCTTTTCCCCCTTTAGACAAAATTTCATTTCCCAAAGATTTTTTTTCCAAGCATTATCTTTCAAAAGGTAATGAGCTTATTTGAGATCAATAGCTTGTTATTTTCGAATAGAAGAAGAGAAGAATTTAGAATTTTCAAATTTGGAGAGTTTCATGTAAAAAAGGGAAGGTGATATCATTCAATCTCTCTCGACAGAAGAATTTTTTTAAACATGGATTTGAGGCTATAATGAAATTGATTGAAATTTATGCCACTTTTCGCACAGCTAATGCAGAAATTTAGAGGGGATTCAGCTTTACGAAGAGGATTAAGGCTGATTTCAGGAGTAAGTTGAGTGGGAGTATTTCTGACTGGGAAAGATATCAAATTGTAGAGGCCAGATGGAAGGTATAACCATTGGAACGCAACTAATAATCTCTGTAAGTTGAATAGAAATTGATTTTCAACCTCAATGTGCTTGTTTTCAATTTTCAAGGATGAAGGAAATTTACAAAGAGTTTCTGAAAAAAATTTATTTGGAAAAATTACGAAAAAATTCCCAAAAATTTTTTTTTCATTTTTTCTGTTGGAAAAGAGATCTTTCTGAAATTTTGTCGAATCCACCAGGAAGCAGATTTTCCCCGTTGTAAATTGGAAAACCTGTTCGCAATTTTGATTAACTTCGAAGGATTTCTTATTTTCATCCCTTGACTCTGATCTTTAGAACAATTTTTCGGGGGAAAAGTTCGTCTAACAATAACGAGAAAAAATGAAAGGAATTCGGGTTCGCTAAAAATAATCATCAAAAATTTTCTTCAGGAAAAAAAACTTTTTTCAGGAGTTTGTGTTACTGAAAAATTTTGTGAAGCCTCAAAAACAAAGTTTGGGATTGCAAGTCAGCTCAGAAAAAAAAATATCAAAGCTTGCTTTTATTTCACAAACAAAGGAAGTCTTCAAATCCTTTTTGCATGACTCTATTTTGTTTTTTCTCGCCTGAGGGAACTCTAATTCCAAGAAAGTTGGAATTCTCATCATCTTTAGGGACTTTTTTAAAGTTTAACAACATTTAGCTAGTCTTAAAGAATACTCCTTGAAATCAGTAAATTTGATATCAGTCAAGAAGTTTTTAAATCATCAAAATTTTCAAAATATTTGCAAGGTTATCTCTCAATT
>Ga0182738_1004924_pt1 | contig 14513 bp, 11 predicted proteins | sample eDN5th30CBELigMG_FD_128876 | JGI IMG/M metagenome (GOLD analysis project Ga0182738, IMG submission 128876) | Enriched Miracle-Growth compost microbial communities from Emeryville, California, USA - eDNA 5th pass 30_C BE-Lig MG (version 2)... ... | reverse complement strand
GCATAACCTATCGGAAGAGTCCCAATCCACTCTTCTCCTTCTGCTTCATAGGTTGCACCATAACTGACTTTATCGCCTTTGTGTAGTTTTTTTACTTGAACTAACTTTGTATGCAAAGAAAATGCCTCATGTAATGGATAAGGTAAATCACTTTCAATTTCAACAGATGGTGTTAAACCATACATAGTGATTCCCATTCGTACTGCATTGTATTGCAACTCCGGATGAAGTAAACTTGCTGCGCTATTACTGCAATGAACCATTTCTGGCAACTTCGAAAAACAAGCAAGTAGTTCCTTAAAACGATTTATTTGTTTTTCAAAGTATATAGAGTTCTTTTCATCTGCTGTAGCAAAATGAGTGAAGACTCCCTCTACCTTAAAATAACTTTGGTTATTTAGGAATTCTTCTACATTCTTAATTTCATTCTCTTCACGAAAACCAATTCTCCCCATTCCTGTATCGAGTTTAAGATGAATTGGTAAATATGTTTCCTCTTTTAAAAATTCACTTGCTTCCTTTAGCCAATCCAAGTCATGAACAGTTAGAGTGATATTATACTCCCTTGCAACCTGTACATCATTTGCTCTTGAAGCACCTAGAATCAGAATTGGTGCTGAAATTCCACTTTTCCGAAGAGAAATAGCCTCATCCAAAAATGCCACTGCTAAATGAGTTGCTCCAGATTCTAAAGCTGTCTCTGCAATTTCCTTCGCTCCATGCCCATAACCATTCGCTTTAACTACTGCTATTAATTTACTTTCCTTTTTTAGTCTATTTTTTAGATGGCTTACATTATATGCAATAGCATCTAAGTCAATTTCCACCCAAGTATCACGATAAAAAGTTGTTTCTTGGTCCACTTCTTCACACTTCCTTAAATATAACAAGCTTTTATGTGTAAATTATTCTACTGTTTTATCCACTTGTCAAATCGACCTAGACCTTTTTTATAAAAAAAATGCAGCCTCCTTTTTAGAAGCTGCTATAGCCATTATTTTATGGCTTCACCTTGTACAGATTGTGCTACCGTTACTAGTTCTTCACGAGAAAGATTGTTGGACGCAATCGTATAATCTACGCCTTCAAAAGTCCATGAAACTTTAGAGTCTGTTAATTCTCCAATCGTAAATCCTAAATCAACAGGATCTCCACCACTAACTACTGGACTAGCAGTTGCTGGTGATACTTTTGCCTTTTCTTCAATAATAGTGTAAGATTTCTCTCCACCTTCATAAGTCAATATAATACGATTACCATCATCATTTGCAATCTCTTTTTCCTCTACTAAGCTTACTCCTTCAAGTGTTTCTTCGGGATATTTCACACTAAAATCTTCATCCTCGATTTCTCCCATTACCGGAATAACCATTTGAGCTGCTGTCATACTTTTTTGTAGATCAAAATCCTTTTCATCAAAATCTACATCAAACTTTACATTAGAGAATTTAACGGTAACTAGCGCTACTCCATCTGTGTCCTTTACCTCTACACTAACAGGTGCTAAATTTTTCTTATTAAATTTAATCACTTGAGTCGGAAGTATTTTACTGTTCTGATAACGAGTTTTTGTTTCAAACACATAATATTTATCCGTAGCTGAGAACTTAAGATCCTTATCCTCTTCTATATCTTTTACTAAAGATTCATATAAATATGCTTGACTACTATTTTCTGGCCATTCACTTTGGAATTTAAAGCTTTTGTTTAAAGCAGGTGTAATAACATAAACACCTTCCTTATTTTTTAGAATCATCTGGCTTTGTTCTTTTTTGGAGTTTTTTAAGTTAACGCGGTAGAAATTAGGCTCTTTATGCCATGTTTCCACCTCATATGTTTGTGGCTCTGTCCCCATTTTAAGGGTCATTTCGGCATCTGCTTTATAACCCTTAGTTTCAACCTTTTCCTTTAAATCTGCTAGAACATCTTCTTTTGATTTCGTTCCACAGGCAGTTAATAAAAGCATTACCGTTAGCCCCACAAAAAGCAACCAAATCTTCTTGTTCATTTCTTCAACTCCCTTATTCTCATTTCACGGTAAAAGAGAGAAAAAAACGGGAATTTTTTGCTTCTAATAGAAATGACTTTCTATATTTACTATCTCTAAAAGAAGCCCCTTACCCCCATACTTGTCTCTCCTATTTCTCTATGAATATATGAGACAACCTTAAAGAATATGCTAAAGGGATTGTTAACTCTTAACGAAGAGCAAGAAGTTTAAAAAGGCGCTAAAGAATAATACAAAATATATCCTATAATGGAAGGAAAACCTCTTATGTTTCTTCTATTATTACCTGAGCAAAGGCATATTCCTTGCTATGTGTAATAGAAACATGTACTCCCTTAGATAGCGGTTTAATTATTATTGGTTTCCCAGAAGCCTCCTTTCCAATTTCTATATCGAGAAAACTTACTTTTGAACCAATACCAGTTCCATATGCCTTAGAAAAGGCTTCTTTAGCTGCAAATCTTCCTGCCAAAAATTCTACTTGCCTATGGCCAGAGAGCTTTATATAACTTTCTTTTTCGTTAGATGTGAGAATTCGATCAATAAAAGAAGGCTTTCTTTGTACGAGATCTTTTATTCTATTTAATTCTGTTATATCAATTCCAATTCCTTTAATCATGGGACAACTCCTTCTAATTCAGGAATACGATGCATAAGATATTGTATCTTTTTCAATTGTTTGGCTATTATGTAGTAAGAAGCATATAAGGAGGGCTTATTTTCTTGTTTACCAGAAGAGAAAGTTTGAAAGAATATATTACCTATTATCCGGTTGTATCTCTCATTTTACTCATTCATATCCTTTTATTTCTTTTAACAACCTTACCCATTTTTCCGGCGAAAGCTATTATGGGGTACTTGATTGGCGTAAACTTATATATTACCCAAGGAGAATGGTGGAGACTTATTACTCCTATTTTCATTCATAGCGGTTTTAGCCATCTTTTATTTAATAGCTTTAGCATTTTTCTCTTTGGGCCAGGGTTAGAGAAAATTGTAGGTAAGTTCAGGTTTTTGTTTATCTATTTATTTACTGGGATAGCAGCAAATATTATCACCCTTTTTATCGAACCACTTACTTATGTACATTTAGGTTCTAGTGGTGCCATCTTTGGATTATTTGGTTACTATATTAGTATTGTCGTTTTCAAAAAAGACATGATGTCAAAAAGTAATGCACAAGTCATTACAACTATTGCCGCTCTAAGTCTAATTATGACATTCTTACAACCAAACATAAATATAGTCGGACATATCTTTGGTTTTCTAGCTGGTCTTCTAATTGGAAGCTTTACTGAATCAAAAGGAAAAAACATTATCTCTAGCTATAAAGGAGAACTAATGGAATTAAAAAGACAAATTCAATCAACTAGAAGACCAGAAACAAAAACTATCGTCATCTTATTTATTATCGTTATTCTTGCTTTGGTTGGATTGTTTAGTCAATATTAATCTGAGGGATCAATGCCTGACCTTCAGTATAAAAATCTATTTAAGAGAATACCAATTATATATTTTCTGAACATCTTCTATAGACATATCCTTAACAACCGTTGCAGCTACTCCACTCCCTGATGCTACATGGCCATGTACCGATCCAAGTTGACTCTTTCTTTGCCATGGACCTTCTGTACAAGATAAAGCTTGGATTCTATTTTTCATCATGATAATAGTAGACTTATCGACCTGTCGAGCGCATAAAGTTAATTGTTTATTCGATAAATAGTAGCCTGCAGAACGGAATTTTAGATAGCCCCAGAAAGGTAAAAGAATAAACAGTGCTAAAGATAATAATCCCCAACCATGAAAATAATAAATAAGTAGAAAAGCAATTGGAATTGCAAACCAGCTATTTCTCAACATATAGAGCCAGAGAGCTCGTGTTGGAAGAGGTGTAATAGATTTATCTATTTCATAATCAGGCACTATTCTCTCACATATCTTTCCTAACTCTTTCTTCTTCGCAATTGGAATAGTTAATACAGTAGACGCTTCTATATCGACTATCGATCCACCAGCACTAATAATATTTAGACTAGCTAGGTTGAAGGGCTGTCTTATGATACTTTCACTAATTTTAATTGCCTGAATCCGTTCTAATGGTATGGTAAGTTGTTTCTTTTCAAATAAGCCTCTTGTTATAATGATATCTTTCTCCGATTTACTTAAAGTAAAATTCGCAAATTTAAGTATAGTGATTAACAACGAACAAATCCATAGTATGAGGAAAACTAAAAAGACAATCATCGCTATTAATACTACTCCATTATGGACAAACTGACGGATATGTGAAAATATCATGCCATAAGGGATAAAATCTTCAAATTGAGAAATGAAGGCAAAAACAGCAGAAATGATGACCCCTATTCCTCCAGAGGTAGCTGCCAAAACCATTAATTGCCTATTCGTAATACGATAAATGATTTCCTCTTCTTGAATACTTACATCTTTCTCTTCCTTGGAAAATCCTCTTAAACTGTTAGTGATAAACGCTTTTAAATTTTCCGCCTCCGACTTTCGGATAGCTGTTAGTTCTGCCTCCGCTTCCTCTGAACTACCAGCTGTTTCTATTTTAACTTTCACTAAATGAAATGGTCTATGCAGTAAACCTTCTGTGTAGTCTATACTTTGAATTCGTTCAAATGGGATGTAGCGTTGTTTTTTTACAAAAACACCGTATTCTATCCTTAACTCTCCTTCTGCCAAATAAAAAGTGAAGTAATACCAAGAGAGAATACAGGTTAGTATAAACCCAATAAGAAAGACACTTATGAGAATAAATGTTAAAATTCCCCATTCAGAAGGTCTTCCTCCAACTAAGATCAAGCCAATAAACGGAAATACCAATTCTTTAAAGTGTTTAATCATTCGATAAATAATAGTGATTGGATGAAGTCTGTTTTTTTCATACATCTTCTTCCGCCACCTTTACCTTATTCGAGATAAACTGTCTTATTTCTTCTGCTTCTGACATTTCCAGTGCTGGTATTTCATGTGTTGTTGCAGCAGTAGAAATTACGATTGTTGCTAGGTTATACTTACGCAAAAATGGACCTTGCTTCATATCGACATGTTGGACGCGAATCATAGGTATAAGCGTTTTTTTCACAATAATGACACCTTGTTGTATTTCTACCTCGTCCTCTCTTACTTCATATCTCCATCTTCTCCACCTTAATTTCGGTAGTAACACAATAACAAGATAGGCATAAACCAATATCATAAGACAAGCCAAACTTATTAACCATGGGTACCATTCCAATATAATCGAGAGTATGATTACTAGAGCGCTTAAAAAACTAAGTGTGATTAATGAAGAAATAATGCCTGTAAAACGCCATACCATTATTGCCTTTTCTGATAATCTATTCCTTGGCTCTTTCAACAAAGATATCCCCCTTATCTAATAGTACTGTTAAAGTATCTACGTTGTTAAGCCGTTTTTGGTTTCACTATCCTTTGAAAGTAAAAGATGTTGCATCAATAAATTGGATCGTTTCTTTCTTTTTCAAATCCTCTACTAAGCGAAATAAAGCATCATCCTTTTTCTTTGCTTCAATCATACAGTGTATTTCCGGCAGTGAGTGATTGACCTTTTTTATAAAAGAATAGAAAGTGTCTACATCTATATAATCTGCATGTGCTCTAGGGTCATTTTGTGATTTTGGACTAGAGATATGCATTTTTAATGGCAACTTAGACCTCTTCCAAGTTTCAGCAATGCGATTCCAACATTCCTCCCAATTAAGATTCTCATTATTAACCATGTGATGATGTAAATCAAAAACACAAGGAATCTGTAACTTTTCACACAAATACAGCACATCATTCACAGCAAATGTAGTATCATCATTCTCCAATATAATCATTTTCTGAAGAGATGGAGGGACAAACCCCCAATTCGTAATAAACTGCTCTAATGCTAGCTCTTTATCCTCATATCCACCACCTACATGGAGTACACATCTATGTTCAGGGTCAATCCCCATTCCTTTTAACAATTTTTCATGCATGGTTAGCGTCTTTAAAGATGTCTTTAATATATCTGCTTGACTACTATTCAATATAACAAAATGGTCTGGATGAAAATCTACCCTCATTGCGTACTTCTGTACGAACTGACCAATCTCTTTTAAAATCGGTTTTATCGGCTTTATATAATTCCATGAAGATAAATCTGGGTGATTAGCTAACGGAATTAATTTAGAGCTAAAACGAAAGAAATGAATGCCATTCCCTACATTATGTTTTAATAATCGAAAACAATTTTCCAAATTACTATTTGCAATTCTTTCTAATTTCCTTATGGCAGCTTCTTTATCCGGTATAGCTGAAAATTGCTTATATGTCATCGTTTGGGAGGGGGACGCATTTTGTAAGTGTACGCTCATTGCTACATATCCTAACTTAAACAGAGTCATCTAATCATCCTTCTTCTCTAGTTTCACTTAGTATATGCAAAATTAAACTAGTTTACATTCTCTCTTGATAGTTAATTTCTATCTATAAATAGATATTAGGGATTAGGAGTCATTTAAACGTAAAAAAGCTACCTGTCTCTAACAGAGATCAGATAGCTTCCTTTTTGTTATTATTAACGATAAGATTTAGATTTTGTATAGCCACCATTTGAGCTTCCTTGGCGTTTGTTATTGCTGCTACTATAACCTTGGCGCTTTTGTGAACTATAATTACGCTTATTACGATCGTTTTTATCATATGGTTTACGATCTCTTCTTGATGGAAGTGGCTTTTCTTCCGTTAATTTGACTGGAGTAGTATCCGGTTCTTTGGTTAACATTTTTATAACTGCTGCAACGATAGTAGATGGATCTTTTTGCTCTAGCAGTTGGTCAGCTACACCTTTATAAGGTTCTAAATTATTTTCATCAATAATTTGGTTAATTTTTTCGATTACAGCTTTTTGTTGCCCTTCTATTGCTTGATCAACAGTTGGAGGAATTAATTTTTCCATTTTACGCTTTGTCGTTTTTTCTACAACTTGAAGATAAGATCTCTCACGATACGTAATGAAAGTGATAGCTACCCCTTCTCTACCAGCGCGACCTGTACGACCAATTCGATGTACATAGCTTTCAGGATCTTGTGGGATATCAAAATTATATACATGTGTTACCCCAGAAATATCAAGACCTCTAGCAGCTACATCTGTAGCAACAAGTACATCAATTGTACCTTCTTTGAATTTACGAAGTACAGACATACGTTTTGCTTGGCTTAAATCTCCATGAATTCCTTCTGCAGTATAACCACGAAGGTTTAACGCCTCTGAAAGTTCATCTACACGGCGTTTCGTACGGCCAAATATAATAGCTAATTCTGGTGATTGAATATCCAATAATCTAGTTAGAATATCAAACTTCGTCTTTTCTTGCGTTTCTACATAATATTGTTCAATACGAGAAACGGTCATTTCTTTCGCTTTAACTTTTACTAATTCTGGATCTGTCATAAAACGTTCTGCCATTTTTCTAATTGGAGCCGGCATTGTAGCAGAGAATAATAATGTTTGATGTTCTTCTGGTACTTGAGATAGAATTGCTTCAATATCATCAATGAATCCCATGTTTAACATTTCATCTGCTTCATCCAAAATAACAGTTGAAACATTATCTAAACGCAATGTTTTTCTATTTATATGATCTAATATTCTTCCTGGTGTACCAACAATAATATGAGGGTTTTTCTTTAATGCACGGATTTGGCGATTAATATCTTGCCCACCAAAGATTGATAGTACTCTAGTACGTTTTCCATATCCAATTTTATATAGCTCTTCTGATACTTGGATAGCTAGCTCTCTCGTTGGAGCAATGATAATACCTTGGATAACTTCTTTTGTTACATCGATTTTATCTACTAAAGGCACTCCAAATGCAGCTGTTTTTCCTGTACCTGTTTGAGCTTGCCCAATTAAATCTTTATTTTGAAGACTTAATGGGATTGTTTCAGCTTGAATTGGTGTTGCTTCTTCAAACCCCATTCTCTTTAAAGATTTCATTGTAGCTGGGCTAATCCCTAAGTCTTGAAACTTTACCAATATATCCAATCTCCTTCTAGTCATTAAAAATATTCAACAAGTAAGTGAATAGAATCAAACTCACTTTTCATGTATGTACCCCATTCTTATGAACCATATTAAAAGGGCAAATGAATAACCTTCTGCCCTTTCCCCAAACAATTATTTAGAAGACCAAATTATTTTTTTGAATGATAATTTAATTATCGGTTTACCCCGATTTACAAATGTTATTTGGAGATCGATGAGGATATGCTTATATTAAATCCTTCTATATGAGATACTATAAATTTCGAGTAAAATTAGAGGAAATATTTCAAATGACGTCTATTTATTTTGATATAAGCTAATATGAAAAATTAGCCAAATACAAAGAAATGTTAACTTTTAAATCAATATTTGGTAATGAAAACAACATTCATTTCTCTCTATTTGACTAAATTATCTTTTTTCTCAATGGTATCATTATGCCCAAAACTTTGGCATTGTCATCCTACTTTTAAAAATAATCTTATCACTTAAAAAAACGGTTTGCAATAAATTGGCTATTGGAAAACCCTGATTTTATGCGTGTCTTTAGTACCTTTTTTATGTAACCGTTTTACATTCAATGAACTAGATAATGTGGAGTGAAGATGAGTTAAACAAGAGAGGAGTTCCTATTACACCTTCAGAAATGCCAATATTTCTTCAAATAAGTGTTGACTACTGTCACTATGGCAAATAAGATGCTTTGAATCTTTTACATAAATGATTCTCTTTTGCTCTGCACGTATCGTATTGTATAAATATGCCGCACTTTTCAAGGGAACTATACCGTCACTATCTCCTTGCGCAATAAAAGTAGGTATTTGCACTTCAGGAAGTTTTGGTCTTACATAACGGACAAGCTTTCTAAATTGTATAGCTGCAGCAAGGGGGGTATTTTTTATTTTATTCGTATAACGAATATACAATTCATTTTCACTTTGCTTTCCTTTCACTAAATCAAGAACTATTTTTGTTATATCTTTACCTAACTGTCTCGGATTTATATAATATGCAGCCGCACTTAATAATATTAATTTATCAACTGGATATTGTGTGGTTAAATAACTAGCAATAAGGCCACCCATAGAAAAACCAATCACATAAACTTTTTCATGTGTATTTAATAATTTCTCTAATTCTTTTTCCGCATAAACAAGCCATTCATGATAACTAATTCCTTTTAGTTGAAGATTTTCCCCATGCCCCGGCAAAGTTGGAATCGAGACTTCCCAATCCGTATTTTGTTCTATAAATTTAACTAAAGGCATTACTTCATTAGGAGACCCTGTAAATCCATGAATACATAAACAAGCAGTCATAATGTCACCTCTTTTTTATTACATTTCACACTAATTGATTAGAATATTCACTTTATTAACTTGCTATTTATAGGGTGTTATATTATTTTTTATGAAAGTCTTTTAAAGTTTACGTGAATTTTATTTCAAATCCATATTATCACTTTTCTGAGGTAAAGAGGGTTGAGGCGACCTCTCATTTCCCTTTTCACTCTCTTTTTCAAGTAAAAGGGCTTTGAGGCAGCCTCTCATCTCTAAAAAAGGCCAACAAACCTTCCCAATAATGATTATTGTAATGCCTTCACTACTTCTTCTAGTTTCATCCCTCTAGATGCCTTAACTAATACAATAGTTTCATTATTAATTAATGGTAATAAACTAGCTATTAATTCCTCTTTATCAAGAAAAGCATGCACTTTATCTTCCGGAAGAACTGTTTTTGCCCCCTTCGCTATTAAAGTACCTAGTCTACCAAAGGTAAATACCTGGTCAATCCCTTCAAGATGTTTACCCATCTCATAGTGATATTCTTCTTCCGTTTCGCCAAGTTCAAGCATATCTCCTAGAACAATAATTTTCTGCTTAAATCCAGGTAGATTTTTCAACACACTAATAGCAGCATGCATAGATGTTGGACTTGCATTATAAGCATCATTAATAATCTTTACATCTGATTTTCCAGATAACATTTCCATTCTCATATTTGTTAGTTTCAACGTTTGTAAGCCCTTATTCATTTCATCAAAAGAAATTCCAAAATAATCAGCTACTAACATAGCAGCTAGAGCGTTCAAAATATTATGGTTTCCTAGAACAGGAAGTTCAAACTTTTCATTTGATTTATTAATCATAAAGGAACTACCTTGTTCAAGCGCTTCTATATTAGAAGGATATAAGTCATTCAATTTACTCATTCCAAATGTTCTTATATCTAGCTTACTATCCTGAACAGCTGTTGATAAAAGTGGTTCATCTCCCATGTATACGAAACGACCATTTTCTTTTAATCCATTCAATATTTCTAATTTAGCTTCTGCTATACCTTCTCTTGAACCTAAATCCAATAAATGAGATTCTCCAATATTTGTGATAACAGCAATGTCTGGTTCTGCTAAGCGTGATAAAAAGTCAATTTCCCCTCTACCACTCATGCCCATTTCTAATACTGCAATATCTGTATCCTCTTCAAGGCCAAGTACTGTTAATGGTAATCCTAAATGGTTATTATAATTACCTTCCGTTTTTTGCACCTTATATTTTAAGGAAAGCAGACTTGTAGTCATATCTTTAGTAGATGTTTTCCCGTTACTACCTGTTATGCCTACTACTTTAACATCCAATTCCTTTAAATAACTTTTTGCAAGTGCTTGAATTGCCTTTAGAGAATCTTCTACAAAGATAAGAGGAAGTTCTTCTGGAGGATTTGGCACATCCTTTTGCCAAAAGGCTGCTGCAGCTCCCCTTTTAATTGCATCTTCCACATATTGATGTCCATCTGTTCTTTCACCCTTAAAAGGTACAAATAATTGACCTGCCTCAATCTTTCTAGAGTCAATGGTGACACCCTTGACAGTGACGTCACTATAACTACTATTAAACTCCATACTTCCTGCCATTTTTGCTATATTTGCATATGTACGAGTAATCAATCAATACCCCTCCTTTAATACATTCACCATATAAGATTACAAAAGAAGAGGCTACTAATAAAGCCTCTCCATTTCAACCAATTGATTTAGATAGTATATTTAATCGTTTGTTTCTCAGTATGTCTTTCTATTGCAAGATCTACTAGCTTATTAATCAAATCAGCATATTCCAATCCAGTATGTTTCCATAATAACGGGAACATGCTGAAAGGAGTAAAACCAGGCATTGTATTTACTTCATTTATATAAACTTTGCTATCTTTTGTCAGGAAGAAGTCTGCACGTACAAGTCCGGAACAATCAAGTGCTTTAAATGCTTTAATCGCGTCTTCTTTAATGTTTGCATATTCTTCTTCTGTAATATCTGCTGGAATAATTAATGCTGTATTTCCATCTTCGTATTTTGCCTTATAATCATAAAAGTCTGTTTTCGGAACAATTTCACCAGCTACAGATACTTCTGGATAATCATTACCAAGGACACCAACTTCCACTTCACGAGCAGTTAATCCTTCTTCGATTATAATTTTACGATCGAATTGGAATGCTTCCACAAATGCAGCTTCTAATTCTTCTCTTTTCGTACATCTGCTAATACCAACACTTGAACCTAAATTAGCAGGCTTTACGAAACATGGATAGCCAAGTTCTGTTTCCACTTGATTATAGGCAGCCTCTTTATCACTTTGCCAAGCACTTCTTATAAAAGCAGTATATTTAACTTGGTTTAGCCCAGCTACTTCAAAAATATTTTTCATGATTACTTTATCCATTCCAGCTGAAGAAGCCAATACTCCGTTTCCTACATAAGGAAGGTTTAAAAGTTCAAGTAATCCCTGTACCGTTCCATCTTCTCCGTTCGTTCCATGTAGTAAAGGGAAGATAACATCTAAAGCCGATTCATCATTTGCTTGAAATAGAGCAGTAGAAAGTGCATTATTACCTAGTTGAGATTGGGATGTAAATTCTAATTCCTTCACTGTCTCAACAGGTCCCATTAATTGTGGACCTCTTACCCATTCACCACTCTCGGATATGTAAATTGGGTGAATATCATATTTATCTGTATCTAAAGCTTTTATTACTGCTAATGCAGTTTGCAAGCTAACTTTATGTTCAGCAGATTTTCCCCCATATAATAAACCAAGTTTCTTTTTCATTATTAGTACCTCCATTTATTAAAGTAAAACTTTAATGATCATAAATAGTTAAACTAATCGGGCTTTACGAGCTATTTTCCCCACTAATTTTCTTATCCTTTACCATGGGGATGATCTGCCCGTTAAAACGGGATCAATTGCACTTAAATATTCTACCACTATAGCCATAGCTTTAAAAAGAAAATCATGAAAGAATGACGATGATTTAATAAAAATCACATCATTTTGTAATACTCTGCTTTAAAAGACTTTATATTCCAATCACTCACTCTTAATACATTATGAAAAATACCCAGAAATGGAAGCTTATTCTTTTCATTTTTATTCTTAATCTTCTAACATCCATTTAATTATTAAACTATTCCATATCCATATTTATTTCACCTATCTACAACCATGAATGGACTTTTTTATCCTACTCTTTTTTAGTTGTTTTAAATACTTTAGCACTTCGTACATATTCTACATCTTCGACTTTACTTCGATAGTTAATCACTCTTGCCAACGCAAAGAAGTAATCAGATAAGCGATTTAAATATTGCAAAGGTAGATTGGGGATATCTTTACTCCCCTTCATTAGTGTTACCACCAATCTTTCGGCCCTTCTTGTTACTGTTCTCGCAATATGTATGGTTGAAGCTGCTTCTGTTCCTCCCGGTAAAATAAATCTTTCTAACGGTGGTGCTTCTTCCGTGAAAATATCAATTCTTTCTTCTAAATAACTAATAGCATCTTCTTTTAATTTTAACTCCCTTTTTTCTGAAATACTTGCTAAGTCCCCACCACAGTCGAACAGTTCATGCTGGATTTTCTCTAAGTCCTCTATAATATCCTTAAATATATCACTCTTCAATTGAGAAATTGCCAGCCCAACAAAGGAGTTTACTTCATCAACTGTTCCATAAGCCTCCACTCGAATATCATCTTTATCTACTCTTCCACCAATAATACTCGTTTGTCCTTTATCACCTGTTTTCGTGTATATACGCATAATAAGTACCTCTTTCGTCATTAATTTTATTTTCCTTACTTTGTCCTTAATTAGCTTGAAGCTCCTGAGATACTTTAAGCAACACTTCTCTTACACAATCGTATACATTCTTCGATAAAGATTCTTCATAATTAGTACTATTTTTCATTCCATCTACTAAGCTCTCCTGTTGCGTTGCTGCAATTAACACACTATCAGCAGACGCCCTTTCAGCCACTTTTCCTGATAGTTTATCTACAACCTGACTTTCAGCCAGTGCTGCAGTCTTTGCTTCTGTAATTCTCATTACGCTTTGAAGAAAAGCTTGATCAGACAATTCACCATTAATGAATGCCCAAATATGGATTGCCCCTAGAGTAAAATCTCGTTCTCTCTTATACTTTGTTGCTTCCCACATTTCCAATTCCTTTTCAACTTCAGCACATACTACTAATAAGAAAGATACTCCATTTTCTTTAATAAATCGTATTGCTATATTATCCAGCTGCCCCATTGTTAATAGCTCAATCGAATTACTCGGTATGCCTCCATTTTGAGGCGGAAATAATTTTTCCTTACTGAGAGAATCAGCTATTATAGAGGTTTTTTCACTTTGATGAATCAAAAAATCTTTATACCACCCAAATCCTGACTCTGTAACTCCCACAGGAAGTGTCTTCAGCGCAAGAGGTGCTGTTACCTTTACTTGTTCAGACGTAATGGTTAAACAATCAAGATCAAGACTTATGCCTTTTTCTTGTTCCCAGTTAGGTAGAATATTTATTTGGGGTGCATCACTAGTTGGGTGAAATGTCCGTTTGATACTAGTTCGATAAATTCGTTTGATTCGTTCTTCCTCTATTACCTCGACGGGAGTATCATCAATTTCTAGCTTACCTCCATGAAGTAGTAAAAGCCTATCACAATATAAACTAGCTAAATTCAAGTCATGGAATATACAAATAACAGTAAGATTCTTGTCTAAACTCCACTCTTTCAAGTTATCTAATAACTCTTTTTGATAAGATAAATCTAAATGATTAGTTGGTTCATCTAACAAAAGAATTTCTGGTTCCTGTGCCAATGCTTGTGCTAAATATACTCGTTGTTTTTCACCACCAGATAATTCATGAATAGATTTATCCTGAAAATCAAAGATACCGGTTTGCTTCATCACTCTTTGAAGAATTTTTTCATCTTTCGAGCTCCAAGATTGGAAAATCCCTTTTTGATGAGCATATCTTCCGAGTGATACAATTTCTTTTACAGTATAGGAAAAAGATTCTTGAACATGTTGTGGTAGTACCGCCATCACTTTCGCTAATTCTTTCACACCATATTCTTGAATTTTCTTACCT
>Ga0182738_1004921_pt1 | contig 14515 bp, 15 predicted proteins | sample eDN5th30CBELigMG_FD_128876 | JGI IMG/M metagenome (GOLD analysis project Ga0182738, IMG submission 128876) | Enriched Miracle-Growth compost microbial communities from Emeryville, California, USA - eDNA 5th pass 30_C BE-Lig MG (version 2)... ... | reverse complement strand
TTAAACTCCATTTCGTTGCAAGTAAGAGTTCCAGTCTTGTCAGTGAAAAGATACTCAACTTGCCCTAATTCTTCATTAATAGCACTAGTGAAGACAGTTGCATGTCTTTGTTTCTTGGGGTTAAAGAGATCAGCATCTTTTTGGATGAAGTAAGCCTGAATAAGTTTGACAAACTCAAGAGAGACGATCAGGGAGATTGGTATCATTGTATTGTTGAGGAGGAAATAGCTCCAAAAAGACAAGAAAGCTTCGAATCCAGCTTTTCTATGTTCTTCAATGTAAATGTGCTTATCGATATAAACGTGGTCAAAGTAAAAAGTGCCAATCGCTGCTGCTGCACAAATAATAATCTGGAACATCAATACCCCGATGATCAGTCGATTGGTGAGTCTCTCAATTTTGCTCTGTTTATTTTTTGCAGTTTCGGAATTTTTCATGAGCTTGGTGTCGCTGCCAGTATAGACCGAAACTCCAACAATCCAAGCAGTATTTTTAAGCTTAGCACCTCGATATAAAAGTTGTTTGGAGTTCAGTATGACCTTTGAGCTATTGTCCAAGGCTAAGGCACCTTCGAAGGAAGAAAGCATGGGGTTGGGCAATATGCATTCTATCTGCCCTTTTATAAGGACTTTTTGAGAAGTGGGTTCGTATAAAGCGAGAGTTTCTTTTGGAGCAGTTCTCGGTTTGAGATTTTTCTCTCCATCGAGACTTGAAGTTTCAATAAAGCATAATCCATTTGGATTACTGGAGGCAACTACGAGTAAATCTGCAGGGAAGAAATCATCATCTTTGACAAGAACAATATCTCCAACTTGAATTTTTCTCCACTCGACTTCAACGAAGGATTGGTCCTTGAGAAGCAGGCATTTTCTTGCGTTTGCTTCTTTATCAGAGCGGTGTCTGGTTAAATCTTCAAGACCTTCTCTAATGATTGAAAGAGTCAAGACAAAAGCAAAGGGAGCAATTGCAGAAAAAGGGTTAAGAGGAGAGATGATGGAAATGGACTGAAGAATAGCAGTAAGAAGGAAATAGATGTTTGCATAGCGCAAAAATTGAAGAAAGACAGTTTTTGGAATAAAGTTCAATAGATTGTATTTGGCGGTTTTGATAAAGTTGTTGGTAAAACTATACTTCTTGTTCATTTCTTGATTGTTGATTTGAAAGACACGATTGGCATGTGGCACAATTCTAACCATCTGGCAAATGAGAGAGGGGTATCAAGTTTACTAAATTAATTTAGGACTAACAAATTACGAATTGGTAAATAACCAGGCAGATACGCTTATTTTGAGAAAGAGGATTATTGGAAAAAGAAAAACTATTTGTAGGGGGTTGAGAACTTTCGAAAAGATTTCAAGGTTTTTGTGGCCTAGAAGAGCCAAAAGGAGCACAGGTTTTGTTCAAATATCAAGTTTCGCCTTAGGAAAAACTAGTTTTTCAAGAGTTGATTTTTATCATGAAACTGAAAAACCACTCTCACTAGTTTAATTTTTTAAAACTCTAATTAATAACTTGTTAAAAAACATAGATATGAACTCAAGTTGTGTTGTGAAATCTTTCACGTTCTATTTGACAAGAGGGAGAGAGAGAGTTCTTTCAATCTGTTCAAGAAGCACCATTTTTTTTCAAGAGATTCCAATCAGGAAGGAAGAATTATTTGATTTTCAATTACTGGATAAAATAGTTTATTTAATTCAGAAATATTCTCATTCATCTCTCAAAATAATTTCAGAAAGGAGTTGATTTTGGGTGAATTAAACTCGATAAATAGGTAGGTATAAACATTTAGGTAGATTTTAGAAAAGACAAGAGAAAGATGGAAAGAAACAATGTATCTCAAGGTTTACTAAAAGTATTTTGGTGATTATTAAAAATGCTTTCATCAAAATCTTTATCAGCACTAAATGCATCTCCTAGTCTCCCAACAACTTGAGCATTATTCAAAACATGAGCCAAAGGTTTCAGATCATAGATGATCGGTTTTTCCATTTTTTTATAAACATTGACATATTGTTTTTCAATGTCTTTGATATACTCTCCACTGAAAAAGTTTCTATGGGACTGGAAGATCTTTTTGGATGATTTATCCATTTTTAACAAGCGAATGAAGGTTGCACTCAGGTTTTCATATTGATTTTCTTTTTCTTTGTGCGGCTTTCCTCCTGGGACCAAGAGCTTATCTCCAAATTTATGATCAATTTCAACTTCGTCATGGTTGATCACAACTGGAGCTCTAAAGCCAGAATGAAAACTATGTCTAAACATCATACTTGTTCGACTGCCTGTCTTTTCATCGTCAATATGGTCGATGCCAGGAATCTGAGACAAATCACAGGACGCATCGCTGTCATCAAGACTAGGAGGCCTGATACTGAGTTTGATTTTCTCTGCATAATTGCTCAAATCTGAAGGTCCTCTGGTGATATTAAAGTCTTCTGGCTTAATATTGAAAGCAATGCTAAAGTTGACAGGATTTCTCCTTTCTTTTTTCTGGAGTAATCTAATATATTCCTCCATAGCTCGGACCAATTTATTATCAGCTGTGGGGTTACGGAGCCCAGCTAAGGAGAATTGGAATCCTGGAATATACTCGTATTCACATGTTACAGTCATTAGTTCTTCTGTCTTTTTAATAAAATGCTTAAACTCTTTCAAGCATGCCTGAGCAACCTCCAATTCAGTCTCGAAAAAGTTTTCTAAGTCAGATGTTGAGAAGGAATGTCAAATTCAAGAGTTTACCCATTAATCCAATGAAGGCTGCATATTGCACTGAGAGGATATCAAGCATAGTGTGAAGGATGAGTAAAAAGACATATTGATTTACAGGATACTCGAGGTGTCCATCGCTTCCAGTTTTGAAAATCTAAAAAGAGATTAATTAAAAGGGAAGAATTTCAAAACTATACTTCGACTGCAAGATCGACAACTTCATCAAGATCTCGATTTTCTTCGAGGATATCTTGTGGTTGGAGTCTTTCAAAATACTCTTTTCTTTTATCTTTTTTGACTCGAAGTGGAGCAGAGGGGTCTTTATACAACTTTGCTTTCATCCTGACGTACTTGAAGTAGAGTTTTATTAGTTGGTCGATTTTCTTGATAACTAAAGATATTATTATTTGGATGCTTAGAATTTGGTCTTGCCGTATGCATAATCATCAGGGTAGTAGTTTTCAATGTCTATATTCCTAATCTCCGAGATTTCACTCACAAACAACCCTTCGTCAATTGCTCTGTCAAGAATAATCAAATTCTTGATGACATAATTCCAATATTTTCTCGATTCACTCGTTTCTAGTTTTGAAACAAGAACTTTAAAGGCAAACATTGCACTTGTCTGTGCATTATTCCCTGCCAATGTGTCAAGAACACCTTCAGGGGTGGGTTATGAGGGAAATAATTAATTTTTACTTTGAACTGAAGCTTCATTTGGAGGATGGCTATCACCAGAATATGTAGCTTGCATTCGAGCCTAGATTGGGCGTTTAGAGCTAACTTCAAGGAAGGTTGGATCGTGTACCTTTTCAAAGGTCGAAGAGGCGTTAATTGAATAAAGATTACGAGCTAAACCAACAAACATTTAAAGAAATAAAAAAAGAATTCAATAATAGATTGAGATAGGACGCCTTGAAGGTTTAATTTTTATCTGACGAAAACTATCTTTGAAAAAGGGTGAGGAGGAGGCGAATTAACATAGCCGGTCATATAAAGTATAGATTATTTAGGATTATCCAATTTACATACAACAAAGACAAGACAAAGGGGTCTATTCCTTATGGTCTAAGTTGGTTTTCTATGCGAGAGCAAGTTTCTTCAAGAAGTTTAAGCATTTCATCTTGTGATCTTTCTCTCACTTTTTGTTCTTTCTAACAGAAAATGTGAATATTTTTAGAGAAAAGATCGAGTAAATACGGTTAATTCATTTTGGAATTTATAGTCAATATCTTCTAATAACTTGAAGAGAACATTTTCGGTTTCTTCTCTGACTTTTTTCTCGATCTCCATAACTTCTTGGAATTTACTGATTTTATCACCAATTTTTCTGATCAATGCCTCATTCGTGTCGGCTCTTGAGAAAGAATAAGAATTGTCTTCAAGATGAATTTTTGTACCTGATTCTTTTCTCTTCATTGAGTTCTTTTTCAAAACTAACGACTTGGTCGGAGATGATCCTATGTTGTCTTTCGATCTCTTCTATTCTCTCCCTTTCTTCAGTGATAACATCAAGTTTCACTGCTTGAATCTTTTCATCAACCTTTCTCAAAGCTTCTTGTGCAGTTTCTTTTCTCTCTTGTTTTGCAACATTCAGCTCTAAAGCGATATTATTCTCGACAAGTTGAAGTTCCTTTTCTTTTCTTTCTTCTAATATCTCTCTGGCAATGACTTCAGTTGCAATTCCCTCTTGAATTTTCACTATCTGCTCTTTAACCAACTTGTATTTTTCTTCAGTATATTGGTAATTTCTTGTGATCTTATCATCTAAATGCTTTATACTTGCTTCAAAACTATCTGGTTTTGCCTAAATAATTGATGAGATTAAATTGCGCCGCTTTCGTACAATGGTGCGTTCGGAATCAATAGTAGATTGAAGACTGGAGAGTTTCTGTCCAACACGAACCATTCTATTTCGACTTGGTGAAGCTAAAAGTTTTTGAGTAAGGAAGCAAATTAGATGAGTGAATATACCAGTTTTTTCAACAAGGAATTCAACAGTTCGACCAGGTTTCCCAGCAGAAGAGAAAGATGAAGCCTGAGGAGAAACTGCTTTCATAATTTGAAACTTTTGAGATAGATTAAGCGATTATTTTCAAATTTCCAAATAATTTTAACGAAAATCTCTTTAGATATGTTTTTCAACCCATTTGTTTGAGGAGATTTCTTAATTCCAAATGATGGTACCCAGCTCGGAAATGAGAATTATTAAAAAATAGGAACAGCCTTTGACGGTGAAGGCAAATTCTACATAAAGAGAGAGGACCACAGACGGAATTGTGAGTGGATATGTATGTTTTCAAAAAAGTTAAGAAAAAACCAATTAATCAGAATTAGAATTACAATTAGAATCTAAGAAATAATACTAGTTAGTACTTTTTTAAATCGAAACCGATATCCAAGAATTGTATTGATGGAATCAAACAGTATCATTAGCCTTCTTTATCTTGATGATTGACACTTTTCTAAAGGAAGAGTCCAAGCGAAATCTGAAGTGATTTATCGTTTATGGAATCATCCTCAGGCAGCGAAAGAAAAAGATCCAAATAGTATTCAATTCCAGCCTTCTCAGAATTTGGACGCTCTCATTGCTTTTAATCAACAAAACAGCCTTCGACAAAAGTTTAAACTTGATTGAACAACATTTTTCTCATCATTTATTTTGGCAGATTGGCTTCCTATAAAGTTTTTACAGATGCAAATCGCAATAAAGATTTATACGATGTCATAACTGATTCTGAAGGAGTTCCTTTAACAAGTTTGCTGAATGGGTATAACACTGCTCTCATAACCTATGGCTTAAGAGGTATATAATCGTTTGAAACTAAAAAGAGTTCAATTTCCAAACAGGAAGAGGAAAAACTCATTCACTATTTGGATCTGATTCGATATATAATGAAACTCGTATTGACTTCAACATGTTGACAAGAGTGTACAGTGAGATGAAGAAGCAAATGCCTGGTTTAAACATCAGTCTCAGTGTGATTGAAGTTGTTTACAATGAAGAACAAAAGAGCGAGAATATAATTGATTTACTAGACGTTTCATGTAAGGAACTAATTTTGAAAAAGGTTGACTCTTTTCAGGCTCTCAAGAGGACTATGGAGTGAGCCTTGATTTCTCCAACTACACCAACGTCACTGTTCGATCTCAACATGAACTCGAAAAGGTTCTTCGAGTTGGGTTGAGAAGAAGTAGTAATTGGGCTGAAAAACGAGAGTAACCATTGGAGAAAGCATAGCTGTTACTTACTTATGGTTGATTTAGATTGGAGAAGAGTATGATTGTGCAACCAAAAGTTGAATATCACAATAATATGTCACATATGATTTGCAAGCTTACCTTTGTCAACCCAACTCAAAAGACACAATTTGCGTTCTATTTAGCTGATCTCATTGGTTTTGAAAATGTAATTCGTGCTCTGTCAACCATCTAATTTTTTTACCAGGAGCAGAGGGAAGAGTTGTGTCAAATTAGTTTGAATCATTTCAATAAATTTATTGATGAGCTTTCTACTCAGAAGGATCTCCAGACTTACCGACAAACTAAACTTGAAAGTGTTCAATCTGAGATGAATAAAGGAGGAAGTTACAATGTGTTTTCATCCCAACACATGAGAATTGTCGGCTTTTTAGCTCATATTATGCTCACATCACAAACCTTCTTCTTTGTACCATTTTATTCCGAAGGCGAATCCTATAAATTCGCATATCCTCTCCTTGAAAGATGCTTCAAGCTCACAACATTACGATATTTTATTGATAAAGAATCATTGGATCCTTCAAAGAAGGCAAACTTTGTTTTGTATCAAAACTACGCAAAACAAGCCGAGTTGAGTGTGAATGAATCAGCTATAGTCGGATTGAGGACACCTCCAAGTGGAATGAAAGCACAAGATAATAGTGGAATCAATCCTTTTCTCGTGGAAGGTTTGAGTCCTATTGGTCAAACTATGAGATCAAACCGTGAAGGCATTTATATTCAAGACAATAGTGGAATGGATACTCCCATCAAAGTACATTATTGAAATGAAAGTTGTTGGATAATAAAAATAGGGAAATGCAAGCAATGCTGGAAAAATAAAAAATGAAGTTGCAAACGTTATGGATAGAATCGATTCTTTACAGAAGAAAGTTGAAGAAATTAGAAAAACCTCACGTAATCTTTGGGAAAACTAGCTCCCTAACCTTTGATAACCTAGCAAGGAAAGAAAAACAAGAAAGTATATTTTCAGGTTTTTCGAGCCCAAGCGCGAGCACACATTTGCAAGTGAATACCAACCCATTACCATTAAGAAGCAGACAACATACTGACCTTGAGACTATGAGTGCTGATACCTTTGGAAGATCTCCTCAAGCAAAGATTTCTTCGCCAAAAGTGAAAGTGCAGGAAATCCTGCGTAAAGAGAAGGCGACTGCTGAAGTCATAAAAAACACGATTCCCCCTGCCAACAGGGAGAGCTACTTCGCAGACTACAACAGAAAAGTCAAAGATGTGATGGGAACAATCGAGGACTTTATGGTTGCTGAAATCAATACCTTAAAGAAAGACAAGCTACCTGCTGAATATTATCAACTTCGCAGAAATTTCGACATTCTTTATCGAGTGTTCAAGGTGGCGTTCTTCACAAGTTGAGAATTTTGCTAACATTTATTCAAATAGGAGGGAGAAAATGTGAATAGCGCTCTTGTAAAGGATTTCCTTGATCTCGGGCTCAGCATCAATCAATTTAAACAGGACTACGATCTCAGGCTTTTAGATGCTCAAAATCAGCAACAACAACTTCAAGATCAATTTACTCAACTTATTGAAGATAAAGGCTTAAGGGTATGAACTATTTTGAAGAGACGAGAATTAACCAAACCTAGGATTTGTTTGAAGTGTATGAAAGAGATATTCAGAATTTGATAAAAGATGGTGAAGCATTGAAGGAGCATAATGCTAGAATAGTTGGTGAGATTCAGCAATTTAATGAGACAGAAACAAGAACTGGCATTATAACTGACTATAATATTCTTGGCAAGAAGCATAATCATCTTGTAAAACAATACGGAAGAGCAGTCAGACAGTTGAACGAAAGAGAAGAAGAAATAACAGCTTTGAGGAAGAAAGATAGACTCTTTATGGTTGAAAAGAGAATGGCAGAAACTGTGCAAATCAAGATTGAGTCTTTATCAAAAAAGCTTGAAAGTCAAGAAGACAAGAATATCGCTTTGTTGGAAAAATTGAGAAGTTTAGAGCATCAAAATATTGCTTTACGAGGTAAAGTGAGAGACAACGATGAAGAGATCAAGAGATTTTCTGAAGAATATTACAAAACAATGGAAAAAGCAACTCATTATAAAGAAATGGCAGTAACAAATAGAAATTTGGAACAATTTCATTAATCCTTTCATTAGAAAAGCCCATCAGAAGTTCATGTAAAAGTATACAAGGAGGCAAGAGAATCAGTTCGACAAGACAAATTGGACAAATCTATTTCAGCCCAAAGAATCAAAGATCTGGATAAAGTCTTGACCAAATTGAAATCTTTTGAATATTAACTTTATTTTATTTGAGAAAAATCGATAAAATCATAAGATTATATTTTGAATTACATCTCTTTTATATTTTGTTTACTTCATCGCTCTAATATGGACCTCGATAAAAAAAATATTTTCAATCAAATTGTTCTCAATTTCAATCTTAATTCTCTCAGAAGATATAATTAATTGATAAAAAAATATTTCAAAAGAAATCACAAAAGACTCATTTAATGCTGTGACAACCTCGATTTGGTTGTTTTGGTGTCCTTGTTAATTCATAGTTCATGGTTGAGAAATATGGATTTTGGGTTTTCTAGTTGGGTATCTCAAAATCACAAACTTAAGATTATGAAAATTGAAAATTAAATCAAATGAATTTTAATTGAAAAAGAATTATTTTCAGAATTAAAAAAAAATAAAAAGAAAAAATAAATAAATTCAATCAAATTAATAATTTAAATCTTGAAATTATTTCTTAATTTTTTATTTTATGAATCCAATAATAAATTAGAAAAGGGCCTTTTTCTTGTAAAAAAAGATCAATCAATAATCAGTAAAGAAAAATTTTTTGAAATTTGATCTTATCTATCGAGCTTTATTTTTATGAAACTTTTTATTTTTCTAAAATTTAAGAAAAAAATTTTTTTTTGCGCATCATTATCCTTCATTCTCTCTTTTTTATATTGTAAACGTTGATGACACGAATTTTTTCCCTGCAAATTGTTGTTATTCCTGCTTTCTCTTTTCGATTTCTCTTTTATTTCTCAGAAAGCTTTCCTTGAAATATTTTATAAAAAATGAAGTCTTTCATCCATTATAATGTTGATTCTCGTCAAACTCTTCCCTTTGTCATTTAGTTTAGATTGTGAAAGAGAAAGAGCATTCTTGTTCCAAAATATGAATATTGAAACAAGAGAAACAATTCATTTCAAAGGGAATTGGTTGACTGAAATATTCTGTGACTGAGGTTTTCCTTTCGAGTTCAAGTCAAGTCAAGTCACGTCTTCTGATTTCTGAGAATCACTGAAAAAGCTGGGACTTCGAAATTTTATCGCTCGTCTCCAATATCAAAAACCTTGAAATATTGCCCGCCCCGCTTTACAAATACTTTTGTCTCCTTTCTCAAATAAAAACATTATTTAAAGAAATACCAATATTGGTAATATTTTTCAAAGTGGATTGAGCAAGCTCATCTAATATGCTCACGCTCATTGCATAAATACGACTTTTTTTGTTGGATTGGGAGTAAAGGTTTACAAATTACATTTATTTTAGAGGATAAATCAAGACTACTGACTGTGTAAACAGCTTTGGAAGACAAAGAGTTAAATCTCCCAAGTTTTTGTTGGATTCTAAGCAAAGAAATCTCAAAGAGTTTTTTGCGGAGAGTCAACTAGGATGATAGATATCTTGTTTTGGAAAAGAAATTATCAAGAAGATCTAAGAGTGAAGATGGGACTATGATAACGTAAAGTTCGAGAGAAAGTAATTAGAATGAGGTTCAATTCAAGATAACTTCTTGATGAGCCAAAGGAAAAGTGTTTGTTCATTCATGATACAAATTTTAAACAAACATACTGTTTAAACGTAAAATCATCCTGAACAAAGAGCAAAATTTTTTAGCGCTCGTCTTGTCGTGGTTTTTGATCAAGATTAATTTCTTGACACGTGCAATTTATAACTTTTATTTCTATAGAAAAATTTTGGTTCAAAAAATGTTCAAAATTAAATAAATGTTTATGGACTTCCGACGTGACTCAATTAAAATGAAAGACAAAAAGAAAGATGATGGTGTTTCCTTTTGATCTTCTGATCGAGCCGCCAGTAAAAAACTGCTGAGGCTTCCAAAGGAAAAGTCTTTCAGCCTCTTTAAGTATCTTCTGAATTCTGGATGAGAGTCCAACTGAGGCTCATTCAGATGATGGGTAGTTAGAGGGAAGAAAGCTTTTGGCACACTCTTTCAGACCTTATTGCATTGAAGAGACGGAAGACATCTGAACCAAACCAGACATGTGACATGAGGAGATGTATTAGTTATTTTAGACATCCTCAATTAAAGTTTTTTTAATTTTCCATTGGAACGATTTTGCGACATTCAAATCGACGCGAAAAATGATCCCAAAAAATAATTTTTTTTACTAATTAAATTTTAACTCATTTTGATTAATAAATAAAGACCAAATTCGACATTGATTTGATTGATAAGATTGCAGTATTCAGTTTGTCTTGTAGTCTGCTGAAATCGTTTCTTAGCTTCATCTTGCATGAGAGTGGCTTCAAATCAATATCTTTTACTGAACTTTGATCCTTATAGAAAAGTTCGTTCCTTCTTATTTTTGATTAAATTCAAAAAATATTGATTTAATCAGTCGCAAAATTTGATTCAAAAATAGAAACTACATCGTCGATCTGAGATAAAATAATTATAATAAAAAACCTGTGTCAGAAAATCGAGAGCTCATAATAGCCATAAGTAACATTATAAATAGATACCCGAAATCTAAATCTTGTAATCAATTCTTAAACAAATATTTACAAACAAATTCATCATTTGAAAACTTGAATGTCTCAAAGAAAAACTTCAACTCGTAAGAGTATTCCTCTTTGACCTTTTTCTAACGTTCTTTAGCAAGCAAGCTCCTCGCCAGAAGCAAGAAGATCCAGAAGGAACCCAAACCTGAGAGACAGAAGCCCGCTAAAACCGATGAAAGACCATCCAAGAAGTACATGACTTTTTTGCTTGTGAAAGAGGAGATTCTTGGAATGATCAGACTCTATTTAGAATGTGGTCATCTTCTCTCAAGTGAAGTGTATGCAGAGCTCTGCGATCTTGATCAAGAGGATTTTGATTTAATGCTTGATACTCTTATTCCTGATTACGTATTTTTTTAATTTTGGTAAAAATTGACAACCCTTATAGGACAAGAGCTTTACCGCGGGCAATATTTTAGACCTCAGACGTTGGAGAAGAAAGGCCAAAGATTGGTTTAAAAAGGACGGGGCTCCTGATGCGAGTAAAACCAAACATTTTGATTGTTGTTGGACTAACTTTATGAAATAGGAGGTGCTCCATTGATTCCTCATCACTTGAAAGAAGAATTTAAAGATCATCTCAAAAATGCTTTTCTCTTGAAAGAAATCCAGGATAAGTCATTTACTGACCTTAGAATCAAAGTCCTACAGATCCTTTATCTGATGGGAGTTCAAAATATTGAAAATAACTCATGCTCGAAGAGGTGGTGGTATGATTATTTGCCAGAAAACAAAGACATTGAAGCTTTATGGGAGAAACTACCCAAATTATCCAACAAGACATCAAAGACCAGAGGAATCTCTGGAACTTTTAGAATCTCTGAGCAAATTTTGAATGAGAATGCTTCTACCATTGCTGAAGAAAGTCAGGTCTATCAAAATATCTTTGAATGTTCTCCCAAAGAGGAGGTGCCAGCAAGCAGTTTATTTGCGGATAGTCCTTTCCACAATTCTGAAGATGGTTCTGGGGAGGACGGACAAGATATGCTCCAGTCTCCTGAGGTCACTATTCTTCCTTTCCCTCAAGATCCTTTATCATTTGTGAATTCTGTCTTTGCGCATCTTGACTATGGAAACTTCCAGGTACCAGAGGGACCTTTAATCACTTTCTGTGATTATTAACTACTTCATCTGTCATATTATTATTCTATAAGTTTACATGATTTTTTTTTCAATCTATCTATTGATGAGCGATTATATAATTTGCCTTTTGGTGTTGTAAATGTACTGATCTCATAAGATCTTCTCACGAGTCCTTAAAATTTAATTGTGATCTCGGAAATCATGTTTTTGAGCAGAGCAGAGTAGAGCAGAAAATTTCTTCGGAGTCGACATGATCCTGGAAAGACCTTTGATTTTCCTGATGGTTCTAGATAGTCTGAAGAAAATCTGTTCTGAGAAAATAAAAATCAATCAAACAGAGCAAAGGGTTGGCATGATCTAAATAAGTTGAGTTGAAATTGAACAGTTTTTTTAGGGCATTTTATTTTCGAGAAAATTCATCTCTTGAATGCAAAAGTATTCGTCTTAATCTCATTTGTCGATTCCTCTTATCCTATTTGAAGAGCTGTTATTGACAGGTTCGATTTTTCAATTTTCAGATTTTTTTCTCAAAAAATTTCTTCGGATGAATTTATTTTATTTTATCAGATTCAATTTTTTCTCCCGATGCAAACGATACAGACAGAAAATGAAAGTATTTTTAAATGCCGATTAAGCAAGTTTTTGAACATGTAATTTCTTCATCTGAAGAAGATTTTTTTTATATTTTTGAAAATATCTATCATTTTATTTCGGGTCTCATCAAGAAAAAAACTGGAGAAAATACTTTTGTCGAGATGAAGGAAATGAGAATCTTATCTGCATATAAATTCTTTTTCTCTTTTTTTTTGGAACTCTCATTTTCAGATGATTTTTTTTTTCTTTTTCATCTTTTGTTAATCTGGAATCAAACTTTTTTTGGATGGAAGAAATTATGAAATTCATGAAGAAAGTGAGTGATCGAAATTTTGTTTGAAATGCATTTGAATCGCCCAGCTGAAACTTGAGAAAATCGAATAAAATGGGATATAATCTCGACAATCAACATCTCTTTTCTTTTCAGGATTTTTTTGTTTTTATTTTAGATTTTTAACAGTTTAAATTCGAAAGCCTTCATTATATTGCAGAAAAAGCCACCAATTGACATCAGATTATTTCAGTATCATGTTGATATCATTTTCTTTTTATGTGCAATCAATTTTTCCTAAAAATTCAGCCAAAAACTTCTTTTTGAGAGGACTGTTCCCTTCAAAGTCATGAAAAATCATGATACGAGGATAATTTCTGAGCATCTGGATCCGGGTGATTCATAATAAAAATGAAAGAAATCCATAAATTTTGTTCGAAAAATCTCAAAGAAAAAAAGAAAACAGCTCAATCACGAAGAGTTGCAATTTCTCAATTCATTGAGTGGATTTTTTTATGACGAAACTTGAACGAGTTGTAAAAGAAAAAGTTGATATTTTTTCGGAGAAGATTTTTTGTCTGAATCCGAAAGAGAGAGTTGGGAGATTTCCAAGGCCAAAGTTGGAGTCATTTTCGCTGTCTATTTATATGTTCTTGAAAAATCAGATTTTTTCCAACTCTGCCAAAAAAAAATGATGAAAAAAATTGAGAGAAATAATATTTCCCAATTTCAACAAAAAAAGTCCACTTTTCTCCTTTTTAATGCTGAAATTTCAAGAATCAAACTTTCAGTTGGAGTTTAGATTCATATGCAATGTTTAGATCCAAAAAATGAAGAAACAGATATATTATATATCTATTTTGATACAAAATACTTTTCCAAATTAACAAAAAAATAAGTTCTCAATTTACCTCCATGTGAAAGGTTGAGAATGATACAAAGAGAATGATTTCTGAAGGATCAACGGCTTTTGAAAATGAATTTTTTGTTGAAAATGATTTTTCGAAAAAAGCCCAAATTTGATAAAAATTTTTTTTTGTGATTTTAGTATAAATATATACAAAATTTTTAGAGTTATTTTTATTACAAATAGACAAGTTAATTCATGTTGTTCTTGATTTTATCCAAAGAATTCCCTGAATTCTTTTTGAATTCTTCTTCCAATAAAGTAGATGATAATCGAAACTATCCCCATGATGAAAAGGGGTTCAAGTGCAATGAAGATCCGATCAAAGCGAATACTCCATTTATGGGCGTAGTCACGTACCACAAGCTCGCTTATACCATGCTCAAAATAGTAATCTGTCCATTCTTTGGTTGTTTCATTCGCATTGTTTTGTTGGGTTAGTTTGGAAATTCTCCAAGCATTGCGTCCGTAATATGGGTAATTGATGAGCTTATCTATGTTGTCAAAAAACTTTTCCGATGCAATATCGCACTCATTTGGCATGAAGATTCCTGCTTCATGATATTCGAGTAGCTTTCCATTCGATCCTCTATCGAACGAATGGCCGATGCTGATGACTGGGACTCCGTGGTATAAACTCTGCAAAATCATTTCCCAATCTCCGTAGGTAATTGATGCAAAGGTTTTTGGGTGTCCGAGAATATCATTTGCATATATACTTGGGATGTAATACAGGTTGTAAGGGTATGTGTAGTCAAAAGGATAGCCTTTATAATAATCTGAGGCGATAACAAAGCCGATGTGAGGGCGCTTTTTGAGCGTTTCAATTAAATAAGAAAACTCTACGCATTCTTCAAGGCCCTTAACTCCAAAATATACGATTTTTGCATATTT
>Ga0182738_1004920_pt1 | contig 14515 bp, 20 predicted proteins | sample eDN5th30CBELigMG_FD_128876 | JGI IMG/M metagenome (GOLD analysis project Ga0182738, IMG submission 128876) | Enriched Miracle-Growth compost microbial communities from Emeryville, California, USA - eDNA 5th pass 30_C BE-Lig MG (version 2)... ... | reverse complement strand
TCTGGCAGATTCTCTCTTTTGCTGAGAACGCTTCCTGAAATTTCAGCCGCAACCGGGCTTCCAGACGTTCACGCAGTCCGGGTTTGAAGAGCCGCTGCCGAATGGCGGCCAAGGCAAACCGGGTCAACAAAGTTCCGTCGATATGGTTGTGGGCACACGCTTGTCCATGCGACTGCTGGTAGTAGCCACACGGACTAGTGAAGCGACTTCTTTCCGACCGGCGTTCTGTACATGGGCCAGGCACAGGCAATATCGAACACTTTCCCTCCCAGCGGATTTTTTCCCGGATCGCGAGACCGGGGTTTTCCTCGCTGGGATTTCCCCCGGCGGTCGAGAATCTCGATCAGTTTTTCAGTCTGCTCTGCAGGGACGACTGGCTCACCAAAAGCTGGGGCAGTGATCAACTGATCGCTGCCATTTCTGATGACTTTGGGTTGTCCATCGACACGCAGATCGGTTTGATCATCGACCAGACGAGGCCCTTCGGGAGTGACTCGACGACGATCGCCCATAGACCGAAGACCATACTGAGTGATTGCTCGCAGCAGGGGATTGCGGGCGATGTTGTCCAGCGTGGACTGGTGCCATTTCCCGCTGACAGCGTGAACAACACCTCCGTCCGTTCGCACTCGCCCCGCGTCTGGAGAGGGAATTCCTTCGTCACTCAACAGCCTTGCCAGTTGGCTGCCCGGACGAATTTCCAACTCTTGAAGGATTCGTCGAATCAGGTCGAGTTCTTGCTGTGGTCCTGGCAACCAGACCACATGGTGTCCTTTTTGGCGAACAATCTCACCATCCTTTAATTGCCGTACGACCTGAGCATCCGGACCAATCAGAAACCGGCGAAATCCGTAAGGAGGACGACCTCCGGTCGAATAGCCCTGCCTGGCAAGTTCCAACTGGGCGAAGATCATCTTCTCGGCCAGTTCGTCACGGAAGCTGCCGCTGTTGTGATATTCGATGAACGCGGCCAGTCCTTCACCAAGGTCCTGGCGTTGACGCTGTGACATCGGTCCGACGCGTGCGTTCATGAACTCAATCGCGACTCCCAATGATCGGAGTTCATTTTCCAACTGAACGCCTTGAATTGCTTGGTCGGGTCGAGCCAGTCGATCGCGGCGCGGAATCAAAAGATGAGAGACGGTGCGATCCCGGACGATTTCCGCTTTGAGCGCCTGCAATACCGGACGATCCAAAAGATTTCCGCTGATGGCTGAATCGAAATAGAGATCCCCCAGGTACGCACGTTTCTCTCGAATCAATTCCATTATCCGTTCGCCAGTTCCATCAAACTGCAAACCGATTTCAGTCGCCTTCCTTTGAGCCCAGCCAACATACTGGGCTGGAGTCATCTCATGGCGACCGCTGCTGTCACGGCTATAAAATAGGCCGCGGCCGCGTTCGCTTCGGGTGGGTTGTTTTTTCATGGTTTGTCCTTTCCTCCTCGGTGGGCAAGAAAGTCCGCCACGCATTCAATGAACTGTTCGTCATTTTCATCCGCCTGAACGGCCCAGAGAAAACCGAGGTTCGGAGTCTCCGCTGCCCAGAGAAATTTTTCGTGGCAGACCTGAGTGATTCTGGTTCCAACAGATAAGACAAACTCCCGCAACTCTGGTCCTGCCCATTCCTGAATGACCTTCGCCAAAATCTGCGGCCCTGACGGGAGCCCATTGTCCAAATGGACTTGAATCATGCTCACTTCCCAGCGGCACAGCCGCAGTCCCAAGGCCACTCCCAGGATCAACTCCCCGGGCAATGGGGTCGTACGGACCGTTTCACCCAGATTGGCAACCAGCCATTTGCCAACGATTTCCGCATCCAGCCGAGCCTCCTCAGCGACAGCAATCGAAAAGGCTTGAGGGAAACCATCAATCTCGGAGACCACGGTTGAGCTGTCCATCACCACTTCCGCTGGATCGTTGCATGAAGGTAAACCTGAACTGCAAGGATCGTACGGCGTTTCTTGGCTCAATCAATGGGAAGTTTTGCCGGCACGCCTCGTCGGCACGAAAAGGGATCTAGACCCGCTTGCATGCCCCCACAGCCGAAGTCTTTTTTCGAATCGTCTGTCAGAGAATGACTTACACATTTCTGACCCAACGGGTCAAAACACTTTCGAAAACTTTGAAGAAAAATTCTCACAGTCTCTGGAATTGCGCAAAATCGACATTTCCATGCCCAGTTCCCTTCATTGTCGGGTACATCATCCAGTGCTCATAGAAAGTGCCTTCTCACCCCGCTCCCGTCACTCTCTTGCCTTGTCCGTGAGCCGCAGGCTGGTGTGCGTTCGTTGTTAACGGACTGGTCCATCTGTCATCGTGGCTGTTGTGAGTTCACTGGCCAGGAGATTGAGGGAAATGTCCGTATCAATTGAAAATCCACGCAGCCAGCGCGTAAACTGATGGATCATCAATGCGGCAGCAAGTGCGGCGGTGTAGATCGTACTGCGGGAGGTGCAGGCACCGATCTGGGCTTCGGTCTGTGGGAACAGTGTGGTGGCGTAATGATTCCGGGAGTTCTCATCGACGGCGGTCAGCACCCGCATGACTTCGCCGAGCATTCTTCCGTCGCACCAGAATGTGCAGGCTTCCCGGATAGATTTCTAGATGGCGGCGCGGCTGCTGATCGAGTCTACGCAGGTGAAGATCGCTTCGCCGGTTTTGAGCGTTGGTCGATAGCGATCGGGGATCGTTTCGATTTGAATCGTCGGATCGATGCGTTGGAGAAGTTCGATAGTGGCATCGACTTTCAAGCGGCCGAGATCATCGTGAAGGTAGACCTGCGTGGTGATGTTCCGGGATTCCACGAGGTCATGATCTATCAACTGGATTTGCCGGACACCGAGGGAGGCCAGTTGAATCGCGACCTGCCGGCCGATCGCGCCGATGCCGACAATCGTGACGATCAGGCCTTTCAGCTTTTCGTGAGGAACGAGGTCCTGCTGGCGTTCGAAGCGGTCTGTTGTGTTCATCATTGTTCTTTCGGTGGTCAGGTGATTGATGTGGCAGGATTCCCAAGTTCAGCGAGATCGAGAGCAGTGGGAACAGGTGAAAAAACGCTCAACATTCGTCGGTTGCGTTCCCCTGAATCCTCTCTTCAACTCAGAAGATTTTGAAACGCAGAGGACGCAGAGATCGCAGAGGAAAATCTCTGTGTTCTCTGTGGATTTACTTTGTTTGACGACAACTCTGTTCTGGAAAGATTCAGGGCTGATGGTCGATGAACAGATCGTAGAACTCAGCATCGAGATCAGGTTTCTCATCGGAAATGAGCCGTCTCCTGGATTGAGAGCGCGATTTCCTGGGCCAGGATTCGGCATGGACGTTGGTTCGATATTCGCTTTCCCAGGTGGTGTGATCACTTCCCGCGAACGGCTGTGTGAAATCCACTTCGACGTTCATGGAGAGTGAAGCCGAACCGGCTCTCCAATGAAGTTCCGCAGAGGTGTCACCACTCCGGGCAACGATCATCATCACGGCCCAGCTGCAACTGCCGAAGACCCGCTCGAATGTCTCGTAATCTGTTGGGCTCGGGTATGGACAACTCCCGGGATGTGTATGAATCCAAATCCGGCCGACCTCTTCGGGCTTGCGGCCGAGGTCGATCTGGTCTTCGAAAAAATCGGCGACAGCGACGTCATCGAACGCCACAAAGACCTCGGTACAGTGTTGCTGGACGAGTTGAATGTCCTGGACGAACAACAGATCGTCCGGTGCGGAGATTCCGAACCCGCCGACTTCCGTCGGCCCCAGGTCACGCAGGATACAAGAGTTTCGCCCAGGCAGTCGGGCTGAACCGCAGGGTGGGCCGTCGTTGTTGTCGCTTCCGGCGAGGTCGTCGCAGCTGACGCCGGTTCCAATGCAGCTTCTTCGTGGTCGGTTTCTTCATCATCATTCTCCTGAGAATCTTCGAAGCAGGTGGGGCAAAGGTCATCATTCAGGCAACCGCTGCAGATGGAGTCATTGCAGGAATCACAGTGACTCAGGCAATGATCACAGGACGTGCACTGGCACGATTCGCAGGTCGAGCTGCATTCATTGCAGAGCGTTTCATCGCAGCAGGTGCAGCAATTCGTGCAGCGGTCACAGAGTCGAGAGCTGCAGCGATCACAGGTGTACTGGTCATCTTCATTGACCGTGTCGCTGCAATCGGAACACGGCGAACCATGCCAGTCGGAAAGCCGACAGTATGCCGATCCCGAGTTGTAAGTCCGGAGAATCTGGGCCACGAGGAGAAAGAACTCTCCCAAACGTCCCTGTTCCAGTGCCCGGGCAATGGGGTGTCGACCCTCGCCTTCACAGAGGGTCTCGCTCTGCACATGCGGGTGCGTCACATCATCGCAACAGCCGGGGCGACACGGATCGAGAGCGGTCACCTGATAGGGCTGATGACAACCGAGTTGATCCAGAGAAAGCCGGATTTCAAACGGTCCGAGGTCGATCCCTTCCAGAATGATCCGTTCCGTCCGGACGCGGAGGATCTTCGTAAGCCAGTCGATGTCGACCTGATCAAATTCATCCTGGACCGATTGAAGTTCCTCAAACAACAGTCGCAACGTCGGAAGTTCCGGCGGTAGCTCCCGGCGCTCCAAGTCTTCGGCTTGATGCAGACAGTCTTTGGCCAAACGGCGCAGCGACTGGGCCAGTTGTCGTCGAAAATGTGTTTGGGCGGCGGCGAAGCGGGATCGATTGGCGAGTTGCAATCGGTGCTGCAGCTTCTGGACTCGGTACCAGCTCTCATCGGATACGCAGGTCTAATCCGGTGGACGACTCTGCATCCGTTGATACTGCTGTTCCAGGTATTTTGCCGCCCGTAGCCAGGGACGGCGACACAGGGAAAAGTTCATGAAGGGACTCCAGAAAAGAGCCGAGCCCCTCGTCAATCAACGAGGGGCTCGGCAAGGAAATGAAACAGGATTCATCAGCGACGACGGAATTGGCTTCTGCGGTGGGAGCGCGGACTTGGACGGATGCTTCCGCTGTGGACCGAAATCGCAGCCAGCGCAATCGTCACGAGTACAAAGATCGCCCACGACTCCGTCGCCATTCCGCACAGAATGGCGATGATCAGGATTCCGGTTACATAGATGCTGTTGAGCCGTTGGCGGGCTCCCATGAGCGTTCCTTCGGAACAGAGTTCAGAAATTGGAAGCCAGGGATCAGAGTCAAAGAGGAATAGAGGCCGACATTGCTGACCTCTGCCCTTTCACCCCTGTTTCCTGTCCGCAGGACTGCCGCTCCTTCAATCTTGGTTGGCGTAACGCTGACGCGATCTCCTGGTTGCAGCACATAATCTGATGTGGTCGGCTGGCGGTTGACGCGGATCAGGTAATCCGAGGGGCTGCCGTGCGAGACACGTTGCTCAAACAATTGAGCAACGGTGGTGCCTTCGGCAATGTCGATCTGGTCAGCGAACCCGGCGCCCAGGTTGTTCAAAAAGAGAATCTTCATTCGTGGTCCTATGTGTGAAAGGAAGGGGGTGAGGAATCAGTCTGGTCGTATTGAACTTTGTCCCGACCTGACGGATTCCTCAGGATTTTTTGTCAGTAGTCCTCGGGCAGTAACACGGTCGTCGCGGAGCGATCGGCTTCGGTCATGATCCAAAACCGGACTTTTTCCGCCGTGTAATAAACGGACAGCAGGCGCTCTCCTTGAAGGAGAGCATCCTCATTGGCTGCGGCATCATCGGGTTCGCAGTCACCCCAGTCACCGGCCAGATGACGGCGAAGGGCTGTCTGCACCTCGGAGTGAGTGAGTTGTTCCTGAGCACTCACAGTGATCAGGATCTGTCCAGGAGAAAACTTCGGCACGATTCTGACTTCGGAAATCATGGTTCCTCATGAAGATCAAATGGTTAACGGGACTTGGAACAGGGAGGCTTACGGGAGGAGTCGTTTCCGTGGCCCAGGAGGAGCTGCAGGAATGTCGTCAGGACCCACGCTGCCCCCAGCCAGGCCAGGAGGACCGGCCAGCCGAAGACGAATAAGCAGCCGAGACAGACGAGCCCCCAGAATCTGAGGTACCGCTGGCAAAACTCCTCCGCTCGCCGCTCGCCGCTCCCGCTCATGGCGATGAGGCATGTCATTTCCAGCGGGACTGCGCCCAGCGAGTGGAAACAGGAATCGGAATATTGCGGCGCCCTTCGAAGTCGTCCCAGTCAATCATCTGCGGAACGAGCTGATCAGGTTCCGGATCGAACCGGACTTCGGTCGGATCGGCAATCGAAAACCCGCGACGGCGGATTTCACAGAGGGACTCGCCGGTGGCACAGGCGACAGCGGAATCAAGATCGAATTGAGTCATCATGCACTCCTTGAAAAAGAAGAAAGCACGACCACCCACAGCGGGACGGTCGTGCCAAAACACACAACCGCCCCGCCGAGTCACACGCTCGATCAGGGATGCCCGCATCGCGGGCGAAATCTTCAATCCGATCTGCCGCAAAGCATGCCGGGATTGATCAAACAGAATTCGGACTGGGAGTCAGCAAATGTTCGCTGAGTCAGGCCACTGCGGTCAGGGCTTCGGCATGTTTCTGGAACGGTCCCCACTCCGGCCCATTCATGGGGGAAAGATCAATGTTCCACTGACCCTGGTCGTACAAGGAATCTGTGCCACAAGACGGAAGGTGGCAATCGTCGAGCAACGATCGAGCGATCATTTCAGGTCAGGAAGGAGCTTCCCTTCTGCCGTCCCAAGAAATGCGTAACCACGATCCAGCGCGGCGGAGAGTTTTTTCGCTGATTCGAGGGCGGATTCCTCGCCCAACAATGCACTCCGCGAACGAGAGATGTGCTGAAAGCAGGCAACTCGAAAGACGGGATCCTGAACCTTTCCAGCCAGCCGTTCGGCGTGATCCAGAAAGCGAACGATGTCCTCTTTTCTCTCCTGCGGGCAATGTTCTGCCAGCTTTCGATAGGCTTCCGCTGCCAAATGAGGAGCAAATGTCTTTTCAAGTTCCTGACAGGCTGGCAATGTGGCGTCAATCCCCGCCAGCACTGCCATCGGATCGATGGAACTGACGAGAGTCCGTCCTGAATCTGTCGCATCTGCCTTGGCCTGGTCGAAGAACGACCAGGACTCCTTGAGTTGGGCTCCCGCCAGATCCTTGTGCCCTCGGCGTGCCATGGAGACCGCCAGCAGATGACACGCCATCGCCGCCGTCATCGGATCATTGATTTCCTGGAGGGCAGTTCTGCCCACGACGAAATTGCCGTGTGGAGCGACAGCTTCAATGAATTGATAGAGCTGCGAGTTCAATCCTCCGAGTTTGGCCTGAACGAGTTGTTCGGCGGTCTCAGTGTCACCGTTCAGCGCCATCTGGGCGGCGATAGGCCCCCAACCTCGTTGGTCGGAATGCCGTGCTTCCAGCTCTGCAGCCAATTTCTTGGCCTCATCGATCCGGCCGCCATCAACCAGACTACGAATGATCATCAGTTCCGATTCGGATCGCTGTTCGGCATCTTGATCCGCCTCGGCAAGACGTCTCGCCTCCTTCCAGTAGCGCGTTGCCGCTTCCCGATCGTTCCTGGCTTCACGGGCCTTCGCCATTTCCGAAAAGGCCGCGCATTGCTGGTCAGGCATGAAGACAGGAATCTCATTGGCGATTTGTTCCGCTTCCTGAGTCAGATCCCGGCTCGCCAATGCTCCCGCCAAAGCGATGGAAATCCTCGCTCTGGCCATAATCGCCAAAGGGGCGTGGCGATTATGCTCCCATGTTCGCAAGATCCGCTTTGCCATTTCGAGATCACCCGACCTAGCTGCGAGCTGGCCCACATCGGACCAGAGCATCATCGCGAGCGGGTTAGTGAGATCCAGAGACGCTGCGAGTTCATCGGCCAGTTTGAGCGACCGACAGCGTTCGGATTCCGTCGCCTCTGGCGAAATCGTTAAATGCGGTGGAGATGCGGATTCCAATTGCGGCCCACTTGCCTGACCGCAACCGATGAGCCCCATGATGAGTACTAGGGAGCAGATGATGTGAGGGAATTGCATGAAGAGAGCCCTTCTGAGTTACTGAGAAATGCCATTAGCGGCAGCACCAAAGGCCAAGCTCTGCTGGCAACTTTGAACTGCGATAACAGGAGACAGGTTGAGTCGAGTGCCGGAGATTTCCGCTTGCTGCAACATGCGGAGAGTGGTCTCCGGCGAAAAATGACCGTCTTGCGCCAGGCGGATCGTCTTGAGAATCTGGATGTGGACCTCGTTTTCCGGCAGCCGACCAGCACAGAGGCGGTTCACCGTGGCAGCCACACGGCCCCATTCGGGATCGGCGATCTGCTCCTGAATCACCCGCTGATGAATGGAGGTTTCGGCTGGACTCTGCTCCTTTTCGGCGCGAGCAGCTTTTGAAGCAACCTGGGCCATTCGAGTCAGAGACTCTCGGGCGCGATCTATGTTGATGAACTGACCAAAGAGATCGAGATCCGCTTCAGCGAAACTGGCCGGGAGGTACGCAAAGTGAATCCGCAGGTTGTGTTCGGGAAGATCCCAGCTCACAAACCTGGATGCCTGCATCTGACGAAAATCCGCTGGCATCAACGTGTTCGTCGGTGGGCCAAACGCGTCTCGAAAGGGCTCGATCCACTGTTCAGCGCTTTCCGTGGATCGGGGTACCACGTAGCGAATCGCATACAGCCTCTTGTCCAGAAACTCGTACATGAACATCGAGTCGCGGTACGCGACATATCCAATGTCCGCCAGAGATTGTTCCCGATCCTGTGTGGCGGTGACGTATTCGGTCAGAAAGTCGGCTAAAGGCAGCCCTTCCAGAACATCCCGACAGAAGGTGTTCTCATGCAGAAAGGTCTCAACTGCAACTGTATTAGCAGGGGTTGTCATCGGTTCCGATAACGGGTCTGGCGGAGGCGATGAGATCGGAGGTGTGGGGGCCTGAGTCGAGATGTCTTTGGAAGAAGCCGGGCCGACCGATTGCGCAGACGATCCGCAACCGATCACAAGGAGCATCGCGATGGCGATCACAGGTCGAAATTGTGGAACAGGCACGTGGTTCTCCCTCATGAGTGAAAAGTGGTCAAAGCGCGAACCAACATCGAAAGCAATGTGAGTCGCCGCAACGAATGTACATGGGCGACGATACGTATCATCCAAATGATACTTATCGTCCGTAGAATGATACCAATAGTCAACAGTCCAATGCTCGGATGGCAAAACGAGCAGACATTCTGGAGCGGTTTGGGGAGCGGGTGCGTGCCTTGCGGAAGGTGCAAGGCTATTCGCAGGAAGGCTTTGCCGCAGCCTGTGGTCTGGACCGGACCTATATCGGCGGGATTGAGCGGGGAGAACGGAACCTCGCCCTGCGGAATCTGGACGTCATCGCCCAAACGCTGGGAATCACGCTCTCGGAATTGATGGAAGGACTGTGAGCGGGAGAAAACAGGGATCAGGGGCGAGAGGTCAGCAGGACGGTGGCAATGCGGCCATCGAAGAGATTTGGAATCTCTTGAACTCGTGCGAAGGTCAGCAACTCCTGGTTGGGAACCATCGGTTCAGTTTCATCGCAACAGAGATATCTCAGTTCCGCGGTTTGGAGCAGTTCCCGCAACTGGTTCACCTCATGAGCCACCAGCTCTCCCTCCAGCGGTTCTTCAAAATAGGGACGAGCCACGTCCGGGCCATGCGGGCTCATCTCTTCATCAAAAAAGCAGCAGCGCCGCCCGGATAATCACGAAGTGTCGCTTTATCAGCAATTAAGGCCTCCTTTCAAGAGTTCAGAACAGAGTCAGAGAAACGGCAGCTTCCTAGCGGGTTTGTCCAACAGGAGACACGAAGAGCATTGTTCATGTTTGTTGCATGCCTGAGAAACGACTGCCAGTCCAAAAGCAAAAACAGCCTTGCGAGAACCGGCTAAAACCGGTTTTCGCAGGGCTGGTGGTGCAGAAATTCAGCGCCCCAATATCTATGTGGGGACTCACCTTATATGCCACGTTTCTTGCACGAGTTTTAGCTGTCTCATTTTCGCTTGTCTCCCCGTCAAACAATTGATACTGGAGAACCAAGCGTGACACGTGCACATGTGGCAGGCGGCTATGATCAAGGATTTGTGCTGTGCCTCAATTGCGGTGATTCCGAATTTCTCTTGTCGGTGATTTTGTTGTGCAGGCTGGGTTGCGGAGAATCAAAAATCAATTCAGATGTTAAGTAGAGAAACGATCCAACATGACGGACAATTCTGCTGGCGAAATCGACTCATCAATCCGTCGACTTGTTGAAGAGTTGAATGCGTTTCCAGGAGTGGTGACGTTCAGCAGTTGCAGTGGGCACCGGGAACCATTGACGCCTTCGCAAAGGCCGCTGGGAGAATTTGAAGTCAATTTCAATGTTTATCCATTATTAGGAGGCTGGCGTTCGCTGGAACTGATTGCCAGTGCCTTGGTCGAAAGTGAAGACCGGAATTCCTTGAAGTTGACCCTGTGGTCTGTTGGGGGCGGAACGTCCGTCAATTTCGAACTGGAAGGCCAAGAGCATGCTGACCCAGATGCACTCGCCACAATCCTCAATCAAATGAGACAACTGTTTGACGACGAAATCGTTGATGAAAGCGATTGACGCCAACTTGACTCCTGGACGCTCCAAAACGTTGTTGGATGTCGTTTTTGGCAGAAAGCATGCTATGAATGCTCAAGATCAAGGGGATAGGATGGGGCGTCCCCAGAAGAGTCCGCACGAAGGTATCCGCTTGAGGAAAATGGCAGACCGAATGTCCCCAAAACCTCTATACTGCCTGTTTTGCAGGCGGGAGATTTTCAGCGGATACTGCCGCCAGAAATTATGTTTCCAAAACGCTATACTGTACTGTGACTTACGCCGATATTTCGCAGTGAAGGTTTTCTCAGCGCCCTCTTCAGAGGGCGCTGCCTATTCCTTGATGACATGCTTTCATTGTAATTATTTGTAAATGAAACGATTGCGAAACAAATCCATTTCCCGGTTTCATAAAACTGCACTTTCTGTCATTCGCTTAACACGTCAGCGTGATTCTGAGCAGGCGTTTGAGTAGGGTTTGGAATTTCTGCTTCATCTGCTGTTGCAGCACAGGCTGTGAAAATTCTCTTTCCAGGCACGCTGCCTGCAAGGCTTTGCGGCGATCCGCATGGCTTGGTCGAGTCCCACGGGCGAGTCGTGCCGATGCACCAGTTCCTCTTCGGAGCGGTTCCACGCCCACAGTTTCACCAGCGTGTGCAGCCACAGGTTGATGTGCCAGCAGGCGATGTTCGTCCACAGGTTCCGCACCTGCTGCTGGCCGCTTCCCCAGACTTCCTTCACGTCGTGGAACACCTGTTCGAGCGCACTCCGGTCGGCGAATGTCTCGATGGTCTCCTTCACGCTCGCGTTCACATCGCTGCAGGAGAAGACCTGTGGGCCGGTCGCTTCTTTCACGATCACGACCCGGATCACTCTCCCGAACGTCCGGTGCGTTGCCAGGAACATCTTGAACTCTTTGACGACCTCTTTCCCAGAGACTGTGCAGAGAACCTCCTGCCAACCGTGGCGATGAGCAGCCCGCTTCGCCAGCGAGATCCGATTCATTCCGTAGACCCGTTTGCGGCCGCGGCGGTTCTGCGTCTCGACCGGCGGCAGATCGAATAACGCTGAGTCCTTTCGCAGACGCCCCACCAGTGTCACTCCCTGTTTCAGCAAGGCTGCACGAACGGACGTTTGGCATACGCCCCATCGGCCATGCACCAGACCTGTTTTCCATGATGTTGCAGCAGTTTGGCTGCACGGATCACCAGGTCGGCCGCTTGCTCCAGCTTGGTCTGAAACGCCCACTGGAAACGTTTGGGGATCTTCGGCACATCCTGTTGGCGGACGTACAGCCACGAAAAGATCGGCAGTCCGATGGGTTCCCCATAACGGATGCCGCAGAACGACTGCCAGCGTCACCCACACATGCCCGTAACAGAAGGCGTTGCCGCTGGGACCGGGCGTGGGATCGTGATGCCGCCACAGGCGGATTGCTCAGAAGGCAAACGCTTACCTTCCGCAGCATGCTTCTTTGAAAGCAGCCCCACAAACAAACCGGCCACGCCGGCCCGCTCCCTGAATCTTCGGTCCGTAGCGTTTGGTGGGGGAATCGTCGATGGCCAGAAGCACGCGCTCCTGGTCTTTGAGGATCGGCAGGAGGAGCACCAGCAACCGGTCCCCCAGTTCCTTTCACTTTCGACCGACACTCTGCAGGAAGAAATAGAAGTCCTGAAAGTCGTGACTGACACCGGCTGCCCGAATTCACGAAGCCGCCACTCGTCTGCCGCTGGCGAAGAGCGCCCCCAGCAGCAGGATGGAGAACCGCCATCGAGAACGAGCATGCAGTGTTTCGGCCAGCCATGGAACGCGGTCTTCCCATTCCCGCGGCGCGTGATACGATGCCATCCGTGGCTCTCCGGTGTAGTCCTGATGTCGTCAAGAAACATCAGTCTGCTCGAAGAGCCGCTTTCATAAGGAGGCCACTTTCGGAACGAGCCATCCTATGCGTTTTCCAGAAAGTGCAGATAAAAGGTGGGTCGATAAAATGCAATATTAGGCAGTATGAGCCGTTTGCAACCACAGCTGGGCGTGGTTCGCATGATGCGCAGGTGGAGCGGAGCAGGTTGAAGTTCCGATTCCGGAATGGTCTCAAATTCGCAGTACGGTAACGGGAGAGTTTCTGCTCCAAATCCGAACAGCAAAGAGTCCTCGAAGGCTTCCGTCAGTCAGGCCCAAGGGAAGTTGGGTGGGGATCGCACGCGGGTTGTACAAGAAAAGAATCTTCGGGACATTGGTCTTAGCAGTCTGGCCAAGGCAACGGCAGCAACAGTCGTTACGCAAATTCATTCACTGGAAGATGATTTCACTTCCCCATTCGGAGTAGAACAATTAGGGAGCATCCAAAACTTTGCATAATACGGGGATGTGAATCCGGAGAATGCAAGAAGACGAGGTAAAATTGAATATTTCAGACCTCACTAAAAGATGAAATCTCAGATAAAACGTTCCCGTTGCACTTGCAGCGAAAGGATTGCATCGTACTCTTCTGATGGAAGACATCGTGGCATCAGGTTCTTGCGGGAGAACTGATTGTGGCCGGGCTATTGGAGGTGGCTGTTCAGGACGCGTTGCAGGGAGATTTCCTGCGGGCGCGGGAGGGTTTCCTGAGCCTGCTCGCTGAACAGGATGTGCCGTCCCCCTCCTTGATCAACCAGCTGGCGGCAGTGGAAGCGGCACTGGGGGACACTGCGGGAGCCTTGCGGAGACTCCAGTCCATTTGTGGTGGCGAAGAATTCTCGAAAGCGGTCTCTGTCAGTGAGGCCGCTTTCTCTGTTGAGGGCGAGCGCTTCACGGCAACAGATCGATGTCGTGCCGCGGAAGCAAATCTGGCCTTTCTGCGAAAAACGATTGCGGATTCCTGTTCGCTTCCGGTCAAGCCAGCTCACCACGAGGCTCCGCGCGTAGCGATCGTCAGTCTCCTGTTTAACTGGCCATCCACCGGAGGGGGGACGGTGCATACGAAAGAGCTGGCGGAGCAGTTATCGGGGGCGGGATATGTCACCCGGCATCTTTATGCCGCTTATGCTCCCTGGGGGATCGGGCAGGTCCGTGAGCCGTTGTCGTATGACATCCAGTGCATTGAATTTCTTCCGGACCAATGGAATGAACGGACGATTCGGGAGCGGTTTCAGGCAGAACTCAAAGAGTTTGATCCGGACTGGGTGATTGTCACGGACAGCTGGAACAGCAAGCCGCTCCTGTTGGAAGCCGCGACAGGGTTTCGGACGCTGATCCGGATTGCGGCCCAGGAGTGTCTGTGTCCGCTCAACAATGTGCGACTGCTGGTGGACGACGAGGGGCAGGTTCAGCAGTGTGCACGACAGCAATTGGGTGAACCTGATGCGTGTCAGCGGTGTGTGTCTGCCTGGGGAGATCGCTTGAGCGGTCCGCTGCATCAGGCGGAGCGGGAGCTGGTGGGGTTTGGGACATCGGAGTACTCACAGCGGTTGCAGCGGGCGTTCGCCCAAGCCGAAGGGGTTCTCGTGGTGAATCCGGCAATTGCGGAGTCGTTTCGTCCATATGTGAAGGCGGTGCATGTGATTCCCAGCGGGTTTGATGCCCGCCGGTTCCCCACGGTAACCGCACCTCCTGATCTTGCAAATCGCCCGTTGCGGCTGCTGTTTGCGGGGCTGACGTCGGAGTTCATGAAGGGGTTTCATGTCCTGCGGGCCGCCGCGGAACGGCTCTGGCAGCAGCGGCAGGATTTTGAAATCTGGGCAACGGGTGAACCGAATGGGACTGAAGCACCGTGGTTGAAGTGCATCGGCTGGCAATCGCAGGAGCAATTGCCGGAACGGATTCGTCAGTGTGACGTGCTGGTCTTTCCGACGATCGCGCAGGAGGCGCTGGGGCGAACAGCTGTGGAGGCGATGGGCTGTGGCCGACCGGTCATCGCCAGTCGGATCGGCGGGTTGGAGTGGGTGGTCGAAGAGGGGATCACCGGACTGCTGTGCGAACCGGGGGATACT
>Ga0182738_1004919_pt1 | contig 14516 bp, 12 predicted proteins | sample eDN5th30CBELigMG_FD_128876 | JGI IMG/M metagenome (GOLD analysis project Ga0182738, IMG submission 128876) | Enriched Miracle-Growth compost microbial communities from Emeryville, California, USA - eDNA 5th pass 30_C BE-Lig MG (version 2)... ... | reverse complement strand
TCTGCATTCACGCTGGTGGAGATGGAGAACGCCAGCCGCATCATCATCCCGGTGGAGTAAGTGCGCACCGGCATGTCGATGTACTGGCCCAGGCCGCTGAACTCGACGATGTCCGGCGTCTTGCGGTCGATCTCGCGCTTGCTCAGGCCCATGACCAGGCCGCGCAGCATGATGTTCTCCATGCCCGTCGCGTCCGCCTCGATGCCCAGCGCCGGGTCGATCAGGCTGGTGACGCTGCCCTGGCGGCGGAACTGGCCGGCGGTCGGCTCGTAGACGCCGGCCAGGGTGCGCAGCAGCGTGGACTTGCCGGCGCCGTTGTGGCCCACCAGGCCCAGCCGGTCGCCCGCCTTGAGCTCGATGTTGAGGTTGCTCAGGGCCTGCACCACGGTCACGCCGGTTTCCTTGCCGAAGCGGCCGCCCGTCACGGAGGCGGCCAGCGTCTTCTTCAGCGACGCGGCGCCCGCGCCGTAGATGGGAAAGCTGACGCTGACGTCCTTGAGTGAGATGAAGGCGCTCATGGATGATGCTGCCGATGAAAGGGGAAGAGAGGGTTCACAGCCAGTAGACGACGCGGCGGCGGTACTTGCGGAAGAGCAGGGCGCACACCACGATGTTCACCACCGTCCAGCCGAGGATGCCGAGCCAGCTGTGCAGCGAGGCCTCGCCGCCCATCAGCGGGGTGCGCAGCAGGTCGAGCATCTGCGCCAGCGGGTTCCACAGGATGTACTGCGCGCGGCCGGGCAGGTTCTCGGGCAGCCAGAAGACGGGCGTGAGGAACATCAGCATCTGCATGATGCTGGTCACGATCTGGGTCACGTCGCGGTAGCGGGTGCAGATCAGGCCCAGCCACAGGCCCAGCGCATGCGCGTTCACGATCATCAGCAGGAAGGCGGGGAACACCAGCAGCGCGTCCCACGACAGGCTGATGTGGGCCCACAGCGCCACCGGGATGTACAGCACGATGTGGTGCGCGAACTGGATGACGTTGCGCGCCAGCGTGCGCCAGACGAACAGGGTGATGGGGAAGTACCCCTGCCGCAGGTAGTGCGCCGCGTTGACGAAGGAGTTGCAGGAGTCGGTGACGGTGCCGGAGAGAAAGCCCCAGAAGATGATCCCCAGCGCCAGGTGGGGGAAGAACTTCGACAGCTCGGTGCCGAAGAGCGAGGCGTACAGCGGCCCCATGCCGCCGATCATGGCGCCCATGCTCAGCGTCAACCACAGCGGCCCGAGCATGGAGCGGCGATAGCGCAGCACGATGTCGAACCAGGCCAGGGTCCACCAGATGTCTGTCCTGCGGGTTCCTTCCCACCAGTCGCTCCATGCGCTGCGGTGGAGGTTGGAATGCACTTGGCTCATGTCGGGTTGTCTTTCTGAAAGCGCATGCGTTCCCGGTGGCATGGATGTGCCGGGCGCTGGCTGGAGCGCGAAGGGAGGGGCGGGCGGAGGAACCGATAATTTTACGGGCCAGCCCGCGCGGGGCCCGACTTCGCGCAGGGCGCCTTCTTTCCAGCCGCATGAGACCTTCCAAGCCCGTTCTTCCTCCCGGCCAGGATGCCGCCCGCGCGGCGGTCTCCACGCGTTCGCAGGATGTGCCCACCGCCGCGCAACTGGCCGGCCAGGTGCGGGCGCTGGCGGCGGAGCTGCAGGCGCTGCGGCAGTCGAGCAGCTGGCGGCTCACGGCGCCCCTGCGCCGGGCCGCCGCAGGCCGACTTCGCCCGCGCGCGGCCGTCGGCGAGGCGCAGGCCGCCTACAACGCCTGGCTGCAGCGGCATCTGGCCGAGGAGCCGCCGCCCGACCCGGCGGCGAGCGGGCCGGCGCCCCGCATCTCGATCGTGATGCCCGTGTACGACCCCGACCCGCGATGGCTGCGCGCGGCCATCGACTCGGTGCGTGCGCAGAGCCATGCCGAGTGGCAGTTGTGCATCGCCGACGACGCCTCGACGCGGCCGGAGGTGCCCGCGCTGCTGGCGGAGTACGCGGCGGCCGACGCGCGCATCCAGTGGGTTCGGCGCCCGGCCAACGGCCACATCTCGGCCGCATCCAACTCGGCGCTCGACCTGGCCACCGGCGACTGGATCGCGTTGCTCGACCAGGACGACCTGCTGGCGCCGCATGCCCTGCGCTGGGTGGCCCGCGAGATCCAGGCGCATCCCCGCGCGCGGCTGATCTACTCGGACGAGGACAAGGTGGATGCGTCCGGCCGCCACTTCGCGCCCCACTTCAAGCCGGACTGGAATGCGGAGCTGCTGCGCTCGCAGAACTTCGTCTCGCACCTGGGCGTGTACGACGCGCGGCTCGTGCGCGAACTGGGCGGTTTCCGGCCCGGCCTCGAGGGCGCGCAGGACCACGATCTGGTGCTGCGCGTCTCGGAGCGGCTGAGCGGCGATGCGGTGCGCCACATCCCCCGCATCCTGTACCACTGGCGCGCCCATGCCGGCAGCACCGCCGGGCAGGCGGCCGGCGGTGCCAAGGCCTATGCCGAAGAAGCCGGCCGCCGCGCTGTGCAGGCGCACCTCGACCGCCTGGGCCGCACCGACATGGCGCTGGCCACGCCTTATGGCTATCGGGTCAAGCCGCGCTTCTTCCAGGCGCCGCCGGCGGTGTCGGTGGTCGTCGTGGGCGCGCAGGGGGCCGAAGGGCTGCTGGCCACGGCGCGGGCGCTGGTGCAGCGCACCGCCTACCCTCTCTACGAGATCGTGCTGCTGGACCTGGAAGGCAGCGACGGCACGCGCTCGGCGCTGGCCGGGTGGTGCGCGCAGCCGGGCTTCGCCGTGGTCTCGCGCGATGCCGGCGAGGCCGTGCCGTCGGCCCTGCGGCGTGCCGTCGCGGCGGCTGGCGGCACCCTGCTGTGCTGGATGCGGGCCGGGCTGGCGCCGTGCGATGCCGACTGGCTGGATGAACTGGCCGGCCGGGCGCTGCAGGACGAGGTGGGCGTGGTCGGCGGCCAGGTGCTGGATGCGCAGGGCCGCGTGGCCGACGGCGCCCTGCTGCTGGATGCGGGGCGCGTCGCCGTGCCGGCCTTCGCCGGCGAGCGGCCTGGCGAGGGTGGCTACTTCAACCGCGGCAGCCTGGCCCAGCAGTTCTCGGCCGTCTCGGGCGGCTTCGCGCTGCTGCGACGCGCGGCGTACGAGCAGGCCGGCGGCTTCGGAGACAATCCCGCGTCCTTCCGGCTGGCCTTCGTGGACCTGTGCCTGCGCCTCGGCGCCGCCGGCCTGCGGACCGTCTGGTCGCCGTACGCGGAATGCGTGCAGGTGCTTCCCGCGCAGGCCGGGCCGGACGACGACCCCACCGATGAGCTCCGTTTCATGACCACCCGCTGGCGCGACGTTCTGGCGCGCGATCCCTTCCACAACCCCCATCTGGCGCCAGGCCGGCTGGCCTTCGACGCGCGCCGCGCCGCGGCCGACCCGGAGGGCGCCGAATGAGTTCGCCTCCCGGCATGCTCGCGCGGCTGTACCGCACGGCGCTGCTGGTGCCCGCCGCGGTGCGCAAGGGCGGCGGCGTGGGCGGCATGCTGCGGCGCGCGGTGCAGATCTTCCGCGACAAGGGCTTCAAGGGCGTGATGCGTTCCGCCGGCGTGCTGGCGCAGGGCGACGGCCCGCCGCTGATGGCCGACCCGTCCCGGCCCGACCGCCTGCAGTACCGGGAGTGGATCAAGCGCTACGACCTGCCGCTTGCAGACGATGTCCGCCGCACGCTGGCGGCCGACCTGGCGCAGTGGCCTGAATGCCCCCGCTTCGTGGTCGTGCTCGACGCCCGGCAGGCGGGCCAGGCGCCGCTGGCGCGCGCCGTGCAGTCGCTGTCGGCGCAGCCCTTCGGCGCATGGCGCTGCATCGCCTTCTGCGATGCGGGCGACGACCGGCGGCAGGCCTGGCTTCGGGCGCTGGCGCAGGCCGAGCCGCGTGTTGCCATCGCTTCGGGGGGGGCCGGCGAAGCCGTCGAACTCCGGCACGGCGAATGGCTGTCGCTGCTGGACGGCCGCGACGCCCTGGCGCCGGACGCCCTGCTGCGCCTGGCCCACGCCCTGCGCGGCCACCCCGGCGCGCAGATCATGTACGCCGACGAGGACCGCATCGCCGACGACGGCGCACGCTCGGCCGGCTACTTCAAGCCGGCGTGGAACCCCGACCTGGCCCGCTCGCAGGACTACCTCGTGCGCCTGGGCGCCTTCGAGGGCGGGCTCGTCGGGCGCGCCGGGGGCTTCTGCCTCGGCGGGGACGAGGCGGCAGGCTACGACCTGGCGCTGCGCTGCGCCGACGCGGCGGGAGAGGACGCCGGGCGCATCGTGCACGTGCCCTCCGTGCTGTACCACCGCCACGTGCACGACGCCGCGCGGCCCGATGCGATGGACCCGGCCGAATACGCGCCGCAGGGCGGCGAGGCGGCGCTGCAGGCCCACCTGGACCGGCATGGCTGGCCGGCCCGCGCCGAGCGCGACGCGACGGGCTTCCGTGTGCGCTACGCGTTGCCCGACCCGGCGCCGCTGGTCACCCTGATCATCCCCACGCGCAACGGTCTCGCGCTGGTGCGGCAGTGCATCGACAGCATCCTGGACAAGACCGACTACCCGCACTACGAGATCGTGCTGGTCGACAACGGCTCCGACGATCCCCAGGCGCTGGCCTATTTCGAGCAGCTGAAACAGCATCCGAAACTGCGCGTGCTGCGCGACGACAGCCCCTTCAACTACTCCGCGCTCAACAACCAGGCCGCCGCCATCGCGCGCGGCGAGGTGCTGGGCCTGATCAACAACGACATCGAGGTCATCTCGCCCGGCTGGCTGGGCGAGATGGTGTCGATCGCGCTGCAGCCCGGCGTCGGCGCCGTGGGCGCGCGCCTGTGGTACCCCAATGGCACGCTGCAGCACGGCGGCGTGGTGCTGGGCTACCGGCGCGGCGTGGCCGACCACGCGCACCGCCACCTGCCGCAGGGTGAGCCGGGCTACTTCGGCCGGGCGGCGCTGCTGCAGACCTTCAGCGCCGTCACCGCCGCGTGCCTGGTCGTGCGCAAGGACCGCTTCGATGCCGTCGGCCGGCTGGACGAGGAACACCTCAAAGTGGCCTTCAACGACGTCGACCTGTGCCTGCGCCTGCGCGAGGCCGGTTGGCGCAACGTGTGGACGCCGTATGCCGACCTGTACCACCACGAATCTGCCACGCGCCCGTCGGACCTGCGGCCCGAGCAGGTCGAGCGCTTCAAGCGCGAGGAGCAGTTCATGTTCGACCGCTGGGGCGAACTGCTCTTCAACGACCCGGCCTACAGCCCCAACCTGACGATGGCGCAGGAGGACTTCAGCCTGGCCTGGCCGCCGCGCGAGGCGGCCAAGGGGTTCGGGCGATGAGCGGCGCTGCGGACGTCTCCGTCGCGCTGTGCACCTGGAACGGCGCGCGCTTCCTGGCCGAGCAGGTGCGCAGCATCTGCCTGCAGACGCTGCCGCCGCGCGAGATCGTGCTCTCCGACGACGGCTCGTCGGACGACAGCGTGGAGGTGGTGCGCCGCACGGTGGCACAGTGCCTGCAGGAGCGGCCGGGCCTGGCGATCGACCTGCGCGTCATGGTCAACCGGCCGGCCCTGCGTGTGACGAAGAACTTCGAGCAGGCCGCCGCGGCCTGCCGCGGCGCCCTGATCGCGCTGAGCGACCAGGACGACGCCTGGGTGCCGGACAAGCTCGAGCGCATCGTGCCCGCCTTCCAGGCCCGGCCCGGGCTGCTGCTGCTGCATTCCGACGCCCGCCTGGTCGACGGCGCCGGCGCGCCGCTGGGCGGCACGCTCTTCCATGCGCTGGAGACGAAGCGCAGCGAACTGGACCGCATCCACGGCGGCCGCGCCTTCGACGTCTACCTGCGCCGCAACCTCGTCACCGGCGCCACCGCCGTGTTCCGGCGCGAGCTGCTCGATGCGGCGCGCCCCTTCCCCGTCGAATGGGTGCACGACGAGTGGCTGGCCATCATCGCCGCCGCCCTCGGCGAGGTGGACGTCATCGAGGCGCCGCTGATCGACTACCGCCAGCACGGCGGCAACCAGATCGGCGCGCGCCGCGACACCTTCGGCGAGAAGCTGCGCAAGGCCCTGGGCTCGCGCGGCGACACGCACCTCAAGCGCGCCGTCAAGGCCGAGCAGGTGCTGGAGCGGCTGCTGGGCTTCGGTGAGCGCATCAGCCCGCAGCGCATCGAGCAGGTGCGCGGCAAGGTGACGCACCAGCGCTTCCGCGCCCACCTGCCGCCCTCGCGGCTGGCGCGCATCGGCCCGGTGCTGCGCGAGGCGGCGACCGGCCGCTACGATCTCTACGGGCGCGGGGTGCGCGGCATCGTGCGCGACCTGTTCGAGGCCGTCTAGACGCCCGCGCGCCCACGACAACAACGAGCCATCCATGCAAAGCCCCTCTGCCTCCCATAGCGCCGGCCCCTCCGGCGTCGTGGTCGTCATCCCCTACTACAACGGCGCGAAGTTCATCGAGCGCTCGCTGGCCAGCGTGTTCGACCAGACGCGGCCGGCCGACGAAGTGGTGGTGGTCAACGACGGCTCCCGTCCGGAGGAGCGCGCCTTCCTCGACCAGATGGCCGCGCGCTGGCCGATCCGCATCGTCGACCAGGCCAACGGCGGCCAGGGTTCGGCGCGCAACACCGGCGTGCGCGAGTCGTCGGCGCCCTACATCTCCTTCCTCGACCAGGACGACTTCTACCTGCCCACCCACATCCGCGACCTGCGCGCGGCGGTGCCGGAGGACGACCCCTGCTTCGGCTTCGTCTACGCCGACCTGGCCGAGGCCGAGGGCGACGGCAGCATCGTGCGCTGGGGCATGGTCAAGGAGCACACCGAGCATCCCAAGCGCAACCTGCACCGGATGCTGCGCGACGACCTGTTCATCCTGCCCTCGGCCTCGCTGATCGGGCGGCGCGCCTTCGAGGCGGTGGGCGGCTTCGACACGCAGTTCATGGGCTACGAGGACGACGACCTGTTCCTGCGCCTGTTCCGCCGCGGCTTCACGAACCACTACCTGGACACGGTGGTGACGGTGTGGTGCATCCACACCGGCAGCACCTCCTTCGACATCCGCATGGTGCGCAGCCGCTTCAAGTACTTCAAGAAGCTGGTGGCCGAGTTCCCGGACCAGCCGCGCTTCAGGCGCTTCTTCCTGCGCGACTGCTTCATCCCGCGCTTCGGCCGCTACTTCATCGACCACGTCATCGAGGCGGTGAAGGCCGACGACGCCAACCGCGCCGAGATGAGCGCCATCCTCGCCGAGTACGCCGCCATCGTGCTGGCCAACCCGGCGGTGGGGCGCAAGCACAAGCTCAAGCTGCGGGCGATCGTCTTCATGGTCGAGCACAGCCCGCCGTGGCTGATCCGCGCCATCGGCAGCCTCACCCGGCTGCCGGGCGTGCGCTGGGCGCGCTCACTGCTGGGCTGAGCCTTCGCGCGCCAGCAGGCGGCGGTAGCGGCGGAAGGCGCCCGACGACCACACCCGCAGCAGGCTGCCCACGTGCCACCCGAGGTGCCGCAGGCTGCGCCGGCTGGCGCGCTGGGCCTCGTGCCGCGCCAGCAGGTCCTCGCCGATGCGGATCGACCAGCCCGCCAGGCGCAGGCGGGCGCACAGGTCGAAGTCCTCGCCGTACATGAAGAAGCGCTCGTCGAAGCCGCGCACGTCGGCATACGCGGGGCTGCGCAGCAGCATGAACAGGCCCGGGATCCAGTCGGGCACGGCCGGCGCCGTGTAGCCGGGCTTGCGCCGCGCGAGGATCTCCCGGGGCGTGATGAGGCGGCGGTGCGGCTCCGGCGCCGTCCTGCCGGGCTCCAGGATGCGCGGTGCCAGCAGGCCGGTGCGCTCCTGCGCCAGCGCCAGCAGCGGCGAGAGCACGTCGCCGTCGAGGCGGATGTCGGGGTTGAGCACGAGGAACCAGGGCGTTGCGCAGTGCGCGAAGGCCTGGTTGTGGTTGGCGCCGAAGCCCTTGGGCGCCGCGTTGGCGATGCGCTCGACCGGAAAGCGCCACGTGCGGCCGGCCAGCGCCTCGGGCTCGGGGATGTTGACCGTGAGGACCACCTTGCCCACCACCCCTGCGCAGAAGCGGTCCAGGTCGTCCAGCAGCGGCCCGATCAGCGCCTGCTGCCCATGGCTCACGATGGAGACGGTCACGGGCGGTGGGTCGGCGGTCGGCGGCACGGGCATGGTCTAATTTCGGCAGCGGGCATTCTATGAACGCGGCCCGCGCCCCATGATTGCCCTGATCGTCATCAGCTTCCTCTTCTCGGCCGCGGCGGTGCTGTACTTCATGCGCCGCGCGCGCCGGCATGCGCGGCGCTACGGCACCGACATGCCGCAGCGCTTCCATCGCGGCCACGTGCCGCGCCTGGGCGGCGCGGGCATCCTCATCGGCATGGGTGCGGCCTGGGCCGCTGCGGGCATCAGCGGCACCGACCCGTTCAACGTCGATTGGCCGCTCGCTGCCTCCATGCTGACGCTGGCCTGCATCCTGCCCGCCGTGCTGGGCGGTATCGCGGAGGACATGACGCAGAAGCTGCCGGTGCGGCTGCGCCTGGGGCTGACGGCCTTCTCGGCCGTGCTGCTGTGCTGGACGCTGCAACTGGGCGTGCACCGCCTGGGCTACTTCCCGGTCGACCAGTGGCTGCGGGCCACGCCGCTGGTGGCGGCCTTCATCGCGGTGCTGGCCATCACCGGCCTGCCGCACGCCTTCAACATCATCGACGGCTACAACGGCCTGGCCGGCGCGGTGGCGGTGCAGGTGTGCCTGGCCATCACGCACGTGGCGCTGCAGCTCGGCGACCGGCAGCTCGCCGCCATGGTGGTGTGCCTGATGGGCGCGACGGGCGGCTTCCTGCTGTGGAACTACCCGCGCGGCAAGATCTTCGCCGGCGACGGCGGCGCCTACGTGTGGGGCATGGTGATCGCGGTGGCCTGCGTGTCGCTGGTGCAGCGGCATCCGGTGGTGTCGCCGTGGTTCCCGATGCTGCTGCTGATCTATCCGGTGTGGGAGACGCTGTTCTCCATCTACCGCAAGGCCGCGCGCGGGCAGTCGCCCGGCACGGCCGACGCACTGCACTTCCACCAGCTCATCTTCCGCCGCATCGTGCGCGTGGCCATCGAGGACGGCGAGGCGCGCCAGCTGCTGGCGCGCAACAACCGCACCTCGCCCTACCTGTGGATGTTCGCAGCGCTGTCGATCGTGCCGGCGGTGCTGTTCTGGAACCGCACGCTGATCCTGGCGCTCTTCTGCCTGCTGTTCGTGGTGACCTACGTGGCGGCCTATCTGATGATCGTGCGTTTCAAGGTCCCGCGCTGGCTGAAACCATGACCACCCCCAGTCTCCGCGGACTTCGTTCCGCTCCGCCAACCCCCTCGCGGGGGCACATCCTGCGGCCTGGCAAAGCCAGTTCCGCGGATGTTCCCGCATGGCCTGCTCCGCGGCCTTCTGACTCGCGGCATTCGAGTCTGCGGGACGGTACTTCGTGAAAGAGGCTCCCATGAAACTCCCCTCCCGCGTCCAACTCATCGACGTCGGCCCGCGCGACGGGCTGCAGAACGAGAAGCAGCCGGTGGCGGCCGAGGTCAAGATCGAACTGGTGCACCGCCTGCAGGCGGCCGGCCTCACCGAGATCGAGGTCACCAGCTACGTCAGCCCCAAGTGGGTGCCGCAGATGGCCGACAACGCGCAGGTGATGCACGGCATCCGCCGCCAGCCGGGTGTGCGCTATTCGGTGCTCACGCCCAACATGAAGGGGCTGGAGGCGGCGCTTTCGGCGCCGCGCGCGGAGTGGCCCGACGAGATCGTCGTCTTCGGCTCGGCCAGCGAGGCCTTCAGCCAGAAGAACATCAACTGCTCCATCGCCGAAAGCATCGAGCGCTTCGCGCCGGTGGTGGCGGCGGCGCGCGACAAGGGCATCGCCGTGCGCGGCGCCATGTCGTGCACGGTGGGCTGCCCCTACGAGGGCGAGGTCGCGCCCGAGGCGGTGGGTCGCCTGGCGAAGCTGATGAAGGGCATCGGCGTCGAGCGCGTTGACGTGGCCGACACCATCGGCGTGGGCACGCCGCGCAAGGTGCAGGCGGCCATGGAGGCGACGCTGGCGCACTTCGGCGTGGACGCGGTCTCCGGCCACTTCCACGACACCTACGGCCAGGCACTGGTCAACACGCTGGCGTCGCTGGAACTGGGCGTGTGGAACTTCCAGTCGTCGGTCGCCGGCCTGGGCGGCTGCCCCTACGCCAAGGGCGCCACCGGCAACGTGGCCACCGAGGACGTGGTCTACATGCTGCACGGCATGGGCATCGCGACCGGCATCGACCTCGACGCGCTGATCGACGCCGGCGTCTACATCAGCCAGGCGCTGGGGCGCGAGCCGAACTCGCGCGCCTCGAAGGCGCTGCGGGTCAAGCGCGGCGCATAGGTTTCACAAGAAAACGCCGGGCCGCCCCAAGTTTTCTGGCCCCCTCGGGGGGCTGGGCGCAGCCCGGCCCTGGGGGCGCTCAGTAAGTCGACAGCAGGATGCTGGTCTCGGTGCTGGCGATGCCTTCGATCTGCCGCACCGCGCCCAGCGCATGGTCGAAGGCCTCCAGCGTCTCGGCCTGCAGTTCCGCCACGATGTCCCAGCGTCCGTTGGTGGAGTAGAGCGTGCCCACCTGCGGCAGGCCGCGCAGGCTGCGCAGCACCTGCTGGGTGCGGTTGCCCTCGACCGCGATGGTCATCAGCGCGCGGATGCGCTGCGCCTCGGCCTGCGGCTTCAGGCGCACCGTGTAGCCGGCGATCACGCCCTCGCGCTCCAGCCGCGCGATGCGGTTCTGCACGGTGCCGCGCGCCACGCGCAGGCGCTGCGCCAGGCCGGCCACGGTGGCACGGGCGTTGTCGCGCAGCAGGGCGATCAACTGCCGGTCGGTGTCGTCGAGATTGATCATGTCGCCAGATCCTCTTGGCGAAATGTTCAACCGGCGGCGCATTCCGGTCAAGCCGCCGGCTTCCGGTTGGCACGCCGGCCCGCCACACTGGCCCACATGAGCCCCCGCCCGGCCGTTCCGAAGGGGGCTCGCACCGCAGTGCGAAGCACGGAGGTTCCCAATGAGTACACGCTTCATCGACGTGCCGGCGCTGGCGCAGCTGCTGCAGCGGGTCGGGCTGCAGCCCTTCATCGAGGGGCTGGCCGCCGCCATCGAGGAGGACTTCCGGCGCTGGCCCGACTTCGACAAGACGGCCCGCCTCGCCAGCCATTCGCCACAGGGCGTGATCGAGCTGATGCCGGTGGCGGGCCCGGCGCGCCATGCCTTCAAGTACGTCAACGGCCACCCCGGCAATCCGGCGCGAGGCCTGCCGACGGTGATGGCCTTCGGCGCCCTGGCCGACGTCGATACCGGCATGCCGGTGCTGCTGGCCGAGCTGACGCTGACCACCGCATTGCGCACCGCCGCTACCTCGGCGCTGGCGGCCCGCGCGCTGGCGCGGCAGGGTGCGCGGCGCATGGCGCTGGTCGGCTGCGGCGCGCAGGCGGAGTTCCAGGCGCTGGCCTTCCATGCGCTGCTGGGCGTGGCCGAGCTGCACGTGCACGACCGCGACGGCGCCGCCGTCGACAAGCTGGCGCACAACCTCGCCCCCTGGCGCGGCCTGCGGGTGCACCGCTGCGCCGATGCGGCCGAGGCCGTGCGCGGCGCCGACGTCGTCACCACCGCCACCGCCGACAAGCGGCATGCCCACGTCCTGCTGCCGGCGATGGTCGAGCCCGGCATGCACCTCAACGCCGTGGGCGGCGACTGCCCGGGCAAGACCGAGCTGCATCCGGAGGTAGTGCGCGCGGCGCGCGTGTTCGTCGAATACGCGCCGCAGACCCGGGTGGAGGGCGAGATCCAGCAGATGCCGGCCGGCTTCCCCGTCACCGAGCTGTGGCAGGTGCTGTCGGGCCGCGCGCCCGGCCGCACCGGCGCGCAGGAGGTCACGCTGTTCGATTCGGTGGGCTTCGCGCTGGAGGACTACGCGGCGCTGCGCTTCGTGCAAGGGCTGGCCGCGGCGCACGGCGTGGGGCGCGAGGTCGAACTGGTGCCGCAGGCGCCGGACCCGAAGGACCTCTTCGGCCTGGCGCTGGGCACCGCCGCCGGCCTGCGCCGCGCGGCCTGAGCGGCGGCGCGGCGCCACCTTGGCGACAGCGCGCGGGACATCACGGATTGCCGTGGCCGGGCGGCATCGGCCCAATGGCGGCTTCTTCCAACGACCGAGAAAGAGACGACTCCCCATGTTCCGCCGCACCCTGCTGGGCGCCGCCGCGCTCGCCGCCCTGCCGGCCGCGATGCTGGCCGCCGCCCCTGCCGCCCACGCCCAGGCCTGGAAGACCTTCCCCGAGAAGCCGATCAAGCTGATCATCGCCTTCCCGGCCGGCGGGCCGACCGACATCACCATGCGGTCGCTGGCCGACAACGCGGCCAAGGTGCTCGGCTACCCGGTCATCGTCGAGAACAAGCCCGGCGCGGGCGGCACGCTGCCGGCGCAGCAACTGCAGACGTCGCCGGCCGACGGCTACACCATCGCGCAGATCCCGCTGGGCGTGTTCCGCCTGGGCTACACCACCAAGATCAACTGGGACCCGCTCAAGGACATCAGCTACGTCATCAACGTCACCGGCTACGCCTTCGGCATCGTGGTGCCGACCGACAGCCCGCTCAAGACCTGGGCCGACTTCGTCGCCTACGCCAAGGCCAACCCCGGCAAGCTCAGCTACGGCTCCACCGGCACGCTGACCAGCCCGCACCTGACCACCGAGATCCTCGCGCAGCAGGCCGGCATCGAACTGCAGCACGTGCCCTACAAGGGCAGCGCCGACCTGATGCAGGCGCTGCTGGGCGGCCACCTGATGGCCGCGGCCGACTCGACCGGCTTCGCACCGCAGGTGGAGGCCGGCAAGCTGCGCGTGCTCAACACCTGGGGCGACAAGCGGCTGGCCAAGTTCCCCGAGGCCCCCACGCTCAAGGAGCTGGGCTACGACATCGTGCAGAACTCGCCCTTCGGCATCGGCGCGCCCCGGGGCACGCCGCCGGAGGTGGTCAAGCGCCTGCACGACGCCTTCAAGAAGGCGATGGAGGAGCCCAGCTACGTGGCCGCGCTGGGCCGCTACGACATGCAGCCCATCTATATGGGCAGCGCCGACTACGCGAAGTTCGCGCAGAACACCGTGCAGCGCGAGAAGGCCGTCATCGACAAGCTGGGGCTGGCCAAGCCGCAGTAGCGGACGGGGCCGTGCGCGCCGTGCCGTGGGGACCGACAATGGCGGTCCGTCCTTCCGCCTGCCTGCTGCCTTGACCGAACGCTCCCCGTCCGCCGGCCGATCTGCTGCCCCCCGCAACGCGCCTTCGGTGCGCGCCGTTCCTCCGCCCGCGGAAGGCGGGCCCACGCGGCGGGGCGCGCCGCGCGAACGCTCCGAGCAGATGGAGTCGCGCATCCTGGCGGCGGCGATCGAGGAGTTCTCCGAACACGGCTTCGCCGGCGCGCGCGTCGAGCGCATCAGCCGCGCCGCCGGCACGGTGGACCGGATGCTGTACTACTACTACGGCAACAAGGAGCGGCTGTACCAGGCGGTGCTGGAGAAGATCTACGCCGACATGATCGGCGAGCAGCGCGCCTTCGTGACCTCGGAGGACCCGGTGGAGGGCATGCGCCAGCTCGTGCTGCATTCGTGGGACCACTACGAGTCGCACCCCCACCTGGTGCGCGTGCTGATGAACGAGAACCTGCTGCGCGGCCGGCACATCCGCCAGTCGCAGCAGGTGGAGCGCACCTCCTTCCCGCTGGTGGAGACTGTCACTGCGCTGCTGCAGGCCGGGCAGGCACGGGGCCTGTTCCGGCGCGACGTCGCGCCCGAGCACGTGCTCATGACCATCATGTCGCTGGGCTTCTTCTACCTGTCGAACCAGCACACCTGCTCCACCTGGATGGGAGGCGACCTGATGTCGCCCGCGCGCCGCAAGGCCTGGCGCGAGCACATCTGCGACGTGGTGCTCAGCTCGCTCGCGCCTTCGGCCGAGCGCACCGCGCCGCCGGCGCGCAAGGGCGGCGCGCGGCGGCGCGGCTGACGGCTCAGGCCCGGGCCGCCTGCTGCGCCCACGTCTCCCGCACGAAGCGGGCGATGGCCGCGTTCTGGCCGATCAGCGAGAAGCGCGCGTTGTGCGCGTAGTCGGGCAGGTTGATCATCTCGGTGGTGATGGCGCGCAGCCCCGGGTCCGGCGTGCGCGCATGGTGCGCGAGCACCTTGCGCACCACCGCCTTCGTGCAGTCCAGCGCCGAGGCGTCCCAGGGCGAGTGCCATTCGCCCGGGCCGGGTTCCTCGAAAGGGTAGAGGATGCCGCGGCCCGGCTCGCCGGCCCGGTAGTCGAAGATCGAATGCTTCGGCACCGCGGCCACGGGCTGCGACGGATCGAGCACCGACCATCGATTGCGCGGCCCGTCGGGCGCCACCGAGCGCACCTGCAGCCAGCGCACGATGCCCATTTCCAGCCACTGGTCGACCAGGCTGCCGGGGCGGCGCGGGTC
>Ga0182738_1004918_pt1 | contig 14517 bp, 12 predicted proteins | sample eDN5th30CBELigMG_FD_128876 | JGI IMG/M metagenome (GOLD analysis project Ga0182738, IMG submission 128876) | Enriched Miracle-Growth compost microbial communities from Emeryville, California, USA - eDNA 5th pass 30_C BE-Lig MG (version 2)... ... | reverse complement strand
GGCGATATCCTGCTGGAGGCCGCGGCATGACCAGCCAAACCGACGCCGAACCTTTGCACGCTGAAACCTCGCACGCCGCGCCGGCCGGACGCTGCATGGTGATCATCCCGTGCCTGAACGAGGCCGCCCATATCGGCGACCTCATCGCGCAACTGATCGGCCCGGCGGATCGGCTGGACATGCTCATCGTCGTCGCCGACGGCGGCAGCACGGACGGCACCCGGCGCATCGTTGAGGAAATCGCCGCGCTCGAACCGCGCGTCGTCCTGCTCGACAATCCGCGCAGGCTGCAGGCCGCCGCCGTCAATCTCGCCGTCATCAGATACGGCGAGGCGTTCGCGCGCTTCATCCGCATCGACGCGCATGGCGGCTATCCGGACGACTATTGCGAAAAGCTGATCGAGGAGGCGGACGCCACAGGCGCCGATTCGGTGGTCGTCTCCATGCTCACGCAGGGGTTCGGCCCCTTCCAGCGGGCGACCGCCACGGCGCAGAACTCAAAGCTCGGCAATGGCGGCTCGCCGCATCGCGAGGGCGCCAAGGGCCATTGGACCGATCACGGCCACCATGCGCTGATGAGCGTTGCGGCGTTCCGCGCCGTGGGCGGCTACGACGAAAGCTTCAGCCACAACGAGGACGCCGAGCTCGATTTCCGGCTCCTTGCTGCCGGCTATCGCATCTGGATGACCGACAAGACCGTCATGACCTACTATCCGCGCGCTTCGGTCGCCGGCCTGTTCCGGCAATATCTCGGTTACGGGCGCGGTCGGGCGAAAAACATCCTCAAACACCGCGCCATGCCGAAGCTCAGGCAGATGGTGCCGTTGATGGTGCTGCCGGTTGTGGCCGGCGCGCTGCTCGCCGTCATCAATCTTTCGGCGCTGATCCCGATGGGTCTGTGGGCAGCGGCCTGCCTCGGCTACGGTGTCTGGTTGGCGCTGGCCGAGCGCAATCCCTACGGCCCGCTCGCCGGCGTCTCGGCGATGGTCATGCATCTCGCATGGTCGGCCGGCTTCTGGTTGCAACTGGCCCTTTCCTGGACACGGAGGGTGGCGGCGCGATGACCGATCCCATCCGCATCGACGTCGGCATCTGCACGTTCCGCCGTCCGCAACTCGAACAGACGCTGCGCTCGCTGGCCGGTCTGCACGTTCCGGCCGGGGTGGCGCTGCGCGTCGTCGTTGCCGACAACGATTCGGCGCCGAGCGCGCGCGCGCTGGTCTATGCGCTGGCCGCCGGCCTGCCCTTCGAGATCGTCTACGTCCATTGTCCGGCCTCCAACATCTCGCTGGCTCGCAATGCCTGTCTGGAGGCGGCCAGCGGCGATTTCCTCATCTTCATGGACGACGACCAGGAGATCGTGTCGAGCGACTGGCTGACGGAGTTCCTGTCGGTCGCCAACGCCACGCGCGCCGACGTCGTGCTTGGCCCGGTGCTCGCCATCTATGGCGAGGATGCACCGCGCTGGATGCGCGAGGGCGATTTCCATTCGACCCGCCCCGTTCACGTCGACGGCAAGATCCGCACCGGCTATTCCGGCAACACGCTGCTGCGGCTGTCTTCCTCAGTGGTCGCGGGGCGGCGCTTCAGCCTGCCGCTCGGCCGTAGCGGCGGCGAGGACACCGATTACTTCACCCGGCTTCACCGGGCGGGCGGTCGCATCGCCTATGCGCCCGATGCCGCCGCGCGCGAGCCGGTGCCGGCGTCCCGCGCCAGCTTCACCTGGCTGGCGAAGCGCCGCTTCCGCAGCGGCCAGACGCATGGGCGGCTGGCCGGCGAAGGCCTGTCGCGCATGGCAATTGCCCGCGAATGCCTCACCGCTACGGCCAAGGCCGGCTATTGCCTCGGCGCGGCGGGCCTCGGCGCTTTTTCCGCCGTCCAGCGCAACCACCATGCCCTGCGCGGCGTTCTGCATGCCGGCGTGGTCGTCGGCCTGCTGGGTGTCGATGAAATCCAGCAATATGGCGAGGGCGCTGCGCCGGAAGCTGCAATCGAAGATCCGATCGGAGGCCGAATGGAGGGCAAGCGCCATGCAGCCTGACGTCACGGTTCTCATCGCCGCCTTCAACGCCGGGGGCACGGTCGGCCGCGCCATCGACAGCGCGCTGGCGCAGCGCGGCGTCTCGGTGGAGGTGGTCGTCGCCGACGATTGCTCGACCGACCGCACCGTGGAGATCGCCGCCCGCTATCCGCGTGACCGCGTGCGTGTCGTCGAACTGGAGACAAACCGTGGACCGGGCGGCGCCCGCAACGCCGGGCTCGCCGTCGCTTCAGGTCGTTGGGTGGCGGTGCTCGATGCCGACGACACGATCCGTCCCGAGCGGCTGGCGCGCATGGTCCGCCGGGCCGAGACGGAGGGCGCCCAGATCGCCGTCGACAATCTCGAGGTCGTGCGCGAGGACATGGGCGGCAGTGAGTCGATGTTTTCGCCGGTGCACCTTGAGGCGTTACCGGAAATTTCGCTGGCCGAGTTGATCGGCACCAGTCTGCTGTTCGAAAGCACCTTCTCCTACGGCTACATGAAGCCGGTGTTCGAGCGCCGTTTCGTCGACGAGGCCGGCCTGCGCTACGACGAAGCGCTGCGCATCGGCGAGGACTATATCTTCCTTGCCTCGGCGCTGGCGCGCGGCGGGCGCTGCGTGGTCGAGCCGGGCGCCTTCTACCGCTACCATGTCCGCACCGGCTCGATCTCGCGCGTGCTGGAACCACACCATATCGAGGCGATGCTGAGGGCCGACGCAGCGTTCCTGCGCGACCATGACCTCGACGCGCCGGCGCTGGCGGCGCAAGCGCGCCGCACCAGGAGCCTGCGCCGGGGCGCGTCCTTCCTCTCGCTCGTCGATCACCTCAAGCGGCGGGCGCCGCTGAAGGCGGCCGGCGTCGCGCTGCGCGATCCGGCAGCGCTGCGCCACCTCGGCATGCCGATCGCGGCGAGGCTGCGGCGGCTGTCGGCTCCGGCATCATCGAGGGCGGCGGAAGCCGGCTGAAAATTTTCGAGTTTGGCGGGGGTGCCAACCGAAACAGGCCAACCGAAATAGGGATGTGATGAAAAAAGTCAGAAAAGCAGTGATACCCGTCGCCGGCCTCGGAACGCGCTTCCTGCCCGCCACAAAGGCGATGCCGAAGGAGATGCTGACCATCGTCGACCGTCCCGTCGTGCAATATGCCGTCGACGAGGCGCTGGAGGCTGGCATCGAGCACATCGTCTTCGTCACCGGCCGCAACAAGCACATCATCGAAGACTATTTCGACATCCAGCCGGAACTGCTCGACACGCTCACCCGCTCGGGCAAGACCGAGCAGCTCTCGGCGCTTGACCGCATGCAGCAGCCGGCGGGCGCCGTCTCGTTCACCCGCCAGCAGGCGCCGCACGGCCTCGGCCACGCCGTCTGGTGCGCGCGCGACGTGATCGGCGACGAGCCGTTCGCGCTGCTTCTGCCCGACATGGTCTCGTTCGGCGAGCGCGGCTGCCTGTCCGGCGTCATGGAGCTTTACGAGCGCACTGGCGGCAACGTCGTGGCGGTGGAGCAGTGCGATCCGCTCGACACCGGCAGCTACGGCATCGTCGGCAAAGGTCCGAGCGTCGAGAAGGGATTTGCCATCACCGGCATGGTCGAGAAGCCGGAACCGTCGGCAGCGCCCTCCAATTTCTACATCAACGGCCGTTACGTGCTGCAGCCGGAAATCTTCGGGCTGCTCGACAACCAGGAGCGCGGCGCCGGCGGCGAAATCCAGCTGACAGACGCGATGCTGCGCCTGTCCGCCGCGCAGGATTTCTTTGCCAGCCCGTTCGAGGGCCGCATGTTCGACTGCGGCTCGAAGGACGGCTTCATCCAGGCCAACGTCGCCTTCGCGCTGGCCCGCGCCGATATCCGGGACCTGGTGCTGGAGCCGATCGAGACGATCATCGCCCAGCAGACACGGCGTAGCGAAGCGGCCTGATCGCGCTGGACATAGCTATGGCCACGGCCCTGGGGCAATTCGCGACGGTGGCCGTGGCCGTCATTTTCGACCGACGAGCAAGCAGATCGGCAAGTCATGAACCATGGACGTTTTTTCTTGAGCAAGCCAGTTCCCATGCCTTCGGACGAGACGGACGGCTTCATCGACCTCGACCGGCTTCTGTCCGCGGCAAAGCGGCAGATCAGGGTGGTGGCGCTGTTCGGCGTGGCGGGGCTGGCGCTGGGCGTCGTCTATCTGTTGTTCACGCCCTCGGTCTACACCGCCTCGACCAATATCCTGCTCGACGACAGCCTGACGAAGTTCGCCGAGGACAAGCCGACGCCGCAGCCGGCGGCGCAGGCGGAATCGATGGTGCTGAGCGAAGTCGAGATCCTGAAATCGGCGCAACTCGCGCGCGCCGTGGTCGAGGCGCAGCATCTCCAGGACAACGAGGCTTTCCTCAACCCGCCCGTTTCTCCCATCGCCTGGGCGAAGTCGACGGTCAAAAGCGTGCTCAAGGTCTTTTCCAGCCGGCCGCCTTCCACGAGTTCGGTGGAGGACGCCAAGGTCGGCAAGGCGATGGCGATCCTGCAGCAAAACCTCGATGCCGAACGGGTCGGCCGCAGCTACGTCATCTCGCTATCCTACTCGGCCAACGACCCGAAGCTGGCCGGCGCGATCACGCGGGCCTATGCCGATGCCTACCTGGCGGATCATCTCAACGCCAATTTCGACGCCACCCAGCGGGCCACCGTGTGGCTGCAAGGGCGACTGGACGACCTGCGTGAGCGTTCGCAGGAGGCGTCGCGGGAGGTCGAGACGTATCGCGCGGCCCACGGCCTGACGGCCGCGAGCGGCGAACTGGTCTCCGACCAGCAGCTGTCCGACCTCACCAAGCAGCTGATCCTGGCGCAGGCCGACACCGCCAACGCGCTGGCGCGCTACAACCAGTTCAAGTCGATTGTCGACAGCGGACCGGAAAACGCCGTCAAGAACGCCACCGTGCCGATCGAGAAGGGCAGCAGCGGCACCAACACGGCGCTGCTGACGGACCTCAGGACCCGCTACCTCGCCATGGCCAAGCGCGAGCAGGACATTTCCGCGCACTTCGGCGAGGATCACCCGCAGGCGGTGGCGCTGCGGCGCGAAGAGGCCGACGTGGCGAAGCAGATGTTCGGCGAACTCACCCGGCTCACCGAAAGCTATCGCAACGAATACGAGGTGGCGAAGTCGCGCGAGGCCTCGCTGCGCACCAATGTCGGCGAACTGTCGGACCAGAGCTCCAAGTCGGGCCAGTCGGGCGTGGAACTGCGCGCCCTGGAACAGAAGGCGCAGGCGCTCGCCACTCTCTATCAGTCTTTCCTGGGGCGCTATGCCGAAGCCTCGCAGCAGCGCTCGTTCCCGATCGCCCAGGCGCGTGTCATCTCGCAGGCCGGCAATCCGGTGGCGGCGTCCAGCCCGCGCAAGACGATGACGCTCGCCCTTTCGCTGGTGCTCGGCCTGTTCGCGGGGGCGGGAATGGGCGTGCTGCGTGAATTCCGCGAGCGCTTCTTCCGCACAGCCGAGGACGTGCAGAATTCGCTCGACGTCAAGTTCCTCGGCTATCTGCCGATCGTCGGGTCAGCCTTCCGCAGCAAGGCGGCGACGAACGGCGGCAACGGGGCGGACCAGGCGCAGACGCCTCGCGAAACCACCATCCCGCGCATCCTGCGCGTCGCCATCAACGCCCCGGCCTCTTCCTTCGCCGAGACGCTGCGCAACGTGAAGCTCGCCAGCGACGTGGTGCTGCAGCGCAATCCCTGCAAGGTCATCGGCTTCGTCTCGGTGCTGCCGCACGAGGGCAAGACGACCGTGGCCGCCAACTTCGCCGGCCTGTTGGCGGCCAACGGCGCCAAGACGCTGCTGATCGACGGCGATCTCAGGAATCCCGGCCTCAGCCGCAGCCTGCCGATCATTCCGGAGAAGGGGCTGGTCGAGGCCGTCGTCGGCGGCGAGCAGCGCTGGCAGAACACGCTTCTGGTCGATCGCAAGACACGGCTCGCCATCCTGCCGACGGTGATCCGCGGCCGACTTCCGCATACCGGCGAGCTGATCTCGGGACCGGGCATGCGCGAACTGATCGAATCGGCACGGCAATCCTTCGACTACATCGTCGTCGACCTGCCGCCTTTCGGGCCGGTGGTCGACGCCAAGGCGTTCGCGCCGATGGCCGACGGCTTCGTGCTGGTGGCGGAATGGGGCGCCACACCGCGCGCGCTGGTGCGCTCGGCCTTGCAGGCCGAGCCGCAGATCGCCGCCAAGGTGCTCGGCCTCGTCCTCAACAAGACCGACATCAAGCAACTGTCGCGCTATGGCCTGTTCGGCAGCGCCGAACAGTATCTCGACCGCTATTCCTCCTACTATGTCGAGCAGGCCCATATGGCCGGCTCGGCGGCCGACAGGCCGGCCAACCGGATGGAGCCGGCTTGATGGCGCGCCCGCTTGCCCAACGGTCAGGTGGTGAAATACCGGCCCTTGTTCTGCCAGATGCGCAGCGCTGTCAGACGGCCGGTGAAGAAGGCGCCGGTGTCGATGTCGACGCGCATGCCGTCGCGCCGGGCTTCGGCGACCGGCGTGTGGCCGTGGACGACATAGCGGGTCAGGCGGTGCGCGGCCTTGAAAAAGTCCTCGCGGATGAAGACCAGGTCGCGATCCGATTGCCGCTCCAGTGGCAGGTCCGGGCGGATGCCGGCATGAACGAACAGGAAGCCCGGCGTTTCCACCATGATCGGCAGCGAGCGCAGGAAGGCGACGTGCTGGGCGGGGATCGCTTCGCGGATGACATCGTCGATCTGGCGCTCGGTGCGGTAGACGGTGCGCAGGCGCTCGTGGTCGATGCCGTAGGAGAGCAGGGTCTGCTCGGCGCCCATCGTCAGCCAGCCCATCAGGCCGGTTCGTCCCTCCAGATAGTCGAGCATGACCATCTCGTGGTTGCCGGTCAGGCAGATGCGCCGGAAGCCGGGCGGAGGCAGCGCCGCCAGGTGATCGAGCACCTGGGCCGAGGCCGGGCCGCGGTCGACGTAGTCGCCGATCATGACGATGAGCTTTTCGCCGGGCAACTCGGCGGCGTCGCGCTGGATGACGCTTTCAAGCGCCAGAAGCTCGTCGAGGCAGCCATGCACGTCGCCGATCGCGTAGACGGCGGTGTCCTTCAGGTCGAGGCGCAGGCGGGGGCGCTTTTCCGCCGCGCCACGCCGGGCCGCACCCAGCAGATTGCTCCAAGCCTTCAACGGGAGGCCCTTTTCTTCATCGCCATGGTCGAGCGGCCCGCCCCGTGCTGCGGTCCGGAATGAAATCGATCGAGGAGACGATCGTGACCTTCCGCAACGTTTTCGAGGTGCCGGCCGGATCGCTGGACCCGGTCCGCAGGTCCATGTCGGACCGTATCAGGATCGCGCGCGGCCTTTGCATCGTCTTCATGACCTTCGTTCATGTTCCGCCGGGCATCGGCGGTAATATCTACGCCCGCGACGCCGGGGTCTTCGATCTCGTCTATTTCGCTCTCTCGCGCATGGTCGGGCTGAGTTCGGTTTCGCTGCTCAGCGTCGTCTCCGGCTATTTCATCGTCTCCAGTCTGGCCAAGGCCGGGACACATCGCCTGTTCGTGTCGAAAGTGAAGACGCTCGTCGTGCCGCTGGTGGCCTGGAACCTCCTTATGCTGGCGCTTCTCGCGCTCTACGGGCTGATACGCGGCAAATGGCAGGAAATGCCGGATTTCACCGCGCTCGGCATGGCCGACGCGCTGTTCGCCCTTACCGGATGGCCGCTTGACGTGCCTTTGTGGTTTCTTCGCGACCTTTTCGTCTGCTGCCTGTTTTCGCCGCTTCTCTATGTTGCGCTGAAGCGCGTTCCCGTCGCCACGATCCTGCTGCTGATCGCCTATACGCTGTTCGGCGAGGACCTTTACCTGCTGCAGCGGCCGCAACTGATGCTGTTCTTCGCCCTTGGCATGTGGCTGCGCCTGTCGAAGACGGCCGAGCCCGTCATCGACCGCATGGCGCGCTGGCTGCTTCCGGGCCTAGTCGCCATGGTTGTGTTCTACATGGTCCTCAGGATCGAGAACGTGCTGTTCGGCGACATGGCGGACGAGCTCAGGCTGACGCTGGACACGGCGCTGCGCATCACCATGGCGGCGGGCTTCTGGCTGCTGACCGAGGCGATCCGCCGCTCGCGCTTCGCCGGCGGCTTCCTCTGGCTCGAGCCCTACGCCTTCTTCCTGTTCTGCAGCCATGCGATCTTGTTCCACTTCGCCGCCATCCCGTTGCGGCGCGTCTTCGGCAACTACGGCAGCGACCTGTTCGCGATCACCTTCTTCGCGCTGCCCTGCCTGGCGGTGATCGGCGCGGTGATCGGCCTGCAGGCCATCAACGGGTCGCGGCCGCTGCTTTTCCTGTTCAATGCCGGCCACGGCGTGGAGCCCCTGCGCAAGGTTGCAGGGCGCGACGCCCGGGCTGCCCGGTCGCGAGCGGGGTAGCGCATGGCCAACGTCACCACACGCCTGATCAAGGGAAGCCTCTGGCTTACGCTGGCGCGCGCCATCGTCAACGGGCTGGCGGCGCTCAGCACCTTCATCCTGGCCTGGAACCTGGCGCCGTCCGACTTCGGCGTCGTCGCGCTCGGCATGACGATCCTGATGATCGTCTCGACGGTGACGGAGCTTTCGCTGGCCGAGGCGCTGATCCGCCACGAGGCGCCCGGCGAGTCGCATTTCAGCGCCGCATGGACCCTGAACGCCCTGCGCGGGCTGGTGCTGGCGCTGTTCTTCGCCGCCGCCGCCAAACCCGCCGCGTTGCTGTTCGAGGAACCGCGTCTGACCGGCGTCATGCTGGCGCTGGGTCTCAGCGTTTTCCTGAGCGGCCTCACCAACCCGCGCCGCATCATGTATCAGCGCGACCTGATCTTCTGGCAGGAGTTCGTGCTCGCCGTATCGCAGAAGCTCACCGGCTTCATCGCCGCGGTGGCCATCGCCATCATCTATCACAGCTACTGGGCGCTGGTGATCGGCACGCTCGTCACCCAGGCGACCAACGTCGCGGTTTCCTATCTCGTGCTGCCGTTCAGGCCGCGCATCACCTTCCGCCACATGCGCGAGTTCTTCTCCTTCTCGGCGTGGCTGAGCGCCGGCCAGATCGTCAACACGCTGAACTGGCGCTTCGACTACCTTCTGGTCGGCAAGATGCTCGGCAACACGGCGCTGGGCTACTACTCGGTCGGCTCGAACCTCGCCATGATGCCGACGCGCGAGGCGACGATGCCGCTGACGCAGACCATCTATCCGGGCTTCGCCAGCATCCAGAACGATCCGGCGCGGCTGGCCGCCGCCTACCAACGGGCGCAGGCGCTGCTGACGGCCGTGGCGCTGCCGGCCGGCATCGGCGTCGCCGTCATCGCCGACCCGCTGGTGCGGCTGGCGCTCGGCGAGAAATGGGCGCCGGTCATCTTCATCATCCAGGCGCTTGCCTCGGTGTTCGCCCTTCAGACGCTGGGCTCGCTGGTGCAGCCGCTCGGCATGGCGAAAGGCGAGACGCGGATGCTGTTCGTGCGCGACACGCAGATGCTTCTCGTGCGCGTGCCGATCATGGTCGCCGGGCTTTTGCTCGCCGGCCTTCCCGGCGTCGTCGTCGGCCGGGTGTTCACCGGCCTTTGCAGCGCCGTCGTCAACATGGTGCTGGTGCGACGCCTGATCGACCTGCCGGTGCTGAAGCAATTGCAGGCGAATTTGCGTGCGCTGGTCAGCGTCGCGGTGATGGCGGCCGGCGTCGCGTTTGCCGCCGGCCAGCTTCCCCATACGGGCGACAGGCCGATGCTGGCGCTGCACCTGGCGACGCTGGTGGCGCTGGGCGGCTTCCTCTACTGCGCCGCGACCTTCCTTCTGTGGGAGGCGATGGGCCGCCCGCAGGGACCGGAGCGGGAAGTGCAAACCATACTCGGCAAGCTCTTGGCAAAGCTGCGTCCGGCGAGGAGGCAGGCTTGAGCCGCAATCGAACGGAGAAAAGACGATGGTGACGGAACCCCGGCTGGCGCTGATCGCAGAGCTAGAAGCCGCAATCCATGCCTGCCTCAAGGCACATGTCCGCGAGGATGAGCCAGACGCCATCCTCGACTTCCCGGATATCCGCAACTGCGGCGATTCCGCGATCTGGCTGGGCGAGATGGCCTATCTCGCGAACCGTCACGGCAAGCGGCCGGCCTATGTCTCGCGCATGGACGATTTCTCGGCCGACCAGCTCCGGCGCGCAGCGCCGGTCGGGCCGATCTTCATCCACGGCGGCGGCAATTTCGGCGACATCTGGGGCGCGCATCAGGATTTCCGCGAGCGTGTGCTGGAGCTGTTCCCGGACCGGCCGGTCATCCAGTTCCCGCAGTCGATCCACTACCAGTCGCCCGAGCGCATCGAACAGAGCGCGCGGGCGATCGGCCGGCACCGGAATTTCACGCTTCTGGTGCGCGACGAGGAATCGCGGGCTTTCGCCGAAAAGCATTTCGACTGCGCGGTCACGCTGTGCCCCGACATGGCTTTCGCCATCGGCCCGGTGGAGTCGGCGCCTGCTATCTTCCCGGTGCTGGCGATGCTGAGGGCGGATCAGGAAAAGGCAGGAAACGCCGAGCCCTCGGCCTGGCCCGGCCTGCCGGTCGAAGACTGGATCTCGGAATCGCCGCGCAGCGTGCAGGCCTCCAAGGCGTTCGGCGCCGCCTCGGCGCTGCTGTCGCTGAAACCGGCGGATTTCAGGCTCGCCAAACTCGACGCCGCCGCCCACAACCGCTTCCGGCGCGGTATCCGGCAGATAGCGCGCGGCCGGGCCATCGTCACCGACCGGTTGCACGTCCACATCTGCTCGCTGCTGATCGGCCGCCCGCACGCCGTGCTCGACAACAGCTACGGCAAGGTGCGCCGCTTCATGGCCGCCTTCTCCGGCGGCACCGACCTGTCCTACCGGGCGGCTTCGCTGGACGACGGCATCGCCTGGGCACAGCGGGCTGCCGAGGGTGTCGCCGGAAAAGCCGCGGCCTGACGGGAGGAGGAGAGATGCTGACCTTCATCATTCCCGTCCGCCATCAGGACAACGCCCGCGACTGGAACCTGCTCAAGGCCAATCTTTCGCAGACGGCCGCCTCCATCGCCAGCCAGGCGCATCCGGGCTGGCGCGCGCTGGTGGTCGCCAATGAGGGCGCCGACTTGCCGGCATTGCCCATCGGCTTCGATGTCGTGCGCGTCACCTTCCCGCCCAACAACCTGCACGAGATGGGCGAGGCGGACCTGGAGGCCGTCTACGACGCCTTCCGTGCCGACAAGGGCCGGCGCGTGCTGGCCGGCATGCTGGCGGCGCGCGACAGCCGTTTCTTCATGATCGTCGACGACGACGATTTCGTCAGCGCCCGCATCGCTGGCCATGCGGCCGAAAACCCCGACGCCAACGGCTGGACCGTCGAGCGCGGCTATATCTGGGACGACGGCGGCCGGCTGTTGCTCGGTTATGACGAGTTCAACCATCTGTGCGGCACCTCGCTGATCGTGCGCGCCGACCTCTACGGCTTGCCGGAACGCTTCGAGGACGCCTCGCTCGACTGGATCAAGACGATGCTGGGCAGCCATGTGCGGATCGCCGACATCCTGGCCGGGCGCGGCACGCCGCTCAAACCGCTGCCGTTTCGCGGTGCCGTCTACCGCGTCGCCCATGGCGGTTCGCACAGCAAGGCGCCCAGTCTGGTGAAGAAGTATTTCCTCAGCCGCGAAGCGATGAGAAGGCCGAGGCGCCTGCTCAGGCACCTCGGCCGCCTGCGGCTGATCGACGACGGCGCCCGGCGCGAATTCTTCGGCATGCCGGCGAGGAATTGAGCCGCCTCGTCCGCCACGCGTTTGCCGGTGGAAGGAATTTCCGCGATCGCTTGCGGTCGCGGTCATCTCGGGATGCGATATAATATCGACAAACCGCGTGCTTGGCACATATTCTCTGCCGTCGGGTCGCGGCTCCGTTACTCGACTTCGACCTCGGGCGCTTTCAGCCGCATAGGGTCGGAATCTGGGTAATCAGGGAGAATAGGATGTCGAACATCACCACGCGGCTCGCCGGCGCGCTTTTCGGAGCCGTCGCCCTTTCCGCCATGCCGGCCATGGCCGAGGATCTCGTCCTGGGTGCGTCGGTGCAGTTGACCGGCCCGGTCGCCAACACCGGCCGCTACTACAAGGACGCCTACGAATTCACCATCGACAAGATCAACGAGGCGGGCGGCGTGAAGGTCGGCGACAAGCAGTACAAGCTGGCGCTCAAGCTCTACGACAACCAGTCGGACGTGAACCTCTCCGTTCGCCAGTACACGCAGCTCATCTCGCAGGACAAGGTGAACCTGCTGCTCGGGCCGTTTGCCTCCAATTTCGCGCTGGCCGATTCGGCCGTGTCGGAAAAATACCAGGTGCCGATGGTGCAGGGCGGCGGTGCTTCCGACCAGATCTTCTCGCGCAAGTTCAAATACATCTTCGGCACGCTGGCGCCGGCGAGTAACTATTTCGGCTCGACCATCGCCATGATGAAGGAACTCGATCCCGCGCCGAAATCGGTGGTCCTGCTCTACGCCGACGACGCCTTCGACGTCTCTGTCGCCGACGGCACGCGGCCGCTGCTCAAGGACGCCGGCATCACGGTGGCGCTCGACGAGCGCTACACCTCGAACGCCAGCGACTTCAACTCGCTGCTGTCGCAGATCAAGAGCGCCAATGTCGACGCCGTGCTGGTGGCCGGCCACGAGACGGAAATCCTGAACTTCGTGCGGCAGGCGAAAAGCCTGGCGGTGGCGCCGAAACTTTATTCCTTCACCGTCGGCGTGCCGAGCGAGGACTTCCGCAAGGCGCTGGGCAAGGATGCCGATTATGCTTTCGGCATGAGCGCCTGGCTTCCTTCGGCGGACCTCAAGGACAAGTATTTTGGCGACGCGGCCGCCTTCGCGGAAGCCTACAAGGCGAAGTTCGGCTATGAGCCGGATTACCATGCTGCATCCGGCGCGGCCGACGTCGAGGCGCTGGTGCAGGCGGTCGAGGCGGCCGGCACGCTCGATCCGAAGGCGGTGCGCGACGCCATCGCCAAGCTCAACTTCGACAGCCTCTATGGCAAGATCGCCTTCGCCGAGAACGGCCAGATCGATCTCGCGCAGACGGTGATCCAGGTGCAGGACGGCAAGGTTGCCGCCGTTTACGGCGCCAAGGGCTTTGTCGAGAAGCCGAAATATCCGATGCCCGCCTGGAACGCGCGCTGACGGCGGAACCGACGGCGCCGCCCGGTGGGATAGACGGCGCCGATGCAATCGAGGCGGCGCCAGCGGGTTTTCGTTTGCCGCCGCCTCGCCTATGACTTGAACGGAGAGGGGATCGACGCGTGGATCTGCTGGCGCAAATCCTGATCAACGGCGTGCTTCTGGGTGGGCTCTATGCCGTCATGGCACTGGGGCTGGCGCTGGTGTGGGGCGTGCTCAACATCGTCAACTTGGCGCATGGCGCCTTCATCATGCTGGGCGGATATCTCTCCTGGCACCTCTACACCTATCTCGGCATCGACCCCTTCCTCGGCCTGCCGATCACCGCCGTGGTGATGTTCTGCCTCGGCTACGCGCTGCAGCGCGGAGTGCTCAACCTCGTGGTCAGGGCGCCGATGTTCAACACGCTGCTGATCACCTTCGGACTGGAAGTCGTGCTGACCTACCTGGCGCAGCTTGCCTTCTCGGCCGACTTCCGGACGATCAATCCATCCTATGCCGGCTCCAGCATCGCGCTCGGCCCGGTGGTGGTGCCGGTGGCCCGCCTGATGGCCTTCGGCGTCGCCGTCGCGCTGACGGTCGGCATGTGGCTGTTCCTGCTGCACAGCCGGCTCGGCCGCGCCATCCGCGCCACGGCGCAGAACCTCGTCGCCGCTCGCCTCTATGGCGTCGAGCCGCGCCATCTCTACGCCATGACCTTCGGCATCGGCATCGGGCTCGCCGGTGCTGCCGGCGGGCTCTACGGCACCGTCTCGCAGATCGATCCCTATATCGGCGCGACGCTGACGGCGAAGTCCTTCGCCATCGCCATCATCGGCGGCCTCGACAATCCGCTCGGCGTGCTGGTCGGCGGGCTGGTGCTCGGCATCATCGAATCGCTCACCGTGCTTTATGTCGGCGCCACCTTCGGCGACGTGGCGAGCTTCGGCGTGCTGGTGCTGGTGCTGATCGTGCGGCCGGGCGGCCTCCTGGGGAAGACCGCATGAAGGTGCTCGGCCTTATCGGTCTCATCGTCGCGGTCGCGGTGCTCGCGGCCGTTCCGCTCGTCGGCTCCGACGTGCTGGTGCAGTTCGGCATCAATGCGCTGCTGCTCGCCGTGCTGGCGCAGGGCTGGAACATCATCGGCGGCTATGCCGGCTACCCGTCCTTCGGCAATTCGGTGTTCTACGGCCTCGGCAGCTACGGCGTGGCGATCGCCATGGTGCAGTGGGACTTGCCGTTCGCGGTCGGCATGCTGTTCGGCGTGGTGCTCGCCGTGGCGTTCGCCTTCCTGCTCGGCCTGCCGGTGTT
>Ga0182738_1004916_pt1 | contig 14522 bp, 13 predicted proteins | sample eDN5th30CBELigMG_FD_128876 | JGI IMG/M metagenome (GOLD analysis project Ga0182738, IMG submission 128876) | Enriched Miracle-Growth compost microbial communities from Emeryville, California, USA - eDNA 5th pass 30_C BE-Lig MG (version 2)... ... | reverse complement strand
TGATTATCTATACTCACAATACTCATTTACTTCATAATTAATAAATAGCTTTTGATTCAAAAAATCCATAAATAAAAAAAGCCTTTTCTTCAAAAGACTCGATCAATAAATATAATTCTAAACTAAGAACCAGAGAATATATTTCTCTCTTCTTCCTCTCTCACAAAAGGAAATAGCCCAGTATAGCGAGAAGGCAAATAGAGGTGACAGTTGTGGCGACAATAACAGCGGTTCTCTTATTACTTGACTGAATCTTTGCCATCTCATCAGAATTAGTATAAAAATTCTCAGCCATATTCCTCAAATTCGAAGACTTTTGTTCAATATTCTAACGTTTTCTCTTTATTATAACTCCTTTTACACAATTATTTACCTGCATTTTTTGAGCATTAAGTTGGGTCTTTTGAATATTCTCGCTCATTGTCATTGTGATCCCTTCAAAATGACTGGTAGCAGCTCCAATCTTATCCACTTTGTTCAAATCACAATATTTCTCCAATAATTTTGGTAAGTATCTATCAGTATGTCTTTTGATTGTGGCTTCAGTTTCCAAGTAATAATCTTGCAATGTCTGGAATTGTTCAATAACCTCCTAGAATCGCCAATAAATCCCTTCAAATTCCTTCAAAGATACTCACATTCATAAAGCTGTAGATAAACCTTTCAGGGTATTGTAAATCAGCAAGAGCTATATTTCATAAGAATCCATCAAATAATCAATAAATTACTTGCATAATATACTCCGTGTCTATCTTTTGTAAAGAACCAATTGCCGTTGTTAGTTCTAATCTTTTGTCTTTCATCTGGCTTGAGATCATATTCTTCCAATTTCTTGAATAAAGTCCTCAGTTCTTGCTTAAATTTTGTCTTTATAAGCATTAGAACTTAACAAAAAAGGTCAATAGTTACAGAGCTTTCGAGGTCAGAGCTTTCAGAGATGATGATAGATCCATCAACAGAACGAACAGCGCCAAAGTATTTGAGAGTTGGGGAAGACATTGGATGAGATTAAATCGTCTCCTATCTTTATGGATTTTATTCAATACTTTTTAATTGAAAATTCAGGTTCTTCGAATCAACCAAATCTCCTCTCATTTTCCCTCTCAGAATCTCTGTATTAATCAACCAATCTTCGTTTTCCTCTTTTGTTTTTTCCTATGTTGGTCCAATTCACACTACTCAGTCTCGCATTTTTCGATAAACCTTGCCAACGATTTCACCAGAAGAATTTTTTCCTTGCTTAATAAATGCTCAGAAGGAGAGGAGGAAATTCATCCCAATCAGGGAATGGATACTTTCAGAAAGAAATTGTGTGAAACCACATTGGTAATCGATAATCATTTTTCCTATATTTTTATTCATGATCTTCTTCAAAAGATATCCTTTTTTTACAGAAAAAAGGAATAAAAGAAACTTTCAAGAAAAAGTTTTCGTGGACATTTTTTGTAACAAGTCTGGCACCAGGAGATCAGTATCGAAAACTATTCTCTCGAGAGATTCTCTTCTCACACAAACTAACGAACCCTAAACACAACATTTTCACGCATAGTAAATTCAACAACTCCTATTAATAAACACTCTCTCGCCTCCTCAAGAATTTAAAACCTTTTAACAATCACTTTCAATCAGAAATTTATGAAAAGCCTCAAAGACCATCCATTCCCCACTTCCCATTCCCAAATCACTCTTCACCACCACTCTCCTGTCATCCCCAAACACTACCTCCACTATATCCCTTCCAAATGGCAACACTCCTTCCTTCAGATGAAAAAATATGGAACCTTCTCTCCTTCATTCCCTTTTTCTCCAGATTCTCCTTCTCCAACCAACCCTTCCTTCACCAAAAACTACAAAGCTCTTCATGCATTCCACCTCAACTTCACCAAGACTCCAAAACTCGACGATAGTCTTACTATCCGACCACCTACCCCAAAGAAATTAAAGCTATATCAATATACAGGCCTTGAGCTTTGTAAACTTGCAAAAAATCTTAAAGCCGCTAAATCCCTTCATTCACTTACCATCACGCTTGAAAACTACAAGCTTATCGGAAAACAAGGCTTTTACAATCTTTGCAAACAGCTCTCCAAGCTCAAATCCATCAAATCTCTCGAGCTCCATCTCCAATGGGCTCATATTCATCCGCACGAACTTCATGCTTTATCGAGATTTATCCTTTCTCATCATCTTCTCAACCGTCTTGTGATTTCTCTTCAAAGCGATGAAACAACATTAGCCAGTTTATTCTCAGCTCTTCATAAACGGCTTGACAGCTACAAAAATCTTCAATCTCTTGAGCTTTCTGCAAAGGATCACTTCGAATTTGTTCAAGAACGACAATCTGCCAAATTCTATTCTAAAATCTCCAAGCTAACCGGCTTAGACTCCCTCAAGCTTAAATTTGTCGCTTGTGGAATCAGCCAGGAATCCATCGGCCAACTCGAACGTTGCCTCCAATCTCTCCCAAATCTCCACACGGTAGACCTCACTATCCGGTCCTGCAGTCGCATCCAGAAAGAGAGAATAGAAACCGCTATTCTTGCGCTCAAAGATATCCAGACTTTACGCTGCTTATATCTTGATATTGGCTGGTCTTTTAGCGAAAACCAGCTTGTTTGGTCCCTTTCAGAAACGATCCCTGCTTTACAAAATCTTCAGCAATTCGCACTAGATGTCCGCGGAACCAAGCAAATTGAGCCTGGATCTTTTGGAGATCTCATCAGTAGACTGTCTACCTGCCAACATCTTACACATTTAAGCTTGAACTTTGGCCAAGATATCTTCCCTTCTGATCAAGATATTCTTGGACTTTCCCGCTTAACCAACCTCACCGTTTTGCGACTCTTATTTGATGGATGTAAGCTCCTTAATGACGATCCGGTCATCTCTGTGGCTACGGCGATATCCTCCTTGACAAAACTCGAATCTCTTGTGCTCATTATCCACCAAAGCCGGCTCCTTACGGATAACAGCCTTGAACAAATCTCCAATATTTTCCCTCATTTGCCTCATCTCAAAGCATTAAGACTCCATTTATATATGTGCAAAGGCATCACAAATCGAGGCTTTGAGCCTTTAACGGTTGCCCTGGCTGGTTTGACTGAGCTGGAACAGCTAAATTTGAATTTTTCATGGACAAGTCTGGATGGAGAAGTGATCCAAGGGCTTGCTTCTTCAATGATTAATATGAAGAAACTCAAGACGATAAGCCTGTTTTTTTATGCTTGTCCAATGGGGGATGAGTATTTTGGAGACTTAGGACAGGTTATTGGAGGAATGGAAGTGTTGGAGACGTTGAGATTAGAATTTGGAGGATGCGAAATAGGAAGAAAAGGACTGAGAAACATGGGGGACTATATTGGAGAAGTGAAGAGATTAAGGGATTTACATTTGAACTTTAGTCAATGTAAAGAGATTGGAGATTCGGCTGTGGAGCAATTGTGTTATAAGGTAAAGGAAATGAAGGGATTGAGGAGTTTGAAATTGGATTTTGAAGGGAGTATTAGCTCGAAGTTCAGCAAGAAAAACATCAAAATGGTCACGGATAGCCTGCCCGTATTGGGCTCTTTTGTATTTATAACCACTCCCGAAAATAATTATGAATGATGGTGCTGGTTTAAATTAAACCTTTTACGACTTCTTTATACTTTTATATTTTCATACAGATTTTCTCTTACACAAAACAAAGGCAAGTCCTCGCTTATGACTCTCAAAAAATATGATAAAAGGTTCTCGGTGAAATGGAAAATCTGAGAGGGATTTAGTTCTTAAGGTTTTAATTTTTGGCTTATTTTTTATTATTCAACTAAGCAAAATAAAAAATTAAAGCCTTTTCCATATTTCCCCTTCTTCTTCTGCTCCTTACGAATCATTTTCAACCTCCAAACTCCCCTCCTAGCCCTCTTCCTTCACCTCAAAACTCTTTCCAACTCCTCTAGCTCCTTTTCTTGAGCAAGTCATTGGAGTCTATCGAGCACCGAAAGCCAAAGAGGGCAAATCCTAACCTCTTTAAACCCCTACAAAATTCTTTGTATTTTTAGTTGTTTTTTAATTAATAAAGCGAAGCTGCCACAATGTACTCATACACAAAACCATCGTACCTCGACTCATATCAACAACGAGGCAAACGCAGCTCCAATAGTCCCTTCCCTGACGTCAATACCTCCCACCATAATAACTCCTATACGCCATCTTACCATCAGGCTGCCAGCGACATTCGCCAGCAAATGAAAATCCAAGAAATCATGCAAAAACACTCTCGTGACCAGCAGCGTCTTTTCCAGCTTATGAATGAGAACTCCTATCATCGCAAGTAACCATATTCAACTCCTTCCTTTCCCACTAAGAATTTTTCTTTAGAAACAGAGAAGAAAAAATTCAAAGACATTCAGAAAAAACCAAAGCAGAGCAAGACTACATCCTCTCCTTACGTCGCGACAATAAGCGCATCGCCTATCTCCGCTACCTCCACGGACAAAACGACCACCAAATCATTGAAAATCTCTATTCCCGTCCCCCAGAAAAGCCCCGATCTCGTCTTTCCAGTATGGACCAACATCATTACCGAATTTCTGGGGCATCTCCTCAACATGAGCCTCGAGATATGAACTACAGGGACTCTCAATACTACACTGAAGGCTCTCCTCGTACAAATGGCGTGAAAATGTATAGAATAGTGAAAGGAGTTCGGGTCTATGAGACTAATTTAATGCAGTATGAGGCCCCAAGACCTCGTGGCCAGCATTCAAGTTATAATAAGGATTATTCTTGGGACCCAGCAAGAGCGCATACAAGCCCAGAAGAAGACGAGGATGAAGATGATATAGCGATAAAAATGTGGATAGATGGAACACAGCCATATTATACACAGGAAGACGAAGGTCCAAATTATCCAAGTCCAACCTTGGAATCGATGAGAAGAGATGAGTATATGAGTCATCATGGAAGCCAAAGGGGCTCAATGAGAGGCTCTGGAAGAGTTTACGGAAGAGATCTTCCTTCAATTGGATCGAGAAAAGGAAGTTATGGAGGAAAGGACAGCCTGGTGTTGGACCAGTATATGGACCCAAGAATGCCTGCGAATGGAGCAAAATGGAATAGTAATAAACATCACCAACATCGAGAGGATGACCAGGACTACATTTTAGATGAGGATGCCAGAGGGAATAGAAATTACCATTATCCTCCTCATCATCAGAAACCAATGAGAAAACCTTCACTGAATGTTTCTTTTGACAACAGAAATCACGGAAATCATGGGCAGAGTCGGCCAAGAGCAGGCAGTCATGAAAGAAGTCATAATACATCGTTTGATAGTGAGGTGGCTATGCGTGATCGAAATCATTATGCCAATTCTCAACATTCTAGTGGCAAAAGATCTCACGGACCAACTTCAGGTTCTCATCATGAGAACTATGATCCCGTCATTCTTGACCCGGTCTACAAATATAACAACCAGCAACAACGTATTTCCTTCGCCTTCTGATCCAATCTAACTTTCTTTTTAGCTCGAGTTCCAGCAAAAATTCCAAAAGAAAAATCTCCTTTACATCTTAACGTCCCCCAATTAACAGTATTTCTTTCATAAATTCCTCTCGCATTAACCTCTTTTCTCATAGCATAATCTCAGCTTTGGCGCACCAAAAGATGGAGATTCTGATCCCTTTGAGGCCTCAGAGTACGGACATGAGGACTTGAGAGCTCCTCCTCAGCAGCAAATGGGACCTCAAGGAAATCACATGATAAATTCTCATATGAATAAAAGACCAATTGAACAAAGAAATCCTCAATCACAACCACAAAGAAAACCAAGCAGAAACGTGGACCCTATGCAGAATATGCCGAATAAAACGAACAATGGAAGAGGAAGAAGTGTATTAGGACCAACGCCAGGACCAGTAGGTCTGGAAAAGAAGTCCTTAGGGCCAAGAAAAGTCTCACAGGACTCAGGATATTTATTGAAACAATTACAAGAGTCAAAGGACGGCTTTGTGAGCATCCAATTAGATCAATTTAAGGATTTAGACCAAAGTGCTGTGAGTCCAAGATTCAGAAATGAAGCTTCAGCAGGAGGTTCAAGAGGTTCTCAGATGAATAATGGTCAAATTCCAAAGGTTGTAGTTTATGATACAGAGACAAAGAAGACAATGAATATTGAATTTTTGAAGCCAGTAAGACCAATGGGAAAGAACAGAAGATCATCATCTGTGAAGGATGGAGAAAACAGAGTGAAAGGAAGCCTCGGAAATAGTCCTTTATTGATGAGACCAGTTGATAAGGTTATGCTGGAAAATGAACCAAAGATGAGAGAAGAAGGAGATAAAGTTGTAGAGAATGAAGCTGTAGCTGTGAAAGAGGAGCCCACAAAAGAGGTAATGGTGATTGAGAAAGCTGTTGAGGAGAAAAAGAAAGTGGAAGAAAAGCATCAAGAGACCAAGGAGGAGAAGAAAATAGAAGAAAGATGTGAAGAGATCAAGGAGAAAGAGCCTGTGAAGATCGTGGAAAAAGTGAATGAAGAAGAGAAAATAGCAGTCAAGAAGGTTGAAATTGTTCAAGCTGGTGCTATACAGAAGGAGAATGTTGAAGAGAAGGTTATTGAAGCTATGAAAAAAGAGGAAGTTAAAGATGAGAAGGTCTTAGAAGAGAAATCAGTGGAGGAAACTGTTGAAAAAATTGAAGAGAAAGTTGAAGAAAAGCTCTCAGAAAAGACAAAAGAAGAGTCTGAAAAGACCACTGCAGAGAAGGAATCTGAGGACATCCCAGTTGAAAAACAAGAGGAATCGGTGGTTGAAGATATCTCTGAGAAGAAACAAGAGAACGAGCCCGAAGAGGTTTGCGAGGAGATATTAAATGGTGAGCAAGAAGAACTAATCTCAGTTGAGGAAAAAATCAATCAGGAATCTGTAACTCAAGAGATTCTTGAAGAAATTAAATCAGAATTAGCCACAAAAATAAAACAAGAAAAGAGTCAAGAAGAAACTAAGGAGCTGCATCCATCAGAAGAGACTCTTTCTGTCAAAAAGAGAGCTTCAGAAAAGTCATTAGAAGGAAAGCTTTCCCAACAAGCATCAAATAAGAAAGCAGAAACACCTCTAAATAAAGAGGTTCCAGAAAAGATTCCGGAGCCAGAAAGCATGAAAAGCATCGAAGATGGCAACCAAAGCAATCTAAGCGTCGCATCTCTTAGCTTGATGGACAAAGTTCAACATCCTCCAAAGACCGAATCTTCCTCTCGAAGATCTCCTCAGATCCCCAAATTACAAAGCCTTGATAAAATCCAAATCGCTCCAACAACTCAAGCCAAAGCTAAGCCGCCTTCTCAACCAGCTAACGTTCAAAATAGTTCAAGAAAGGACCTCTTGAATCATCTCAATAGCCTTCCTAACGAATATCCCCAAGCAAATTCCTCATCTAATAAGCCTTTAAAACCTGCAGGATCCACCAAGAAAATCCAAGAAAAAGCTAATAAGGAAGCCAGTCAAGAAGCTTCTCCATTGCTTGTAAGTGGAAGCCTTAAAAATTTTGCCCCTAAAATAGAAGGACCTGATGAAAATATCTTTGATTATCTTGGTAAAAATTCTTCCTCACTAGAGGCTTAATGTCATATAGAGGATGTTGATAATGCTAATCCTGCAGCAGATGGCCTGAAATCTAGCCTTTCTGAGAGCTTATCACGACAGACATTAAGGGTTCCGATTCTGGAAGAAGGTGGCGATCATAATGATGCACAAAGTGATTCGACAATCCAAGGATTATTGGGCCTTGATATTGATAAAAAGGCGTAATCTGTGCACAAATTTAATTTATTCTATTTAGTGTTAGAGTCAAGGAGATTGGACCTTCTTGGCGAATTTTTTATGAAATTTTTTGAGTTATCATCAATATAAATAAAATCTATATGGTATATTATTTTATTTTTCCCTTCGTTAACCATATTTTTTGTATTCATAGATATTATTTTTCGTTTCACTCACTCCAAACTCTCACACTGTTTGAGAAGTTTTTTATTAAAAGTTGTCGAAAGGATATGGAAAAAAGTTTCTATATGAAGTATTTGGACCCTGAAAGATTCTTCTCAAATTTTTTTCAATAAGTTCTTTGTCAACTTCTCTCAAAATGTCTTTTTCCTGAAGTAGCTCGTAGCTTTATAAAATAGCTTCTTCCTGGTGAGCTTTCACATGAATTTGTGATGAATTTTAAATCACTCAACTCAACTCCCTCTGCCTCAAAAGCTCTTGAAAATTTGCTTGAAACTATGATAAGGCAATTCTAAAAAGAGGGAAAAAACCTTCAGAGCAAAGTTACCCTCTTTCCAATCTTCCCATATTACAAAAAAAAAATCTTATCCAACCAAAAATTTTCTCTCATAATTCTCTTTAAACAAATAACCAAATAAAGCACGACAATAATTATATTTATTTCGAATATCTCCAAGTATTCCCAGTTTCTCATCACCAAACCAAATTCCCCAAATTCACAATGGATCTTGGAATGCTTTGTAAAAGTCTGCAAGAAACCGCAGACAAAGACTCCAGGCTTGAAATCCTCATTGATATTCGTGATACAGTCGCCCAACTCGGCATCACATTCCACAACATACAAAAATTCTTTGAAATCCTCAATGAAGAACTCCAATCTAAAGAATCCTCGCTCATTCTCACTGTTTGCCAGATCCTCATTGCAGTCCTGAATAGTGATACACCTGAAGTTGAGCCTCAGTTTCCTGTCTTCTTTAAAGGCTTACTGACTCATTTCGAAGATGTTGAAGTACTTCTATTAATTGGAGTTATCACATAGAAACCTTTTCTTTAGGTTCCTGTAAGAGAAGCTTGTCTTGATGTGATCTTACAATACATAAGACAGACCAGAAATATCGAGAACGTGCTTGTTCAATATAATAAATTCGGGATTAATAGTCCCATTGTAAAGGAAAAGCGATTTTTTACAAGCTGACCTTCATCTAGATAACAGTGAGAAAGAAGAGTATAAAGTATCTTCCTGTTGTCATTGAGACTGAGAAGAATGTGTTTAATACGCCAACGGGTCAGCATGAATTAAGAAAAACTATCGAGAATGTTATTGTCCATCTTAACGATGGCTCTGATCTTGTCCAAAAAGAAGCTGAAAAGGTATTTCTTTTACAAATTTTCACACCATTTTCTCCATCAAAGACTTCCCTTTTTCTTCTGGAATTTACCTTTTCCTTATCGCCTCCACTAGTCCCTCTGGATCCTATGGAAATGTTACAATACATTTGAAAAGATAATCGGCAAATTAGCAGTCGAGCATCAGCTGACATTTGAAAAGAGAATAACGATAGAATTCGAAAGGATGGCGAGATTAGATCCCGAGAAAGCTCGAAGAAAACTCTCTTTAAAAAACATCCCAGAAGTCCAAAGAATCTTTAGAATGGATGCTGGTTTATTGGAGCGAAAAGAAGAAGAGTTATCTCCCAACAAAAAAATCTTTGCTCCTCCCAATACAAAGGAATGGCCTATTTCAAAAAACGGTCTTTATTTTGGATTTGTTACTGCTGCTGAAATGAACGGAATGTCCAATCCTGATGAATGGAAAGTATATTTCCAGAGCTTGCTCTTTTATTGACAATAAATAGAAAAGATTAGAAGGTGTGACATCAGTTGAGGAGAAAATGATGGCATTTCGTGAATTCTTTGATTTGAACGCTTACTTGACTTCCTTTGTGAACTTCATGAAAACTCTTTTGACAGAAACTCATCAGCCTATCCTCCTTTCTCTTTTTAATATCCTTGGTACCCTCTGCTTATGATAATTTCTATCTTATTCTTCCCAAAGAACGAGCGATAAACCTCACAGGCTCAAAGAATAAAATTGCTCTTCATACTCTCCTAGCAGAAGTTATACCGAAACTTGCTGATAACAGAGTTGTTGTGAGGCAAGAATGCTTATATCTTGCTGCTGAAATTGCTACAGTAAAAGATTTTCTCAAAGATTCTCTTCATAAACAATACGCATAGATGATGAAATTGGAGGTCGCATTAGCGGTCTTAATGAAATTTATTGAACCAGAACAAGATTGGCATACAAAAGAAGAAGTGTTAAAATTGATTATTGTGTGTTATCTCAAGACGCATAATGAAGGCCTTATTGATTTTAACCAAGAGCTTATTCTTTCAAAAGTCTCGCAATTAGTTGACGATGAAAGCGCCAAAGTGAGATTGGGAGCTTTGGAAACTCTTACTGTGATATGCCATAGTACAAGAACGACGGAGTCTTTGGAAACCTTGGCGAGATTAGTGGACAGAGATGCTTATGAAGTTGTTATTGATGGACTGGAACAAGGAAAAGTTGCTTATGTTGGTGATCATAAAGTCATTGACTTCACCAGAGAAAAATGTAAGAAGAGTCCTCCTTTGATTTTTTTCAACAATCACAAAGAGAAATTCTCCTTAGAATTTTTTTTATTTGGGAAAAGGCCAATTTCTTCACACTGAAAAACAACATTTTTCTCAAAAAAAATTTTTCTTCTTAACATAAATTTTGATAGACAATTTCTTGCTAAACAGACAAAAGAAGAGACAAGAAGAAAGTAAGCAAAAGATAATAACCTCAACATCTCACAATGATCTAGGACTCTTGGTGGAGATCGGCTCAAAGGATGCGCAAGTCTTGAATCGAAGGAAAGAGGACGACTTTGACTGGGAGTCATTTGTGATGAAAGACCAAGAAGGCGAAGAAGGCGAAGTGGACAGTTATGAAATCGGAGAGAATGCAGCAGGAGAACTCATAAAGGACCCAGACATGGATCTCAAACACAGAATGTCACAAAGAATGAAAGGTCCAGGAATATTTGCTCAAAAGAAATATGTGGAAGTTGTTGATGGAAATACAGGAGACTATAAAGGATATCGCTATGGAGGTGGCAAGGGAAAAATGAAGGAAGATGCCAATATGGTCTTATTCACCAAAGATATCCCAGAAGAGTAACAAAATTCTTATTGACAGGTTCTTAATAAACCCCAAAAAATAGTGTATTGAAGAGAATGAGAGGAGAAGATGAAGAGGAAGAAGAGGAAGAAGAGAAGAAAGTCGAGGAAGTGCCAGTGGAAGAAGTTCCAAAGGAGCCTGAGGATAAAGATAAGACTCCAGAGGACATATTGGATGAGATATTTAACCAGGTTTTGAGGAGATTTTCAGGAATAGAAAAGTCTTATGTAATAAATAGGGACAAGTTATGGAAAAGGAGAACTTGAAGCTTGATAGATTGAAGATTATTGGAGAACTCAAACATTACAAAAGAAAGAAGAAGAATAGAACCGTAAACATTTATTCAGATATGTTATCTGAAGGTTTCTCTTAATAGGAGCTTTATGAAGAGCAGCCAAAGGATCCTCAAGAAGAATTATTGATGGCAGATGATCAACTAAAGCCCTTGGCATTCCCAGAATTTTACCTTGAGAATATTATTCTTGACCTCAGAAGTCTCCTTATTTATTATTAAATTCCCCCGGCTTACCCTTTCTTCATAGTTGATGAATGGAGTTTACAATTTGGAGCATTGAATAACTTGAGAAGAGTCTGCCTTTACAGTCAAGAAGCATTATATAACCAGACTTTCAATGTCCACAACATGATTAGCCAAGTAGATTTTTCCTTACAACCCCTCTTTAGATCTCCTTCTAGCTATTGACGGTATTCAGAAAGGCCAAGGTGCCGATATTGCTCAGAAATATCTTGTTAGGGTTGAGGAATTTGATAGAAAGGATGGGAAAGATTTTGGACCCGGATATTGAGATGATCTATACGACGTTACTCTCAAAGGCAAACTTGGACGAATTGACTCCAAGGGCGTTTATGGAGATGAAATATTGCTTAGGAACATTTATACAGAATCTTTCTGATGACGTGTTGACGCTAGGATTGGGTCGATTCTTGGTAGAAAAGAAAGATATGAATCAGTTGATGCCGATATTGTGTGTGGAGAAATTGCTAAAGAAAGGAAATCAAGAGTTTTTGTTCAATAAAGGAGCTGGTACAATGTTGGCTTATGTATTGAAGAATATGTCAAGCCAAGAATATGAGATAAGAACTGTAGCAAGAAGAACTTTTATGAGGTTTATTGAATGTGGATTTGAAAGAAAGAAGCTGGAGAGATTCTTCTTGGAAGCTGTGCCTCAAGATGATTTCTATAGAATCAGTGAATATCTAAGAAGAACAGGTAATGATTTTTATGGAGTTGTGAAGTAACAAAATATTTTAGATGAGATGATGGCAAAAAGAGAAAAACTTCCCATTAAGTACAAGGCATAGGATTGGAGATATTTGTGTACCAGTGAATATTTTTTTTGAATATGAACAATTTTGCAATTGACCAGAATATTTCAAGATGATAAAAATCCTTTCTCAATTAAAAAAGAAATTTGGCTTTTTTGAAAAAAAAATCTTTCCAATAAGAAAATTCTGGAAAATCTTTTCAAGGATATCCTTAATTTAAGACATCCAAATACTTCAAAATTTTTTGGAATTTGTGACAGAGTGTCAAATTGGTCAAAAGAATAATTTTTTCCCCTCAGAAATTTAGTGACAAATATGGGTTTATTTTATTATTTTTATATTTTAATAAGTAGTAACAAGTGGAGAAAGAATAAATTTGATAACAGCTTTTCATAAGAAAGCTTAAATGAAATAACTCCTCTTATCTCCAAAATCAGAGTTAAGTCATACAGAAAATATTAAGAAGCGTTCAAATCATCCCAATATTACTCTTTGTTTTTCTAAATCTGATCATTGCCAGACTAATACTAATCGTCATCCTCGTCGTCCTCGTCTCTTCCTTCGAGAATAGCATTAAACTCGCTGGTTCCTATTGGATTTGTCCAATCGAGGATTCTTCTTGTCTCAATGTCTATATCCATTTCAACCGCATCTCCATATCCACCTCCATTAGGCATGAAGGAAGGCACATAGCCATCATAGTCAGCAATACAGTTCCCCTTCGCATCCATCACACTCATGTCGAACATGTCCCTGCAATGAGCTGAAATAGAAATTACTTTGGGGACTTTTTTGTCAGCATCTTTGAGAATATCATCAAACTCGCTGTTCCCTATTGGATTTGTCCAATCGAGGATTTCTCCTGTCTCAAGGTCGATCTTCATTTGAACATAGTCTCCGTACCCACCTCCATTAGGCATGAAGGAAGGCACGTAGCCATCATAGTCAGCAATATAGTTCCCCTCCTTATCCATCACGTTCATGGAGAAACAATCAGAGCATTTAGCAGAAATAGAAATTACTTTTGGGACCTTGGTGTCAGCCATAGAACCTCTCAGCAGAATATTATATTACTGATTATTTGATTATTTCCAATTGATTTTGCGCTCTATATAAGTTCTCAATGTTATCAGAAATCGTCAGAAAATGAATTCATAAAATTCTTAAAGCTGGACCCCAAGACCTAAAATCAACAAAAAGATTTTTATATCCTCGAGACTGTAAAGTGGGCATACTTTTAACCTGCTCTATAGTGAGGATTTCAGCTTTTAATGGCTCTAAGAGCATCCTAAGTTATAAATTTCTGAGTCTTTATTTGCTTACGTGTTTGCTGATTTGTTGATTAATTTGTTTGAATTTTCAAAATATAACGAAAGAACCGAAAAGATTTGATCGGTATGACTGTCTCTTACGAAAAGAATTCGAAGAAAGGACCTTTCTTTTGCATGAACAGCCAATTTGAGATCCTCCAAGGCCCCTCAAAGGTGATTTTTAGAGATAAAACTTTCTAATGTCTTGATTTTTATCCAACCGCTTAAATACAGCATACTATCCTTTCAATGGCTAAGGCCTCAGAATCAAAGAGCTTTAGTCTTTATCAGGCTCAAAAATTCATTTTAGGAGGTGCTTCGAAACGAAATATTCTTTATAGGTGTTTTGCCCATTTTGAATTTTCTCAAGGATTCAATGTTCGATAGAAAGAAAAGAGCTTGCTAACAACCTAGAATTGGATTTTGTATTTGGAAATTGTTTTGTATGGACCTGGAGACCAAAATGAGAGTTGGGAAAATTATGAAAACATGAGAGAAGTCAAAAACAAGAACCATATGATTTATCGGATCCTAAGATAAAGAGAAGTCTATTTTTTATTGATCAGGGTTAGATGTCAATAATACATTTAGAAGTTTAATTAAATCAGGACAGAAAGGGACTCTTATGAATAGAACAAGATGGAATTCAGAAAGTGAGATAAATTGAGACATCTCTGAAAGTTTTCAACAGATCTCGATAACCTTGTTTGAGGCTAGCTTCATAAAATAAAGAGCCCTCTGGAGATTTTCTCCTCTATAAATTTAGAATATTCGTCCCAGATACCCTGCTTTAAATTCTTATAAACAAAAATGAGCTCATCAGATTCATCAGAAAAGCCATGGGGAAAGCTTACAAGCTTGAACCCTAATTTCAACAACCTCTCTTTGTCTAAAAATCCCTCTCTGTTTGCTGTCTCTCATGGACTTGTCGAAGACTGCGTTAATGAAAGTTCTCCAAGT
>Ga0182738_1004915_pt1 | contig 14523 bp, 13 predicted proteins | sample eDN5th30CBELigMG_FD_128876 | JGI IMG/M metagenome (GOLD analysis project Ga0182738, IMG submission 128876) | Enriched Miracle-Growth compost microbial communities from Emeryville, California, USA - eDNA 5th pass 30_C BE-Lig MG (version 2)... ... | reverse complement strand
GCGGGCTGGCGCAGCGCGCGGGCGCGCTCCCGGGCCTCGGCCTCGTAGGCCTTGTAGCGGCCGGGCTCCCAGATCTGGAACTTGTAGCCCTGGCCTACGAACACGATTTCGTCGGCGATGCCGGCGTGCTCGATCATGCGCTCGGGCAGGGTGATGCGGCCTTCTGGGTCCTGCGTGAGCTGCTCGCCGGAGCCGTAGAAGGCGGTGAGATACTGGTCGTGCTCCTGGGTGAAGGGCTCCACCCGCGCGAGGCGCTTGTCGATCTCTGAGAGCAGGGCGTTCCCGCCGGCCTCGATCGCATCGAGATCGAGCGAGGGATAGCAGTAGAGGCCCTCATAGCCGTCCTTGGCGAGGATCTGGCGGAACGGCGCCGGCAGAAGGACACGGCCCTTCTTGTCGATCCGTTTTTCGTAGCGGGACAGGTATCCGCTCATCGCCCCTCGCGCGGAACGGCCCGCGGCCGCCCTCCCCTCACCCCGCGCCCCCCTGCGCCGTCCCGACAACACGCGCAGCCGTCCACGCTCGCGCGAGGCGCGGCGGGCGGAACTCACCAACTTGGACGAGGCATCCCGGAGGACCGATGGGATGGTTTGGGATAACATGGGGCAATCTGGGCGTCAACGTAACGGGCCCCTGCCGGAGCGGGCATTCGCGGCACTGCATCAAGCGACCAATAGGCTTAACGAATGGTTTTTTGCCGAGAATCCCGGAGCTTCAGAAGGGCCTGCCGCCCGTCCCAACTTTTCCCAGGCTTGACCAAGGCCCCGCCCGCCGTGAACGGCGCGCGCGAAAGCCCGCCGCCGCGGGACGGCGGGCAGAGTTGCCGGAAAAACAGCAATCCAGGCTGAGAGTTAGCTCACGAGGCCGGCTGTGTGCGGCCTGTGGACGACGCGCGGTGGAACGCTCGCGCCGGACGCGGGATCAGTGGCCCTCGAAGCCCATCAGGACATGGACCTCGACGCCGTTCTGCCGCAGCCGCGCCGCGCCGCCGAGCTCCGGCAGGTCGATCACGAAGGCGGCGCCTACCGCAACGCCACCGGCGCGGCGGATGAGGTCGACCGCGGCGTTGGCCGTGCCTCCGGTGGCGATGAGATCGTCGACAAGCAGCACCCTGTCGCCGGGCCGGATCGCGTCGGCGTGCACCTCGATCCGGTCGCTGCCGTATTCGAGCGCGTAGTCCTGGCCGATGGTGACATGAGGCAGCTTGCCGCGCTTGCGCACCGGCACGAAGCCGCGGCGCAGGGCGTGGGCGACGGCCCCGCCGAGAATGAAGCCGCGCGCCTCGATGCCGGCGACGAGGGTCACTCCGGCCTCGCGATAGGGCGCGGCGAGCGCGTCCACTGCCCCGGCCAGGCCTTCGGGATCGGCGATGAGGGTGGTGATGTCGCGGAACATCACGCCGGGCCGCGGGAAGTCGGGGATCATGCGCACCAGCGCCTTGAGGTCCGTCACGCCGTCCCGGTCCATGCCGTCCCAATCCCTCCTGATGGCTTGCCCGCGAGGCCCCATAGCACGGTAGGGGACCCCGGCGCGACGGCGCGCTTGCGCGCATGCTTGCGCGGGCCTTGCGTGGGGCACTACGGTGCCGTGCCCCGCGTCCGGCCTTGCGGAGACCTCCTTGCCGTTCTGGTTCCTCGCCCTTGCGACCGCGACGCTGGGGGTCGTCACGCTCGTGCTCGGGCGCGGCTTTCTGGTGCCGCTCGCCGTCGCGCTGCTGATCTTCGTGCTGTTCACCGCTGGGGTGGACGCCCTGTCGCGTCTCCGGGTCGGTGGCCGGCGCCTGCCGCGCTGGGCGGCGATGGTCCTGGCGACGATCATCACTTTCGCCGCGGCCGGGCTGGTGGGCTGGCTCGTCGTCGACCAGGTCCGGGCGATCGCCGCCGCGACCCCCGCCTATCTCGATGAGTTCGAGGACGCCGTCCGCGCGCTCGCGGCCCGTTTCGGCGCGGCCGGGTCCGCCGACCGCATCGTCGCGGGGATCGAGGCGGGCGTCGACAGCCTCGGCAAGTCCGAATTCGTCTCGGCCGCGACCGGCGTGGCCGCCGGAATTCTCGCCGCCATGGCGTTCATCTTCCTTTATGTCGTCTTCCTGCTGATCGACCGGCCGCTGTTTCCGGCGAAGCTCAGGGCGATGTTCGATCGGCCCGAGGACGGGGCGCGGGCGCTGCGGGTGGCGCGCTCGGTGGGGCGCAACGTGCAGCGCTACATTCTGATCAAGGTGATCGCCGGCTTCCTGACCGCCGTGCTCGCCTGGGCGGTGATGCGCGCGGTCGGGCTCGACTTCGCCGAAACCTTCGCCCTGTTCACCTTCCTGCTCGACTTCATCCCGAATATCGGCTCGGTGGTCGCGGCGGCGCTGCCGGTGTTGGTGGCGATCCTGCAGTTCGACAGCCTCGGGCCGCTGCTCCTGGTCGGGTTCGGGCTCGCGATCGTCCACCTGGGGGTCGGCTATCTCGTCGAGCCGCTGCTCTACGGCCGCAGCCTCAATCTCAGTCCGTTAGTGGTGATCGTCAGCCTCGTGTTCTGGGCCAGCGTGTGGGGACTGGTCGGCATGTTCCTCGCCGTCCCGATCATGACCTCGATCATGATCCTGTGCGCCCACGTGCCCCGGCTGCAGCGCATCGCGCTGCTGCTCTCGGCGGACGGCTCGCTCGACACGATGCTGGCGGACACGGCGGCGGACGACGCGGCCGACTTCGGAGCGAGGCAAGGATGAACGCGATGATCGGAAGAGGGTTGGGCAACGCGGGGCTCGCGCTGTTCCTGTTGGCGATGGCTGCCCCGGCGCGGGCCGAGACGGCGGCCGCCGCCCTGCCGCCGGACCTCATGGCGCTGCATGCCGCGCGCGGCGAGGCATGCGATCCGCTCGACGAGGTGCCCGAACCGCCCTACGCCTACGCGCTCGGGTCCGGCCAGACCCTCTATCTCGTGCCGTGCACCGCGGGTGCCTACCGGCGGTTCTACAGCGTCTACCTCGCCGGAAACGGTGGCTACGAGGCGCTCTGGTTCGCGGGCCTGACCTATGGCGCGGGGTGGCAGGCAGAACCGGGCGTGTGGCTCGACCGGTTCGACCCGGGCACCGGCCAGCTCCACAGCCTCGATCTGGGCAGCAGCCTCGGCGACTGCGGCCGGCGCGGGGTGTGGCAGTGGACGGGCACGCTGTTCGCGATGATCGAGTACCGGATGAAGCGGGACTGCGACCGCCAGGGCGAGCCGGGCGATTTCCCGGTCGTGTTCGCGGCGGAAGGGGCCGGCGGCTGACGCAGCGCCGCCCCACCCGCCGCGCGGGCGGCAGGCCTCAGTGCACGGTCCGCCAGATCCGGCGCTTGGTCAGATACATCAGCACCGCGAACACCCCGAGGAAGATGATGACGCGGAAGCCGAGCGCCTTGCGCTCGACCAGATGCGGCTCGGCCGTCCACATCAGGAAGGCCGCGACGTCGCGGGCGTACTGGTCGAGCGTCTCCGGGGAGCCGTCGTCATAGGCGACCGCGCGATCCGCGAGCGGGGGCGGCATGGCGAGGGCCGAGCCCGAGATGAAATGGGTGTTGTAGAACAACCCCGGCTGCACCGTGACGCCGGCCGGGGGGGCCTCGTAGCCCGTCAGCAGCGAGTAGATGTAGTCGGCCCCCTGCTCCTGATACTGCGTGACGATGTCGACCAGGAACATCGGGAAGCCGCGCTCGACCGAGCGCGCCTTGGCGATCAGCGTCAGATCGGGGGGCAGCGCCCCGCCATAGGCGGCGCGGGTCGCCTCATCGTTGGGGAAGCGCGCCGGGAAGCGATCGGCGAGCACGCCGGGACGCATGAACATCTGCCCGGTGGCGTCCGGCCCGTCCTCGATCTGGTAGCCGGCCGCGACGGTGCGTGCCTGATCCTCGGAAAACTCCGGGCCGCCCTCCTCGGCGAGGTTGCGGAACGCCACGCCCGTCAGCGAATGGCAGCCCGAGCAGACCACGGTGTAGACCTTGAAGCCGCGCTGCAGCTGGCCTGCATCATAGGTGCCGAACACGCCGGCGAATGACCAGTCCACCCGCACCGGCTCCTCGAGCGGGTATTCCAGCGTGCCGCCTGGCGCACCCGCGCGCTCCTCGCTCGCTTCGCCGACTTCGGCGAGCCCGGCCGCCCCGCTTTCCCCAACGCCCGCGCCGGCCGCGGCGGCCGCCCCATCATCGGCGGCGCCCACGCCCGCGGGCGTATCGCCCTCGAGCACCTGCGGCACATTGGCGTTGGCCTCGGGCGCGGCGGGAAGCGCCGTCGCGACCCCGTCCGCGGCCGGGGCCGCTGCGAGGGCCGTGCCGCCGGCGAGCGCGAGGCCGAAGGCCGCTGCGGAGGCCGCACGAAGGAACGCATACGTCATGGTCTCGATCCTTCGTTCGCGCGTCAGCCGGCAGGCCGTGCAGCCGGCTCGCCGGGCTCGGGACTCTCGCCGATCGGTCCGATGCTGCGGCTGCCCCGCCGCGTCAGCACCGATTCGGCAATCGATGCCGGCAGCGGACGCGGCCGCTCGAAGATACCCACGATCGGCATCACCAACAGGAAGAAGGCGAAGTAGTAGACGGTGAACACGCGGGCGAAGACGATCGCGGCGCCCTCGGGCGGCTGCGAGCCGAGATAGCCCAGGCCGATGCAGTCGATCACCCACAGCCAGAAGAAGATCTTGAACACCGGCCGGAACGTCGTCGACCGTACCCGCGACCGATCGAGCCAGGGCACGAAGAACAGGATCGCGATCGCCGCGAAGAACGCGATGACGCCGAACAGCTTCGAGGGAATGGCGCGGAGAATGGCGTAGAACGGCAGGAAGTACCACTCCGGCACGATATGCGCCGGCGTGACCAGCGGGTTGGCCGGGATGTAGTTGTCGGAATGGCCGAGATAGTTCGGCACGTAGAACACGAACCAGCACAGCACGATCAGGAATACCGACGCCGCGAACAGGTCTTTCAGCGTCGCGTAGGGCGTGAAGGCGACGACGTCCCGGGTCGACTTCACCTCGATGCCCGCCGGGTTGTTCTGGCCGACCACGTGCAGCGCCCAGACATGGAGCACGGACACGCCGAGGATCATGAACGGCAGCAGATAATGCAGCGAGAACAGGCGGTTCAGCGTCGGGTTATCGACCGAGAACCCGCCCCAGAGCAGCGCCTGGATGTCGTCGCCGATCAGCGGGATTGCTGAGAAGAGATTGGTGATGACCGTCGCGGCCCAGAACGACATCTGCCCCCAGGGCAGCACGTAGCCCATGAAGGCGGCGGCGATCATCAGCAGGAACAGCAGCACGCCGAGTATCCACAGGATTTCGCGCGGCGCCTTGTAGGAGCCGTAATAGATGCCGCGGAAGATGTGGATATAGACGGCGAGGAAGAACATCGACGCGCCGTTGGCGTGCAGGTACCGGATCAGCCAGCCGTAGTTCACGTCGCGCATGATGCGCTCGACCGAGCCGAAGGCGAGGTCGGCGTGCGGGGTGTACTGCATTGCCAGCACGACGCCGGTGGCGATCTGCAGCCCCAACATGATCAAAAGGATGGCGCCGAAGGTCCAGAGATAGTTTAGATTCCGCGGCGTCGGGTAGACGACGAATGAGCCGTAGATCAGCCCCCCGACGGGCAGGCGGGACTCGAACCAACGCCCGAACCGGGACTTCGGCTGGAAGGTCGAATGCTCAGACATCTCTGTCTCCCCGGCCGTCAGCCGATGCGGATGCTCGTATCGCTGAGGAAGGCGTATTGCGGGATCGCGAGGTTCTGCGGCGCCGGGCCGTGGGTCACGCGGCCGATGGAATCGTAATCCGACCCGTGGCACGGGCAGTGCCAGCCGCCTTCCTCGGTCTGCACCACGACCGGCACGCAACCCAGATGCGTGCAGATGTTGACGGTAACGAGCCATTCCTCGTGGCCCGCCAGCGTCCGGTTCTCGGCCGTCGCCGGGGCGTTCGCGTCGAGGTTCTCGTTGCGGGCGATGGGGTCGATGAGGCTGGCGACGTCGACCGCGGCCGCGCGCTCCATCTCCTCCGGCGTGCGGCGGCGGATGGACACCGGCTTGCCGCGCCACGGCACGGTGATCGACTGGCCCGGCTCCATGTCGGAGAGGTCGACGTCGACGGTGGCGAGAGCGAGCGCGGCGGCGTCCGGATTGAGCTGATCGATGAAGGGCCAAGCGGTGGCGGCGAGGCCTACCGCTCCGACTGCGGCGGTCGCGACAAAGAGGAAATCGCGGCGCGTCGGTTGGGTGGCGTCGGAATCTGCCAAGTTCTGTCCCCTTGTCCGGCGGACGCGAAAGGCCGTCTCGCAAGGCGCGCGCGACGAGCCCCTCCCGCGATCGGGGAACGGGACCTGCCTCCCACATCCGCGCCGTTCTATGCACTGTTGTAATACCTTGTCCAGCCGTCACGCCCTGTTACAGCTCCGGCGCGACACGGCGGATCAAGAGCGGCTGATGGACGCGGGCGAGGCGACGGGGCAGAACGAATCGGCGGAGAGGTCCGTCCCGGTGGCGCTGGCGCTCTACCAGCCGGACATTGCGCAGAACGCCGGGACTCTGATCCGCCTCGCCGCGTGCCTCGGCGCCGAGATCCACATCATCGAGCCGGCGGGATTCGACGCCTCGGACCGCAACCTGCGCCGCGCCGGCATGGACTATCTCGCCCGCGCCGCGGTCACGCGACATCTCTGCTGGGAGGCATTCCGGGTGCGGATGCAGACCGAAGGCCGGCGCCTGGTGCTGATGACGACGGCGGGCGCCGCGGCGCACACCGACTTCGCGTTCCGCGCGGGCGATGTGATCCTGCTCGGCCGCGAGTCGGCCGGCGTGCCGGACGCGGTGCACGCCGCGGCGGACGCGCGGCTGCGCATCCCGATGCGCCGCGGCCTGCGCTCGCTCAACGTTGCGGTGGCCGGCGCCATCGCGTTCGGCGAAGCGCTGCGGCAGACCGGCGGCTTCCCCGTCGAGGAGACTGTCGAACGCGCGGCGGATGACTGCTAAGGAAGCGCGGCACAGGACGCCTCCGGGGACACGCGCATGACCGCAGCCGACGACCTCGACACCCGGAAGGCCCGCGCCGCGGCCTGGTTCCGCGCGCTGCGCGACCGCATTCGCGCCGCGTTCGAGGCGCTGGAGGACGAGGGCGGGGTGTTGCGCGACCGCCCGGCGGGCCGGTTCGTGATGACGCCCTGGCAGCGCCGCGACCACGCGGGCCAGGAGGGCGGCGGCGGCGAGATGTCGATGATGCACGGCCGCGTGTTCGAGAAGGTGGGCGTGCACATCTCTGTGGTGCACGGCGAGTTCGCCCCGGAGTTCCGCGCCCAGATCCAGGGCGCAGCCGAGGACCCCCACTTCTGGGCAGCCGGCATCTCGCTGATCGCGCACATGCAGAACCCGCACGTGCCGGCGGTGCACATGAACACACGGATGATCGCGACGACGACGACCTGGTTCGGCGGCGGGGCGGACCTCACGCCGGTGCTCGACCGCAGGCGCACGCAGGAGGACCCGGACACGATGGCCTTCCACGCCGCTATGGAGGCGGCCTGCGGGCCCTATCCCGCCGCCGATTACGGCCGGCTGAAGCGCTGGTGCGACGAGTATTTCTATCTGCCTCACCGCAAGGAGATGCGCGGCATCGGCGGCATTTTCTACGACCACTTCGCCAGCGGCGATTGGGAGGCGGATTTCGCCTTCACCCGGAGCGTCGGCGAGGCGTTCCTCGACGTCTATCCGCGTCTGGTCCGCGCCAACATGGACAAGCCCTGGACCGAGGCGGACCGCGAGGAGCAGCTCGTCCGCCGCGGCCGCTATGTCGAGTTCAACCTGCTCTACGACCGCGGCACGATGTTCGGCCTGAAGACGGGCGGCAACATCGATTCGATCCTCTCCTCCATGCCGCCGCTGGCGAAATGGCCGTGACGCCGCCTCCCCGCCGCGCGAGGTCGCCTGCGATGGACGCCCGGTCATGACCGAATTCCGTGCCCGGATCGAGGTCGGGCCCGAGCCCGAGGCCCGCCGCGTCGCGGAGGTGCTGCAGGCCGCGCTCGGCGAGGAGGTTCCGGTCTCCTGGTCGGAGACCGCGCCGCAGGCCTGGGCGGTCGATGCGTATTGGGAGGGCGAGGCCGAACCGGCGGCCGCGACCTTGCGTGCGGCGCTCGCCGCGATCGCCCCCGATCTCGCAGCCGAGATCGCCCCCCTGCCGCAGACCGACTGGGTGGCCGAGTCCCTGCGCGGCCTGCCGCCCGTGCGCGCGGGGCGCTTCGTGGTTCACGGCAGCCACGACCGCGCCCGCGTCACGCCGGGCCTTATCGGCATCGAGATCGAGGCCGCGCAGGCTTTCGGCACCGGCCACCACGGCACGACGGCCGGATGCCTCGTCGCGCTCACCGACCTTCTGAAGCGACTCCGATTCGCCTCGCCCGTCGACCTCGGCACCGGCTCGGGCGTGCTCGCCATCGCCTATGCCAAGGCGACGCGGGCGCCGATCCTCGCCAGCGACATCGACCCGCTCGCGGTCCGCATCGCCCGGGAAAACGCGCGCGCGAACGGCGTGGGCGACCTCGTGCGCATCGAGACCGCAGCCGGCTTCGGCCACCCTGCCCTGCGCGAGCGCAGCTACGACCTCGTCATCGCCAACATCCTCGCCGGCCCGCTGATCGCGCTCGCCCCGGCGATCCGAAAGCGCATGGCGGCGCCCGGTGCGCTGGTGCTCTCCGGCCTCCTTGCCGCCCAGGCGCCGCGCGTGGACGCCGCGTTCCGCACGGTCGGCTTCGTCCGGGATCGCACGCTGCTGCGCGAAGGCTGGGCCACGCTGGTGATGCGCCTGCCGATGCGCTGACCGTTCCATCGTCGAATAACGATGATGTGGGTTTCCCGCCGCCGACGTTCGGTCTATCAAGCCTGCGGCGCGCGTCAGGCGCGTGGCACATTCTGAGGGATCGGCATGATCAAGATCGGCGTCATTCTGAGCAGCACGCGTCCGGGGCGGTTCTCCGAGATTTCGGGCAACTGGATCGCCAATCTCGCCAAGGCGCGCGGCGACATGGAGGTGGAGCTGCTCGACCTGCGCGAGTATCCCCTGCCGTTCCTCGACGTCGAGGTGCCGCCGGCCTATGCGCCGGTCGAAAATCCTGTGGCCCAGCGCTGGCAGAAGAAGCTCGCCGAGAAGGACGGCTTCATCGTCGCCGCCTCCGAGTACAATCGCGGCCCCACAGGCGTGATGAAGAACGCGCTCGACTGGGCCTATAACGAGTGGAACCGCAAGGCGATCGCCTTCGTCGGCCACGGCAGCGCCGGCGGCGCCCGCGCCATCGAGCAGCTCCGCCTCAATGCGGTCGAGCTGCAGATGGCCCCGGTCCGTCAGGGCGTGCACATCATGTGGCCGACGGTTACCGAAATCCTCGGCGGCAAGCCGATCGAGTCGTTCGATTTCCTGCAGAACGACGCCAAGCTGCTGCTCGACAACCTGGCCTGGTGGGCCGAGGCGCTGAAGGCCGCCCGCGCCAAGGGCTGAGCCGCACGGCCCCTCCGGCCGGTTGCAAGCCGCCATGGTCCCGGCCGGAGGGAGGCCTCCAGACTGTCTTTTGACAGTTCTCACTGCGCTCCAACCGCTCATTTTCCGCGCAGGAATCCAGAGGCCGCGAATTCGCCGCTGCTGGGTCCCGCTGCCTGCGCGGGGACGAGCCGATTTCCGGAGCTGCTCGGAGGAGCTTCCTACCCAAGGTGGACGCCTGAACGGCGAATGCGCGCTGTCAGTCTAGGCCGCGTGGCGGCGGCAGGCCGTTGAGGCGTCCGCGCCGCCGCGCTACTCCTCGGCAATGTTCCAGAACTTCGACGTCGCCACCGACCCCGCGACCGGCCCCGTCCGGCTCGCCGCCCTGCGCGAGGAACTCGCGCGCCGCGGGCTGACGGGATTCCTCGTCCCGCGCGCCGACGAGCACCAGGGCGAATACGTCGCCCCCGCCTCCGAGCGCCTTGCCTGGCTCACCGGGTTCACGGGGTCGGCGGGCTTCGCGATCGTGCTGCGCGAGGACGCGGTGCTGTTCGTCGACGGCCGCTACACCGAGCAGGCCCGGGCGCAGACTGACGCGCACGCGATTTCGGTGCGCACCGCGCCGCAGACGCCGGCCGGCTGGCTCGCCCGCGCCGCCCGGACGGGCGACCGCATCGGCTACGATCCGATGCTGCACACGGTCGCCGAGCTCCGGCGCATCGAGGCGCGGCTCGAGGGCACCGGCGCGGACCTGGTTGCGACCGAGGACAACCCGATCGACGCGCTGTGGGCGGATCGTCCGCCCCCCCCTGTCGGCGCGGTGAGCCTCTTTCCCGAAACGCTGGCCGGTCGCAGCGCCGCCGACAAGATCGCCGCCATCGCCGCCGCGGTCGGAAAGGCCAGGGCCGACGCCGTCGTGCTGACCCAGCCCGACTCGATCGCCTGGCTGTTCAACATCCGCGGCACCGACGTAGCCCACAATCCCGTGCCGCTCGCATTCGCCGTCCTGCCGGCGCGAGGGAAACCGAGCCTCTTCATCGACGGCCGCAAGCTGTCGAACGCCGTCCGCGACGCGCTCGCGGGGGTGGCGGACATCGCGGAGCCCGGCGCCCTCCCCGCGGCGCTCGCCGAGCTCGGGGCCGCCGGCGCCCGCGTCGGCATCGATCCGCGGCTGACGCCGTTGGCACTCGCGCGCAGCCTCACCGAGGCCGGGGCCACCCTGGTCGAGACCGACGACCCCGTGGCGCTGCCGAAGGCGCGGAAGACGGCCGCGGAGCTCGCCGGGACCCGCGCCGCCCATGTCCTCGACGGGGTCGCGCTCGCCCGCTTCCTCGCCTGGCTCGACCGCACGGCACCGGGCGGCGATCTCGACGAGATCGCTGTTGCGACGAAGCTCGAGGACTTGCGCCGAGAGGGCGGCCTGCTCAGGGAAATCAGCTTCGACACCATCTCTGCCGCTGGCCCCAACGCCGCGCTGCCGCATTACCGCGTCAACCGCGCCAGCAACCGCCAGGTCGTGGCGGGCGAGCTTCTCCTGGTCGATTCCGGCGCGCAGTACGAGGACGGCACGACGGACGTGACGCGCACCGTCGTCGTCGGCGCGCCTAGCTCGGAGATGATCGACCGCTTCACCCGCGTGCTGAAGGGCCACATCGCCATCGCCACGGCGCGCTTCCCGAAGGGCACAACGGGCGTGCAGCTCGACGCGCTGGCGCGGGTGGCGCTGTGGCAGGCCGGGCTCGACTTCGACCACGGCACCGGTCACGGGGTCGGCGTCTATCTGTCGGTCCACGAGGGGCCGCAGCGCATCTCCAAGCTCGGCACGACGCCGCTCGAGCCCGGGATGATCCTCTCCAACGAGCCGGGCTACTACAAGGTCGGCGCGTTCGGCATCCGCACCGAAAACCTCGTCGTGGTGCGCGAGGCGGAGCCGGTCCCGGGCGGCGATCGGCCGATGCTGTCGTTCGAGACCATCACGCTGGCGCCGATCGACAGGCACCTGATCGACCCGATGCTGCTTACGCCCGCCGAGATCGCCTGGCTCGACACCTACCACCTACGGGTCATGGGCACGCTCGCGGGCGGGGTCGACCCGGAGACGCGCGAGTGGCTCGTGGCGGCCTGCCGGCCGCTCGCCTGAGCGCTACCGAGGCGCGGGAGTCCAGCGGATTGCCGGGACGGGCCCGGCAACGACGAGGGGAGAGTCGGGGCCAAGGTGCTGGGCCCGGTGTTCGGTTGGCCAGCCCGCGGGCGTCCCTGCCTCACCTCGCTCTCGGCGTCATGCCCGGCCTTGTGCCGGGCATCCACGTCTTTTCGGAACCTCCGCAGCGAAGGCGTCGATGGCCGCCGGGGCAAGCCCGGCCATGACGGGGAGCGTGAGGCGCGCCTCAGCCTCCAGGTCCCCGGGCCGGCGGGTCCGACCCTCGAATATGTCTGCAGGGCGAGATAACCCCGGGTTTCGCCGCAGCTGCCCTGACTCGCGGCGCTTGACGTTCGATAAGTAGGAACTTATTGATGCTGTCGCATAAGCACCTGATTATGCGTAGGCCCGCCGATGATCGACCCCGCGCCCGCCGAGCCGCCGGACATCGCCGGCGTCCTCCGCACATTGGGCGATCCGACCCGCCGGACGCTGTTCGAGCGCCTCGTGCGGCACGGCGAGGCGAGCGTCGTCGCGTTGACCCGCGCCGGCACGGTCTCCCAGCCCGCCGTGTCGCAGCACCTTAAGGTCCTGCGCGCCGCCGGGCTGGTGGCCGAGCGGCGCGAGGGCCGGAACACATTCTACCGGCCCGAGCCGCGCGGGCTCGCCCCGCTGGTCGACTGGCTCGACGTCTACGCCACCTTCTGGCGCGACCGGTTCGGCGCCCTGCGGACCCTGTTGGAGGAGATCGACCCGACATGACAACGACAGCCGAGAAGCCGAGGACCCGCGCCATCGTCGTGGAGGACGTGCTGCCGCACGCGCCGGAGACGATCTGGAAGGCGCTGACGCGCGCCGAGCTCATCGCGCGCTGGCTGATGCCGAACGACTTCGTCCCGGAGCCGGGCAAGGTGTTCCATTTCCAGGCCCAGCCGATGGGCGAGTGGAACGGAATGGTGGAGTGCCGCATCCTCGAAATCGATGAGCCGCGCCGGCTGGTCTACAGCTGGAAGGGCGGCTCGGCCGACAACGGCGCCTATGGCGCGGTGCTCGACAGCGTGTTGTCCTGGGAGCTGACCCCGGTCGAAGGCGGCACCAGGGTCCGGATGGTGCACGACGGCTTCGCGTCGCCGCGCAACGACTTCGCCTTCGAGGCGATGGGACGCGGCTGGGGCAACGTGCTGCGGAGCATCGACAGGATCGCCGCAACGCTCTGAGCGTCGCGCCCCCGCACCCCGGATGCGCGACGAAAGAGGCCGCCGGATCGCTCCGGCGGCCTCTTCCCGTTCAGTCCGGCCTCAGTTCGCCTGACGGCGGAGGAAGGCCGGGATTTCCAGCTCGTCGTCGACCGAGGCGCGCGCCGGGGCCGGCGCGGGGCGGCCCTGCGGGTCGAGCGCACCCTGCGGGGCGCGCTGCGGCTGCGGAGCGCGGGCCGGCTGGGCGATGCGGGGCGCGGTCTGCGGCTGGGGCGCGCGGGCGACGGGCGCCGGAGCAGGCTGGGGCGCGCGGGGTGCCGGCTGGGGCTGCGGGGCCTGCTGCTGCACCGGACGCGGCTGGGGCGCCCGGGCCTGCTGCGGCACGCGCGGCGCGGCGGCGGGCTCGCGGTGCGCGGGAGCCTGGCCCTCGAGCTCGTCGCGGCGGCCGAGGCTCGCATTGGCAAGGCGGCGCAGAAGGCCCATCGGCCGCTTGTCGTCGTGGTCGTCGTGCGCTTGGCCGCCGCGCAGCTCGCGCTGGGCGATCGCCGGGAAGTCCTCCACCCGCGGCATGCGGGCGCGCTGGGCCTGGGGCCGCTCGGCCGCCGGGGGCACGTAAGGCTGCGGGGCGGGCTCGGCGTCGTAGCCGGGGTGCACCTCCTCGTGGGCATAGACGTCCTCGGGGACGTAGCCGCCGCTGCCGTTCTGGTACGGTTCGATCATCACGCCGGGGTCCTGGGCCGCGGGCACGGCGCGCGGCGGCTCGGGCGCAGCGGCGACGGGGGCCGGGGCGATCTGCGACAGCGGCTGCGGGGTCACCCGCGGCACCGCGGGCGTGGGCCGCGCCTCGGCGGCCGCGACCTGGGCAGCCGGCTTGTTGTTGCCGATGGTGCGCAGCTTCTCGGAGAGCTCTGCCATCTTCTGCTCGCCGACCTTGAAGTCGGCATTGGCCCCGGCGTCGATCCCGGTCGCCACGACCGAGACGCGGATCAGGCCCTCGAGCGAGTCGTCGAACGTGGCGCCGAGGATGATCATCGCCTCCTCGTCCACCTCCTCGCGGATGCGCGTCGCCGCCTCGTCCACCTCGAACAGCGTCATGTCGCGGCCGCCGGTGATCGAGATCAGCAGACCCTGCGCCCCGCGCATCGACACCTCGTCGAGCAGCGGATTGGCGATGGCGGCCTCGGCGGCCTGCAACGCGCGACCCTCGCCGGAGGACTCGCCCGTGCCCATCATCGCCTTGCCCATTCCGCGCATGATCGAGCGCACGTCGGCGAAGTCGAGATTGATGAGGCCTTCCTTCACCATCAGGTCGGTGATGCAGGCGACACCCGAGTAGAGCACCTGGTCGGCCATCGCGAAGGCGTCGGCGAAGGTGGTGCGGTCGTTGGCGATCCGGAACAGGTTCTGGTTCGGGATCACGATCAGCGTGTCGACCGATTCCTGCAGGTCCTGGATGCCCGCCTCGGCGAGACGCATCCGGCGCGAGCCCTCGAACTGGAAGGGCTTGGTCACGACGCCGACGGTCAGGATGCCCATCTCGCGCGCGGCCTGGGCGATGATCGGGGCGGCGCCGGTGCCGGTGCCGCCGCCCATGCCGGCGGTGATGAAGCACATATGCGCGCCCATCAGGTGATCGACGATGTCCTCGATCGTCTCCTCGGCGGCCTTGGCACCGATCGAGGGCTTGGCGCCAGCGCCCAGCCCCT
>Ga0182738_1004913_pt1 | contig 14527 bp, 23 predicted proteins | sample eDN5th30CBELigMG_FD_128876 | JGI IMG/M metagenome (GOLD analysis project Ga0182738, IMG submission 128876) | Enriched Miracle-Growth compost microbial communities from Emeryville, California, USA - eDNA 5th pass 30_C BE-Lig MG (version 2)... ... | reverse complement strand
GGTCTCGCCACCCGGAGGCAGGAACAGGTCGGTGACCGACGACGTCTTCGACGACGAGGTGCTGTCCGAACCGCCACAACCGGTGAGCGCCGCCGCCAATGAGGCGACGCCGGCGGCGAGTACGACGAACCGAGGCATACGCGAATTCACCTTGGTCACGCTACAGCCCCTAGCATCAGCGCATGCCGGGAGAACAACGGCCACGCTGGAATCACAACATCCACTACCACCGCGTTGTCCTCGACGCCGTTCCCGACGGCGCCGCCTCGGCTCTGGACGTCGGGACCGGGAACGGGCTGTTGGCCGCCGACCTACGCGAACGGATTCCGCGGGTGCTGGCCATCGACGTCGACGACACGGTGCTGGAGACGGCTCGTCACGAACGTGGCGATATCGGATGGCTTCATGGCGACGTGATGTCCTACCCGTTCGCCGAGACCTTCGACGTGGTGGCCTCGGTCGCGACCCTGCACCACCTGGCGGATCCAAGCTCGGCGCTGCGTCGGCTCGCGGAGCTCACCGCGCCGGGCGGAGTCCTGGTGGTGGTCGGCCTCGCGCGGGCGACCCGGCCGTGGGAGTACGCGCTCGCGGTGGTCGGGGCACTCCAGCACAGGTGGCTGTGCGCACGAAACGGCTATTGGGAACACACCGCACCGACCGTGTGGCCGCCAGCGCAGTCGTATTCCGACGTCCGCCGCCTCGCCGCGGCGGAGTTGCCCGGGATGCGCTGGAGGTTGCTACCGATGTTCCGCTACGCGTTAATCTGGCGAAAGCCCGCCGTGTAGCATTTTGTTATGCATCGTTACAAGATGCTACGTAGCAGGGAGGTCGCTGATGTCTGAGGTCGCCGACCGGGTCACCAGGTTCGCCGCGGACCTGGTGGACAGCGCCGCCGCCGAAGGCGCACGCCAGAGCAGATCGGCCAAGCAGCAGCTCGACCACTGGGTGCGGGTCGGCCGCGCGGTGTCGGCGCAGCAGAGCGCGGCGCGGCGGCGGGTCGAGGCGGCCCTGGCCGGTCACCTCGACACCGGTGCGTTGACAGCCGAAGAGGGCGTGGTGTTCAACGCCGAGATCTCCGCGGCGATCGAGGAGAACCTGGCGCACACCCATTACGGTGACATCCTCGCTGAGCGGGGCATCACCACGGTCGCTGTTGATGACGACGGTCGCATCGTTGAATACCGGCCCGACGGCACCTCGGTGATCGCGGAGACCTCCCGCTGAGGCGGCTCGATCTTGTCGTCGGCCCGAACGGGGCGGGGAAGTCGACGTTCGTCGTCTTCACGCTGGCGCCGCTGCTGCCGGGCGTACCGTTCGTCAACGCCGACGAAATCGCCAAGAACCGCTGGCCCGACGAGGTGGCTGCACACGCCTACGACGCGGCAAGGGTGGCAGCCCAGACTCGGCTAAAACTCATCGAGGCGGGACGTTCGTTCATCGCCGAGACGGTGTTCTCCCACGAATCCAAACTTGACCTGATTCGCGCTGCGCATGCCCACGACTACACGGTGGTGCTGCATGCGGTGCTCATCCCCGAAGTGTTGGCGATCCACCGGGTCCGGTATCGGGTGGCCGCCGGCGGCCACGCGGTACCCGAGCGGAAGATCCGCGAACGCTACCACCGGCTCTGGCCGCTGGTCGCCGAAGCGATCGGAATGGTCGACGTCGCAACGGTTTACGAAAACTCGCGGGCTACCGGGCCGAAGATTGTGGCGCAGTTCGCGGGCGGCGCGCCGATCGGTGAGCTGCGCTGGCCGGCGTGGGCGCCCGACGCGCTGGTGACGCGCTGGCGCGCTTAAGCAGAGATCTTCACCACGAGCTTGCCGACGTTCTTGCCGTCGAACAGCATGTTGATCGCGGTCGGCAGCTGCTCGAAGCCTTCGACGACGGTCTCCAGCGGGGTGAGTTTGCCGGCGGCGATCAGCTCGGAGATTTCGGTGTTGGCCTCCGGTGCCCGAAGGAAGTGATCGAGGACGATGAAGCCCTTCAAGGTGGCGCGCTGGATCAGCAGGTTGCCGAACGCCCGCGGGCCGGGCGGGGGGTTGGTCTCGTTGTACCCCGAGATAAGCCCGCAGAGCGCGATTCGGGCGCCGACGTTCACGCGCGCAAAGATCGCATCCATGATGTCGCCGCCGACATTCTCGAAGTCGACGTCGATGCCGTTGGGCGTCGCGGCGGCAAGCTGGCGAGCCCAGTCGTCGGCGCGGTAGTCCACCGCCGCGTCAAACCCGAGTTGATCGGTGAGCAGTGCGCATTTCTCCGGTCCGCCGGCGATCCCGACGACCCGGGCGCCGCTGGCCTTGGCGAGCTGACCGGCGACCGAACCGACCGCGCCGGCAGCGGCCGAGACGACGACGGTCTCGCCCGGTTGCGGCTTGCCGATGTCGCGGATCCCGATCCACGCGGTGACCCCGGTCATGCCGAGCGCGCCGAGGTAGGCGCTGGGCGAGACGCCGTCCGCGATGTCGACCGGGAACAGCGGCATGGTGTCGGAGACCACCACGTAGTCCTGCCAGCCGGTCAGGCCCTGCACGGTCTGGCCGACCGAATAGTTCGGGTTGTTCGACGCGACCACCACGCCGAGGCCGGCGGCGCGCATGACCTCGCCGATGCCGACCGGCGGCAGGTACGACGGAGTCTCGTTGATCCACATCCGGTTGGTCGGGTCCAGCGAGATCCACTCGACCCGCACTAGCGCCTCGCCGTCGCCGATCTCCGGTACCGCCTGCTCGCTGAGTTCGAAGGTGTCCGGACCAATGCGGCCGGCTGGGCGTTCGCGGAGAAGGAAGCGGCGATTGCGATCGGTCATGAGCGCACGCTACCGGATGCGGACCACCATAGCAATGGTCCCTAAATCAGTTGGGGGACAACGTAAGAGAGCTTCATATATTGCCTGTGAACGTTCGCAGTTCCTGCACGAGGGCGGCGGGACCGGTTAGCTCGACGTCGGCTCGCGTCTGGCGCCCCGCCAACCAGCGAACCAGGTTGGCCGGCGTTCCCTGCACCTGCACCGCCTGATCCGTCTGGGGGCCCACGGATGACACAACGTGGCCGTCATCGGTGCTGACTCTCATCGCCGCGCCCGCGGGCAGCTTTGTGTGCTGATAGCGCAGCAGTGGGGCGATGGCCCGTCGCAGTGTTGCCGGGGCGGGGTGGTCGGCGCCGTTGGCGGCGGCGAGGTCATCGTGATGGGTCCAGTACTCGAACAGCGTGAGCGGTGCTACCGGCGACCTGAGCAGCAGTCGCGGCACCGGTCGCCGCAGCCGGTCGATCAACTCGGTGAAGCCGTAGCGATGCTCACGGCGAATTGCGAACTCCACCAACCTCGGTGGTGCCGGCACCGCGATTCCGCGCGCCACCAGCGATCGCGCGATGAACGTCGAAACGCCACCCAGGCGTTCCTCGGCCGCCAGGTGGGCCGCAAGGTCTCGTGCCGTCCACCACCCGCATCCGGCGTGCGCCGAGGCGCCGACGGCACTCAACGAGGTCGTGAGTGCCGCCCGTTCCGCCTCGATGTCCCCGGCGAGTGTCACCGTGGATCAGCCTGAGGCGCCCAGGATCTTGATCGCGAAGATGAGGGTGTCGCCCTGTCGGATGCCGGCGCTGGGCTGGCCGTCGGGGTAGCCGTCCGCGGAGGTCATGGCCACCGCGACCGTGGATCCGACGGTTTGGCCGGCAATCGCCTTCTGGAACCCGGGGATGACGCCGTCGAGCGGGAAGTCCACCGGGGCGCCGCGCTTGTAACTGCTGTCGAACACCGACCCGTCGCGTCCGTTGACACCCATGTAGCAGACCGACACCTTGGCCGTGCCCGGAACCACCGGGCCGCTGCCGGCCTGCAACGTGTGTACCTGGGTCGACGTCACGCTGAACGGCGTCGACACGTCCACCCGGGGCGCGGCCGTTTCGGTCGATCCGGTGACGGCGACGCTGCCGGTGGCCCCGGTCAGCGTCCACTCCGGCGTGCCGGCGGCCGGTGCGGCGGTGGGGCAGGTGTCGGCGGCTACCGCCGTGCCTGCCGCCGCAAAAGGCAGGACGATTGCCGCGAGACTGACCGCAACAGCAACGAATGAGTGCATCCGAGTGGGTTTCACGTCCGCCACGTTACAGACGCAATGTGGCCCCGTCAGCGGGGACTCGACACGTAGTCTCACCCAGGTGCACATTGACGTCATGGCGCTACCGCAGCCATTGGGGAAGGCCGGCGACTTCGAGCGCTTCGAGCGATACGGCGAGATCGCCCAGTGGATTTCGACCCGGCCGCACACCGCCCAGGCCCGATGAGACCACTGCCGTGTTGATCGGGGTGGCCGCAGCGCTGTTGGCCTGTTTCGGGTACGGGGCTGCCTCGGTCCTGCAGGCCTACGGTGCACGGCGTTCTGCTGCGGTGCAGAGTGCCCTCGTCACGTCAGACGGCCGGCCGACCCTGCGCTCGACCGCCAACGCGGTGCTGACCACGGCATTCATTGCCGGGATGGCCCTCGACGTCATCGGTTTCGCCGGCAACATCGTCTCGGCGCGGCTGATACCGCTGTTTTTGTCGCAGACCATCATCAGTGCCAATCTGGTCGTTACCGCGGTGCTCGGCATCGCTGTGCTCGGCGTTCGGCTGCGCCGCCGCGATTGGGTGGCGATCGCGACGGTGATTGTGTCGCTGTGCGTGTTGGGGCTCAGCTCTGGTCAGGCCGGTACAGACACGTCGGGATCGGGTCTGCACTGGGCGCTGGTGTGGCTGGCAATGCTGATCGCCGCGCTCGGGGTTGGTCTCATTCGCCTGCTGGGAGCCCGTGCCGCCATCGCCGCCGGCATGGTCGCCGGTGTCCTCTACGGGGTGATGGCCATCGCGGTCCGGGTGGTCGACGGCGTCGATCCGCTGCAGTTGCCAGTGCTGCTGAAAGACCCCGCGTTGTGGGCGATCGCCATTGCCGGATCCGGGGGCTTCTACCTGTTTACCGTTGCGTTGCAGCTGGGTTCGGTGAACGGCGCCGTTGCGGCTCTGGTCGTCGGCGAGACGGTGATGCCCGGCATCGTCGGTGTGACACTGCTCGGGGATACCGCGCGAGCCGGGCTGGGCTGGCTGGTCGCGTTGGGGTTCTGCACCGCGGTCGCAGGTGCGGTGGCCGTCGCCATATTCGGCGCGGCCGGCCATGCGGAGGCGACGAACCCGGCCGTACTCCGTTAGATCCTGGCGGCCTTCCAGGGCTGCTCGTTGCGCCGTTGCCGCTCGTGTTCGTTGGCTTGGTCCTTCACCCAGAAGTCCTCGAATCGTTCTCCGGGGTGCACGTTGGGGGAGTCGATTCATCAGGTTGTTGAGCCCGCGTGGCGGCCTCGCCGGCTCCCATTGGGGAACCACCGCGCTGAGCGCGGCCAGACTCGTGAGGACGACGAATACCGTGAACAGCGCCCCGGGAGCGTTCGTCGCTCGCTCCGAGCTCATCTGCGGGCTAGGTTCACAAACTCTCGGCTCGCGATCGTGCGCCGTCCAACACCGCGTCGATCTCGTCCCACGTGCGGCGAATGATCTCGGCCACCGGCAGAAGATCGACGATCCGGGACGACACTTGGCCGGTGTTGGCGACGCTGGCCTCCATGTCACCGTCGAAGTACAGCTCGGTGATCTTTCCCAGCAGCCGTGAATCCGGGTCGTGCGCAGCGACCCGAGCGGCCAGTCCGGTCCGCAGGACCCGCATGGTCGGATTGCCGGGAACGTCGAGAAGCACTGTGCCGGAATCGTTTGCAGCCACGATCGCGTCCTTGAAGTTCGCGTGTACCGCGGATTCGTGACTGGCCAACATCCGGGTGCCCATCTGCACGCCCTCGGCGCCCAACACCAGTGCCGCTGCGGCCGAGCGGGCATCGCAGATGCCACCGGCGGCGATGATCGGCAGGTCAACGTTTTCGGCGACCAGGGGGAGCAGCACCATGGTTGAGGCGCCCAGCAGTGACTTGAAACCGCCGCCTTCGACGCCCTCGACCACCAGCGCATCGACACCGGCCTCGGCGGCTTTGAGCGCGCCCTTGAGTGAGCCGACAACATGTACCACCGTCATGCCGGCGTCGTGCAGCAATTTGGTGAACAACGCCGGGTCACCAGCGGAGGTGAAGACATGGCGCACGCCGGCTTCGGCCAGGGTGTCGACAATCGAAGGGTCGCCCTTCCACCCCTGGATCATCAGGTTGGCCGCCACCGGCTTATCGGTGAGCTCACGCACCCGCTGGAGATCGGCACGGCCTTCGGGGGTGAGGGTCTCGATCACGCCGAGCCCGCCCGCCTCGGACACCGCAGCGGCGAGTTCGGCGCGCGCGATGTAGGTCATCGGGGCCTGGACGACGGGATAGGCGACGCCGAGCAGGGATTGGATGCGGTTGGCCACGGCCTATTCAAGCATCATGGCTGGTTACGGCGTTGACCAGCGGCGGCACAGCGCCAGGGCGCCGTCGACGACCTCGTCGATGAAGGTGTCGTCGACGGGTTCACCGGTCACGATGACCCGATAGTGCATTCGGCTTACGAGCCATTCGGCAAGCGCGGCCACATCGGCGTCGGGGCTGAGATCGCCACGGGCGATCGCCCGAACGAACGGCTTCTGGTCGCGAACGCGCTGATCATGCAGGTAACGGTTCCGGAACGTCTGGGCCAGTTCCGGATCGTGCTGGGCTTGCCCTACGAGTGCGCGGTAGACGGCACCCGCATCGTCGACCGTCAGCAAGTGGGCGGTAGCGCACAGGTGGGCGCGCAGATCGGACTCGAGGGTGCCGGTATCGGGCGGCTCGAGTTCGGCGGCAGCGTCTTCGAGGAAGGCGTCCATGAGGACATCGGTTTTGGAACCCCACCAACGGTAGACAGTCTGCTTTGCCACTCCCGCCGCCTTGGCGATGCCTTCGACGGTGACTCCCGCGAAACCCTTCTCGGCCAGTAGGTCGTCGGCCGCATGCAGGATGGCCTCGCGGGCCGCTTCGCTGCGGCCGTGCCGATTGCCGCGATGCGGCGGTGTGCTTGCCACAGCTCGATCTAACACCACCTCAATCTAGACAAGACGCAACGTAGCGTCTAGCGTAGGGGTATGACTGCAACCTTGAACCTCCCGGAATACACCGCGATCATCGACCGACTTTTTGCTGATGCGCAGCGCGATGCTGACCGCCGACGAGGAATCTCCCCGAGCGACTACTCGGTCGAAGAACGTGCAGAGGCCTTTCAAGACGTCTACCTGTCCGTGGCGCCTGAATCGGGCCGGCTGTTGTACAGCCTCGTTCGCGCGTTGAAGCCGACGAGGATCGTGGAATACGGCATGTCATATGGGATCTCGACACTGCATCTGGCCGCCGCGGTCCGCGACAACGGCACGGGGCATATCATCACCACGGAGATGAGCTCCAGAAAGATCGCAACCGCCCGAGCGACATTCGATGCGGCAGAGGTCAGTGACCTGATCACGATTCTTGAGGGCGATGCCCGCACCACCCTCAAAGCGATCAGCGAACCCGTGCAGTTCGTGCTTCTCGATGGCTGGCCGGACCTCGATCTGACGGTGATCAAGCTGCTTGAGCCGGTGCTGGCGACTGGCGCACTCATTGTCGGCGACAACGTGAACCTGGACCCGGCCCACGCCTACCTCGACTATGTGCGTGCGCCGGAGAACGGCTACGTCAGCAGTCCACTGGCGCTCGACACGGGGTTGGAACTAGCTGTGCGCGTGTAGCTTTGGCACCAAGCTGCTGGGCCGGGGCTTCGCTATGAAGCCTCGGCCCGCGCGCTGGGAGCGCTACCCTCGAGCAGTACGCGTGCCACGAGCTCGGGATCGTCGGCCATCGGCACGTGACCGCACCCGTGCAGTCGCAGATGGCGGGCCTGGGGAAGTCGCTTCTCGGCGATGCGCGCTTGGTAGGGCAGCAGAATCCGGTCACGCGCGGCCCATGCGACGGTCACCGGGATGTCGGCCGGGATCTCGCGGTCGAACACTTTGGCGGCCGGGAAGATCTTCTTCATGGCGGGAATGGCCCGCCGCATGCCGTTGAGGTCGCCCACGAATTCGTCGGCCGGGATCCGCTCGGGGTGAGCTGACACCACCCCGCCCATCATGTGCCGGGCCCGCGGCGAACGAGCGAGCCTCGGCACCACGGGTGCCAGCAGGCGAGCGCTGGTCGTCAGGCACGTGAAGAGCAGACGGATGTAGGCGAAGTCGATGGCGTTGTGCCAGTACGCCGCGGGGGACAGCACGGTCGCGCTCGCAACCAGATTGTCGGCGGCGGCCTCCATCGCGATCCGGCCGCCCAGCGAGTTTCCGCCGATGTGGGGACGTTCAAGTCCGAGCTGGTCCAAGAGTCCGACCAGCTCGTCGCGCAGGGTTCCCTGTACGTCGTCGTTGCGAACCACAAAGTCATGCGATTCGCCGTGGCCGGGCAGGTCGAAGAGCACGACGGTGCGGTGGTCGGTCAGGTGCTCGAGTACGGGATACCAGGCCTGCCTGCGGTGGGTGATCCCGTGGACGAGCACCAAGGGCTCACCAGTTCCATGGATCTCGTACTTCAGCATGTCGGTGCTCCTTGTCGCGGACGGTGATCTCGCCGTGGGGCAACGGTAGCCCTGCTGGTGATTCCGTGGGGACTGCGGGGTGGACAGATCAGCCACCTAGGTGTAGCCCTTCTCTCTGCGTGGTAACCCCCGTCGATGACTACGTGGCTGGCGCAGGGATTTTTCAGCGGAACAGGTCAGGGGGCTCGCGAGGTCGTCGAGTTGGTGGCGGCGTTCGGGTTAACCGCGCTGATCGGCCTGGAACGCGAAATCAGAGGCAAAAGCGCCGGGCTCCGCACCCAGACGATCGTCGGCACGTCGGCGGGTTTGATTCTGCTGGTCAGCAAGTACGGGTTCGGCGACGTGATCGCCGCGGGCACGGTGATCCTGGACCCGTCCCGGGTCGCTGCCCAGATTGTGTCGGGGATCGGCTTTCTGGGCGCGGGCCTGATCATCACGCGCCGTGGCGCGGTGATCGGGCTAACCACCGCGGCGGCAATCTGGGAATCGGCGGCCATCGGGATGGCTGCCGCGGCGGGGCTGCTGCTCTTGGCCGTCGTGGTGACCATGCTGCACTTCGTGATCGTGATCGGGATCGCGCCGTCGGTGCGAAGAATGGCGACGCGACTGCCCGGCTCGGTACGGGTGCATGTCATCTACCAGGACGGCCGGGGAATCCTGCGGAAGTTGTTGGAGATGTGCGATCTGCACGGCTGGCATCTGACCTCGTTGATCACCGATTCACCTGCGACTTCGCCCGCGACGGCGGGATTGCCCCTCGGATCGCACACCCAGGCAGCCGATCACGTCGGTGTCACGATCACCTTGTCGGGTCCCCGCGTCGTCGAGGCAACGCGAATCCTCGCCGATATCGAGGGTGTCACCCGTATCGATCAACTGCACGACGACGCCGACTGACGTCACGTGACGGTTTCAGTTGAGCAAAGGTACCGCAGGCTGCCCGGGTTGGCGGGACTGATCTCGCCCGTTCGGCCTTAGTGTTGGCTGTTATGGCCGTTGTACTCCGCAGTCGCGTGAAACGCTGGTGCACAGCGCTTCACGTTGGCCTGGCGGCAGCGATGGTCGTCATCCTCGGATTCGCCACCACCGCGGTGGCTCATGCAGCCGCGGCCACCGCGACATTGTCGGTGACCTCGACCTGGCAGACCGGCTTCATCGCCCGCTTCACCATCACCAACTGGAACTCGGTGCCGATGACTGATTGGCGGCTTGAATTCGACCTGCCGGCCAATGAATCCATCTCGCACGCGTGGAACAGCAGCGTTGGCCGATCCGGCACGCACTATGTTCTGGCCCCGGCGAATTGGAACCGGATCATCGCGCCGGGCGGCACGGCCACAGGGGGTTTCCGAGGGGTGGTGTCCGGGACGTACTCGCCGCCGGTGAATTGCATGCTCAACAGGCAGGTTCGCTGCGGCTAGGCGTCTGGCTCAGCGTGTTTCGCTGCGTAGCGCAGCAGCACCGTGCCACCGGGGAAGGTGCGGTTCTCCAACAGCCGCAGCGAGATCCATGACGGCAGGGTCGGGAAGAACGGGGTGCCGCCGCCTACCGCGATGGGGGCGATCACGATCCGGAATTCGTCCACCAGTCCGGCCTGCACGATCGGTGCCGCGAGCGTCGCGCCGGCCACTTCCATATTGCCGTCGGTTTCGGCCTTCAATCTCGTCACCACCTCGACCGGGTCGCCGTGCTCCAGTCGGGAATTCCAGTCGACCGACTCCAGGGTGCGGGAGAATACGACTTTGGGCATGGCGCGCCAGATGCGTGCGAAGTCGATGATCAACGGGGGAGCGTCCGGGTCCTCGTCGGCAGTGGGCCAGTAGGCGGACATCAGTTCGTAGAGCCGTCGCCCGTAGAACGAGAGCGCGGTCTCGCGCTCGAAGTCGTTCCAGTACTGGTGCAGTTCGTCGCTCGGGTCGCTCCAGTCGATGCTGCCGTGTGCGTCGGCGATGTAGCCGTCCGCCGACACGTTGAAGCCGTAGATGAGCTTGCCCATGGAGATCAGTGTGCACTGGACACCGCCCGGGGCAGGGGGAGAATTACTGCATGTCGCCCGCACTCTGGATCATCGTTGCCTTGCTCGCCGTCGGGACGATCGCCGGCGGGCTGATGCGGATGCGGGCGTGGCTGCAGAAGCCGGTGCCACCAGAGGTGATCGAGGCTGCGCACCGCGATGACGCTGAGGGCGATTAGTCAGCGATAGAGGGGCTCAGATGTTCACTGCAATGGCTCGGGCGTGAAGGTGACATCGACTCCGCCCACGGTCATCGTCACCTCGCCTTCCATCACCATCACCTGCGCCGCGACCCGTCGATCGACAGTCTGGGCCAGTTGCTGCACCGATGCGTGCGGTATCTGCGCCACCGACAGGTTCGGCAGCCCCGCCACCTTGGGGCCGACGGTGCGCCACCAGGTGGCCACGCCGGCGGCGAACGGGAACAGCAGCACCTGGTCGGCCTGGCTGGCCGCCTTGCCCAAGGCGCGTTCGTCGGGCTGGCCGACGTTGATCCACTCCCGGATTCGGCCGGTGTAGTCGGCGAGCCGCAAGTCCGGTACGCCCGGGGTGGCCAGGCCCGCCCCGAACGCCAACTCGCCGTCGACGTCGCTGAGCCGGTGTGCGCGCAGGCCAAACGCCAACAACCGCACGACCATCCGCTCATCGGTCTCACTGGGATGACGGGCCACGGTCAGCGTGTGATCGGCGTAGTAACCGTGATCGACATCGGAGACGCCAAGTTCGACTTTGAATACCGTTGCAGAAAGGGCCACGCCATAGTGTCCACCCAGGTGGCTGTCCACCGAGCAGCGAGTCCACATCGAGCGGTCAGGCCGCCGCGCTAGCCGTCGAAGTTCACGCAATGCTGCTGAAAATCGCCGCAACTAGCCCGACCAGGATCAGCACGCCAGCCGTGACCACGGCGTAGATCGCGCGGCGGCGTCGGTGTCGGCGGGCGCTGTCGATCGCCACAGCGATGATGACGAGGATCAACGCTGGATAGACCGACAGTCCGACTGTCAGCATCGCCGCTTCACCGGGGCTGGCCAGAGTAGCTTCGTGCATGCGGTGAGCCTACGAGGCGAACGGAAGCATCTCGCCGTTGGTCAGATCGGTGGGTTACTGGATGACCCGCATGATTGATCAGATGAAAACGGCGTACTTTTTACCGGAAGCCCGCCGCATCGAGCTGTCCTGCGCAGAACGTGCCCTTGCACAATGTGATCAGCGTCGACGCTGGCCAGCCCAAATGTCTCACCGGTGATACGGTGAACCTATGGCTGAGGTGGTGACTGTTCGCGACCTGCGCAACCACGGTGGGGAAGTGCTGCGCAGGGTGGAGCGAGGTGAGCGGATCGTGGTGACGCGCGATGGCGCAGCGGTGGCCGAACTGAACCCGCTGCCGCGTCGTAGCGCCGGTCCGGCTGAGCTGATTCGTCGTCGCCGGAACCTGCCGCATGTGGACGTAGACGTGCTGCGATCGGATGTGGACAGCGTGATGGATTCATCGCTGTGACGGGATCGGTCGATCAGTCAAGAGGGATGCTCGACACGTCAACGGTGATTATGCTTGGCCGGCTGGCGGATCCGAGCGAGCTGCCAAATGAGTCCGCGATCAGTGCGATAACCCTCGCTGAGCTGTCCGTGGGGCCGCATGTCGCCCAGACCGACGCCGAACGTAGCGCGCGTCAACAACACCTGCAGCAAGCAGAGGCGGATTTCGAAATCCTTCCGTTCGACGCCGAGAGTGCCCGGGCGTTTGGGGGCGTGGCTGCTGCGCTGCGCACATCGGGTCGCAAGCCGGCAGCGCGAGCCTACGATGCACTCATCGCCGCTAGTGCTGTCGCGCACGATGTGCCCTTGTACACGTGCAACCCTGGTGATTTTTCTGGGATACCCCAGCTGGACCTGCGGGTGGTCACGCACCCGGGTCACTGATCAGTGCCGCCATCTCGGAGTTGCCCTACCCAGGGCAGCGGCGGGCAATCCACAATGCCCTGTGTCTACATTTCGTCTACACTGAACTCCATGGCAGCAGAAACCACAACTGTCCGAGTCCGCCGGCCCGATTCTGAGCGGCTGCAATCTCTAGCCAAGGCTCGTCAAACCGCCGTCGTCGACGTCGTGCACGCTGCGATCGACGCCTTGGAGCGGCAGGAATTCCTGCGGGGGCTCAACGGCGACTACCAGCGCCTGCGCAACGACCCCGAACTGTGGGAGCGATACCTGGCCGAGCGTCGCGAGTGGGACACACTGGCTTGATCTGGCGAGGGGAGGTCTACAACGTCGATCTCGGCCAGCCGGTCGGACACGAGCCAGCCTTTCGCCGCCCGGCGGTCGTAGTGTCGGTCGACATTCTCAACAACGGACCGGGCGGTCTGGTGGTCGTCGTACCGATCACGACCGCTGGTTACGGTTTGCGAAGCCATGTCGAACTGGAGCCTGAGGCCAGCGGGCTGGACCACACCTCGTACGCGCGCTGCGACCAACTGCGAGTCGTCTCGGTCGAACGGCTGTCATCTCGCCAGGGAATGATCGACCCAGGTCAGATGCAGGCCATTGACCAATCTCTACGCTTTGTCCTCGATCTGTGATGGTCAGCTATCGGCATCGCGCCGTCGTACGAAAATAATTGGGGTACAGCTGGGCGGTTCCATCAGATCAAAACGACGAGCTTGAGTTGACATAATGTACGTTATCGGCGTTAAACTGATGCGAGTGCTATCGCAATGCAAACGCATCTCGCACTGGAGTCGCAATCTTCGCGTGCGGCGGAGTCACCGCCAAGAGGCATCCGATGCCCACCCGTCACCCCCGTCGCGTTCATGGCGAGGCGGCCGTGCCGCGAAGGATCCGGTGGACACCCGTCGCCGACTCGGATACGTACGTCGCTACTCACGGCGGACAGTTGGAACGGTGATAACCCCGGCCCCACTCCCGGGCCCACTGGACGTCAATACGTCACAGTGACGAAATGTACTGCATCAAGCCCCCCTCTGGGTGGGCGATATCCGTTACGCGGCAAGGAATAACACGGCGGACGACACACGCTCGCATCGTCAAAGGGCGTTGCCGGAGACCTCTCACCAGCGAGCTGCGGGTGGCGCTTGCCCGTATGCGATTGGCCCAACGAGATGGATGCGCCTGGTCCCACTCGCCTCGGAAATCGTTGTCGTCTCCCAGCGCTTCTGGAGCGGCACTGGAGATCAAAGGCCCAACACGCGCCGGAGTCCCCGGTCGACTTCGTGCATGATGTTCGGCGCTACCTCGCCGATCCGGTCCGACAGGTCTGTCTTGTTAAGCGTGACGAGTGCGGTGACATTGACGACGGAATCGCGTGGAAGTCCAGTCGCTACGGCGGATAGGAACACATTGCCGGGCATCGCCGCCAGGGCCGTGTTGGAGGTGATCACCGCGGTGAGCACGGTTGCAAGGCGGCTGGCGTTGTACGGATCGGACTGGATAACCAGCACCGGACGGCGCTTGGCAGGTCGGCTGCCGGAGGGGGTTCCCAGGTCGGCCCAGTAGAGCTCGGCTCGGCTGATCACCACTCGTCGTCCACCGCGTCCAATACACGGTGCCCGGCGGCTACCGCGGCGGCCTCCACCTCGTCGGTGCCATCAAGGTGCTCCATGGCGCTGTTGATCTGACCGGTTAGCGATTCGGCATCCAGCTCGTCCAAGTAGCGCTGCGCAGCCCGCGCGAAGAACTCGGATCGGCTCATGCCGAGGTCAGACGCAGTTCGGGAAACGCGATCGAACGTCTCGTCAGGAACGGAGATAGCGGTCTTCATAGCGAGAGTATAACCCGGTATAACCAATGAGGCGGGCCAGCGTCGTGCTGGGCCTTGCCACTCGCACCTGTCGAGCACGTGAGGTGAGCCCCTCGTAGTGGTCCAGTTGTTGTGCGACTCTGATGCCCGGTGTTCGGGCAGGAAGAATCGGCAACGACATGGCAGCGAAGAAGCGTCGGCGGCATACGCCGGATCAGATCAT
>Ga0182738_1004912_pt1 | contig 14527 bp, 3 predicted proteins | sample eDN5th30CBELigMG_FD_128876 | JGI IMG/M metagenome (GOLD analysis project Ga0182738, IMG submission 128876) | Enriched Miracle-Growth compost microbial communities from Emeryville, California, USA - eDNA 5th pass 30_C BE-Lig MG (version 2)... ... | reverse complement strand
TCGAAGGGAGATTGAACTCTCAATATATGAATCCAACCCTAGGGGTCATTACCGTCGATCTCCTAGGTTTCTCCAGATTAACTTACAAGATGTCATAATGACATCAGGGGGAATCGAACCCTCTAAATATGAACTCGACCTTAATGCTCTTACCATTGAGCTATTAGGTTTCCCTTGTATATTATTTTTTAGTGGAAGTTTTTCAAGGTCCTGTTTTGGAAATCGAGATATCTTTGGAGTCAAAAGTGTTGAATTTTTGGCAGATTTTTTTGAGAGTGGATTTCGAAGAAGTCAGAGTGAAAAAATATTTTTCCTGAAAAAAGATTTGTCGGAGAAATTCGGTCGATCATTGATAATTTGATCAAAGGGCATAAAAATGAGTTCCTTTGTGGATAAGCTAGATTTTTTTCGAGTCTGAAAAATCCTCTTTTGACAGCCTTGAAAAAATTACCTACCTAAATTTTTAGAACCGGATCTAAAGCCTGTGAAACTGAAAGGAAGGCAAAAAAAAAAAAATTTTTTTCACAAAAATTCAAGAAAATATTTAAATTGAGTCTCCTGAATGAAATTTATTCAATTCAAAGGCAACCTGATCAAAAAAGTAACCATCCAATAGCCACTCGAACGCAAAATGTTACAGACCTTTTTTATGAGTCTTTCTTCTGAAAACTCAAAGACTCGAAAATTAGCAAAAACAGAAGGTCTCTCACTCTTCAGAAATTTTCAATATAGGCTTCCAGGTAAATCCTAAAAAGGGCCAAATTTTCAAGATCCAAAGTTCCGAACCCTGTTATTCAAAATTTTTGGAGAACTATTGAAGTTGTCAATCTGAATAAAGTTCATAAAAGTTGAAAATACGACCCCAAATGATTCAAAACTTGTAAAATTCCCAACATTTTTCCATCAGATAATTTTTCTTCAACTCTTCTCAGTTGATTCCTAAATTCATTATCCCCATGGGAATTTTTGGGTAATACCTTCTATCCGATTCAAATCTTTACTTTCTAAGTTTGAAAATTAAACTTATTTCTTTTCAAGTCCTGAGCTAATCTTCTCAAGGTTTTACAATTTCAAAAAATTTTTCTCTATTTTTAAACACAGACAGAGAGCCTTAAATCACGGAAAAACTCAAAACTTTTTTCATTTTTGAAAAGAGCACTCATATCTCTCTAAAAAATCATTCGACATATCAGGACGATTGAAGAGACTTGAAAACTTTCTTTTCTAGACACACAGACGAATACAAAACTCCCAAAAATACACAATAATACACTCATACCCATTATTCCTTTTTTAAATTTTATTTTTTACTGAATCAAGAGCTCCTTTTGAAGTCCTCACCAGAAATCCTTTCAACAAAAAGCTTGAGAAAATCATCTCAGGTGGCAAAGTCTTCAACACATTTTTAAACTTATTCAATGATTCTTTCAACCCCCTTAAGACCATCAGCCAAGCCAAAAACCCAACGAGCACAATTATCACCAAAAACAACGTCACCAGAGCCGCCCTTTGGTGACTGATTTTATGTATATGATCCTCCAATTGCATATTCAAAATATCCTCCATTACTTGTATTGAAGTCACCAGAATAATATACATCACAGAAGTCGTATCAAAAACTCGAACTCTTATCGAATTTAACGCTGTTTCTGATTTATCAGAGCCTAAATAGGCCTCTAATTCTTCTGTGAATTCACTCTCAAATTCACTCAGAAGATAAATCATACCGCCTTTCTTACCCAAACGCTGTAGAATGCCACACTGTAAGGCGATTATGGAGCCTAAATATTTACAAGGATCTCCAAGTAATAACTCTCTGATCTCCAAGCTGTCCTCAAAAGCCTGAGAATTAAATATCGAATCATAGATATCGATCCTTAAATCCTTCAGTTCTTCAATAAGAATAGGAATTTCTTCTGTTCCCAATCTGTTCTCAACTTTTGCAGTGTTATTTGTGATGATCATTTCCCTGGTTGCGTGAAGAGCTAGTGAGATTTTTGCCTTCAGATAGCCAGCTAAAGAGACCTGGTTTTGTTTCTCTTGGAATGAGTTGATATTATGATGATCCAGTTCTGAAAACAACACCACCAAAATAACCAATATGACGCAAAGACTCCCGAATTTTCCGATTTCTAAATAGTTCCTTGTGTAAATCTCTTGACTTTTTGGGGTCTTTTGAGGATCTCTTTTTCCTTCTTGCTTTACATTTTTGTGACTTTCTCTTATTCTGATGGTAGGGCTTGTATAAGAAGAAGATCCATCTTGGGAAGATGATAACATCATCTCACCACTGACAAGAATCTCATGGAACTCTCTGCATCTTTTCTCTGTGAGAGAAACCTTCTGGCTGCTTATTCCACAAAAGGCTGTCAGATTTTTCTCTTGTTTTCCAGATTGTTTCAAAAATCCGAAAATAATCCAAAACAGGACAAGTCCTAGAAGGGCTGCAAGGATCACCATACATATGCGAATATTCCTCGACATCTTTTCATGCTGTTCATACAGAATCGTCACCAATATTGCTGATATATTCTGGTTCTTTATGATAAGATCATTTAACGTATTTCTGTAAAGGAAAAGGGCCCGATCATTGGCTTCCTCAGAGGCCACAGGGCCTTGATACTTAATAAACGCTAGGACTGTTTCAGTTATTCTATCTGTCGCTTGAAAAGTGTTTAGATTGATATATGACTGCACTGGCTCTGTGAAATATGTATCATAGATCTTGATATCTCGAGAAAATAAAAGCTGGTTAATTTTATCATCGAAGTTTTTTGTGTTTTCCATTAATTCTTGGTTGGCTTGGATAAGAGTAACGACGTATGAGGCGACGACGGCTTGGTAGATCCCAACTCCTGGGGCTAAAGATTGATAATCGAAGGGATTTATAGCTCCTGTTTTGACGTCCCAGATGATTCTCAAAAGTCCTTGTAAAGTAATACAAAGAAAATTTCTTTGTAAGGCATTACGAACGATGTTTTTTCTTGTGAGAAGATCATCAGTATTTTCGTTTAGCACAACTGTGAGGACAATTTGTGCGATGATGGTGATGATCAAGGCGAGGTAGAAGGCTGTGGATAAGGCTTTGAAGAGCTTTGGAGTGTACTTGGTGTGGAGAGCTGCTTTAAAGGAATTTGCAAGATATTTTTTCTGAGAAAGATGGGAATAGTTGCTGGTGTGGAGGGAATTTTCGACTCTGTGATGGTGATTTGTTAGCTTATGTTTACGTGGAGAAGATGTCGTGATGATTGGCTGGGGTGGTAATTTCATCATCTCTTTGGTTGGAATTTCTTGTGGAGTTGTTGCTAAGGTGATAAGTGGGCGGGTTCGAGGGGTTTCAGTAAGAAGATTTCTTCGAGTCATTGATGTGGTGTAGCGTGGAGAAGAAGTTAGAGGTTCAAAGTCAATCCATCCCTTCTCTTTTTCTTCGGCGTTAAGGAGCAATTCTGAAAAATTCTCTTCGGGCTCTTCGAGGGATTTTTCCAATGAAAGATTACCGATGTTTTCTTGTTTATTCTCTTTTAAGATGAGGGTTTTAATGAAAGCTGAGCCATAAAAAGAGCTTGTGACCTTACAATGATATGAGAGCTTTTCAGAATCTTCTGGTCCTGCTGGGGTCAAAAATAAATCTTTTCCTGTGGTCGTATACAGAGAGTGAATCTCCTCTGCTTCTTCTTTAGATAACAAAATAACTCCTGTCCCTTTCTTTGGAATCGCTGCTGCAATGTTAAAAGCTTCATTTATCATAGCTAGATCTGAGGAAATCTCCCGGATGTTCACCTTTTGGTTCATCCTTTTTAGCCCAAGTTTTTTACTTATTCTCTTTGTTGCACAGTCGATATCTCCATTTTCATGAACAAGAATAAATTCTTCTTCATTGGATAATACGGGTCTTGCGAGAAAAATGAATTGGAAGCCTTGTGTAACAAAAGGATGGAGAGAGATGGAATAATCGACTTGGACAAGAAAACCATCTTGATTATAACAAAACCCTCGTGTAATTTGATTCAGTTCTTCTGTATTTTTATTCTCTGCTAGGGATTTGAAAAGCCCTGAGAAGTAGCTCTGAAGACAAGGAGGCATTTTTGTCTCAAGTTTTTGTCCAGAATAGAGGTGGCTATCCCCTCCAAATATCTTTTCAAATGACTTTGAAGCGAGGATTATATTCCCAATAGTGGAACTTTGGCCGGAAAATGTGAGAAAACCTATTGTTTCTTGAAAGACATTTGTCTGAGTCAGTGTATCTTTATTGAGAGTCTTTTTGTACTTCATTATTTTACATGAATAGGCTTCAAAATAACTCAAGTAATCAATGATAGAATGATTAATGAGAAGCGAGTACTGTGCACAAAGAAACAAAGGAAGATGATTATAGTCAGAAATCCCTTGCAGCATGACTTTTATGTGCTTTTGGACACGTTCCCTGAAGGAATTAACCTCCTGGGAAACGTCAATTATTTGAACGAGATTTGGATGGTCTCTCTGGATTTCTTCATAGACTTTTAGCTGGTTAACAGCTTGAAGAATGATCAAGGACTTGAATCTCGCAAGCAAGGCTTGTTCAGAGATGAAACTGCAGGGGTCAAGAGCTGAGGTAAGTGGACAGAGGGTTTTTATAGTGTTTTGGATTTGGAAGAGGAGAAGTTCAGCGATGATTTTGACTTGAGGTGCATTGGTTTTTTGTAAGAGGGTGGTAATTCTGGAGACTTCAGAATAGATTTTGAGCTTTTTAGCGAAGAATTTTGCAGCATAAAGTTGGACTAAAGAATCTGTAGGATATTTCTCACACAATTTCTTCAAGTAATTTTTGAAGATTCATCCAAAGTGTTAACATCAGGAATTTCATCATCATTAAGTCCGAAGATCTTCATGATATTGCTCACACTGAAGACAGTTCTTGATGCAAGCAACGTCCAAGAATGTTTTTCATTAGATTCATGATATGCTCTTGTCAGCTTCTTTAATTGCTTTATCGCACTTATTCTATGTATTAACAATGTTGGAGAAGTGATGTTTGGGCTCAATAGAAGATCCAAGAATCTCTTGTGAATCAAACTGCGAGCAACTTTGACAAGACATATTGAAATCAAAGCCCACAATGACAATAAAAGTCTGAGATTATTGGTTGAAGAATCGATAGCTCTGGATATCAGAAGAGTCAAACAAGCAAGCTTTAGCGAAGTAATAATCATTAAGAGAGTTGCCTGATAAGATAAAGCCTTGAAGTTATACATCGGTAGTGATGTAAAGAAATATATATTCCTGAAAAGATCAAAAGCCATGCTGATTATGATGATGATCCAAAGACTGGACAAAGAGATGTGATTTAACGAGGCAAAAATTATCTGAAGGACCAATTTTTGTACAAGATTGACTGTCTCGATGATGTTGGATTTTGATGCTAGGAATCTTTTTGTAGGAAGAAGATAATGATAGCAAATGAATAACCCAAGAGAGAGCACGAACTCTAGGATGATTCCCAAGAGTCCAATGACCATAGTAACCCTGTTTTGCTTCCTCTTATACGGCGTGCCCGAGGTCCAGTCGACTGTCAGGATCATATTGAGATAGAATGAGGTCGTGAGGAAATAGAGAACCCTTCCTTGGGTGCGAAAAAGCCATTGCCAAAGAACAAGAAGTTTTCCTTGAGATTGTTCTTTGATCATTTTGATCAACATGAGCAGAAAATACTTGGAAAGAGTGAATATGATCATAATGATGAAGGGAGCGGGGTTATTGAAGGAGATCCAATGAGCTGGGTTGCTGAGTCTTGTGGTGAGTAGAAAAGTGGTCGAAAAGGAGGCTTCATTGGAGTTTTGAAAGAAAAGAGAGACGAGGAGGATTGGACAAAGGAGTTGTAAGTGTTCGTAAAGAAGTAAAATTTTATCAAGGATAACAGAGTCGGGGTGTGAAATTAGCGATAAAATGCCAAGTTTGGCGGGGAGGTTGGAACATTCTTGGGAGAGATTGGAGACTTGGGTGAGAAATGTAGGGACGTGAGGATTTTGAGATGATGCTGTTGTTGTCATTTTTTTAAAGGAAAACCCAGGTGGTGATTAAAACAATAATTAATAAGGTTTTAGTGTTTAAATTGCTGGTTTAATATTGTTGCTTGTGAGGGTAAGAAATGCTCTCACGGACATATCTTTGAGAGCACGAAATCAGTGGAGCTAGAAGCCTAGAAACAAGACTTTTTGAGGGATAGCTGATTGAATAATGAGGGAATTTTTCTTGAGTGAGGGATTGATTACAAAAAGGGGTAAATGTGATTGACATTGAAGCTAATTTAATGATAAAACTTTTAAAAAAAGATTGAGTGAACATAGTGCTGTTAGTTTGTAAGTGGAACTCAACGATGGGTTTTCTGAAGTCAGATGAAAGAAGAGATAGAGTCCAGGGAGGACGAGAATAATACCAGGGTCAAAACGAAAAGATAACGTTGAAAAAGACTTGATTTAGATTTGGTAAGCTAATGAAAAACTAAATCGGTAGTGCTAGATTTACTGGGCAAAACTTGAGAGTCAGGAGCTTGGAGTTGAAGTGAATATGATCACAGAGGAGGTTAAGACAATAGGAAGTGAAGAGTTTGTTACAGTTTAAGCAAGCAGTTTATGGACTAGCAGTTGAATTTGAAACGATTTTTAACTCTGATTAATTCGAAAATGGGTTAAATATTTTGGAAATAACAAGGTCTGGTAAAAACGATTCATAGACTTCATACTCTCTTCGTGGGGTTTTTGTGGACTGAATACGGGGATTGGGAGGTTTTCATGTGCGTGACCAGGAGATTTGAAGGCCAGTTAAGTTTTGAGCAGCTGTTAATCAATAATTGGCGAATTTAAGGCAGGTAAATTATTTAATTCAAAGTGCCAGGAGTAGCAATTAATTGCCGTCCAAATTTTAATATCACTGAATTAATGACGTTGTACGAAATCCTTTAGGTTTTAATATTACCCAGAAGAGATGTTTAAGAAAGCAGACGAACATGGATTTTATATTTTTCGAAATAAACCTTCTTTTCTCGTAGACTAGAAGGGGCCAGTTGGATGACTTTTTGGTAGTTTTGGCTTTCATTTATGTTCAAAAAAGGAACTTAATCTGAGAATAAGAGAAAGGGTTAATTTCAATATTGCTAAACTAAACCTCCTAAAACTCTTTAAGCTTCGATTCTCCAAGCGCTTTATTCCTTGACCAGATACACAAGAACAGAAATAGTACAAAGTGGTCTTGTATTCACGAAAAAACTGAGGAAAAGATGTGATGATAGAGGGTTTTCAATAGACTTTCTGAGGCTCTGGAAGTCGTTGAGAAGTCTATGAGAGTCAGTTTGCTCTTTTTTCAAGGAGTAAAAGAAAAACTCTTGGTAATGATTTCTCGAGATAAAGGTTTTTCTCATAACAGTTTTTAATAAAAACTATGATGATGCAATAATTGAGATTTTTGCTATCGTAAGTTTAAAATTTTTATTCCAAGAAAAGGTGAGATGAGGTTTTCACGTTAGATTTTCTGGTTAAAAACTTACTGAAGATTGACAAAGGCTTGGCATTTTTTGCTTGTAGTATTGTTGAAACTAGATACATGGAAAAAACTAGAAATCTATTAGAATAAATAGGGAAAGCCGATTCGAAGTGTTAAGACAGCCCAACTGAGACAAAATGAACTTTTTTTGTTTTATTTCCTCAATGACTGTTTCACATATGACAGAAGCTAAATCTGGTATTTTACATTAATCTAATGAAAGCTTCTCATCAAGTAAAATTAATTCATGACCCTGTAGGGCCTCTGAAAGAAGAATAGTAAAGTGCTGATTCCTTAAAAAGACAATCAGAAAGCTTTTTTTTTCAAGGCACTGAACTTTTTCTTTGTGTTTATTCTCTTTTGGCCATCAATATAATAAGTTGGATGGAGAGAATTTTCCACCTTTGATTTTCGATCCTCCCAAAAATGAGCTGGAATCCATTCGCTAAACATCCTTCATGCCAAGTGTTGAATGCTTTTCAAGGATTTCCATTCCAATGGCAAAAATAGCAAGAATGCTTGGTTTCAGGGAATTTGATCTTCAGAGTCAAATATTGGCAAGTTTCAATTATCAACAACGAAGAGGATTGAAACCCATGATGAAATGAGCCTCACCTCATTTTTTTTCTGATGAACGAGATGATGAAGAGGATGCCTTGAAGAAGATAATTTAACAGAGAGCGCCGAAAAATTGAGAATTGACTTGGATTTTTTTGGGTTGAGTAAGTGTCAAAAAAGATTTTTGAAAAGGTACGAATTCTTTGATTTCGAGGGTGAAACTGTCTAATCAACGGAAGTTCCCAGAAGATCAATAGAGGGAATTGAAAAATTCATCTGCATTTTTCTTTATTTGAAAAAAAAAATGAAAAAATTTTCTTCATATTTTTTTTGGAAAAAATCAGGGGCGAAAGAAAATGATAACAAAACCTGGGATATCAGATTTTCGGGGTCAAACCCCGGGAAAAAAATCTGGGCCGTGTGCTAAGAATTCCTATAGAAAATCAGGTAATCTTTTTAAGAGAAAAGATATCTTTTTCTTTTTTTAATTTTTGCTCTTCTGCTGATGAAGAAATTTTCAGACCAGATTTTTTAAGATCTAGGAATCCCAGAAAAAAGGCCAATTTTTTCTAGATTTTTTCCAACCTTGAAAAGATTTCCATTTATTCACAACAAGTAATTTCCTAATTGTCAAGGAAGCAAACTGTCACTCAAGATTTTTTTTGCCAAGGACAATATTTTTGAAGACTATCAAATTTTGAGATGGTCCATTTAACTGATTTTTTTGTTTAGTTTTTCTTGAGCTTTTCTCCAGAATGATAGAAAAATTTCTTTTTTGAAAATTTGTTGAAAATACAATTCTTCATAGAAACTCACTGAGCGATGAAGTCATTAGAAAACAAGTTTTCTGATATAGTTTTCATATTTTGGACTGGGGCAGATTGGTTTTTGAAAAAAATACTGTCATTCTTCTAATTAAGAACCCTGAAAGATCTCTTTAAAAAATCTGAAGAATAAAACTCTTCCAATTAAGACCCCTAAAGTTTTCCACCCAAAAATCTCTCAGTTGGAAGGCTTTTGTTTAAGAAAAATCTTTTCAAAGAGGAGGCTCTGAATAAGAAGAATTATGGGAGTATTTCTTGGAAAAAAAAGAAAGAAAAAGAAATAAATATGAAAAAAACTTTTTCCTCCAATATTTTTTGCATTGGTTTTCTTGATTTTAAAAAAACCTACAATTTTTTAATGTTCAATATTCGATAGGAAAATGATTTCAGTTTCAAATAAGAGCCATTTTACGATCAAATTTATGGTATAGAGGGTTTTTCACAAAAACATACAATTCCTTTCATCAAAGCAACTCTTTTCTGATCTTCGTCAATATGAATTATTAATTTATTGAAGAATAATTATGTAGATGAAGCCCATAAAGACTTCGATTTCACGATATCCATCGCTTAAAGATCAACTCTGATTGTTTGGCTTCTCTTTCCAAGATATCCACCATTCAAGAAATTTCTCCAATCATTAGCTTGCCAATTTGCAGCACCATTCACAATAACCCCATTAGCCAAGAAATGAGGAGTGGTATTCACACCTCTAGAACAAGCATATTTCCATGCAATACGAGCTTCAGTATCAGCTTGACTTCCATATTGAATTCCACTCTTGATAACATCAGCATATTCAGGCATATTTGTGCTAATCAAATCAACAAAATTTTGTATCACTTGTGCTTGGGTCAAATACATGGTGGCAGTTGGGTAATAAGCTTCTTGGTGGCTGAAAATCAAGTTAAAATATCTCCACATATCTTCAGGAGCTTTAAGGTTATTGGCGATCACTCTGGCACCGATATTTGCCCATAATCCGTTCACGTGGTTAAGCAAAGTGGTCAAATGGATGGTGAAACGAAGGGTTTGGTTAGTGGCGACGTGAAATTCGTTGCGGAGAATTGGTTCTAAGACAGCCCAGGTATCTCTGCAGTCATCGCAAAGGAGATCGAAGAAGGCTTCTAAGTGGAGAGAAGGGGTGGCAGAGCCGAGAGAGTAGCCATCAGGGATTTTTGGGATGGGGACGTCTTGGCTGGCTAAGGCAGCGGTAAAAGTGAGGAGAGCAACGAGAAGAAGTTTTGTGAGCATGATTATGAAAGGGAAATGATGATAAAAGTTTATAGATTTGATATGTCTCTATCAAAAGTAATTTTTATTGCATATGATAAGATGAGAAAAATAAAGTAAAATAAAGAAAATAAAGCAAAATGCATTCCAATAAAATATAATGAAAGGAAGAAAATTCAACAAAATCCAGAACAATAAAATCCTATCAAAGGCTACAATTCGTTTTGTTGTAAAGAGATTTTGTCTTTTTCCATCTGTCAGAGACTCAGTTTATCTCGAAAGATGAAATTGACATCTTCTTTCAAATAAACTCTTTTTTATTTAATATTCTCTGTGATTTCTCTTCTCCAACAGGATTCACTTCTTTTTGCCAAACATGAAGATCTAAGATTCTTCTTTTCTATAAAACTCAACAAAAAACTCAATTTGCCTCAAATTACAATTTTCTCAGGGATGACATTCTCCGAAAGTCTCAAGAATAGATGGCCAATTGACAGATCAAGGCCATGAAACAAGTCCCTGATAATACCCAGAATTCTTCTTTGATTGCTGCTCAGAAAATTTTCAGAGAGCATAAGATGAAGGGAAGAGTCCTTGAGGCGAGTCTGGTTATTTGTTTACAGTGCAGTTAGGAAGATAGATGCTACTAAGACATTGTGGCCGAGTGGTTAAGGCGATGGACTTGAAATCCATTGGGATCTTCCCGCGCAGGTTCGAATCCTGCCAATGTCGGATTTTTTTAATTTGTCTGCCTCTTAAATGAATTTTACGAAGAAGTGTAATTCATCTCAAAGGATCATGCAGCTTCACCATGGTTATGGAAAGGTTCGTTGCTCTCTATTTTAGAGAGCTGGCAAGAGGCTTTGGACATCTCTTGGAAAGTTTTCAGGATCATCTCCATTAGTTTCATGATAGTGTATGATTTTTCTTCCTTTTTCTTTGTTGGTTCTCAAGTCCTGCCTTATTTTTTATGAGCTTCTTCTTCTTTTTGAACTCCTTCTCATATGAAGCTTTGATAAGGTTCAAGATCTCGTGAAATTGACTGGATATTGGTTTGAATCATTGTTGATTTTTGGATGAACAAACAAGAGAATTGGACTTATCGAGTAAGTCTTTTCAATTCAGAGCTTGTTGAGCTTTAATTTGTTTTTAGGTTAGGGATGGGAGGCAGATAGAATTTCTATTAATGAAAAAAATTTTTGTGAATTCTCTCAAACATATTCTTTGAAAGAGAGTTTTCATAGAAAAGAAGAAAATCTTTTTCGCTTTGACTGCGAAGAAGGTTCAATTTTTCATGTGAGATGTTTTTGAAAATAAGAGGGTCAATGACTTTTCTTGAATTTCACAAGGCATTTTTATGAGAAGGTTTGAAAGATTTTTGTAAATTATCAACAATAAAAAAACTCGAAATTTCTTAACTTTTGATAAAATCAATTTTACTCCTTGAAGTTTTTACCAAGAAATTTCTTAACAAAAAATTTGAAAATATCACTTCAGCAGGAAACACTTCCAGCACATTCTTAAACTCACTAACTCCCTTCTTCAACTTCCTCAACAAACAAATCCAACTCAAACACCCCAAAACCACCCCAACTCCCACAAAAACTCCCAATATTTGTTCTCTCATTTTTTGGCTTTCCTCTATTTCCCTTTCAAGCCTTTCATTAATCAAATTCCCAAGGCTTTCTTGCCCATTCATCAGCACCTGATATATTGCCACAAGCTCATTATAATCACTTCTTTTTATTTCCATCCTTGAAGCTTCAGATTTATCTGACATCACATAATCTTGTAGCTTATCCGTTATCAAATTCTGTAGTTCATTGAAAAGATAAATAAGCCCTGTTTTCTTCCCAGAAGCTCTTAGAATCTCGCACGCTACTGAGATCAATACTGGGTCTATTAAATCACAAGCTTCATCCAAGAAAAACGCCTGGGAAGTTCTGCCATCTTCTGAGAGATCTTTTGCAAGGAGAATGTGATAAATATCGCGCCTGGCAGCTTGAAGCTCTTCTCCCAATTTTATCAGTTCATCCAATGCAGGACGATTTTCGATGAGAGCGAGATTATTGGTGGTGAGTAACTCTCCATAAGCTTGCATAGAAAGTGAAGTTCTTGCAGTCAGATAATCAATGAACCCGATTTGCTCTTGTTCAGCTTTGAGATTATCAATTGTATTTTCCGCTATAATTGAGCTGGAAATAATCAAGCTGATGAGCGAGGAAATTATGATTAAGAGCTTTCCATAATAGACCAAGTATTTTCTCTGGATTCCTTTGAGGTTGGGTGTTTTTCGAAGACTTTTTTGTCTGGTTATTTTTGTTTGCTCGTCTTTCAAAGTGAAGCAATGACTCTCCGCAAAGGATTTTTGATCCTCAATTTCCTCCTTAAATTTCACACAACTTTTCATCACATTATCAATCTGTTTATTGTTGAGTTGACAAAGGGCCAGTAGATTTTTCTTTTCTTTTGAGTATTGCTTTTTCATTAGAAAATCAAAAACGACCAAGATCCCCAAAAGAATAGCAGTCAAAAGGTACAAATATACGACAATAATGCTTTCTATTTTCTCTCTTTGGCTCATAAACAAGTCAGTTAACAAACTCGCGATCTTTTGATTCTGGATTATGAGGTCATTTGCAGTGTTCCTAAAGAAGAAATTAGCTGCCTGAATCGCATTCGGAGTTGTCACATCATCTGTATTTATCAGCAGAAGCCCTGTTTCTATGATCTTATCTGTCGCTTGGAAAGTATTCAGATCCAAGTAGCTCTGCACTGGCTCATCAAAGTACGTATCGTAGATCCTAACATTCTCTCCAAATAAGAGTTTTCTCGCGTTTTCTTCAATATTCTCAGCATTATGAAGGAGGTATTGGTTCAATCCGGAAAGTTTAGAAAGGATTTGACGGGCAATCCCCCTTAACATTTGAGTTCCACCCATAAATAAATACAGGCCAGTCGTATTAAACCGACCATTGTCAATTTCCTGTAAAGCTCGAACCGATCCTCCAATTGTGATCGTCAAGGAATTTCTGGTTTGGAAATTCCTGAGAACGTCCTTTTTAACTTGGAGTTGAGTCGTATTGGCGTTGAGAGCGGAAGATAGGATGATCTGGCTTATGATAAGGAGGGCAAGGGTAAGGTAGAAGACAGAGATGAGGATCCGTGAGATTTTTGAAGAGTATGGAGTTTCAAGGGATTTCTTGAAAATATTGGAGAGCTTCTTTCTTTGTGAAAGTTGAGATGATGACAGGCTTTCTCCAGTTAAAGATTGTGCGTGGTAATTCGGACGTTGAATACCTTCTTCTTCTTCGATATGCGGAGTTGTTGGAGTTGGAGGTTTATCTTCAGGCTGAGTTTTGGGAGACTTATCAAGAAGAATACAAGAAGGAGTCGTTCGATTAATTCTCGAAGAGGAATATTCAAGGAGAGTTCGGGTGGTGGTGGCGATGTTTTCTTGATGATCTGTTGGGAGGTTATTTTGTTGTAAAGTCATTGTTTTGTAGTTGAGAGGCTGCTGAGAATGGAGGAGCCAACCTCGATCTTTTTCTTCATCAAAACTGAAATCGAGGATTTCAGAATTTTCTTTTCGAGGAAGAGGACTTGGGGGTTTCTTTGTGATGACTCGTTCGAAAATGAACGTTTTGACAACAGTTGTTGTATCCAATATTCTATTTTGCACTCGACAATGGTATGTAAGTTGTTGAGATCTTTTGGAGAAGGATTTCAATTGAAGAGTTTTGCCTTGTGTTGTGTATGTAGTATATATTTCTTGAATCTCTTCCTCAGTGAGAAAGGCTCCATGGGAAAATTTATCAGGAAACGCCATAATATTAAACACATGATTTACAATAACTAACTCCTCTGAAATATCTCGAATATTGGGAACCTCTTGACAGTCAAACCTCTCATCAAGCCCAAGCTGATGTCGGATTTTCTTGGTAGTAGAATCTATATCTCCATTTTCCAGGACATAAAAGGCATCTCTATTCGATATTACTGGACGAAATAAAAGGGTAAAATAGAAGCCCTGGGTCACATGAGGATGAATACTAAGACAATAATCCACCTCAGTTAAACAGCCATCTTCATCATAAGAAAATCCTCGCATTATTTTATTAAAAGAAGGACTGCTTGTATCTTCTGCAAGATTCTTGTAGAAGGCATTGTAAAAGTTTCGAAGGCACGGAGCGATTCTTTGGCTCATATGGAAAGTCTTGGTGGTTCTGGTATTGGGAAGTTGATTCTTGGAAGTCTTGGAAGTCAAGAGAACTGTTCCAACATCTGATTTTTGTCCAGATAAGAAGTAAAATCCTGTGGTGTTTTGAAACATATTTTTATGAGAAAGATTTTCTTCTTCAAAGGATTTGAAGCTTTTTTGAAATTTTCTTGTG
>Ga0182738_1004911_pt1 | contig 14528 bp, 16 predicted proteins | sample eDN5th30CBELigMG_FD_128876 | JGI IMG/M metagenome (GOLD analysis project Ga0182738, IMG submission 128876) | Enriched Miracle-Growth compost microbial communities from Emeryville, California, USA - eDNA 5th pass 30_C BE-Lig MG (version 2)... ... | reverse complement strand
CGATCAATGCATCATCTATCCGGCATCGTGTGCGACACCGCGACGCCAGTGCCGCCCAGGATTGATCCCGGCGGATGCGAGCTCACACGAGGCGCGTTATGAAACGCTAACGCCGTACCGCTGAGCACGGAGGTGTAGTTCACATAACCGTACACCAAGGGGCATAGCAACACATCATCGTGCGTGGTCATGTGTTGGAGCAGGGCGATCGGATTGGCGTCCCGGACGGAGACAGGGCTGCGCGCGGCGAGCTCGATAAGCCATTCACAGGCCTGTTGCACCACCCGTGGTTGATACCAGCGCAGGCCATCATCCAGTTGTTGCACGGGATCCAATGCGGCACACATCGACAGCAGTGTCAGAAATGCATGTGGTCCTGCCAAAGACAGGGCGACGCGTCCGGTTTCTTTGGACAGTGCCAGTACATCGCTCCATTGTGTTGGAGGATCATATCCCGCTTGGGCCAACAGATCAGGACGCACCGCCATCACTTGGGTGGCGGCATCCAGTGGCAGCGCCCATTGTTGGCCGGCCATGTGATAGCTGGTATGCGTCAGACCGATGCTATTGCGTTCGATCGCGCACAGCGTGTCGGGAGGAAAAAGCGGGTCCAGCGGCTGCAAACAGCCTTGTGCGAGCGCTTCACCGAGGTGAGGATGATCCAGAACGATCAAGTCGTACTGCTCGCATAGTTCGGCGATCGGCGCGGACTCAAAACCCTCTAGCGAATGCGTGTGCCAATCGATGATCCCGCTGTGCGCCGAGGCGGCACGCAGCGCCGCATAACCTCGGGGATGGTCCCAGGTCAGGCCTCGCCAGCGATGCCTCATATAGAATCCCCGCAGACGATGGCGCCATGAGCCTCGAAGGCCGCGATGCGTTGTGCGTCAAAACCATACTCTTGCTAGCGGGCCAGTATGACGTTCGTCGGGACAGTCGTGCTAATGGCCCCGCCAATCGCGCAACGCTCGGTATCGCGACCGCGATGCCATTCAGCCCGAAGTATGCGTGCGGGCATCATCGGCCAGCGGCGCCGGGTATGCCCGGCTTGCGTCCCGAATAAAGTTTCGTACCGCCGTTTCATAGGTGGCGCCGCTGCGGATCGCGCCGGAGTGCGAGACGCCATCGAGTTTCACGATGCGTTTCAGATCGGCGGGCGCCTTGACTGCTGCGGCAAAGAGCTCATCGCTCATAGTGTGCGGCACGACGCGATCGGCGGTGCCATGCACAAACAGCATGGGGGTGGTGAGCGTGGCCAGCTTTTCCACCGATGCGAACGGTTGCGTGACGAGCAAGCTCGCGCCGGGCAGTTTGCCCCATTTCAAGGTGCCCAGCATGGCGCGGATGCTCGTAAAGCTGGATTCGACGATGAGCCCCGCAAAGGGAGGAATATCTGGGCGTGAGGCCAGGTCAATGGCGATCGCGCCACCCAGACTATGGCCATAGATAAAACGCTTGGACGGATCGGGTTGGCGCCGGACGAGTTCCTGCCACGCGGCCATCGCGTCCTCTGTTGCCGTGTCCTCAGATGGCAATCGCGGTGTCGACTGTCCAAAGCCTCGATAATCAATGGCGAGCATTGAATATCCCATGCGCGTCCAGCCGGACATGCGAAACGCCGTGCCGTTCAGATTCCAGCGCGCGCCATGCAGATACAACACGGTCGGCGCATTGGGGTCGGGGTGTTGCCAGTACCAAGCATGGACCTTGTCACCGCCGGCCAACGTCAAATCAAAGATTTCCGTTCCAGCGGGTGGGTCGCTCCACCAACGCTGGGATTCCGTTTGAGGAGAAAAAATGGCCTGTCGCTGCCAGGCATCAAGCTGGGTGCAGCCTATAGCACTGGCCGCGGCCAGCAGGCTGACGACGAATACTCGTCGCCAAGAGAATCGGAACAGCCAGGACATGGGCAAGATCACCGCACGAATGGCGGCAAAGTAGGGTACGCGTCGTTGATCATACACTGGCGCCTCATCACCACGAGGCGTAAGCGATTCATGCGACGCGTGGTGCGGCCGCCAGCACCAGAGCAAAGCGCCGCTATATATCCTGCACAATGGGGTAGAGCGATATGACCAGCAGCACCGCCATGCTGATATTGAATGCACGGATGGCCTGGGGCCGGTGCAGGACCTTTTGCAGCGCCGTGCCAAAGGCGACCCACACACCCAGACTGGGCAGGTTGACGAGACAGCACACGAATGCCGCGATCATCAGATTCCAGTAGAACCCGGTCTGCGGGGTGTAAGTGACGATAATGCCGACCGCCATCACCCAAGCTTTGGGATTGACCCACTGAAATAACGCGGCCTGGCAGAAGCTAAAAGGACGGCTGCGTTGGTGGCCACCCTCTAGCGGACCGGATTGGGCGATTTTCCACGCAAGGTACAGCAGGTAGGCTGCGCCGACGTATTTGAGGATGGTATAGAGCCAAGGAAATTGGTGAAACATCGTGTCCAGGCCGAGCCCCACTAACACCAGCATCAGCGTAAATCCCAGATTCACACCCAACATGTGAGGGACGGTGCGGCGAAAGCCAAAAGTCAGGCCGGATGAGGCCAGCATGATGTTGTTGGGACCGGGCGTAATGGATGTGACGAGGGCGAATAACGTGAGCGGCCCTAGCAAGGGTAAGAGGCTTTGACTGTCAGGCATAGTGTTGCTCTGGGGCTTGAGGTGGGACGTGTCGTCGTCATTGGGACTTTTGCACCATGGCGCGGCGGCCGCCGGCAATGATCGCGATGACAGCAATGGCGAAGACAAAGGTCAGCGGCTCTACCTGCTCATGAAACAGCCAGGCAGCCGCCAGTACAGTCAGAAATGGCTGCAAGAGTTGGATTTGCCCGACGCGGGCGATGCCCCCTATTGCCAATCCGCGATACCACGCAAAGAAGCCCAAAAACATCGACCCGAATGCCAGATAGACGAACGCCCCCAGGACACTATTGTTGGGCCAGCCCTGCGTGGTAATCAGGTCCACGCTCATCCAGATGACTGGGCCTGCCAATATGGGTGCGCTAATGACGAGCGCCCAACAAATCGTCCGTGCGCCACCCAACGTACGCGAGGCCCGGGCGCCTTCGGCGTAACCCATGCCACCGAGGACAATGGCCAACAGCAGCCAAAGATCACCGGTTTGCAGGCTGCCGTGACCCTGGCGCAATGCGTATGTTACGACCAGGGCCGCGCCAGCCGTTGCCCAGCCCCAGAATGCGCCTGATGGGCGTTCACCGCTGCGCCAGGCCGCAAAAATGGCGGTGGACAAGGGCAGCAATCCATTAAAGACCGCACCATGCGATGACGAGACAGTAGCCATGGCCACCGTCGATGCGAGGGGCCAGCCGACGACGATGCCGATCGCCGCCAATATCACACCCGTCCATTCCATGCGATTAGGTAATCGGCTGCGGGTCAGCCACAGCAGCAAGACGGCCGGTGCGGCCGCCAACAATGCGCGCCCCAGACCGATCAGTAACGGTGAGATCTCGGCCACGGCTATCCGTGTCATGGGGAGTGTGAGCGAAAACACCAGTACGCCGACTAGCCCATAGCTGTAGCCCTCCCAAAGAGGTGGGGCGGATGAGACCGGGGCAGCATAGGCGGTTGAGCGCGACATGATTGATGGTGGGAGCGGCGACAGGGTTGAAAGGGCGTGCTGCAGCGTGGCACAGCGTCGCGATTTCCTTCACTCTACGCAAATAAAGCAGTACAGTACCTATACACTTATTCAGTTCACTTTGATGTCTGGCCTGGTAAATGCACCATGACAGTTGACATGTCATCCTCAACCTCCCCTTGGCAACCTGTGCGGCGGGCCGATGCCACGCTCGTCGCGCAACTGGCAGAAGACGTCGCACGCCGCATTGATGACCAGGGATTGCGTCCCGGAACCCGCCTGCCATCCATTCGGGCGATGGCCGAGCAGGCCGGGGTCAGTCGTTTTACCGTGGTCGAAGCCTACGATCGGCTGGTGGCGCGCGGACTGGTACAGTCGCGCCGGGGGGCGGGATTTTTTGTACGGGCGCGCCGCGAGCCGCTGACAATGGAGCAAACTGCCAAGCCCGATAGCCTGGCGCCACCGGCCCGCATCGATATCACGTGGCTGCTGCGCAGTATGTTTCGCGAGCCGACGGCCTCGTCGATGCCGGGTGGGGCAGGGCTGTTGCCTGCGGATTGGCTGGATCCCGATATGGTGTCTGCCGCTATACGCGCGGTGGGACGTTCGGTGCGGGGTAATCTGGTGTCTTACGGCTCGCCGCAGGGGTATGCGCCGTTGCGCCAGCAACTCGCATCACGTTTGCAAGCCGAGGGCGTACCCGCGCATCCCGAGCGCAATTTGTTGACGACCAACGGTGTGACGCATGGCCTCGACTTGATTGGGCGCCATTTTGTGCAGCCGGGCGACGCGGTGCTGGTCGAGGACCCCGCATGGTTCGTGATCTTTGGGCGATTGGCGGCCTTTGGTGCCCGATTGATCGGCGTGCCTAGAGGGCCGGATGGCCCGGATCTGGCGCAGCTGGACAAACTTGCTGCGTTACACAAGCCTCGTTTATTCATCACAAATACGACTGTGCACAACCCGACGGGTCACACGCTCTCTGCGGGGGCAGCGTACGACGTCCTGCGCTTGGCCGAGCGACATGATTTTCTGGTGGTCGAGGACGATACCTATGGCGAGCTGCACCCGGGCGGTGCCGTCAAACTGGCGTCGCTGGATCGTTTGAATCGTGTGATCCTGGCGGGTGGATTTTCCAAAATGCTCGCGGCCAGTCTACGAGTAGGCTACCTGGCTGCGAACCCGGAAATACTGCGCAAGCTGGGCGATCTCAAAATGCTGGCAGGGCTGACTACCCCCGAGCTGGGAGAGCGGGTTGTGCATCGGGTGTTGGTTGAGGGTCAATATCGGCGGCATGTCGAGCGAGTACGCGCGCGCGTGAATGCGGCGCGGCAGCAGTGTCTGACTGAGTTGACGAAATTGGGAATGACGGTGCCTCACGAGCCTCATGCGGGGATGTTTGTCTGGGCGGATTGCGGCCGTGATGGCGAGGTGCTGGCGCGCACCGCTGCCGATAGTGGGCTGTTATTGGCGCCCGGCAGCCTGTTTTCACCCTCTCAGGCACCGTCGACCATGTTGCGGTTCTCGGTGTCGATGGTGGATACGCCGGGGATATGGTCGGCATTGTCCCGGGTGTTGGCGAACTAGCCGCTCATCGTCTTGCGGGATCTTTGCCAAGAAGCCCTATACTGAATGCTTACCGAAATCCGTTTTCTTTTATTCGTATTTACCCGAGGAATTTCCCATGTCTGACGTTCAGATTCGCCCTTTGACCGAGCAGTTTGCGGTGGCTCCGCAATTGTCGCCCGCAGACATGGCCGGTGTGGCCGCAGCCGGGTACAAGAGTGTGATCATCAACCGTCCTGATTACGAGGGCGGCCCCGATCAGCCCACCGCGGCGGATGTTTCCGAGGCTGCACGCCAGGCAGGCTTGCAGGTGGAGTATCAGCCAGTTGTCGGCAGCGCGATGACGGCGGACGACGTGGTCCGTTTTGCCGAGTTGTTGCGTACGCTACCGGGGCCTGTATTGGCATATTGCCGCACGGGGACGCGTTGCACGAATTTATTTGTAGCCTCGCAGCAGCTTCCTTGATCGATATCAGATATTGCGGAAAGTCCGCAATGCCGGAGTTGGCATTTTCCGGTAGCATGACCTTTCCAACTAGTAGACAGGAGCAGGCAAGATGTTCAAGAAAATCCTGATTCCCACCGACGGTTCTCCGCTTTCGGCTCAGGCGGCCAATGCCGGGATTTGCTTCGCTCGGTCGATCAACGCCGAGGTAGTGGCCCTGCATGTGACGCAGCCGTTTGCCGCCACGATTGGATTCGATGGCATGGCTGCGGCGTACGCCATCACTGACGAAGACTACGAAAAAGCTTCGGCAGAGCAGGCGGAAAAATATCTGAAACAGATTCTGGCGCGAGCAGAAACCGCCGGTATCAAGGCGGACTCTCGCGCGGTATCCAATTTCAACGTCGCCGATGGCATTGTGCAGGCGGCCGCCGAAAACGGATGCGACATGATCTTCATCGGTAGCCACGGGCGTAGCGGGTTGTCGCGATTGTTGCTGGGCAGCGTGACGGCCAAAGTGCTGTCACTGGCGACGTGCGCCGTATTGGTCTATCGCGTCAAGGAAGAAAAGAAAAAATAGTTCTTTTTGCGGGTTTTCGTCGGACCGGTTTCGTGTTTTTGCTGGCGTGGGCGTCTTTTAGCGTTGCCGTCCACTCGGTAAAGGCCGTACCGGCCCGATTCAATTAGGTTGATTCTTTTTCGCTGCCCGAACACAGCGAGGCTGCCTGCGCCCCAATTCAAACCAGCCAAGAGCGACACGCGTCGCGCTATCAATAATTCTAAAAGTTGGCGGTTTTCTGGTGTAGAGCCGGATTCTTTTTCAATATCAGGCATTGACTCATTCCGTCCTGTTTTGTCGCATATGGCGGAAGAAACGGATGGCAAATCGATACAAGTGCGACGATTTGATCGTCGGGTTGGGACGGTGCTTGAACTGACTGTGCCAGAGGCGCATGGGGAATGCCCAGATCAACTGCGACGCGACTGGAGGATGTACGACCCATATCAGCCAATTAACGGATCTCCAGCCAGTGATTGGCTGTCAACTGGCACAGTCTTGCCACTGTGCCCACTTCCCCGACATGAATGCCGGGCTTTTTCGGAGCAAGAAATGATTGAAAATAATCGAATCATGCAGTGCGAAACGATCGAGGCCAACATCATCACATCAAAGAGCAAAGGGAGAATTCCCGTTTTGGCGCGTGTCGTTATGGTCGCAGCAGTTGCCGGGGCCGGGGTCTTGGGCACAGCCCATGCGGATGTCGCTGCTGATATGACTCAGGCAGTGGCGTCTGCAAGCGAGCATGTTTTGCCCGTGGGTCCGATGGCGGATTCGCGCAAAACCAGCGGATCGTGCGCGGTATCCCCAGAGTCGCTCAGAAAAAATTGGCATCCTACCGGTTTGTGCGGGGTATTCTCGGGTCCGATCGAGAACACGTCGCGAGCCGAGGCGTACGTCGTCGCCATGGGAAATCCGATCGTAAATGAGCGGCGAGGCGGGTCGTACTAAATCTGCGAGCATCACTGGCGCGCAGATAACGATAAAATTGATGCTGCCGCGTTGCCCGATGACCACGTGGAGATCGCGATACCTGCGCTGCAGAGCACGAACGCGGTGAGACCTCCACGTGTCACCGGCGTGCGGGGCTGATCGTAAGATCGACGCGTTTAGGCGTAATATGTTTTCGGCGCATGGCGTGTCGTCATGCGTCGAGCAACTGGATAGAACTCACCAGGAAACGCCATGACCCGCAAAACGCGTATCGATCAATATCGCAATATCGGTATCAGTGCCCACATCGACGCGGGCAAGACCACGACGACTGAGCGCATTCTGTTCTATACCGGGATCACTCACAAGTTGGGCGAGGTGCATAACGGCGCTGCGGTGATGGATTGGATGGCGCAAGAACAAGAGCGCGGCATCACGATTACTTCGGCGGCAACGACAGCATTTTGGCGTGGGATGGCGGGAAATTATCCTGAGCATCGCATCAATATCATCGACACTCCGGGGCACGTGGATTTCACGATCGAAGTCGAGCGCTCGATGCGGGTGCTGGACGGCGCTTGTATGGTGTATGACTCGGTGGGCGGGGTGCAGCCGCAGTCCGAGACCGTGTGGCGGCAGGCGAATAAGTATGGCGTACCACGGATCGCATTCGTCAACAAGATGGATCGCGTGGGGGCGGATTTTTTCCGGGTACAGAAGCAGATCGTCGAGCGTCTTAAGGGTGACGCGGTACCCGTGCAGATTCCCGTCGGGGCCGAGGACCATTTCGAAGGGGTAGTCGATTTGGTCAAGATGAAATCCATTATCTGGGATGATGCCAGCCAGGGAGTGCGATTTGAGTATCGCGATATTCCTGATGAGTTGGTGGAAACCGCGCGCAAGTGGCATGATCACATGGTCGAGAAAGCAGCCGAAGCGGATGACGTGCTGCTAGAGAAATTTCTCGCAGGCGAGGCCTTGTCCGAGGAAGATATCAAGCGAGGTCTGCGCCAGCGCACGATCGCTAATGAGATCGTGCCGATGTTGTGTGGCAGTGCCTTTAAAAACAAAGGCGTGCAGGCCATGCTGGACGCGGTGATTGATTATTTGCCATCGCCAGCGGATGTGCCGGCGATCAAGGGTCATGACGAAAAAGACCGGGAAGTCGAGCGGCATCCTGACGACAAGGAACCGTTCTCGGCACTGGCTTTTAAGATCATGACGGATCCGTTTGTGGGGCAGCTTGTCTTTTTCCGAGCGTATTCCGGAGTGGTGAAATCCGGGGACTCGGTTTTGAATCCACTCAAAGGGAAGAAGGAGCGTCTGGGCCGGTTGTTGCAGATGCACGCCAATGAGCGTCGCGAGATCAGCGAGGTGTATGCAGGGGATATCGCCGCGGCCGTGGGCATTAAAGAGGTCACGACGGGCGACACACTGACGGATCCGGCGCATGTGATCATTCTGGAACGCATGACATTTCCCGAGCCCGTGATCTCACAGGCGGTGGAGCCCAAGACGAAAGCCGACCAGGAAAAAATGAGCTTGGCGTTGAATCGTTTGGCACAGGAAGATCCCTCTTTCCGCGTGCGCACAGATGAAGAGTCCGGCCAGACCATTATTTCCGGGATGGGAGAGCTGCACCTGGAGATCCTGGTTGATCGGATGAAGCGGGAGTTTGGGGTTGAGGCCGCAGTGGGTAAACCGCAGGTTGCCTATCGTGAAACCATCCGCAAGACCTGCGATGAGGTTGAAGGCAAGTTTGTGAAGCAGTCGGGCGGGCGTGGACAATACGGCCATGTCGTGCTGAAGCTCGAGCCTCAGGAGCCGGGTAAGGGATATGAGTTTGTCGACGCAATCAAGGGAGGTGTCGTGCCGCGTGAATATATCCCGGCGGTGGACCGTGGGGTACGCGAAAGTCTGAATGCCGGGGTGTTGGCGGGGTATCCCGTTGTGGATGTAAAGGTCACGCTGGTGTTTGGTTCATATCACGACGTTGACTCGAATGAGAACGCGTTCCGCATGGCTGCGTCGATGGCTTTTAAAGAGGGCATGCGGCGGGCGAAACCGGTGTTGCTTGAGCCGATGATGCAGGTCGAAGTGGAAACTCCCGAAGAGTTCACGGGCCATGTGATGGGGGATCTGTCTTCCCGTCGCGGAATGGTGCAAGGTATGGAAGACATCGCGGGTGGGGGCGGCAAGCTGGTGCGAGCCGAGGTGCCGTTGTCTGAGATGTTCGGGTATTCCACTTCTTTGCGGTCGCTGACGCAAGGGCGGGCGACCTACACCATGGAGTTCAAGCATTATGCCGAGACACCTAATCAAGTCGCGGAGCAAGTGATTGCTGCGCATGGCGGGCGGTGATTTGGTGGCGTGACGCGGCGGGTTTTGTTGCGGGTAAGAAGGTTGGACTGGACTCGCAGTCGTGGCTGTCTCCTGGAGAGATGAGACGTGTTGTCAGCCTTGGTTGGCCCAGGTCGCTTTGCTAGTGAGTGTTGAGTGCTTTTGGTGCTCGGTCAGGCGGTGTTATGTTCAGGTAGCGGGCTCGGCCTTTCCGTCGCGGTGGGCCGTCAGGCTTAGACTAGAAAATTTTCTATCGCGCTGTTAAAGGCCCGGGGGTTGCCCAGGTTCATGCCGTGGGATGAACCCTTGATGATTTCTTTGTGGGCCGAGGGGATCCATTCGGACAGCATTTGCAGGACGGCCGGATAGGGGGCCGGACTCAGGGCGCCGCCGATTAGCAACAGTGGCATGGCGAGTTTTTGCAGTTGTGCTTGGCTCAGTGGGTTAAGGATCTCTGAGGCTTGCCCGCGCAGGGTGGATGCGTTGTCGCGCACCATTTCCTGAAACCAGGGGACCATGCGGCGCCAGGTGTCTACACCGGATACGGTGTCGACGAACAAAGCGAGGCCGGCGTCAACTTCACCGTCATCGATGAGTTTGAGCGAGCGTTGACGAAAGCCTCCTCGATCATCTGCGGGCTGATTAGGCAGGGGCATACCGGGGTCGGCCAGGGTCAGTGTGCGGATGCGTCTGGGGCTTCGTAGCGCTGCTTCCAAGGCGACGCGGGCGCCGCGGGAATGACCGACGACGTGGGCGGGGCCCTCGGCGATGGTGTCGATGAATTCGATCAGGTCATCGACATGCTGATCGACAGAAAATGGCCCGCCATCCCATTCTTGGGGCCAGTAATGACGCAGGCTGGGGGCGAGTACCCGAAAAGAACGCCCCAGCGGCCCCATCTGCGCTTTCCAATACCGGCAGTCGCACAGCGAGCCATGGACCAACACCAAGGGCGTACCTTGCCCATATTCGGTGTAGGTCATCGCATAGTCGTTGATGTTGACGGTTTGTAGGGGTAGTTGGGGTTCCGAACGCATGAGACGGGTAGGCACACAGAGATTCAAGCCCGTGATTCTAGCGCTATGGCGTTGGGGCGAGTCTGCTCTCGTGATGCAAGGTGAAAAGTACGTCTGCATTCAGGACGGGGTGTAGGGGCCGCTGATACACTCAATGCCCTCGCACGGCGTCGCTTGGTGCGCCGCATTCGACTCCATGGAACTATTAAGCATGTCAGCTGAATCTGCTTCTGCTTTGCCCGAATCGGCACAGCGTGTTGCTCAATTGTTGCAATCGCTAGGCCATGAACATCCGATCGTTATCTTGCCGCAAACCGGCCGTACCTCGGCCGAGGCGGCGCAGGGCCTGGGCTGCGAAGTCGCGCAAATTGCCAAATCCATCGTTTTTCGTCGTAAATCCGACGATGCGCCTGTGATGGTCATCGCCAGCGGCGTCAATCGTGTTGATGAGGCCAAGGTCGCGGCGATCGTGGGCGAGCTCGGTAAGGCAGACGCGCGTTTCGTTCGCGACACCACCGGCTACGCCATCGGCGGCGTGTGCCCGATCGGCCACGCCATAAAGCCCGTTATGCTCCTTGACCAGGATCTCTTTCAATACGAGACGCTGTGGGCCGCTGCGGGCCATCCGCACGCCGTATTCCGCCTGAGCCCACGACAGCTGGCTGCAATGACCGGCGCCCCAATCGCCGAGATTGCACTGCGTGTGGTTGCTGAATGAGCGCCACCATGACAGATTGGACCTGGCTCTGGATTCCCGCCACGCTGGTTGCCTGCGCGGCGCAAGCCGGCCGTAATGCCGTGCAGCGCAGCCTGACCACGACGCTAGGCACCTTAGGTGCGACGCAAGTCCGCTTTCTCTTCGGTTTCCCGTTCGCGTTGCTGTTCCTGGCTATTGTCCTTGCCGTCGACAGCGGCCCGGCGCCCGGCGTCAACGCAGAGTTTCTGCTCTACGTTGTCGGCGGCGCCGTAGCTCAGATCACCGCCACCGCTCTCATGCTTGCGGCTATGCGCGAGCGCTCGTTCGTCGTCGTCATCGCCTGGACCAAGACCGAACCCATCCAAGTGGCACTGTTCGGCTTCGCTGTGCTGGGCGATCCCTTATCGCTCATCAGCGTTGTCGCCATCATCATCGCCACGCTCGGCGTCGTCCTGATGTCCGGCAATCCTGCCTCCGCCGCTGGCCGAGGCAGTTTGCGCCCCGCATTGTTTGGCTTGATTTCGGGGGCCTTCTTTGCCCTGTCCGCCATCGGCTTTCGTGGCGCGATCCTGGCGCTGGATAGCGGCGGTTTCTTTGTCCAAGCCACTTGGACACTAGCGTGGTCCCTGGGCGTACAAACTCTGATCCTGGCCACTTGGATGATCCTGTGCAATCGCCCCTTGTTGGCTGCATGCATGGCTGCTTGGCGCACCTCCATCTGGGGAGGCTTCCTCGGCGCGACGGCCTCTCAAGGCTGGTTCATCGGCTTTGCCCTGACCGCCGCCGCCAACGTCCGCACATTGGGTTTGGCCGAAGTCCTGTTCGCCCAAATCCTCTCGCGCCGCCTCTTTTCTCACAATGCCAGCCGCCGCGAAATTCTTGGCATTACCCTGATCGTCATCGGCGTAGGCGTGTTAGTCGCCACAACAGCGAAATAAAAAAGGGACGGATTAATTCGTCCCTTACCCCTTCCTAAACTGACTGCTCACACCAGGCAAATCTACTGTTGTGCGTTCCTGTCGGGTGTCCGAGGGCCGCACCGGAGACGTCGTAAGAACAGAGCCTCACGCTACTCTTTATACCTGTGTTACATGCCTAAGCCGCTGACAGTCACGACAGTAAACCCTTACTGGAGCAACTGCAGCCGATTCTTGGCCGTATCCGCTGCCTGGCTATTAGGGTAGTTTTTAACAATCCGCTCCAGCGACGCCTTGGCTCCCGCCCGATTGTTCAGCTCAATCTGGCTGCCAGCAATGACCAGCAGCGCATCCGGTGCCCGAGCATCATTAGGCGTTTGTTGCACGAGCTGATTCAACTGCTCAATCGCGCCTTTGTAATCCTTGATCGCATATCGACTGCTACCCAGATAAAACTTCGCAGTGGGGGCTAGCTGGCTATTGGGATACAACGCGAGAAATGCTGCAAACGACTCAGAGGCATCCTTGTATTGAGCCTGCCGGAACTGATCAATTGCCCCGTCATAGGCCGCCTGCTCATTGGGGTCGCTTGCCGTCGCTCCCGGTGGGTTGGACGAGCCGCTGCCGGTTTGTCCACTCGGTTGCTGGCGAGACACCAGCTCCAGTTGCTCACGCAACTGCGTGATTTCCTGTTGCATCGCCTGCATCTGATCGGCCAGTTGCAAGCGTGCACGTTGATTTTGCTCGTTTTGCTGTTTCACCTGTTCGCGCAAGTCCAGAATGGCCCGGCGCGCCTCATCGTCAGAAAAGGCATGAGCCGGAGTCGCTACGGCAGCGGCAAGCAGAGCGGCAGTGACGACCAGGGTACGCAGGGGTAAGGCTTTAGCGCGCATATGAGATTCCAGAGTCCAAAAAACAAAAACGTCGGAACGGCCGCTTGACCGTTCCGACGCGCGGCAGAGCTAGTGCGCGAAAAGCTTAGCGCTGATACTCGATATCGGCGCGGCGGTTTTCCGCGAAATCGGCCTCAGTGTTGCCCGTCGCACGGGGTTTTTCCTTACCGAAGCTGATGGTTTCGATCTGGGCATCCGTGGCGCCCAGCAGCGTCATCATACGGCGCACTGCGTCGGCACGGCGTTGACCCAAGGCCAGATTGTATTCGGCGCCGCCGCGTTCGTCAGTGTTGCCTTGGATCTGCACGCGTTGTTGTTGGTGCGAAGCCAAGTAACGGGCGTGGGTTTCCACCAGGCTACGGTACTGTTCGGGTACCGAGTAGCTGTCGAAATCAAAGTATACCGAGCGTTGTTGCGCCAGGATGCTTTGCGGGTTGAACGGATCCATGATCTCGCCGGAGGCTGAGCCACCAGTGCCGTTGCTGCCCGTGGTCGAACCAGCAGATTCATCCAGAGGTACCGAGCTGCAAGCTGCCAACGTGGCGGCCAGGGCGGCGATAGTAAGACTTTGGGCAATGCGCATCTTCATGATGTTTCCTTTGCAAAGAAGGGTCATGCGTGTTTAGCGGGTAAAAGGGCCCCACGTGGGTTCACGTATTTCCCCGTTCAATACGGAGAGCGTCTGCCGCACACGTCCATCACTAGAAACTCCTGCTAGCACACTGCGGCCGTTTTGAATGGCGGCGTACAGTATTTGCATGCCATTGGGAGCGAAACTGGGTGCCTGGTCATCACGTCCATCAGTCAACAGCGTTTCGTTGCCAGAAGCAAGTTGTAGTGAGGCGATGCGGAACGCGCCGTCGCGTTTGGAAACGTACAGCAGCGTGGAACCGTCGGGGGAAATTCGGGGTGAGATGTTGTAACTACCGTTAAAAGTCAGCCGACGGGCATCGCCTCCGTCGAGGCTGGTTTGATAGATTTGCGGTCCACCGCTGCGATCACTTGTAAAGATAATGGAACGGCCATCCGGCGTAAAGATCGGTTCGGTGTCAATGCCCGGAGAACGCGTCAAACGGCGCATATTCGAGCCTCCGTCGGCGCTAACGATGTAAATTTGCGACAAACCATCGCGTGTCAGAGCGACCGCAAGTTTGCTGCCATCAGGCGACCAGGCAGGGGCGCTGTTGTTGCCCTTGAAATTTGCAACAGGAATGCGAGCGCTAGTTGCCAAAGTGTGCACATAAACAACAGGCTTGCCGGATTCGAAGCTCACATAGGCGAGTTTGCTGCCATCAGGTGACCAGGCAGGCGAGATGACCGGCTCGCGCGAGCGCAGAGCGACTTGCGGGTTTTGGCCGTCGGCGTCAGCGATTTGCAGTTCGTATGTATTGCCGCGTTTGAGCACGTAGGCAATACGGGTCGAGAACACACCGCGAACACCGGTGATTTTCTCGTAAATACGGTCAGCGATCTGGTGCGCAATGCGGCGCAATTCCTTTTCGGTGCCCGAGAACGCCACGCCGTCCAGTTGGGCCTTCTTGATGGT
>Ga0182738_1004910_pt1 | contig 14530 bp, 7 predicted proteins | sample eDN5th30CBELigMG_FD_128876 | JGI IMG/M metagenome (GOLD analysis project Ga0182738, IMG submission 128876) | Enriched Miracle-Growth compost microbial communities from Emeryville, California, USA - eDNA 5th pass 30_C BE-Lig MG (version 2)... ... | reverse complement strand
TTTCTGCTTGTAATGCTGCCTTTTCTTTCTCACTAAAAAATTATTAATACCTCTCAAAATCCCAAATCCTTACCCAAAGGTAGGAACTTTATAAGGAGAAGGACTCTTCACTCTACTGGCAGTTTTTGAGCCGGATTGTTCAGAACCAAGTCTTCTTTCTTCACGAGAAGGAGTGGCTTCACCTTTATAAGACTCACGCTTGGGTGTTGAATCTCTTTTGCGAACTGGAGTCATTGCGGTGCTGCTCTTTCTGGCATCAACATGGCTCTCATAATCGCTCAAATCAAGAATATCTCTCAACTTATTTGCTGAACGACTCAATCTGACTCTTGCGTCTTCAACGTCTTGGCTTTCTCTTCTGAGAATGCTGGCCTTTAAATTCTTGTTGTCTTCTTTTTCAATAACGACAGTACAGTCAACTTCTTCGTTGGCAAGGTTATTTTCACTGGATAATGTGAGATTTCCAGTGCCTTCACCATTGAAAGGATCAGCAAAATGCTGGCTTTTTCTCAAATGAGCATATTTATCTTTCACTGAGCCTTCTAATCTACTCTCAAAAGTAGACTTATTCTCATAAATTTCTTTTCTTAATTTTTCAAGATCAATGGGACCGGTTCCAGCAAGGCTGGTCAAATTTGTTCCACCACCATTGTTTGAAGGAGAATAGACTTCGGCAATACTGATAGCACCGTTATTTCCTCCGTCGTTCCAGCTGATTCCTGTTGCTCTGTTTCTTGTATTATATCCTGAGCTCTCATCTGCTTTCTCTTCATTGACGGTCTCTCTGCTAGCTCTCACAATATTTTGGGCAAGGCGACTGGCAGGGCCGACCAAAGCGTCATAAGTCTTCTTCTTGAACTGCTCAGCTTGCTTTTCAATTTCTCCTGACAGAATGCTGATGAGCTTCTTGTTCTTTTCTTGATGTTCAATCAAGTCTTGCTCCATGGCTTCCAAACGGCTCTTTAATTCAGCGTTTTCAGCTTCTTTTTCTTGGATAATGTTATTGTAAGTGTCATGCTCTTGAAGCATTTGAGCGTTGGTTTCTCTTTGGTTGGCGATGTTTTGTTCAAGGACAGAACGGAGATCTTCATTTTCTCTGTGCAATTGCTTGATTGTCTCTTGACTGTTTCTCTCCTTTTGGATAGATCCTTCCAGTTGTCTTTCAAGCTCTTGGATTGTCATGTTTGCTTCTTGAACCTTCTTGTTGGTCATGTCAAGATTTATGTTCAAGTTTCTAATCTCATATTCAAGCTTTCTCTTGTCTTGTAATTCGTTATTCAAAGATTCTTCGAGAGTGTTAATAATGTCCTTCTTTTCACTATTCTCTGACTTAAAGTCATCCAATAATCCTCCCAATTTTGCCAATTCATTCGCTTTCAAATCCAGTTCTTGTTGTAATCTGCCGTTACTTTGGACCATATTCTTTCTTAATTCTTCGGTTTCAAACTGTTTATCTCTCACCCTTAAATCCATTCCATCCACTTTCTTTTGTAAAATGGCAATGACATTTTCTTTTTCAGTTATATTTTCAATTAATTCTCTATTTCTTTGTCTTTCTTCTCCTAAATCTCTCACCGCTCTTTCTCTCTTACGATTCTCTTCTTCATACATCTACGTAGTTGAGTTAAAGTATTTTCAAAAAAAAGTTCTCGATTTACTGATTTAATTTCATCGAATTTTCGAGCTTGTCTTTCCAACATTCCACTCAAATCAGCAAATCCACCTGGACCTTCTTGAAGATCGACCATTCTCTTTTTCAATTCAAAAAGACTATCTTCCAAGATCTTCTTTTCTTGCTTCTCTGCTTTCACGCATTTCTCCAAGACATTCTTTTGTTTCATCAATAATGCCACCAACTATGAATCTCATTAATAAAAATCTCTTTGAAAAATTATTTTACGGGATCTTCTCCTCCTTGAACAGAAGTATTATGAGTTCCGTGACTCAAGTCACGTCTTTTATTCAATTCTCTCTCGTTACTAGATCGATCTCTTGGGTATTTATTTGCAGAGACTGATAAAACTGGTTCTTTTTCAGCCTTCACAACCGAAGAGACCTGTCTGGTATTAGTATCTACTGAACTTTTTCTTGCATGTCCAACTTTCTTAGCTTGTTTTGTTTCTAAGCTCTCCACTTCATAAGATACATTATGCACTGATTTGCGGGTTTGTCTTGTTGGATTTCTTTGATTACTACCAGCTAGCCTGATTGGACTTTCATAAATATCAGAAACTGTTGAATGAATATGAGATCTCAAAGGAGAAGCTGAGGATCTAGCATATGATTTTCTTCCATTTCGAATTGTCTCTCCTATACCAATACCAAAAGAGCCTCCACAAGCAATATATTCTACTCTCTTTCCATCGAAAAAGGCATTGTGAGTAATTCTTCCTTTTGGATCATTTGATTCAACGCCAAGTTCTCCATTAGCATTGCTGCCCCAAGTCCAAACATTATTGTCTTCGTCAAGGGCGGTTCCAAAGAAGGCGCCTAAGGAAATGTCCTTGAATCTTGCTGGAGAACTCGAGAACTTAACAGGGGTCAAGATTTCTCCAAAGACTCCTGTGCCCCAGATAAATAATTCTCCACGTTCAGTAAGAGCAGCAGAATGATGTCCGCAGCCAATTTTGGCGACTTTTTCCTGTTCAAATTCTTTGATTCGAATTGGGATATTTGTGTTCTTCTTGTTGCCTAATCCTAATTGGCCAAGTGTATTTCCTCCAGTTGCATACACTCTTCCTCTTTCGACAAGAATTAAAGTGTGGAAGGCACCACAGGCGACATCTCGGACTTTTTCACTGATAAGAGAAACGTGAACTGGGACCAATTCCCTATCTCTTCTTCCTGTTCCTAATTGACCAGTTTCTCCTGTTCCGCACACATACAATGCCCCTTGATCAGAAATAAAGGCAGAATGTTTAGCACCAGCAGAAACTTTTCTCACAGGAACGAAACCTCTAGGATCCATGGAGATTCTTGCAGGAGACCAGACATCTTCTCTCATTCCTGTTCCCAAAGCTCCGTATTCACCAACACCCCATGCATAAACTTCTCCACTTTCTTTATAAATCATTATATTCTCTCAATTCCTTCACATTATTTACCTGTAACTGCAACAGTATGTCCAGCGCCACATGCGACTTGAAGACATCTCATTCTGGCAAGTCCATCAACCAAGGTAGGCAATGGGCTTTGCTTGACAGATGGATCGCCAATACCAAGTCTTCCTTCGGCGTTGCTTCCCATTGTGAAAACTTGACCCTTTACTAATCAAAGTAATTCAACTGAAAAGTTCATTTTTGTGAAAGTTACATGAAACAAAGGCAGCGTGATCCTCTCCACAAGATACTTGGGTAATCACCATGTTAAATGACCATGCCTTAGGGCTTATATAAGTTCTTCCGGCGTATTTGTGACCCAATCCTAATTGGCCTTGGTGATTGCCTAATAATAATGTTTAGAGAGATTTTTACAAGGGGAAATCAGCAAAGAAAGGTTCAAGAGACTTACTTCCCCAAAGATAGACTTCGGTGTAGTCTTGTTCGGGCTGTTCATGAGTGCTAAGGTCGTGAAGTTGGATAACTCGATTAGCCATTTAGCGTCCGTTTGTGTAAAAAATATTAAAGAGAATTCTGTTATCTTTTCAATTAAAAATTTAACTCAGCAATAAAACGGTAGGTTTTACGTTTTACACATACAACATTGCTCTCCAAATATCACTTGTATCGATATCTAGTATTTCTCTCGCCAATTTTTCCAAACAAAAACAACTCTTATCTAAAGAAATTCCTCAGTCTAGGATAAGTTTTGCAAGACAAAACTAACCCTTATTCTACTCGAACTATGATGGCTAGCACAGTTTTCTTGATATTTCAATAATAATAATTTAATAATGTAACTATTTAATTTTTGTAGCTTTTGTGACAAAAAGTTTGAATAACAAAATCGTCTTCCTTGATGATGTCAATCAGTCATGCAGGATATTTACTTTTCAATTTTGGCCTTTAGGGCTAAAATTGTTAGTCGCATAAAAGGTGGGAAAATCACTTTGAATATGCGAAAACCAATCTTCCATAAAGAAATTTCAGGCTAGGACCATGTCTTTTGAAATGAAAGATATTTTTGAGTGAAGATATCATTTATTCTGGTCTGGAAGGAGTGAGATTGCGGTTACATTCCCCAAAGGCCTTCATATATTTTTGTAATATTCCAAGAGAAAGATAAAAAGTCTAAAATAAGCAAAGTTCTTTTTTTAACAAAAATATGTTTTCATCATATCATCTAATTTTTAAACGCTTCTTGAAACATTTCCTTGACATTGTGCTCTCTCCGATTCTTTATTTTTCAAAAGATTTATTGTGATGTCCAATGATTTTCAAAGAAAAATCTCAGAAAATGATGCAATGACATGAGCTGTAAGAGACCCTATGGCGATTGAAGAACGATAAAATACAATTTCTTTATTCCAAAATCCTTAAAGGATTAATTAATTTTTAGTTCATTATTCCAGAGGGCAATAAAAATAAATCCATTACCACAAAAGAAATCTCATTCTTTGTAAAAGTTCCCTCAAACACAAATTTTCACCATTTCATTCACAAGTCAAAAATTATTCACATTAGCAATTCAACCCATATCATCTTGATCTCTTCCAAGAAAATAAGAAAAGTTATTTATGTGAAGGAAATTCTAGCATTACTCGGTCCTATAGGCATGAGGCTTTGTCCATATTACTCTGAGTTGTAAACAAAAGAGCATAATGAACCAATTTATTGTCTGCTTTGTACGAAAAAAGTTCGAAATAATTGTGATACTCGTCTATTGCGGGGGTTTAAATTAAAAATCTTGGTTAAATAGCACATTAGTAAATTTGTCTTTTTCGATGACTTAATCAAAAAGCTGTCCGTGTCAGACAGCAAAATAATAATATGGCTTTCTCTCTTTAATCCTTTTGGCGAACTACTTAGATTCTCTTTTCTTTAACTTTTTATTGAAAAATCAGCTTTGAAAAACCCCCACTTAACCCACTATCTGTTCAGTCACTAGCCATTCTGCCTTGAAGGAGAAAAAATAAAACTTCGATTTTTGTCCCTTTTTTGATAAAATAACAAAAGTATTTCGTCGATACTGTCCTGTAAATAATCAATTTTGTCAGGTTAATCTCTCCCTTGTGAAAGAGAATAACTCTCTATTATTGAAAAGTTCTCCTTTTGTATTTGGTTCCTCAGCCAGACAACCGATGTCTTGTGTTCTTTTACCCCCCCAACCATCCATCTAATTATGATTTCTCACTCATTTCAATCCGTTTATTCAGGGTTAAAGAATAAAATTAAATTTTTAGATTTGCAAATTAATCAAGTCTAATTTTGTTAACTCGCAGCGGAAAAGCTCAATTTCCATTTCACCCTTTCCTTTATCAATTATTGGTCTCTCGTTTTCCAAAGTCTCTTCTCAAAAGAAGCCATTTCTATCGCTAGTCACTCAACTTTTCCCCCTTGTTTTCCATTTTAATCCTAAAATCAACAGATTTCTACAAAGCCTTAAAATTAATAAAAACATATCTCTGCCTCTCCCTCCATTGAAAGAAGAAAAATAACTTTTTTCGACCTCTGATCCATTCAAATAACAAATTAATCCGTTTTTACACATAATTATTTTTTCTTTGAGAAAAGAAAAACCCAGACCGCCACCATGATTTCTCTCAAAGTCATTCTGATTTCCCTCTTTGGCCTATATCTCATAGGTCTCGTTGGAATTATGTACCATTATGGCCCTCACAGAGCTCGTGAACTGGATAGTGTCAACCGTGACTTGAAGTTCTTGGAAATGAGCAACAGAAATAGTTATATCCCATCCAAAAAAATGTTCCAATTCAGTGATAAAACACTCGCCTTAGAAATTCTCCGTCAGCTTGACGTCTACAAACCAGTTGATGACGCTTATTACAGAGAATTAGGCAGAAATAAAAACAAGTTTGGCGAACCTTATCTTGGAATGATTCCTGATGACCAATACTGTGATAAACATCGTGCTGCTTTTGTTCAAAATCCCCAAACTTTCTTTGACAATATGAACATCGTTCTCACCTCTGGAATCAACCATTTAATCAGAGCCAAAGCTATTCCTTCAATTGCTAACGATATTCACCCTGAAATTGGAGACAGCATGCCTATTGTTGACAGAGACCGCCACACTTATAATGTGAGCCCTGATGCCAACTTTTTCTGGATGGTTACCAATATGTACAAATATAGACATATAGGTAAACAATATGCTTGCCTTACACAAGAGTCTAATCAAGTGCCAGGAAGCGAAATCATGAGCAGAAAGGATACTATTGCTGAGGCTGCCACCAACTTTGCCAAGAAATTCGCTCATAAGCCTCACTGCTTCAATCATGATAAATTCTTCCCCAAAACCTGGCTCTTGGCTGACAAAAAGGATTGTAAAGAATTCTTCAAGCTCTTCAGCTCTGAAGAGTACGAAAGACTCAAAGCCGAAAGAAAAATTGTTTACATCAGAAAAGTCGGAGCTGGTTCCCACAGAGGTGAAGGCGTCATGCCCGTTACTGAACAAGAAGAAGCTGATCTCAGAAGAATCTATGCTAACGGCGCTAAATGTGGAGAAATTACCAAGAATTACATCATCCAACATTATGTTCACAATCCTTTACTCCTTGACGGCCACAAGTTTGATTTCCGTATGTACATGCTTGTTGCTTCCACCAATCCCGTCATGGCTTTCTATCACGATGGTTTCCTCAGAGTCACTTTGGCTGATTATGATGCTAACTCTAGTGATAAAAAGGTCTTATTAACCAATCTTGCTTTGAATAAACAAATTTACGATGATGTCAAGGGAGGAAATCTTTATGAAGGCATGGATGAAGAAGAACTGAAGATTGCTCAACAATGGAGCATGGAGAGACTTCAAGATTATTTGCTTAAAATCGGCAAAATCAACAGCACCACCTGGCTTGATGACTATCTCAGACCTGAATTCAAAAGGGCCATGATCCACCTTGTTAGAATGTCCGCTCATACCTTCTTGGAAAACAGCGCTGTTTATGAATTATACGGTGTTGATTTCATGCTTGATGACGATCTTAACTTGTGGTTCATTGAACTGAACTCTGGGCCTGCCATTGGAGGATACTCTCAACCAATGGAAAGATTTATCGTCAAGATGGTTCAAGATCATTTTGAAGTGGTTAACGGACTTTTGAAATCAAGAATGAAGAGAATTGTCACTTATATTAATAAGCTTATTGATGAGAAGCAAGTCGTTATGGGAGAAAATGGTAAGGTTGTCGTGCCAGCAGCCGCAAAGGTCATTTTCACTGAGATTTCCAGAAATCACTTTGAAATCGAGTATGAACCTAAGCCTGGCAATGGATTCTCACTTATTGTTGACAGAAATCATGACAATTTTTACCAATATATGAATATTGTTGGCCAAAGTTGTTTCAGTTAAGTAAGAGAATTGTATGATCTCCTACTGAGTCTGTATAAATATATAAATTATATATTCTGGTATTTTGAAAGAGTAATTTAATTTTCACAGTTTTAATTTTCAGTAATTTCCTCCTTGATCAAATAAATCACTAAAAAAATTTTTTCCTCTCTTTTCCACTCTCTTAAGTTGATTTCATGTAAAATTTTCTCTTTAAAATTTTTTTAGAAGAAACACTTTTAGTAAAACTTTTATTTCATTTCAATAATGAAAATCTCTAATAATCTCGCTTATAAACATTCAGGTTCAAGGTAACCATGATACAGATCCAGTCCATCCAAATTTGCGTCAATAATTTTCTTAAAACCATTTGTCGGCTTAGGCTCAAACTCTTTTTCAAAATAGTTTTTGCTTATCTCATCAAACTCTCTTCTTTTTGTCTCCAAATCTTTCACCTCAACATCCCCGCTGCTCAAGAGAATAACCTCACCATCCTGGATAATCTTATTGATGTAGTTCAGGACCCTCTTCATTCTAGATCTAAGGATCCCATAAACAACCTCAAAGTGATCTTGAACCATTTCAACAATGAATTTCTCCATAGGCACAGAATAGCCTCCAATAGCTGGTCCTGAGTTGGCTTCGATAAACCATAAATTGAGATTTGTATCAAGCAAGAAATCAACTCCAAACAATTGAAAAACAGTTTTATCTTTTCTGAACGCGTGGCTTGTCATCCTTACAAGGTGGATCATAGCCTTCTTAAATTGGGGTCTCAGATGATTATCAAGCCAATTCTTGTCACTGATGATTTCTTTTTCGAGCAAATAATCCTGAAGTCTTTGGTAGCTCCATTGTTGAGCTTGTTTCAATGCTTCTTCATCCATACCTTCATACAGATTTCCTCCCTTTGCATCATCATAAATTTGTTTATTCAGAGCTAAATTGGTCAATAACACTTTCTTATCGCTTGAACTGGCATCATAATTCGCCAGTGTAACTCTCAAAAATCCGTCATGATAATAGGCAATCAGAGGGTCAGTTGATGCAACTAACAGATAAACTCTGAAATCAAACTTGTGACCGTTAAGCAAAAGAGGATTATGGATATAACTCTGTATAATGTAGTTCTTTTTCACATTACCACATTTTTTACCATTCCCATACATTCTCTTCAAATCAGCCTCTTCAGTTTTATCAACAGGCTGTACCCCTTCTCCTCTATGAGCTCCCGACGCAATCTTTCTCATGAAAAGAAGATGCTTCTCCTTCTTGGCTTCCTCATATTCAACAGAGTTCAATATTCTAAAGAAACTCTCGCAGTCTTCTTTCTCATATAAAAGCCAAGTTTCAGGGAAGAATTGATCGTGACTGAAGCACTGAGGTCTGTCCCTAAAATTTTTGCCATAAGCTATCGCGTTCTCAGCAACATAATCTTTCCTGCCCATAGCTCTATGGCCAAGGATTTGATTTGACATCTGTGACAGGCAAGAGAAATGTTTGCCAAGGTGCTTAAATTCATTCATGGATCGGTATGTCCAAAAGATGTTGACGCTTTGACTGATAGTAAATAAAAATTGGTTATTCTGTGTCGAGCTTACGTGGTCTCCAACGTTGGGTTGAATATCATTTCCAATTCCAGGCAAAGCCTTCTTACGAATTAAGTGAGAAGGCCCACTTTCAAAAAGCACATTCATATCGTTCATCACGACAGAGGGGTTTTTAACGAAAAAAGCTCTTTGTTTTTCACAATAATTGTCATCGTTTTTCAGCCCTAAAAATGGTTGATCATATCTGTTTTTTGTGACTTCCCCATTTTTAAAATATGCATCATCGACTGGAGTGAATACATCAAGCTGCTTCAAAGCTTTTAAGGCCAAATATGGGTTGTTAAACTTGTAAAAATGTTTTGCAGCAATGTTGTTTGTCACCTCCTCTTGAAGCTGCTTCTGAGGTCTCGCGTATTTTGCCATAAAGAATGCACTCAAGGCGTATATAGCCACCGTCAAAATCACAATTCTTCGAAAGAAACTCATTCTTGATGAAATGTCTAAATTATAAATTTCTGCTAAAATTGCATCATTTATAAGGCAAAGCTAAAAATATCAAAATCGTCTTTCTAATTGAGAAAAACACTTTTTTTATTGTAATCTTCGCATATATTATCGTCTATTGACTTGCAAATGAATGTCATTCGACCAACCCATGATATTCCGTCTGAAGTCTGAGCACATGAAAAATTCTTCCTTATCAACTGAAATGAGGTTTTTTTATGATAAAATTCGGTTTTGCGCTTCAAGTCTAGTTTCTATTTTAATAAATGAAAAATCTCTGTTGCGAAAATAGCCTCTAATAACCTCATGTGTTCAATGTTTTATTCCTCGGCCTTTGAAGAAATCAAAGCTCTCGAAAATCTTATTTCCTCTTGAGAGATATGTTTTTCTTCTTCATCTCAAAAAACTCACTGAGATTCTTTTTATTTTTGAATCAAGAGGCAGGAACTAATTTTAGAAAGCGGTATGTGCAAAGAAAAACCTCCCGAAGCAAAATTACTCCTTTTTAATTTGTCCAGGGGCTTTTTTATCTTTAAAAATAACAGCGGAAAATTAAGTTTAGCTTTTTTACCTCTCAATTTTTTGAGATGAAAGGCCGAACATTATTCTAAATTTAGTTTAACTTATTATACTATCATGGTTTAAAGAAGTTCTTTTCGAATAAAAATATTCAAACCTTACAAATTTAAAAGCCGTATCATCTGAAAATGAAAAAGTTTATTTTATATTTTGAACCTTATATGAATTTTATGAATTTAATACACTACTGGTACTTATATTCCCTGGTTAGAGGCATTCAGGTTCAATTAAGCCTTGGTACATTTCCACACCTTCATAATTCGCATCGATAATTTTCTTGAACCCGTTTGTCGGTCTGGGTTCAAACTCTTTTTCAAAATAGTTTTTAGTTATCTCTCTAAACTCTCTTTTCTTGCCTTCCAAGTCCAAAATCACAGCCTCTCCTTCAAGGTTCAACAGAACTTCGCCACTTTGTGTAATTTTATTGACATATTTCACGATCCTTTTCATTCTTGATTTGAGGATTCCATAAACAATCTCAAAGTGATCTTGAACCATTTTCACAATGAATTTCTCCATTGGGACTGAATAGCCTCCAATAGCTGGTCCTGAGTTAGCTTCAATAAACCACAAATTGAGATTTGTATCGAGCAAGAAATCGACTCCATACAATTCAAAGGTTGTTCTATCTTTTTTCAATTTATAGCTTGTCATTCTCAAGAGATGAATCATGGCCTTCTTGAATTAGGGTCTGAGGTGATTATCGAGCCAGTTGGTATCACTGATTATTCCTTTTTCCAGCAAATAGTCTTGGAGTCTTTGATAACTCCATTGTTGAGCTTGTTTCAATGATTCCTCATCCATACCTTCATAAAGATTTCCTCCTTTTATATCATCGTAGATTTGTTTATTTAGAGCTAAATTGGTCAACAACACTTTCTTATCACTTGAGCTAGCGTCATAATCCGCCAATGTAACTCTCAAGAAACCGTCATGGTAATAAGCAATCATGGGTTCAGTTGAAGCGATCAGCATATAAACTCTAAAATCAAACTTGTGGCCATTCAACAGAAGAGGGTTGTGAATATAACTTTGGACAATATAGTTCTTCTTTGAGATACCACAAAGTTTGCCATTCTCATAAATTGCCTTCAAGTCATCTTCCTCGACCTTGTCAACAGGCTGGACTCCTTCACCTCTGTGAGATCCTGAAGCAATCTTTCTAATGAAGAGAATGTGCTTTTCTTTCTTGGCTTCTTCGTATTCAACAGAATTCAAGATGTTGAAGAAATTTTCACAGTCTGTTTTCTCATACAAGAGCCAGGTTTGAGGGAAAAATTTATCATAATTAAAGCACTGGGGTCTCGATTCGAAATTTTTACCATAAGTTATGGCATTTTCAGCGATATAGTCCTTCCTTCCAAGTGCTCGATGACCAAGAACATGATTCGACATTTGTGATAAACAAGAAAAATGCTTGCCAAGATGCTTGTATTCATTCATTGATTTTGAAGTCCAAAACACATTTACTTCAGGTCGAATATTATCCAAGAACTGGTTATTTTTAACGCTTCCTTGATGATCTCCTATTTTTGGTTGAATATCATTTCCAATTCCAGGTAAAGCCTTTTTTCTTATCAAATGACTTGGTCCAATGTCAAAAAGCACGTTCATTTCGTCAAAAACCGTAGAAGGATTTTTAACAAAAAAAGCTCTTTGTTTCTCACAGTAATTGTCATCATTTTTCAGCCCTAAAAATGGCTGATCATATTGACTTTTACTCTGACGGCCATTCTTGAAATAACCTTCATCAACTGGAGCAAATGTATCAAGTTGGCTCAAGACTTTCAAAGCCAAAGATGGATGAGAAAATCTCAAAGGATTTTTTGGAGCTTTGTTGATAAGAACCTTTTGCTGAAGTTGCTTTTTGGGTGTCATAAACTTTCCCACAAGAAAGACACTTAGTCCGTAGAGAACTATCATAAGGATGAATATTTTGCTGAAGAAACTCATGTTCAAGTCAATGTTCAAATTATAAACTTTTCATAAAAGTCTCAGTATTTATAATCCAAACTTTCATAAAGTCTAAACTTAACAAAATATCTCTTCAGTCTTGTCAAATTTAACTCTTCACACAGCTCACATCCTCTATTTTCGAATTATTTTCTCCAGCGCTTCTCTATCTCTTAAAATCTATCAGAAAAGTTCTGGAATATTTTATCCTTGAAAACCCTCTTCAGATAATTGAACTATCAAGCAAAGAATCCACTCGTCCTTTTCGTTTAAAATGCAAACTAAAGATTCGTTTTTGGCTTTCGCCTCCTTGGCCTAAAGAGACATTTTTGCAAAAGCCCCTATTAAACCTTGAGAAACAGAATATCATCATCATTCAGAAACTTCAGTACCTTATTTTTCACTCAAGCATGAATCACAACTTTCAATAGAGACATTATCAGAATTCTAAGAGAGATATACAGCTTGCAGCACGCTGATTTTTCCCTCTCTCGGATTTGAAGAAGTTCACACGAAAGTAGATTCTTTTTTTCAAAGCTAAATTTAGTTTTGCGCCCAAGCCACTATCTATTTTCTATTCTAAATAAGACAGCACTCTCATCATGTTCATATGAAAATTATTGAAGATAATACCTTCTGCAAGCTTTCACTCCTTTTGGTTCGTCTCCTTATGAGAAGGGGATCTGAAGAACACATCATAATTTTACAATTGAGAGAAAGGTATAACAATTAATGTTTCCTTTATTTTGAGTCAACGTTCTAAAAATAGAACAGTCTTTTTGAGAGTTGAACAAACTTAAGCTAGCATGAAAAAAAGACGATGGCCTAAAAAGAAAATCATCTATTTTTAGAAGGGCGGCATTTCAGAACATTACTTTTTGAATTTCCTTTAGGGCATTTTAATCATTAAAATAAACGCGGAAATCAAGAATTAGCTTTTTTGGCAAAGGGTTTTAGGAGAAGAAATAAACTCTCCACCTATATTTTGAAAAATCTGAGACTTCAAATTTTGTTTAGGTTTGACTTTGACTTTTCTCACAAAAGAAGTTCAACAAGATCAAACAAAATAGAATTCAGCTTGTCAGTCCAGAAATACTATTTCAAAGTTAAAGAGAGAAAACGATATGAGAGAGGCCTTTCAACTCAAAGACTTTTTTGAAATGAGAACATCTGATAAAAATGTCAGAGAAAAATTTTTTGTACTGAGAGCTTCCTCTAAAAAACCTAAACAAAATTCCCAATACATTTTTCTCATTCTTTTGATCAGATTTCAATTTTTTTTGTTTTTTCCTTGAAGAAAAAAGGGAAAACATGAAAAAAAGAAATTGATTTTTCTTCTTTCCATTGAAGGAGAATCTGTTTCTGAAAGTTTCAAAGAACAAGTAAACTGTTTGTTTTCGCAAACTTTTTCTTAAATTGTTTTTGAAAGATGAGTCAAGTTTCACAAAAGAAAATTTCTTGCCAGAGAGTTCCAGTGAAAAAGATGAATAAAAAGATAGTTTATGGAGTTTGAAAAAAAAAGAATTCTAATAATTCTCTTGGTTTTTTTTTTTTTATGTTCTCAACCGATTTCACAATTTTTTGGACCAAAAATAGATGCCCTCAAGCCTAGAAGATTCAAACATTTTGCTTACAAATTTTTGGAATGAGCATCCTTCATTACAAGTCAGCTCATTATTCTCCTGAATAAAATTCTTGAAATTCGGAACACTTGCAATCAGACAAAAAATTTTTCATCTCCTCCTTTCAAGAAATTATTTAAAAAAATATTTTCCAAAAAAGTTTCCTTTCTTTTTTAGATGTTTTTGTCAAAACTCTCGTAGAAACAAAATTCTCATGCGAATGTCCCAGAATCTTTTTTTGCGATAAAGTTTTTTCGGAATCGAAAATTGGTTTTTCCTTAATAGGTTCAGTTTTTTCCGAATAACCAAAGTTTTTTCCGAATAATAGAACTTTATTCATAATAAAGGCATTTTATTCTTAATTTATTAAGCTTTTTGGTCATAAAGTCGGTGTTATTACGAAAAATAAAGAGGATTATATTGAAACTTCTTTCATTAGTCTTTGAAATTCACAACCCCTCTTTCTTTTACCATTTGTTATTTTATTGGATCGGCTTCACAAATCCTAGAATAATATTTTTTTGGATAGTAATAGGAAGAGCATCCTCAGTGACATCAGATGGGAAGTTGAGGGTCTTTCCCATCGGTTGAAACTGTAAAATAAATCGAAACAATTATTATTTTGGCGAGTTTCTGTTCTAACCTGTTTAAAAGTGTTTTTTTTTCAACTTCTTTTTCTGAGGAAAAACAAACTCACTGAAAGTTCAAAACAAGATGAAATTTGAGGGAAGGATTTTGATTTTGGTTTTTCTTGGTTTCCTTTATTTTATTTTGATTTTTTGGATTGATTTGTTGATTTATTATTTGTTGCTAAAGTCCCTTGAATTGAGTTTAGATTTAACCCATATTTGTTCAGGTTTAAGGTGGGAT
>Ga0182738_1004909_pt1 | contig 14531 bp, 16 predicted proteins | sample eDN5th30CBELigMG_FD_128876 | JGI IMG/M metagenome (GOLD analysis project Ga0182738, IMG submission 128876) | Enriched Miracle-Growth compost microbial communities from Emeryville, California, USA - eDNA 5th pass 30_C BE-Lig MG (version 2)... ... | reverse complement strand
GGCGGCCTGCTCGGCCGGCCGATCGAGCTCGTCTATCGCAACGACCTCGGCAGCCCGCCGAGCCAGCAATCGGTGCAGGCCTTCCTGGCCGAAGACGGCGTGGAAGCCATCGTCAGCGGCTTCGTCCAGGCCTCGCCGCGGCTGATCACGGTGCGCTCCGGCGATATCCAGGTGCCGATCCTGACGGGCTTCTGGAGCGACGGCTCCTATTGCGGGCCGCTCGCCAAACAGTTCGGCCCGACCGTGCAGCAGATCGTGCCGCCGCTCCGCAACGCCATTCCCGACGACCGCCAGACGCGGCCCTTCAGCATCACCAACTGGACACCGTCCGGCCGCTCCGTCTCGGACTATCTGTATGGCGCGCTCGGTGGCGCCCATGTCGGCGACGCCCTCGTCACCACCCCGGTGCTGGGCGCCCATGCCGGAGAGTTCCGGGGCGTGCTGAACTGGGCCGAGGAGATGGAGGCGAACATCATCTGGGTCGCCGAGCCGCGGCCCTATTCGGTGAACGTCGTCAACCAGGCCGTCGAGCTCGGCCTGGCGCAGGGCAAGACGTTCGCCTATCTCGATTTCAGCGAGATGCAGGCGGCGCAGCTCGTTCCGGGCGCCTCGGTGCTGACCTGCGTCGCCTTCGTCGCCAGCGATCCCGATCCCGACGTCCAGGACTTCGTGGCCCGCATCAACGCCATGCCGGGAGGCGCGCTCGTCACCCACGTCGCCTTCACCCACTACAACGCCGTCATGGCGCTGAAGGCCGCCGTCGAGCGCTCGGGCGAGGCGAGCCCGGCGGCCGCGCTGGCGGGGCTTTCGGACCTCACCATCGAGACCGCGACGGGTCCGGTGACGATCGAGGCCGGCGGCTATTCGACGATGCCGATGTATGTCGCCTCCGCCGCGGGCGGCGGGGTGCTGGAGATCGTCGAGAAGCTCGAGCCGATTGCCTCCGGCGCGACCTGCTGAGAAGGCGAGGCGTCCGGACGCCGGACGCCTCCCGCGTTTGCGCGGAAATCTCTCGGGAGCGACATGAGAAGCGGGGCCGCTATCGAGGCGTCCCGCCCGGCAGCGGTACCTGCCGCACCTTGCCGCGACCGGTCACCGGACGGCGCCGGCCTCCGTAGGGCGTTGGCCGGCGTGGCCGGCAAAGGTCCACGCCAATAGAAATAGAAGCACCACGCCGCCGGCGACGAAGGCGGCACCCGTGCCCCAGGCGCTCGCGACTGTGCTGCCGACAAACGGCGCCCCCACCATCGCCACCACGCTCACGGCCTCGCCCGCGGCATAAACCGGGGCGATGCGGTCGGGTGCGACCGTCGACTGAACGACCACCCGGTAGGGAACCAGCATGATCGCGGTTGCGGCGCCGGTGACGACCATGATGGCCAGCAGCAGCCACAGCGGCGGGTGGAGCCCGACGAGCGCCGCCGCTCCCACTCCCAAGGCGAACACGCCCGTGACGCCGGCACCGGTTCCCATCATCGCCAGCGGGCGAAATCGCGGCATGCGCCCGGCGACGAGAGCCCCAAGGACGCCGCCGAACCCGGATGCCGCGACGAGAAAGCCGAATGCCGTCGATCCGAATCCGAAATCGTCGACAAGAAGCGCGATGAGGGCGTCGTAGAGGTAGAAGGCGCCGTAAGCCACTGCGATGAAAACCACAGCGAGCCGGAGCTGGTGGTTGTGGCGCATCTCGGAGACCCCCGCCAGCATCCGCTGGACGAACGTGCCGGAAGGGGCCGCGCGCGAGCGCGGCGGGATGACGACGCTCGCCATGATCGCGGCGGCCAACAGCGACAGGGCGGCATTGATGCCGAACACGACCCCCGGCGAGACAATGCCCAGCAGCAGGCCGCCCAGGGCGGGTCCGGCAATCTTCGATGCTTGGTTGATCGCCTGATGAAGGCCGTTGGCGGGCGTCAGCAGTTCGTCCGGCGTGGTGGCCTGAATCGCCGATTGGCGGACCGGAGCGAACACTGAGTCGATCGAGGAGCGAAGGAAGACCAGGACCAGAAGCGCCGTGGTGTCGGCCACGACGATGAGACCCGCCGTCGTGACCGCGCGCCCGACATTGCTTGCGATGAGAAGGGCCCGGATCGGCGGGCGATGAAGGAGCGCGAGCAGGACCGGCCCGACCAGGATGTAGGGCAGCATCAACATCAGAGCGAAGAGCGCGAGGACGAAGGGGCCCTGCTCCCAGGTGAAGACCAGCAGGCCGACGACCGCGGCATAGTCGAGCCAGTCGGAAAGGTCGGCGGGCACCGAACCGATCGCGAGCCGGCGGGGCGCGGGGAGAGCGAGAAGCTGACGGTAGCCCGGAGGCCGGGTCATTTCGAGCATGCCGGCCTGATCCCGGATGAAGGACTGTCGCCGCCCCAAGACGCGGCCATCGGCAGCCAACGCGGACAACGATACCAGGACGCCGGCCCTGCCGGCTAAATGAACCGGTCGAGGTCGATGATATCGGCGTCCTCCGGATCCGATGGCCCGGGCTGAACGTCCCTCGCGTCTTCCTCGGAAGGGGACGACCCGAGGGCCGCGGCGGCCACGGGCGTCGCCGCCCCTGCGGGCTCCGTTGCTGGCTGGCCGGAATAGTAGGCGCGCGCGCCAACGACCCCGCCCGCAAGAAGCGCCAGCCCGACAACGATCGCCGTTCTCGCGCGCCTGCCGCGCACCGGCGTCCGCTTCGGCCGCGCGGCCGCGGGGATGGCGGCCCGCTCTCCCGGACGGGCTGTCAGCACATCATGAAGGTCGGCGACGGCCGCATCGAGGTCGTGCTCGCTGATGCCGCTCGCAGCCGCATCCGCCCTGAAGCGCTCGATGAGACGGTCCAACTCGGCCGCGCTCCCGGGGAACGAGGACTCCTCGAGGGCTGCCGAGACCCACGCATAGACGAATTGCTCGACGCGGTTCATGGGATGTGTTCCGCCAACGCCGCCCCCGCCAATGCCCGCCCCAAGGACCTAAACGCAGCAGGAGTCCTCGCTGTTTCATCCGAAAGCGGCCCTCGCGTATTGGGCCGCGGCCGCCCCGGCGTGCTGATCACCTCTCCCCGCGTCGGCGACGTTGCGCACCCGAATGTCCGATTGAACGATCGCCTCCCGGGCAAGAACCGCGAGGACTTTTGCCTGGGCCAAACTTCGGAGATGTGCGCGACCCATGTTATGATGGGTGCATGCACGCCATGCTCTATCTCGTTCGGCCGGCCGCCAACACGCATGGTACGGGCGGGGTAGGTCTCATCGCGGGGAACGCACGAGAGGCGCTCGACTGCGTTCGCGACCTGTCGGAGCAGGGCCTCGCCAATGTGCGCGTGTTCGACGGCGACGGCAAAGAGATCGAGATAGCGGCGCTGGAGGGCGAAGTGAGGGAATCCGACCGGGCCGAGCGGTCCTGACAGACCGGTCCGGGGATCGGGCGGGGTGGCCGGAGACCGCGTGCCTTCCGGTCGCCGCGGAAAACTCTGCCGCCATCCCCCTGGGCCTCGGACGGCGCAGAGCGCTCCGTAGCACCGTGTCGGCGACAGGCTCCCCATCCGCAGCGGGATGGTGGAGGGGGCTGGATTCGAACCAGCGTAGGCTAAGCCAACGGATTTACAGTCCGTCCCCTTTAACCACTCGGGCACCCCTCCGCATCCTCGCGCCCGAGCGGCGTAACGCGGCCGGCCGGGGCGGAAACCTCCGCGCCCGCACGGAAATTTCGTGGCGCTTTATGGCCACTGGCCCCTGCCCTGTCAACGCCCGCAGACGCTCTGCGCGCCATGGCCGGCCGGGGCCGCGGCCGCTATAAGGCGGCAATGGCCAGTCCCACGAATTCCCGCCCCCCGCGCCGCGGGCCTCCGCCGCAGCGCCGTCCCCGCCCGGGCACGCGGCCGCCCGCCGAGGGGCCGCTCCATCTCTATGGCCTGCACACCGTGGAGTTCGCGCTCAAGAATCCGGCGCGGACGTCGCGCAAGCTGCTGGCGACCCTGAACGCCGCAGCGCGGCTGGCGGAACGGTTCCCCGAGGGCCTGCCGATCGAGCCCGAACTGGTGCGCCCGCAGGAGCTCGACCGGCTGGTCGGCCCCGACGCCGTACACCAGGGCGCGGTGCTGTTGGCCGAGCCGCTGGAGCCGCCCGACCTCGCCGCGCTCGGCCCCGCGGCGTTGGTGCTGGTGCTCGATCAGGTGACGGACCCGCACAATGTCGGCGCCATCCTGCGCACCGCCTGCGCGCTCGGCGCGGCGGCGGTCATCACCACCGAGCGTCATTCTCCGGCAGAATCGGGCGTGCTGGCGAAGGCGGCTTCCGGTGCTCTCGACCTCGTGCCGTTCATCCATGTGCGCAATCTCGGGGACGCCATCGAGACGCTGAAGCGCGAGGGCTTCCAGGTGGTGGGGCTCGACAGCGAGGGCGAGGCGCCGCTCGCGCGCACGCCGATGCGCGCCCCGCTGGCGCTGGTGCTCGGCTCCGAAGGCAAGGGCCTGAGGCAGAAGACGCGCGGGCTCTGCGACGTGCTCGCCCGCATCGAGCTGCCCGGCCCCATCAAGAGCCTCAACGTCTCCAACGCCTGCGCGCTGGCCCTTTACGCCGCCTCGGAGGCGATCGGCGCGGCAGACCGAGGCGCTTAGGGCAGGTTGATCGGCACCCCGCGGCGGCTCGCGGGGTTCGCAGTGAGCCAGTCGGGCCAGCCGACGGTATTCTCGACGGTGACCAGGACGGCGGCGACGATCACGACGACGATCGCGACGGTGATCCACTGTCTCGACGGGCGCCGGCGCACCCATTGCGCCATGCGCAGGAGGAGCCATTCCATGGCCCTTCATAGCGCCTGATCGTCGGCACCGCATCGGGAATAGCGCCCGCCTCGGCCGGCAGCCCGTAAGAGCCGGGCACGCTGGCGGGCCGAAGCGCCCGCCTCAGCGGTGTTCCCGGCGCGTAACATTCACTCAATCCGGGAAGCGGCAGCGCTACCCGGCCTGGTACTTACGGTTGCGATCCGGGCGTAGTATAGCAGAGAGGTTAATCAGCGGCTCGACCGCAATTCACGGGGGAACACATGCGTATTGCGTCCACTCTTGCGGTTTCGATCGCGGCGCTCGTCGCGAGCGCCGCGGTCGCTCAGGCTTGCCCGAATTACAACATTCGCTCGCCGTTCGGCGGCGTGACGCTAACCGAGGGCTTCCTGCCCGATCCGTGGACCCGCAACCTGACGGCGGGCGGCACCGAATACCTGGCGGCCTGCGGTTTCTCGGCCCAGGGCTGGCTCGCCGCGGCACCGGACTACGAGGTCGGCTACAACACCACCGGCCGCTCGACGCTGTCGTTCTACGTTCAGTCGAACTACGACACGTTCCTGCTGATCAACGGGCCGAACGGCCAGTGGTATTTCAGCGACGACGACTTCGGCAACCTGCAGCCGGTGATCAGCTTCTACGGCGCCTCGTCCGGCGTCTACGACGTGTGGGTCGGCAGCTACAACCAGGGCCGCGGCCTGCCCGCCACGCTTTACGTTACCGAGCGGTTCTGAGCGGCGGAGCCTTCTCCAGGACGGGCCGGCGCCGGGTGTTGCCCGCGCCGGCCCGCTTGTCGTCGCGTTCGCGCCTCAGCCTCCCGCCAGCGGTTCGCCGACCGCATTCTCGGCAGATGCGGGAAGCGCCGGAGAGGGGAGATTTCGCCGTCGCCGCAACGCGGCGGCGATGCGGGTGCGGTGACGGATGACGCGGCGGGCGAGACGGACGCGCACCGCGCGGGAAACGGTGCGGTGGCGGCGCGGCAGGAACGAGAGCAGCCACGCCGCCGCCTTGTCGAGCTGCATGAAGGCTGCGATCTGCAGCACCCAGTCGCGGGCATAGCCGAGCGCGAAGCGCAGCGCCCGGCCACCCCAGCGCAGCAGCTGCGCGCTTCCGATCCAGACGAAAACGAACCAGCCGAGATAAACGAGCCCGAAGGCGAACACGGCGCCCGAGACCACCACGGCGGCGAGGAAGGCTTGGCGCGGACCGAACAGCCACGCATAGCGCCGGTGCGCCGCTTCGGAGAGCCGGCTCGCCCGCTCGCGAAGGCGCCGGACGGTCCGGCGCAGCCGCACGCGCGATCGCGGCGTGACGAGGAATATCCAGCCATAGCCGGTCACCGCCCGCTTGGGCAGGTCGAACAGGAACAGCCGCTTGATGAAGACGATCCCGTAGCCCGCAACGCTCTTGAGCGTGACGGTCTTGAACAAGGCCGCCAGCATCGGCAGCCAGGCCACGACGTGCTCGAACAGCAGCCAGCCGGCCGCCGCAAGCAGCACCACGCCGCTCCCGATCCCGATGACGATCCGCTTCACCGGACCTCCTCCGTACGCGGGGGAGGATAGCGCCTTTCGCCGGGGCACGCGCGCTTCGGGGGCGACCGGCGAGCCCAAGGGCTCCGAGGCGGCCGCCCTTGCGCCTATGTCACAGAATGCGCGCTCGCCGGGTCAGCCGAGCAAGGCGCCAACCGTATTCACGAGCGCATTGAACGCGGCAAGGCTGAGCAAAGCCCAAGTCAAGCCCACAGCTCCCGCGCCGACGAGCGCGTATTTCGCGGCTCTTCGCATGCCGTCCTCGCCCTTGATCCGATGGGACGACCATAGGCGGGCCGGGTAAGCGTCGGGATAACCCTGGGGTTTTCCACAGCGGGCAGCAGCGACGTGCTTAACGGGCCGTCATCGCACGGGTCGGGCCGGGCGTCCCAATCGCGAACCGAAGCGCGCGAGAGCTCGCTCGGTCGCGTTCGCCGCGAACCGAAAACCGTGAATCGTGCTGTAGGGAAACTGGTCGGAGCGAGAGGATTCGAACCTCCGACCCCCTGAACCCCATTCAGGTGCGCTACCAGACTGCGCCACGCTCCGACGGTGCTGTACCTAGCCCGTCGGACCGCGCCGAGCAAGAGGAAGCGGCGGGATTCCGACAGCCCGGTTCAGCGTGTCTGGTCGAGCAGGCGCTTGCACTCGAGGAGCTCGTACATCGCCTGCTGCAGGCGCTTCGCCTCGTCGCGCGTGAGCTCGAGATTGCCGCCGACGGTCTCCGACGCACGCAGCCGCTCGACGAAGCGGAAGGGCTGCCGAGTGGGGGCGTCATCGGGGAGAATGCCCGCGGGCAGCGGCTCGGCGGGGGCGACGGCCGCCGGCTCGGGCTCCGCCTCGCCGTCATAGCCCTCCATGCCCGGCACGATCTCCTCCTCGCCCTCGTCCGCCGGCGAGGGGCTGGCGCCTACGCGGCCGAGCGAGCGCGGGTCGCGCCAGACGTCCATGACGAAGCGGACGCCCTGCTCCTTGAGGATGCGCTGCACGCCCTTGATCGTGTAGCCCTGGCCGTAGAGCAGGTGGCGGATGCCCCGCAGCAGTTCGACGTCCTCGGGCCGGTAGTAGCGCCGGCCGCCGCCGCGTTTCATCGGCTTGATCTGGGGGAAGCGGCTCTCCCAGAAACGCAGCACGTGCTGGGGCAGGTCGAGGTCGTCGGCGACCTCGCTGATGGTCCTGAACGCGTCCGGCCCCTTCTCCACCGCGCCCGCTCCCGTCCCCCGCGCCCGCGGCGCGACGCCGGCTTCCGCCGTCATGCCTCGCCGCCCGGTTCGCCGCCATTGGTCCGGCCGCCATTGATGCGCTGCTTCATGACGTGGCTCGGCTTGAACACCATCACCCGGCGCGGAAGGATCGGGACCTCCTCGCCGGTCTTGGGGTTGCGGCCCACGCGCTCGCCCTTGCCGCGGACGAGGAAGGAGCCGAAGGACGACAGTTTCACCGATTCGCCGCGGACGAGGCTGTCCGAGATTTCCGACAGGACCATCTCGACGAGTTCCGCCGATTCGGTCCGCGACAGCCCGACCTTCTGGTAAACCGCCTCGCAGAGATCCGCACGAGTAACGGTTCTGCCTCCCATGGGCCGCTCCTCGCTCCGTTGCTCCGTGGTCGCCGCTACTTTGGTGCACGGGATGCGGGACGCACGAACGGTATCGGCTAAGGCCCTGTCCGGTCAACACCAATGGGCCGGTCCAGGCGGACCCGAATCACCAGCGCAGCAGCACCGAGCCCCAGGTGAAGCCCCCGCCCATCGCCTCGAGCAGCATCACGTCGCCGCGCTTCACCCGGCCGTCGCGCACCGCGGCGTCGAGCGCCAGCGGGATCGAGGCGGCGGAAGTGTTGCCATGCTCGCCGACAGTGATGACGACCTTCTCCGGCGCGATGCCGAGCTTTCGCGCCGAGCCCTCGATGATGCGACGATTGGCCTGGTGGGGCACGAACCAATCGATGGTCTCGGCCGTGAAGCCGGTGGCGCGGAAAGCGTCCTCGATGACGTCGGTCACCGCGCCCACCGCGAACTTGAACACCTCGCGCCCCTCCATGCGAACCTGGCCCACGGTGCCGGTCGAGGACGGCCCGCCGTCGGTATAGAGCTTGGGGCTGTAGCGGCCGTCCGAGCGCAGATGCGCGCTCAGAATGCCGGAGTCGGCGGTCGACCCCTCCCCTTCCGCGGCCTCCAGCACCACCGCGCCGGCGCCGTCGCCGAACAGCACGCAGGTCGAGCGGTCGGTCCAGTCGAGGATGCGCGACATCGTCTCCGCGCCGATGACGAGCGCGCGTCGGGCGATGCCGCCGCGGATTAGGCCGTCGGCAGTGGTCAGCGCGTAGACGAAGCCCGAGCAGACGGCGCCGACGTCGAAGGCCGCGCCGCGGTGGATGCCGAGCTTCGACTGGACCGCGACGGCTGTCGCGGGGAAGGTCTGATCGGGCGTCGCGGTGCCGAGCACGATGAGATCGACGTCGCCCGGCTCAAGCCCTGCGGCCGAAAGCGCCCGCTCGGCCGCCTTCTGCGCCAGATCGGAGGTCAGTTCGCCGTCGGCCGCAATGTGCCGCTCGTGGATACCGACGCGTTGGACGATCCACTCGTCCGAGGTGTCGACGATCTTCGCCAGATCGTCGTTGGTCATCACGCGCTCGGGGAGATAGCTGCCGGTTCCACGCACGACCGAACGGATGACGCTCACGGTGACCTCGCTGCCGCCGGCACCGGCTCGCTCGTCGCGCCGGCCGGATCGAATCGGCCGCGATGATAGAGGGAAAGGTCCTCCTCGATCTTCGCGAGGAGATCGTTCTTCACCATGTCGTGGGCGAGCTCGACGGCGTTGGCGAACGCCACCTCGTTCGAGCCGCCATGGCTTTTCACCACGATGCCATTGAGGCCGAGAAAGACGCCGCCGTTGACGCGGTTGGGGTCCATCTTGGCACGCAGGCGCCGGAACGCGTCGCGGGCGAACAGATAGCCGATCTTCGCCGAGAGCGTGCGCTGCATGGCGTCGCGCAGGTACTCGGCAATCTGCCGCGCCGTGCCCTCCGCCGTCTTCAGCGCGATATTGCCGGCAAATCCTTCCGTTACCGCGACGTCCACAGTGCCGCGGCCGAGATCGTCGCCCTCGACGAAGCCGCGATAGTCGAGCGCAGGCAGGTCCGCCTCGCGCAGCAGACGCCCGGCGATGCGGATCTCCTCGAGGCCCTTCACCTCCTCGACGCCGATATTGAGCAGGCCGACAGTCGGCCGGGAGACCTGGAACACCGCGCGCGCCATCGCCCCGCCCATGACGGCGAAATCGATCAGCTGCTGCGCGTCGGCCCCGGTGGTCGCGCCCACGTCGAGCACGATCGATTCGCCGCGGATTGTCGGCCAGATCGCCGCAATGGCCGGGCGCTCGATATGCGCCATGGTCCTGAGGCAGAACTTCGCCATCGCCATCAGCGCGCCGGTATTGCCGGCGGACACCGCTGCCGAAGCCTCGCCGAGGCGCACCGCGTCGAGCGCGCGCCACATGCCGGAGCGCCGGCGGCCTGCGCGCAGGGCCTGGCTCGGCTTGTCCTCCATGCGCACCGCGATTTCGCAGTGGATCACGGTGGACGCAGCGTTCAGCCGCGGCAGCTTCTCCAGCACCGCGCGGATGGCCGCCTCGTCGCCGAACAGCAGGAAGCGGAGATCGGGCCGGCGCTCGAGCGCCAGCGCGGCACCGGGCAGCACCATCGGTGGTCCATGGTCGCCGCCCATGGCATCGATGGAGATCGTCACGCTCATCTGGGAGTTGCCGCAATCGGAGGCGCCGCGGGGCCTGCGGCCGCGCGAAGATATAGGGTTCCCCGGGGGTGACAACCCTTTTTCACTGGCGAAAGTCCCGCCCTCACGTCCCCTCCGGCCCTTTCGTGAGCCGGGCGAGCGCCGCGAAGGGCGTGTCCTCCGCCGTCTCGTTCTCCTCGGGCGTGTACGCGACGCCGGGCTTGCGGGGATAAGGGTCGAGCCCCAGGGCGAAGTGCTCGGCCGCGAGCGCGCCGAGATCGATGCGGCCGTTCTCGATCGGGTCCGGCTCGTCCGGCGCGTCCGGATCGATCACCAGTTCCTCGGGCGTGTGCTCGATCGCCTCGGCCGGGAGGAACGACACCTCGACGGGCTCGTCGATCGCCTCCTCTACGGGATCGAGCGTGACGACGCAGGCCTGCACCGCCCGCCCCTCGACGCGGCCTTCGACGCGCAGGCCGTTGCGCCGCCAGTGGGTGACGGTGAAGTGCGCGCGCAGCGCCTCGACGCCGAGAATTCCGAGATCGGCCGCGAGCGCCTCGCGCTCGGCGGGGCTCGCCTCGATGTCGATCTCGAGACCGCGCGGCGGCACGTCGGTGACGGGGAGCGGGCGCGCGAAGGGGACGGAGGACGGGGCGTCAGCCGGCATCGGCGGCCTCGGGCAAGGGCATGGGAACGGCCGCAGGGTCGGGGAAGGCGAGCGCGCCGGCGACGATGTCGGCCGCGGGCAGCGCTGCGAGGCGCGCAGCGGCCGTGATTGCGTAGCGCGCGAGGCGCAGGGCTTCGGGTGGGGCCGGAGTCTGCCGGTAGACGTTGCGCCCCAGCGCAGCGGCGAGGCCCGGCTCGTCGCCGGTCTCAAGCGCCCGGCCATAGGCTTCGAGCCGGCCGTAGAAGGCCGCGGCGAGGCCGCGCATGCGTTTGGGCACCCCGTTCGGACCGACGCCGAGTTCGCGCAGCGACTGGTCCATATTGGCGAAGAACTCCTCGCTGAGGATGCGCGCCTCCTCGCGACGCCGCTCCCCTTCCGAGGCGAGGCGGCGGACGACGAGGCCGGTGTGCAGCGCGAGACTCTCAAACCGGCCCTCGACGGTGTCGGGCACGGCATAGTCGAGATAGAGCGCCGGCGCGCGTGCGGCGGCGACGATGGCGGCGTAGAGCGCGTGAGCCCATTCCTCGCGCCGTTGCCGGAACAGGCCAAGCACCATTCCTTGCGCTTTCCGGGTTCCTGTTTCGGGCGATGCCCGTTGCATCGTGACGTAGCGCAGGATACGCAGGTTGCCAAGGAACGCGCAGGCGACGGGGAGAGAAGCATGGCGGCTGCACGGTCGGGCTCGGCATCGCGTCTCGTGCGGATCGGCGGGGCCGCCTTGGCGCTCGCGCTGCTCTCGGGCTGCGCCCTCACCGAGACCCAGCAGCACGGCTACGTGCTCGAGGAAGGCGCGATCGAGCAGATCCCGATCGGCTCCAGCCGGGAATACGTGCAGCTTGCCCTCGGCACGCCGTCGACCACCTCGACCATCGGGAGCGAGACCTTCTACTACATCTCGCAGACCACGCAGCGGGCCGCGTTCCTCCGCCCGCGGGTGGTCGACCAGCGGGTGCTCGCGGTCTATTTCGACCAGAACGGCCAAGTCCGCGACATCGGCAATTACGGCCTCGTCAACGGCCGCGTGTTCGACTTCGTCGATCGGGTGACGCCGACCGGCGGCCAGGAGCTGACCATCATCGCCCAGCTGCTCGGCGCCGCCGCCCGGCCCTCGCTCGGGGGCTGAGGGCCGGCGAGGCGTTCCCGGCGGACGCTGGCCCCGGGGCTGGTTCACCGATTTGGGATGCGTGGCCCCGGCGGAAGCGGGAACGCGGGCCGTCCCGCGCGGGAGCGGCGCGACTCTGCTTCATCCGAGCAGATTCCGCTTTGGCAGAAGGCTAGCGCATTCCTCCGGCGGGAGGATGGTCAAGCAGCTCTGGTCTTTGACTCCGCTCGTCCCCGCCCAGGCCGCAGGCGGGGACCCTGCACGGCGTCTGCCGCGTCCGCGGGAGGTGGGTTCAGTCAAGACCCGAATCTGGTCCCCGCCGACGCGACAGGGCGAAAGATACGCCTCGTCTACCGCTACCCCCTCTCTGCCTCTCCCCCACAAGGGGGGGAGAGGACCGTGGGGCAAAGGCGGCGTTCAAGGACCGTGAAAAGGCGGCTTTGGCTATTCCGCCGCTGCGACGGCGACGGGCGTTGCGCGGAGGCGCATCAACAGCCAGCCCACGGCCGCCACCAGGATGACGGCCATGATCGCAAGCAGCACGCCGTCGCGCCAGGTCGGCTTGAGCGCCATGTCGGCAACGACGAGATAGAGCACCACGAAATCGACCCGCGAGATCAGCAGCATGCGCCGTCCCGCGGCGATGGCGTCGGGTCCCATGACTCCGCCATTGCGGGCGACCAGGGCTTCCAGCCGCTCGGATTCCGGCTTGATGAAGAAGAGGCCGGTGCAGAAGGTCGCGGCGAAGCCGATGAGGCCCAGCACAACCCAAGCGGTGCCGAAGGACCAGGGTCCGTCGATCACCATCAGAAGGCCGAATACAAGGGCGCCGAGCGAAGCGGGAACGAACAGGACCAGCGCCATCGCCGTGGTGGTGGCGAGCGCCCGCTGCATTCCGACGAGGTCGTTGGCGCGCTCGGCGCGGATCGACTGGATGAGCAGCATCGTGCCGCCGCCGATCCAGAGAATCGCGCAAACGATGTGCAGGAACAGATAGATTTCGTAGCGGGACATGAGTCACCCCCGACCGGCCGGTCGAGGTATGGCGCCCCCGCGCCTCGTTGCGCCTCGACGGTACGAGGCATGAAGCTACGCTCAGCTCCCGGGTCTCGCAAGATGTCTGCGACGTCCGCATGGCGAACGACTTCTGCAAAGCACGCGCCGGAAGACTCGCCGCGTGCTCGACCGAGGGCCATCGGCGCGGGAGCAAGGTCCCGCGCCGCCGGATCGGCGCTTCTTCAGGACGCCTGCAGCGCCTCGGGCTTGGTCTTCTGCCGCTTCACGATCAGCTTGTTCAGCGCGGAAACATAGGCCCGCGCCGAGGCGACCATGGTGTCGGTATCCGCGCCGCGCCCCGTCACCGACTTGCCGTCCTCCTCGAGCCGCACCGACACCTCGGCCTGCGCGTCGGTGCCTTCGGTCACGGCGCTCACCTGGTAGAGCTGCAGCTTCGCCTCGTGCGGCACCACAGCCTTGATGCCGTTGAAGGTGGCGTCGACCGGGCCGTCGCCCATCGCCTCCTTCGTCATGTGCGCGCCGTCCACCTCGAGGGTGACGATCGCCTTGGCCGGCCCGCCGGTGCCGGCGATCACGGTCAGCGCGATGAGGTGGATGTCCTCGCTCGCGGACGCGACCTCGTTCTCGACCAGCGCCTCGATGTCCTCGTCGTAGACGTGTTTCTTGCGGTCGGCGAGATCCTTGAAGCGGCGGAACGCGTCCTCGAACGCATTGTCACCGATCGCATAGCCGAGGTCCTTCAGCTTCTCCCGGAAGGCATGGCGGCCGGAATGCTTGCCCATGACCAGCGAGGTCTCCTTCACGCCGACATCGGCGGGGGACATGATCTCGTAGGTCGAGGCGTTCTTCAGCACGCCGTCCTGGTGGATGCCGGATTCGTGGGCAAAGGCGTTCTTGCCCACGATCGCCTTGTTGTATTGCACCGGGAAGGCGGAAACGGCGGAAACCAGCTTGGAGGCGCGCACCAGATAGGGCGTCTTCACGCCGGTCTCGAAAGGCAGCACGTCGCCGCGCGTCTTGATGGCCATCACGACCTCTTCCAGCGCGGCGTTGCCTGCCCGCTCGCCGAGGCCGTTGATGGTGCACTCGATCTGGCGCGCGCCGGCGCGCAATCCCGCCAGCGAGTTCGCGACCGCGAGGCCCAGATCGTCGTGGCAGTGGGTGGAGAACACCGCCTTGTCGGCGTCCGGCACGCGCGTGCGCAGCATGCGGATGAGCTCGTAGAACTCCTCGGGCGTCGCGTAGCCCACGGTGTCCGGCACGTTGATCGTGGTCGCACCGGCCCGGATCGCCGCCTCGACGACGCGGCACAGGAAGTCGGACTCGGTGCGCGTGGCGTCCATCGCGCTCCACTCGACGTCGTCGGTGTAGCCGCGGGCGCGCGTCACCGAGCTCACCACGCGCTCGTAAACCTGGTCCTTGTCGAGCTGCAGCTGGTGCTGGCGGTGCAGCGGCGAGGTGCCGATGAAGGTGTGGATGCGGCGGCGCTCGGCGTGCGCCAGCGCCTCGGCGGCGCGGTCGATGTCGGCGTTGCCGGCGCGGGCGAGGCCGCACACCGCCGCGTTCTTCACCGTCTTGGCGATCTCGGAAACCGCCTCGAAATCGCCGTTGGAGGCGATCGGGAAGCCCGCCTCGATCACGTCGACGCCCATCTCATCGAGGATCTCGGCGACCTGCAGCTTCTCGGGCAGCGTCATCGAGGCACCGGG
>Ga0182738_1004908_pt1 | contig 14533 bp, 10 predicted proteins | sample eDN5th30CBELigMG_FD_128876 | JGI IMG/M metagenome (GOLD analysis project Ga0182738, IMG submission 128876) | Enriched Miracle-Growth compost microbial communities from Emeryville, California, USA - eDNA 5th pass 30_C BE-Lig MG (version 2)... ... | reverse complement strand
GCGCGGGCGTTGATGAGGCGCTTGTCGGCGGCGCTCGAGGAAGTCGTGGTCATTGTTCGGTCCTGAGTTTGGGTGTGGGAAGAGCGCTGTTCACTGGCAGCTCTCGCAGTCGCCGTCGAGGTTGCAGACGGGCGCCGGTGCCGAGCTGCCGGCACCGGGCCAAGGAGCGGAGCGCCCCCCGCCCAACCCGCTGCCCGTCGCTTCGGAACCATCTCCCGCGCCGTGATGCGCCGCACCGTGATGTTCCGCGCTATGATGCTCTGTGCCGTGATGCTCCGCACCACCACGCTCCACGTGGATCCCCGACGACGCGCTCCGCGAGCGCATCCATCGCGGTTGAATTCCTCTACGGTTGATGTCCACCGTGGACTGCTCCACACCTCCGGCGCCGAGCGACCGCAGGTAGTACGTCGTCTTCAATCCCTTCTCCCACGCCAGCATGTACATGTCGCTCAACCGCCGCCCGCTCGCCGTTCCCATGTACAGGTTCAACGACTGGCCCATGTCGATCCACTTCTGCCGCCGCGCCGCGCACTCCACCAGCCACTCGCCTTCGATCTCGAACGCGGTGAGGTACTTCTCCTTCAGCTCGCCGGGAATGCGCTCGATCTCACTCAGCACTCTGTCGTGATACTTGAGATCCTCCACCATCCGCGCGTCCCAGAGGCCGAGCCGCCGGAGATCCGCCACCAGCGACTCGTTCACCATCGTGAACTCCCCCGAGAGGTTGGACTTCACGTAGAGATTCTTGTACGTCGGCTCGATCGATGCGGACACTCCGCAGATGTTCGCGATCGTGGCCGTCGGCGCGATCGCCATGACGTTGCTGTTGCGCATCCCGTGCGCGCGGATCGACTCGCGCACCGGCGACCAGTCCAACCGCGATTCACGCGAGAGCGGAACTGGCAAGCCCCGCTCGCGCTCCAGCAGCTCCAGCGTGTCGAGCGGCAGGAGACCGCTATCCCACTTCGACCCCTCGAAGCTCGCGTACCGCCCGCGCTCGCGCGCCAGCTCCGACGATGCCATGATCGCGTGATACGCGACGAGCTCCATGCTCTCGTCAGCGAAGTCGACGGCGGCGTCGGAGGCGTAGCTGACCCCCAGAGTGTAGAGCGCATCCTGGAAGCCCATCACGCCGAGCCCCACCGGCCGGTGCCGGAGGTTGGCGTTCCGCGCCTCGGGGATCGGGTAGAGGTTGATGTCGATGACATCGTCCAGCATCCGCATGGCAGTCTTCACCGTCGCCGCCAGCCGCTCGCGGTCAATACCGGAAGGCGTCACGTGCGCGGCGAGGTTCACCGAGCCCAGGTTGCACACCGCCGCCTCGTCGCGGCTCGTGTTGAGCAGTATCTCCGTGCAGAGGTTGGAGCTGTGCACCACACCCGCATGATCCTGCGGGCTGCGGATGTTCGACGGGTCTTTCCACGTGAGCCACGGATGCCCGGTCTCGAAGAGCATGGCGAGCATCTTCCGCCAGAGGTCGAGCGCCTCCACGCGCTTCGCTCCCGGGATCCCGCCCGCGTCGGCCGCGGCCTCGTAGCGCAGGTAGCGCTCGCGGAACGCGGTGCCGTAGAGGTCGTGCAGATCGGGAACGTCGTCGGGTGAGAAGAGCGTCCACCGCCCGCGCTCGCGTACGCGCTCCATGAAGAGATCGGGGATCCAGTTCGCGATGTGCATGTCGTGCGTGCGGCGCCGGTCGTCGCCGGTGTTCTTGCGTAGCTCCAGAAATGACTCGATGTCCAGGTGCCACGTCTCGAGGTACGCGCAGGTTGCACCCTGCCGCTTCCCGCCCTGGTTCACCGCGATGGCGGTGTCGTTGGCCACCTTGAGGAATGGAATCACGCCCTGACTCGGCCCGCCGGTGCCGCGTATCAGGCTTCCGAGCGCGCGCACGTTGGTCCAGTCGTTGCCCAGACCGCCGCTCCACTTGGAGAGGAGCGCGTTGTCGCGGATGGCCTTGAAGATGTCGCCCAGGTCGTCGTGCACGGTGGTGAGGAAGCACGACGAGAGCTGCGGATGCCGAGTTCCCGAGTTGAAGAGCGTGGGTGTGGAGCTGCAGAAGGCGAAGCTCGAGAGCACGCGGTAGAACTCGATCGCGCGCGATTCGCGCTCCGCCTCGGCTTCGCCGAGCGCGAGTCCCATCGCAACACGCATCCAGAACCACTGCGGCAGCTCCACGCGCTTCTTCTCGTGCTGGATGAGGTAGCGGTCGTAGAGCGTCTGCGCGCCGATGAAGCCGAAGGCGAGGTCGCGCCCGGCGTCGAGCGCGGCGGCGAGACGCGGGAGGTCGTAGCTCGCCAGCCGCTCGTCGAGCCGGCCGCGGCTCACGCCGTCGCGCACGTACGCCGGGAAGCGCTCGGCGTAGAGCGAGCGCATCTCACCGAAGGAGACCGGGCGGCCCACCACCTCGGCGTAGAGATCACCGAGCAGGAGTCGGGCGGCGAGCATGCCGTACTCCGGCGCCTGCTCCACGCGCGAGCGCGCTGCGAGGATAGCGGCGGCGCTCACTTCGGAGCGCGTCACGCCGTCGTACGCGGTGACCAGCGCTTCGTTGGCGACGAGCTGCGCATCGACATCGGCGCCGAGCCCCTCGGCGGCCTCAGCGATGCGCGAGCGGAGCACCGCGCCTTCGAGAATCGACTCGCTCCCGTCGGCTTCGCGGATGCGGAGCCTGGGGCCCCGGCGTCGCTCGGCGCGCGCTTCACGATAGAGGATGTAGCGGCGCGCCACGGCGTGGTGGCCCGCATCCATCAGCGCACGCTCCACCTCGTCCTGAATGGTCTCGATGGGGAACGCGGTGTCGACCGGATGCGTGGCGAGCCAGAGCTCCACGGAATCGGTGACCCGCTCGATGGCCTCGTATGAGCGAGCGTCGAAGGCGTCGGGATATGGCACCTTCGCCACTGCGCGGAACGCCATCTCGATGGCGTGCGCTATCCGCGAGCGGTCGTAGGGAACAGTGCGGCCGTCGCGTTTGACGACGGCGGATGGCGGGTGCGGGGGCAGGTCGAGCGACGAGGGGACTTCGTGCTCGGCCGTGATCAGAGTGTCTGAGTCCATCCTTCCTCCGGCGTCGTGCGACAGCCGCCGTAAGGAAGGAGGGGACGCCGTCGACCCGATGACCGGATCGGGCCATACAGGCCACGCGCGGCAACCACGCTCCTTTCAGGCGAAGGAGGTCGTCACGACAAGCGGCTCGTGGGTGGGCATTCGGGCTTGGCAGAAGTGCCTTACCGTTGCGCGACAGCGCCGGACTCACACCGGACTTTCCCCAGTCTTGCAGCCGGCCACGGCAGCCGGCACCACGAGCAATTCCTTGCTTGCTACTGGAGAGGATCATACGTGGAAGCGAGCAAGCGGGCAAGGTTGGAGCGTGCGGCCGCCCCGACTATGCACTCTCCAGCAGCCACCGCGATGCCGGCTGCCATTCGATGCGATCCGGCAGAGGTCGCGAAGGCGGCGCCGGATCGAGTGTGATGAGGAGTGCTCGAGCATCCGGATGGAGCTCCGCGGCCGCTTCGAGAGCGCGAATCTCGCGCTCCCACGTTGCGTCCGATGCGGTGTCGAGCGACACCTGGATGAGCAGCGGATCCAAGGCCGGATTCTCCGCATGGAAGTCCACCTCCAGATCGTCGCCCACCCGCACCCAACCCACGTCGTATCCGCGACGTTCGAGCTCGAGCAGGATCGCGGCCTCGAGGCTCCGCCCTCGATTCTCGCGGCCCGCACGCTCGTACACTGGTATGAGACCCGGGTCTACCGGATACACCTTGCGCGGATTGCGCATCCTCTGCCGCTCGGAGGGCGTGTGCATGCTCACCAGGCGCACGAGAAAAGCATCCTCGATGTGGCTCAGCAGATGGTGGAGCGTTTCCTCTCCCACGGAGAGAGCCTGGGATTTCAGGTCGCGGTGGAATCTGGAAACGCTGAATGCGCCCCCGGGATTCGCCATGAGATGTCGCTGGAGGCGCCGGAGCGCCTCGACATTCGAGACGCGATGACGCTCTATCACATCGCGGAGCACCATGAGGTCCACGTACCCCTTGAGGAGCGACATACGATCACGAACATCGACCCCCTGCGCCTCGGGAAAGCCGCCGACGTTCAGATAATTACGAAGCGCGGCATCCAGCGCGGCCCGTTCGTCGATTGAAAGCCGGGCCCACTTTTCCGTCGGCTCTTCGCCCGTGTGGCGAAGCGCTTCACGAAAGGAAAATGGGTGGATGAGCACTTCCATCGAGCGGCCGCGCAGCGAAGTGTGCACCTCGCTGCTCAGCAGCCTGGCCGACGAGCCCGAGACGAAGATCCGAGTGTCGTGCGCATCAAGGAGCCGCCGTACCACCGCCTCCCAGCCAGAGACGACCTGGATCTCGTCCAGATAGACGGTACGCCGTCCCTGCTCCATTTTGTACTTTTGACAAGTACAAATATAGTCATATTCACCCTTGTCATAAGTGCCAAATGAGCCACCGTCTGCTGCCCGTCGCTCGAAGGCGCTCCCTTCCGCCAGCGGTTCGGGAGCCGAGCGACAGCGGCCTGGCAGAGACGGCCGTCGCGCAAAGTCCTGGTTATCCGCCGACCCCAATCCTTGTCCGAGCGCCACACCTTCCACGCCTTCCGTGCCTTGTGGATCACGCCTGGCGAGGATGACCTTTCCGCATGCAGCCATCAGAACCCACGCATTCCGAGCTTCCCCCGTCGGAGCTTACACGCTCCTGGCGCACCGATCTCCCTGCCCGCGCCGTGTACGCCGAAGGCGCGGGAATCGCGCGCACGATTCCGCGCGCCGTGCGCGTGGTGGAGAGCTTCGATGAGCTTCCCGAGATCGTGCGCGAGGCGCGGCGGGAGCGGCTCCCGATCATTCCGCGCGGCTCCGGCAGCGGGATGCCCGGCGGCGCGGTGGGCGACGGGATGATTCTCGATCTCTCGCGCCTGAATCGCATCGCTCCTGTAGACGTCGAGATGAAGCGCGTGAGAGCGGCCGCCGGCGCCGTGCGGAACGCGGTGGACGCCGCCGCCAGCGCCGCCGGGCTGCGCTTTCCGGTGGACCCGTCCAGCGGCGCCTTCTGCACCGTGGGCGGGATGGCTTCCACCAACGCCGCCGGCCCGCACACGCTCCGTTTCGGCGCGATGCGCAACTGGGTGACCGCGCTCGGCTGCGTCTTCGACGATGGGACTCGCGCCATCGTACGCCGTGGAGCACCGCCGCCGGCCGGCATCCCGGCCATCGAGCGCTTCCTCGCCGACGCACGCAACGCCATCCTCGCCGCACCGACCTCGCTCCTCGAGCACGCCGGCGTGCGCAAGGAATCGTCGGGCTACGGACTCGCCGCGTACGCGAGGAGCGGCGAGCTGGTGGATCTCCTCGTCGGGAGCGAAGGGACACTCGCCATCATCGCCGCAGTGGAGCTCGCGCTCGCGCCGCTTCCCGGTGCCACGAGCAGCATCCTCGCCGAGTTCCCCACGCTGGAAGCGGCGGTGGACGGCGCGATCCGCGCGCGCGATGCGGGCGCCAGCGCGTGCGAGCTCCTCGATCGGACCTTCCTCGACGTCGCCGCGCGCGGCGGCGCGGGTGCGGACATCGCTCCTTCGAGCGAGGCCGTGCTCCTCGCCGAAGTGGAAGGCGACAGCGAGAGCGGCGCGGCGCTTGCAGCCCGCGCGCTCGGCGAAGCATTCGAGGCAGCGGGAGCCACCACGGTTCGACTCGCCGTCGACCCGGACATGGAACACGAGCTCTGGTCGCTGCGCCATGCCGCGAGCCCGATCCTCGCGCGGCTCGACCCCGAGCTCGAGTCGATGCAGTTCATCGAGGACGGCGCGGTTCCGCCCGAGCGGCTTCCCGAGTACGTCCGCGGCGTGCGCGCGGCGCTCGAGCGGCTGGGACTCCGCGGTGTGATCTTCGGCCACGCCGCCGACGCCCACGCGCACGTGAACCCGCTCATCGACGTCCGCCAACCCGACTGGCGCGAGCGCGTCGCCGCGCTGCTCGACGACGTGGTGTCGCTCACCGCCCGACTCGGCGGCACCCTCGCCGGCGAGCACGGCGACGGCCGTCTCCGAACACCGCTCCTCGAGCGCGTGTGGCCGCGCGAGACACTGGAGCTCTTCGCGCTCGTGAAACACGCCTTCGACCCCGAGTCGATCTTCAATCCCGGCGTGAAGGTACCCGTCGCCGGCCAGCACGCGCTCGGCGCCATCAAGTACGACCCGTCGCTTCCACCGCTCCCGAGCGCCGCGCGCGCGGCGCTGGACACCGTGGCTCGCGACCGCGCGTATTCATCGTCACGGCTCGCACTTCTGGAGGCAGAGCAGCGGTAGATCGGCCTCGCGCCAATGCCGCCTCCCATCGAGCGCCATCCCGCGTTACTCTTGTCTGACCGAGTGTCGTCGTCCCCGCGACTCGCTCCGCGGTCGTCCCCGCAAGAGCGGGACGCTCTCAGTAGTCATTCCCGCGAAAGCGGGAATCCATGTTGCTGGACCAAAGCTGGATCCCCGCTTACGCGGGAATGACTCTGGATGGTGCGCAGTTCCTGCTCTCTGCTCTCTGCTGTCTGCTCCCTCTCACCCTCCCCCGCCGTGCCCGAGTACATCTACGAGCCAACCGTCTCTCTCCTGGCGCGTCCCACGTTCGCCGAGCCATCGCACCTTCCGGTCGTCTGGATCGGTGAGTCCACGGACGGCGAACGCCTCGCCGAGTTCGCGGGCCGGCTCTGCTACATGAGCCAGCGGAATCCGGCAAGTCGCTCGACGCGTGACTACCTCGAGAACATCAAGAAGCAGGGACACGGGAGCGTACTGGAGCATGCCAACTACTCGGTGCTCCTCGAGGGCGTGAGTCGCTCGCTCACCCACGAGCTCGTGCGACATCGTGCGGGCTGGGCATTTTCGCAACTTTCCCAACGCTATGTCGACGAGTCCGACGCCCACTTCGTCGTCCCGCCGGCGATCATCGGTGACGAGGCGCTCGAGACTGCGTGGCGCGCCCAGATCGATTCGGCGCAGAGCGCCTACGTCGCCCTGGTAGAGAAGCTTATGGAGCAGTACTCCTGGGTGGAGAGCCGCGTACACCGCCGGAAGATGGCGCGCGAGGCGGCGCGCGGCGTGCTCCCCAACTCCACCGAGACCAAGATCGTCGTTACCGGCAACGCCCGCGCCTGGCGCACGATGCTCGAGCTTCGCTCCAGCGAAGGCGCCGAGCAGGAGATCCGCCGCCTCTCCATCAAGCTGCTCCGTCTCCTCCAGTCCGAGGCCCCCGGCTTCTTCTCCGACTTCGAGATCTATCTCTCCGACGACAAGCGAGAAGCGGCACGGGTGGGATACCATAAGGTCTGAGACAGCAGAGAGCAGACAGCAGAAAGCAGGAACGACATCCACCCCACCGGCAGAGGGGTCAGGCACTTTATGTAGAGGTCCCGGCAGCGTTGCAGCCGGGACCTCTACATAAAGTGCCTGACCCCTCTGCCGTTCCTGCTTTCTGCCGTCTGCCTTCTGCTCTCTCCCTCCCCGCCCCTCATTGCGCGCCACATCTCTCCCACTTATTATCCGCCGGCGTTGGAACTGGCATCGTGCTTGCGTTTTCGTCGCGACAGCACGAAGTCAGGAAGCTCGCCACTAGCGAGCCCTCCGAAGCGGAGGTGGCAGGCGCGGTGACGTTCATGTTACGAGAGTCGTCTGCAAGCCACCGATGGAGGACGCATGACGCGTATTGGGTTCGTCTACAACCAGAAGCCCGACCTGCCCGCACTCCGGCTCGAGGACAGTGATCCTCAGTCGGAAGACGAGCCTCCGAGTAGCGCTCTCTCCGACGACGAGTTCGCCGAGTGGGATAGCGCCGAGACCATCGCCGCGGTAGAGAACGCGCTCTCTGCGCTTGGGGAAGTCGTCCGCCTCGAGGCCGACGCCGACTTCCCCGATCGGCTCCGCCACTCCAGCATCGACCTCGCCTTCAACATCGCCGAAGGACTCCGCGGCCCCAATCGCGAGGCCCACGTCCCGGCGATCTGCGAGTTCTTCGGAGTCCCCTACTCCGGCTCCGACCCCTTCACTCTCTCGCTCTGCCTCGACAAGGCGCGCACCAAGGAGTGCCTCGCCTGGAATGGCATCCCCACGGCGCCGTTCGCCGTAGTGCGGAGCCGCTCGAGCACCGAGCTCCACGACATCCTTCGCGGCGTCACCGCGACCGGCGCTGCGAAGCACGCTGCGACCTCCGCGCCTGACTCCTCGCCGAGCCGCCGTGCGCTCCGCTTCCCGCTCTTCGTGAAGCCGGTGCACGAAGGTTCGTCGAAGGGGATCACCGAGCGGAATTTCTGCCGCGACGCCCGGGAGCTCGAAGCACAGGTCACCTTCCTCCTCGAGAAGTATGAGCAGCCAGTGCTCATCGAGGAATATCTGCCGGGCGCCGAGTTCACCTGCGCGGTGCTCGGCAACGGCGACACGGCCAGCGTGCTCCCCATCGTGGGGATGCGCTACGACGCTCTCCCCGACGGCGCACTTCCAGTATACGGCTACGAGGCGAAGTGGCTCTGGGACCGCCCCGACAATCCGCTCGAGATCTTCGAGTGCCCGGCGTGCATCGACGACTCGCTCCGTCGCGCCATCGAAGCCACGGTGCTCGCGACGTATCGCGCACTCGGCTGCCGCGACTGGTCGCGCGTCGACGTTCGCCTCGACGCCGCTGGCGTGCCCAACGTCGTCGAGGTCAATCCGCTTCCCGGAATCCTTCCGGATCCCGCTGACAACTCGTGCCTCCCCAAGGCCGCTCGCGCCGCGGGGATGAGCTATGAGGAGCTGATTCAGGCGTGCGCACGGCACGCCGCCGAGCGGCAGGGAGTTGCCCTGCCGACTACCCTGGGTCGCGGTACCACCGGCAAGCGCCGGCGCGCTGCGGCGGGAGGGGCTGTCTGATGAAGATCGGCTTGTTGTTCGACGGCGCATCCGCACTCGGCGCGAGTCCGGACGTCCTCATCCTCGACACACTCGAGGCGCTCGAGCGCGTGCTCGCTACCGAAGGCAACCAGGTGGTGAGGATCAGCGCGCACATCGACGCCCGCTGGATCGAGCGCGTGAGGAAAGGAAAGTTCGACCTGGTCTTCAACATGTGCGAGGGAATCGACGGGAGCGCTGCACTCGAGCCCGCGGCCGCGGCCATGCTCGAGCTGCTCGGCGTCCCGTTCACGGGCGCCTCGTCGTGGACCACGGCACTCTCGCTGCGAAAGCACGTGGTGAACTCGCTCCTGGACCGTGCCGGCCTACCCGTGCCGCGCTTCGCGCTGGCGCACGCCGGAGCGCCGTTGCCAACCGTCGGCTTCCCGACCATCTGCAAGCCCGCAGCCGAGGACGCATCGATAGGAATCGAGCAGCGCTCGGTGGTGCGCACGAACCGCGCGCTCGCCGAGCGCGTCGCGTCGATGCACGAGCGCTGGCCCGAGGTGCTCGTGCAGCGCTACATCGACGGACGCGAGGTGAACGTGGGGATCCTCGGCGACACGGTACTTCCCGTCTCCGAGATCCGCTTCGACCACATGCCCAAGGGGAAGTGGCGGATCGTGTCGTACCGTTCGAAGTGGGAAACTGGAAGCGATGAGGACAAGGGGAGCGAGCCGCATTGCCCTGCTGATCTGCCTGCGAAGCTCACCGCGGAAGTAAAGAAGCTCGCGCTTGCCGCATGGCGGCTCGTGGGCGGGCACGGCTACGGCAGAGTGGACCTGCGAATCGATCGCGCGGGCCGGCCGTGGATCCTCGAAGTGAATGCCAACCCCGACATCGCGCCCGACGCGGGGCTCGCGCGCATGGCGCGCGCGGCGGGGATGGATTACGCGGAGCTAGTGAGCAGCATCTGCGAGCTCGCGCTCGCGAGGCACGCGCTCCCCGAGAGCGAGAGATGGGCGATGGCACAGCGGCTCTCCGGAGTCGCCGCTACCACCGAGGCCACCGCGTTAGAGCTCTTCTCCAACGATAGATAGGAGAGAGTGGACGTTCCCCTGCGGCTGGGCAAGCTGGAACCCGGCCACCGCGACCGCCTCGCGGAGATCCTCCGTGGTACCGGAGCGTTCTCCGACGACGAGGTACTCGTGGGCATCGAGCTCTTCGATGCGGCGATTACCAGCGAATCGTCGTCCCCCGACACCGACTACTCTTTCCTCGGCGCCTTCACCCCGGAATCCGAGTTGGTCGGCTACGCCTGCTACGGCCCGACGCCGGGCACCGACCGCGTCCACGATCTGTACTGGATCGCAGTGGATGCGACCGCGCATGGAGCAGGCATTGGAACCGCAATCCTCACAGAGGTAGAACGAAGGCTTCAGCAGCGGCACGCCCGCATGTTGGTGGCAGAGACTTCGTCCCGGTCCGACTACGCGGTCACGCGCGACTTCTACGGTCGCCGCGGCTACGCCGAGTCCGCCCGCGTGCGCGACTTCTACGCGCCCGGCGACGACCGGATCATCTTCACAAAAAGGTTCCAACACTCGCCTGACGGCGGGGAGCATAGTCACCATGAGTGAGTGGCAGAAGATACTCAAGGAAGATGCGATAGCGTCGCTCGACAGGCTGGCCGAGAAGTTCGGCAGCGACGTGATAGATGTGGAGGCGCTCAAGCCGGCATTCGAGAATTTCCAGATGCGCATCACGCCGGCGGCGCTCGAGCAGATCAAGGAAGTGGGCGACCCGATGTGGAACCAGTACGTGCCCACGGTCCAGGAGCTCGACATCCACGACGGGATCATCGACTCGCTCGATGAAGACGCCGATTCGCCGGTGCCGAACATCACGCACCGCTATCCCGACCGCGTGCTCTTCCTGGTGAGCCCCGTGTGCGCGTCGTACTGCCGCTTCTGCACCCGCAGGCGCAAGGTCGGCGACCCGGAGAAGATCCCCCTCAACCAGTACGATTCGGCGTTCGAGTACATCGCGAGCCATCCGGAGATCCGCGACGTGATCATGTCGGGCGGCGACCCGATGATGCTCTCCGACCGCCGGCTCGATTACATCCTCGGTCGGCTGAGAGCGATCCCGCACGTGGAGATCATCCGGCTGGGGAGCCGGATCACCTCGCACCTCCCCGACCGGATCACGCCGGAGATCTGCGAGATCATCAAGAAGTACCACCCGGTGTACATGAACTGCCACTTCAACCATCCGAGCGAGCTCACGCCGGCGAGCGTCGCGGCGCTCGGGCGACTCGCGGATGCCGGCGTGCCGCTCGGCTGCCAGACCGTGCTGCTGAAGGGCGTGAACGACGACCCGAAGGTGATGCTCGAGCTGATGCAGAAGCTGCTCAAGGCGCGGGTGCGGCCGTACTACATCTACATGGCCGACCAGGTGGCGGGCGGCGAGCACTTCCGGACGACCGTGCAGAAGGGACTGGAGATCATCCAGGCGCTGCGCGGCTGGACGTCGGGACTCGCGGTTCCGCACTTCGTGATCGACTCCCCCGGCGGCGGCGGGAAGGTGCCGCTCCTTCCGGAGTACGTGGAGTCCATCACCGACGACGAAGTCGTGTTCCGGAACTACCAGGGGCGGCGCTTCGTCTACAAGCAGCCGAAGGTGGCAGCGTCGAACGGCTGCGGCGGCGAGGATGCCGCGCCCAACGTAGTGCCGATCGAGATCGCGAAGATGGCGAAGACGGCGAAGGCCGCCAAGGCGCCGCGCCGCAGGACATCGGCCAAGACGCGCGAGAGAAGCTCCGCCGGCGGTTGAAGCGAAAGCGGCGGGGTCAGGCACCATGGTGTAGAGGGCTCGTGAGCAATGCTCACGAGCCCTCTACACCATGGTGCCTGACCCCGCCGCTTTCGCCGGGATGACACTTTGTGCATGATGCAGGGACCGGTCCGCCTCGATCTTTCCGTCGTCCCCCGCACCCAGCGCCATGCCCACACAACTCGCTACCAACGTCCTCGCCGCGCTCCTCGGCGCAGCCGTCCTCGCCACCGCGACGCCGCTCGACGCACAGTCGCCCGAGCGACTCTTCTACTACGTGGACAACGAGAACAGCTACGACTCGTTCGTGAAGCACGTGGACCAGATAGACGTGCTCGGCCCTCAGGTCTACACGGTGGACAGTCTCGGCACCATCTGGGGCGGCCTCGATCCACGCGTGAAGAAACTGGCGGCCGAGCACCACGTGAAGGTGATGCCGCTCGTGGTGAACGAAGGCTTCAACCAGCCGGCGCTGCGGAAGCTCCTCGCCGATACCGCGGCGCGCGGGCGCGCCACGCGTACTATGGCGACGCTGTGCAAGGACGAGGGCTACTGGGGAATCCAGTTCGACATCGAGAACATCAACTTCCAGGATCGCGACCTCTTCACGGCGTGGTATACGGAGACCGCGAACGCCCTTCACGCGGTTGGGTGCACCATAAGCATCGCGGTGGTGCACCGTCCCGCGGAATTCGCCGGTCCTACCGGATACGACCGCTTCCTCCACGAGAACTGGCGCGCGGGTTACGACCTCGCCGCGATCGGCAAGGTGGGCGACTTCATCTCACTGATGACCTACGCGCAGCAGACCCGCCGCACGCCCCCCGGCCCGGTCGCGGGGATTCCGTGGATGCGTGCGGTGGTGGACTACACGCTCCAGTACGTGCCCGCGAGCAAGGTCTCGCTCGGCATCCCCACCTGGAGCGAGCACTGGTACACGCGCGATGACTCGAGCATTCCGGAGCGTGCCCGATCGTGGTCGAGCAACGCTAGTTGGGCATGGGCGAAGGGTCTCGCCGACCGCCACGGCGCAACCATTCAATGGGACGAGAAGCAGGGCGTTCCCTTCGCGTACTACGAGAACGGCGGCGTCTACGAATGGATCTTCTTCGAGAACGCCCGCAGCTTCCGTGCGAAGCTGGATTTGATGAAGGAGAAGAAGCTGCGCGGCTTCTCGGTGTGGGTGCTGGGGCCGGAGGACGAGGGAATCTGGAAAGAAAGGTAAGGAAAGAAAGCAGACAGCAGACGGCAGAGAGCAGGAACTGCATCAAAGGCGACAGGGGACAGGCGACAGGAAACAGGAACTGCACACCAGTCTCCACGTCGGTGTGCAGTTCCTGTTTCCTGTGTCCTGTGTCCTTGTAGCCGTTCCTGCTTTCTGCCGTCTGCTGCCTGCTGTCTCGTCAGTTCATCCGCACGGATGCGAGGTATTCGTCAGGCACTCCTGCTGCGGGATCGGGAGGAACTCGACCGTCGGCGTGGTGGTGAGTGCAGTGCCGAAGCGGCGGGTGTCTTCCCAGCGGAGGCCCTGCTCGAAGAGCTCGTAGCGACGCTGCTTCGCGATCTCGGCGAGAAGTTCGTCCTGCGTGTCGAGGTCGGAGGCCGGGAGCGCCGTGAGGCCGGCGAGCGGCTCGTCCACGGATGAGCTGGTCTGTGTCCTGACCTCGTTCACCAGATCGGCCGCGACGTCGAGCTGCTCGTTCATCCTGGTGAGCGCCTCCGCCTTGATCAGCTTCATCTCGTCGGGGAGGTACACCGGATATGGATCATCCGGTGAAGAGTACTTCGCCAATGGCAGTATGACGCTGTCCGCCGGATTGGCCGGGAGCGGCGCCGCCGTGACGTTCACCCAGTACGCCGGACGCTGGTCGCCGGGCTCGGCCTCCGTGACGAAGCTCTTCAAGGCACCCACGTAGTTGAGCTGGAACGCGAGGTTCTCGATCGGGTTGCGCGTGGGCGGCGGGAAGTTGAAGACGGAAAGCACGTTGAGATCCACCGCGTCCGCCGCGTCTATCGCTCCCTGGTAGTCGCTGGCCATGAGCGAATAGCGCGCGAGCATGGCGCTCACGGTATTGCGGATGTCGAAGCCGGTGCCGAGCAGGCGGGCCCGCGATTGCGCTATGTCGCCGTCGGTCACCTGCTGCATGTCGTCGCTGGCACCCTGGAGGAGCGCGAGCACGGTGTCGAGAACCATCTCGCGCGGCTGGATCACCGCTGCGTCGCTCCCCACGGTGATCGGAACCTGATCGTACTGCTGGACCAGCATCCCATATGACATGGCCTTGAACAACTTGGCGAGCGCCGTGAACTGGTTCCGCAGTCCCGTGCCGAGTCCGAGCTGATCGATGTTGGCCAGGATGGTGTTGGCCGACTTGATCGTCTCGTACGAGTTCGCCCAGGGCTCCTCGACCAACAGGTAGGAATTGTCGATGGCCGGCGCCGTGAACATCTCCTGGTAGGAGATGAGCGACTTCGACAGAGTGCCCCACTCATCGGTGGTGAGGGAGTTGGTGGTGAGGTAGTCGTCGATGCTGTTGGCGAACTGGCCCTGCATCCCGATCGCCACCGTGTACATGCCATCGACGTTGGAAACCACCTCGCTCTCCGGTGGTGCGTTGGGATTTTCGAGATCGAGGTCGCAGCCGGTGGCAGCCAGCGCCACCAGGAGCGCGAGTGAGTAGCGCGAGGCACCGCGGAACGCGGCGCGCGCGGCACTGCCGAAGTGCGTGCGTGTCGTCATCGTCCGTGGCTCCTAGAAGTTGAGGGAAACCGACATCGTGAACTGGCGCGGGAGCGGCGTGGTCGCGAAATCCACCCCGCGCGACACCGTGCTCGC
>Ga0182738_1004907_pt1 | contig 14533 bp, 7 predicted proteins | sample eDN5th30CBELigMG_FD_128876 | JGI IMG/M metagenome (GOLD analysis project Ga0182738, IMG submission 128876) | Enriched Miracle-Growth compost microbial communities from Emeryville, California, USA - eDNA 5th pass 30_C BE-Lig MG (version 2)... ... | reverse complement strand
CGTCCCAAAAAGGCTTAGAATTGGTCTCGGAATTTCGAAAAAAAATTTAATCCGAAATTTAAAATCAAAAAGGGAGAATTTGCTTAAAACTTATTTGAAAATTCGAGTTTGGTTAAAATCATCCTAAAAACAAGCAAGAGTAAGGGATCTACGACGTAGAGGGCTTTTTTCCTTTTCTTAGGTGCGAACTACTAAATATGTAACAAACTTACTAAAATTAGGTTGTTTATCGAACATTTTTATTGAGGAAAAGGAAAATCTAATTATGTGATTGAGGAAACAAAAATAGAGTGATATTTGATTACCAAAATAGAATTCCAAAAGACGTCACATCAGAAAAAATTAAAATTTCAAATTTAATTTTTCGAAAGGAAAAAAATTTTTAGAGATTTGTTGTTTTATTATTAAATTTTTGGAAAAACCAGTTAGTCTAACTGACATGGTTATTTATGAAAAATCAACTCTTGTAAAATGAATCTATGTGATTTTTAAGGCTGATTGTGACTGTTAGAAAACTTAAAAGGGGTTTTTTCAAGTGAGTCTGAAGAATAAATTTTATTGGGCGTGTGAGGTTCTTAATAAAATAATGTATTTGTTAGTTTTAGTCTCATTGATCAAACCTAAATTTGAAATCGAGCCAATAATTTAATTCAAGGCCTTAGGAAAGGATGGAGTTGCAGCGAAATTTAAGAAGAAGAAGACTTTTTCTGAAATTACGTGTTTTCAATCCTTTTATTTTAATTACAACAAAATAAAAGTTTGTATAACTTAATTACTGATTTCCTAAACGTTTTGAATTTGGGTTCAATCAAAATTCCTCTTGGAATTATGAGAGAACAGATTCATATTTGATGGAAAAAAAGTTCAAGTGTTTGGAACAATAATTAGAAAAGTTCAACCCAATTATTTTAGGATAAGTTGGGTTTCTAGAGGATGAATTTAATTGTGTTACGAAATTGTAGTTTTAGTTTTTGAGACTTGCCATTTAACTATTTTATGATTAAATACGCTCAAATCATTTTCAATACGTAGAATTGCTTGCTGCCTAACTCCTGATATCCTAACCGATGTTATTTTTTATTTTTTGCCCGAAACTTGAATATTTATTCAAATTAACAGAAGAGGTTGTCCATCTTGATTTATGAAGATATTATGAAAAAAAGCTTGGCTTAGGAAACTAGTTGAGGGGAATCCCATCTATTGGGAAGTTATTGGGACATGCTTATGTTGCTCCTAAGAGAAGCTAGACAAGATTTAGACTGGAGGGAAAAAACTTATTTTTTAAGTTTGGTTGATTTGAGATTCATAGAACGAGAAATTAGGCCTGGATTTTGAGTAAGGATGAATGTGTTTAAACAATTCGAATTAAAAGGTTTATAAGTAATGAAGTGAGGAAATCAGAAGAGATATTTAATCATCCATCTTTATTTGTGATGGTGTCATGGAAATGAAGATGGTATAAATGGGAAAAATTTAGAAAATTTTTAGAGATCTTGCCTGATGAATATTTTATAAAAAATATGATCCATTAAAATTTCAAAGGTCATTAAAGCTACAAATCTTTATGCCATCTTGCTTGGGCCTAAAGGGTTTTTTTTCGAACAAAAAACCCTTTTTTTAAATATTTGAGATTTTATAATTTGGATCACTTGGAAAAAAGATTGAGAAATGGTTGCCCTGAAACGTCTTTGATAAAGAAACTATGTGAAGATTTTTGTAGAAACTTCAAACTTGAGCTTCAAATCAGCGTTTAAAATTGTCTTCATTCAAGGAAAACAACTCGAGTTTTTAGAAGAAAATTTTTAGGCTAGATTTAAATTCGAAAAAATAATGTGACAGCAGGTCTTTTGAGATTTCTCTTATGGTAATTCTGAACTCAAGATTTTTTTAAACTCACTCTAAACTGAAAGACTCTTTTTCAGGTCAGTTTTCTTTTTCGAAAAAAATTTTTGCGATGTTATTAAAATGAGCTATTTTGTTTGACGAATTTTGTTTCAAAAGGAAATTCCTGAGCTCTGAATTTTCTCCCCAAACAATTTTTGAGAAACCTCTTGCAAAAAATTCTAGATCAGTTGATTCGCTTTTCCATTCCGAGAATGAGGGGGATTTATCATTATAAAGAAAGAAGATCGATTTTTTGTCACATTCAACTTCAGAGGCTCAATAGGTTTAAATGGGATTTTTAAGAGGACAGAGGATTTTCTGAAAAAGTTTTTTTGGATTTGAATACTCATCTTTCCCAAAAACTCGATTTTTTTTTTGTAAAAAATTCTCTCACAATTTTGAATTCATTCACAGATGATGGGCTTCATTTTAAGTAAAAACTTGAAGAGCATAAAGGATTTTCGTCCTCTAAAGTGAGACATATCTTTCAAAAATTTAGCAATCAACCTGAATTTAGTCTTAATTCTCCCTCCTCCAAATCCATTTTCGCAAAATAATGATCCTAACGATTTTGTTGAGAACTCTCTTCGAAAAATAAAAGTCGATATTTGGAGAGCTGTGTCAAGATGTCGCAGAAGTTTAAACAAATATCCTTGGTTTGACAGACGAAAGAATGAAAGAAGAAGATTTTCTGTCAAAAGGTATTCAAAAGGCCAAAAAATGAAATCCGGATTAAATAAGAAATATCGAATTCAAAAAGTTTTTGTTTATGGTTTTTTCTCATTTAGACTTTGAAAACCTCAAGAATGGAACAATAAACCAACCCAAGTTTTAGACGGCAATATAAATGAAAGTTTATAGAAATAAAACAATTTTAGGAATATCTCAATAATTTGAGGAGTATAGATAAAAATTTCTAGATCCTCCTGTTTTTATGAAGAAAAAAAAGGTCCTTCGTAAAGACTCTAATACAGAGAGAATGTTTATTTATTGGGCTCATTTAGAATGTTTTAATTTGTTGAAAAAGATACGATAAATATTAAAAATTTCTACAGACAATATATATAATTTTTATAAAGACAAAAACAATCAGGAAAAAAGAGCTCTCATATGACCTCGCTTTTCTCCTTTTATCTTTAATATATGACTTGCTTGGGGCTTTTTAAAAAGAAATAAAATAATGACAGGTTGATTATACATTAAATGATGTGATTGATTACCTTTTTGCATTAAATACCACACATATATTTTCTCATATTCAACTCTTTCTGCCCTTCTTTGTTCCTCTCTTTTACTTTGAATTTTTTCAAAGCTTCTCCTTCTCCTTCAAAAAAAAATTTAAGAGTTGAAGATTTTCCGAGAAGAAACTCCCAAAAAGGACAACAATAATAAGATAATAATTTATAAAATTTGTCGTTAAGCTTTAGGAGCTAAGGGTTCTGAATTATCAATAGCATGATTCACGTTATTATTTTCATCATTTTCCGCTGCGGACTTTTTCAATATATCTTTCATGATTTCTTTGAGCTCCTCACCGCTTAATGTATCGCCTTTGTACCATCTGGAAGCCTTGACCTCTTTGATGTTCCACCTTTTTACAGGGTCCTTGGCCAATAACCCGGCCATAAGCTCTCTAAAGCTTTCATCAAACATGTTTTTATCAGCTCTCTGACCAACTCTCAATTCCCAGAATGCCTCACTATTTCCACAGAAGAGATCGTAATGGGCCAAGGAGATGCCAGATTCGTCGTCCTCCTTTTCCAAGAATGGGAAATCGCCTGTGGCTAAGGCATACAAAATGATACCCATAGAATACACATCTGCTGCTGCAAAGTCCTTGCACTCTCCCTTGATAACTTCCAAAGCTCTAAATGAAGGGCTTCCTCTGCTTAAGAGGTTCTTTTCATCTAGCAACTGAGACTGGTCAAAATCTGCCAATTTCAATAGATAGTCCTCTCCTAGCAATAGGTTCTCCAATTTAATGTCCAGATGAGCGATTCCTTTTGAGTGAAGATATTCCACAGCGTTGACAAGCTGGTGGAAATAGGCTCTGACAAGTTTTTCATTATGAAGTTCCTGTGAGTAGATCAGGTCAAAGAAATCACCAAATGGAGCGTATTCCATGGCTAAGAAATAGCAATCAAAGGCTTGTGTATCGAAACGAATGTTAGGAATGAAGCTTATGATATTTTCGTGGGCCAAGCTTGCAAGAACCTTGCTTTCACGATAATAAGCGACATAGGCTTCTTTAGTTTTGGGGAAAATTTTGAGAGCACATTCGAAATCTTTTTTCATGGTTTGAAGATGGAAGATGGAATATTTTCCATTAGCAATAGGTCTATCCATGACAAGAGGGCGGCAGATGGGTTGAGTTTCGGTTTCTGTAACGAGGACAGCGACGTTCATGATGGGTTTGAGTTGGTCTTTCGGGAATGCTTTTAAAGAAATTTTTATCTTTAAAATTTATCTAAAATAATTCGAGTATTGGAGTTTTCTATTACAGATACTCCTTGTAATAATAATAGTTGGCAATCTTTGTCATCAGAACAATAGAAGACTCTATAAATTGCCATACAATCTGGAATGAGGTGAGAAGGAAAGTCCTTTTTTTTGGCTTATTTTTGGTGATGTAAGAAGAGAGTGATTTTATTCGTTGTCAGAAGGTCCAAAGTCTGAGACTAGTGGGTCTGATTGTCCAAAGTATTTCAGAGAAGACTCATTTATTTTTGCTTAAAAAGCTGAAAGTGAGACTCTATAGAGAAATTATTCTAGAAGGTTTTAGACGCATGCGATGGATATTTTAAATTTTCATTGTGGAAAGTTTCAAAAAACGCAGAACATTTTGTTTCTTTCTGAAGTGAATTTTCGCTTTAAAATAGTTTCTAATTTTTTGATTGTGAGAAAATAGTTCTTTAGAACATTCTCTGATGCAGAATGGGTTTTATACTTTGGTAAAAAGCCTGACGAAAACAAAAATTGGCACAACATGAGCGAGGATCAGTTAAGGTCTTAAATTAAGATTGTTAAAGGTTTAATCAAGATAAATCTATCTTTTCCTTATTTGATGGATTTTTTCAGTTGTTAATATGTGAAAAGCGGGCCTTTGGTATTGACGATGAGGAGGGGAAAGCTCTTTGTTTCTGGCTTGGTCATATAGAATTCTGCTTTTTCTTTATATACTTTGAAGGGGTTAAGAATTTCGCTCAAAGGAAATAATTTTATTTGTGATATTGGCAGACTTCTGTTAGCCTGAATACACAAAAATAAATCAGGCCAAGTAGAAAATACGTTGTGTTTTTTGCGCGGAGAAATGAGGCTTGGTCGAATACGAGAACAAGTCAGTCAGTATTTAGCGTTCACTTGCCGCATTAGATCTATAGGCAAATGCGGGAAAAAGCTTAAATATGGCAAGTCCTAAGAAAATTGTTCAATTTTTGCATTTTTGAGAGAGATTATTGAGAAATGAGGAAATTAGAGTTCTATGGAGTGATATTTCAATATGAAAATGAAATAGACATTCGGGTACTACTGAAAAAAAAAGAAGTGCTTTTTTAATCGAGCATTTCTCTGAAACAAAGCAAAATTTCTCAAGTTGAATTTTCTGGAATTTATTGATTTTCTTCGAGTTCAGCCCAAACAATATGAAACAGGTTGTTGAAATGTCGAAGCTCATTGTTGTGAAAGAGAATTTTCTCTTCAAAATTATGAAGGCAAGAAAATTTATAATAGCGAGAAAATGTGTTTGTTTTTTCTTCCATGTTAGAAACAGGAGAGGATCAAGTTTAAGTTAAACGACGAGATAGGATACAAAACAAAAATATACAAGAATGTTTCATACATAAAAAACAAAAATGTAAAAATTGTAAAGATATGTATGTACTTTTCTATTTTTTACCTATTGAGGAAGTTAGAGACTCCAAGGACACCAAGGAAGATTTGGACAATATCGATATATAAATCCAAAGCAGCAATGACATAATCATCCAAAGAGAATTTAGATTCATATCTTCCACTCAATCTTTGAACATTAATAGCAAAGAGGAAGCTAAAGACAACGCCAAAAACAGCTCCAATAATGACATTGACAAAATGGCTTCTGAAAATAATACCAAAGATAAGGATCATAAAAAGAATGGAAAAGACAGAAAGGAGGCCAGACATTTTCTTAGTGAGGTCCTTTTTGGTTTTCCAGGCATAGCAAGCAATGACAAAGACAGCGAAAAGAGTGAATCCTCCTGCAAATAATACACTAGTGCTTTTTGAGACTGCAGCAATTGAAGCCAAGAAATAAGCCGTCGCTAATGTATAAAGAGTAAGGAGGAGATAATTCAATGGAACTTTTCTAAAGAGGTTTCTGAAGCAAGACAGAATAATAATCGTCCCAAGAGAAACAACCAAAGCAACATAAAGAGTCCATTGGTGATCACTCATCCACTTTCTGGTGTTTTCTTTATCAATGAAGGTCACAGCGATAGCAAGAGTCGTAAAAACGAGCTGAACGACAAGAATAGTGAGGACTTTGCGAATGAAGCCTTTTCTGAGAGCTTCACGGGAGATATTAGTGTTGTTATTCTCGATGTTTATGACTGGCTTGACATCAATGACGGCCGCTTGGTAAACAGGCTGATTTTGACGATTGTTGAAATCGCTTTTAGCGTACATTTCAGGGTCATTGTAAACGTTTTGCTGAGGTTCTTGATAGCCTTGGCCGTAGTTGTAGTTGTATTGTTGGTTACTCATAGAAGAATAGAATGAGAGATGTTTGTTTTTTTAGTCTGAGATTATTATCTGACAAATTAGCGCTGAGTATTTAAATGCCGCATAGAAAATTAGTTCGTTAAATTTTTTTCAGTGAACCTTAGACTAGGCGGCTAGAAACTTGTGAGAAAATGAATAACTCTGATGCGTATTTTAAGGTCAAATCATGAAGGGTTTTAATGTGAGATGAAAGACGTTAAGGTGAGATTGTAAGAGGCTGGAGTGCTGTTATTGACACTTGAATGATGGAAAGTTCGAAAAAGTAAAATCCAGTTTGATTCTGCCTGAATCTGATTTGGGAAAAATTGAAAATAAAGAAAACTTGTTTTGCTAAATTTAGACATGAAAAATGAGATGAGGGAGACATGAAGCGGATATAGGGAGTCAAATGCTTGTCGAGAAATTCAAAAAAGTAGAAGAGAGAAATAATTGTGAAGATAAATATTTTCTTTGAAAAAAAATAATTTTGTCTTTTAGACTTCACGCGGGATTTGAAAGGACTCTAATGATCAGATAGAATTAAGGACTCAAATTGAAATCGAACTCATTCATAGGCGTCATTTTCGAATCGAAAATCTATCATCTTGTTCAAGGGTCCCTAATTTTTTGTTGTGAAATAGATTGTGCCTACGATATTGAGAGCACGAATCAAGATGAATACAATTCAAATTTGAATTACTTGATGCTGAGGTAAGATTATGAAGATTTAAAAAGGTGAGAGACTTAAAATAGTTTTCAAATGAAATTGTGATGTCTTGAAGAAAGATGAGGATAAAAACATCCGACACAAAATGAGGTTTATTTGGTTTGAGGTTTGCCTGGTCTGTCTGGTTTATATTTTTGAAAATTAAAAGATGGCTAATTAGGGTTTAAATTGTGATGAAATTCACAGTATTTAAAGGAGTTTTCATGATATGAAAAACCTTTGAAAGATAGATAAGTTGGGAAGATTTGAATGATTCATTGATAGATAAATTTATACAAAGGAAAAAATTCTTTTTGCAATTACAACATTCTTTTTAGAAACGTACATTACCATTGTTCTATAGAACTGTATACCTTTGTTTTATTAAAAATGTTTTCCAAAACAAACAAAAAAAAAATAATATTGAATAATCATATGATGACTACTAATCAAATAAAAAACTATTCAAAGACTTTTTCGTCTTGCATTTATTTTTCTTTATTTTTCTTTTTGCTTTTGTTGTTGTAGTCTAATTTGAATTTCCATTTTCATTGCAAATAAAAAAATTCTTCCCCTTTTACCAAAGAAGTTTAATACCATTTTCTTGAGTCATCCATTTTGGTAGGACTGACATATAAATTGAAGTTCTCTTGTTGATGTTGAGGATAATAATTTCCATTATTCTCATAATGATGATGGCTTGGGCTTCCATGAGGACTATCACTGTACTCATCAAATCCTTGATAACTTTTACTGGCCATATGGTTTCCTCTGCCGTTATGAGGAGTTCCTTCTTTTTTTTCTTCTTTGTTCATATCTCTCCAAATTTTCTTGACAATTTCTAATTTTTGAAGATCATCTTCACGATTAATAATAATTCCAGGGGGTAATTGTTCAGGGGTTTGGCCTGAGAAGTCACCAAAAGATTCAACTTGATTTCCTTTGCCTCTATTGGAAGGAGAAGCAGGATTCCAGTTGATGTGTAAAGGATTTTCATCCAAGAATTTGATCCAACGAAGCTTATATTTGGTTCCTTGGAAAGAATAAACGCATCTATGGATTCCTTGCATGATGCTTTGCTTATCCTCAGAATCGCAGATAGCCAAAGTATGTAGAATAACGTAGTTTCCGTATTTATTTTTCAAAAGATCAGCCAAACGATCATTTTTAAGAATTTCTGCAGCGACCTTTTTTCTGAAGAAATAGTCGCCAACGGCCAAACTCTTTTCAATGATATTTGAAGAGAATTTCTGACTGGAATAAGGGATAAGCTTGTTGATAATCTTTTGTTGGATTGCGAGGCAGTCTTTGGGATAGTACTCAAGGGCATATTGGATGACATAATTACCATAAGGATCTTGGACGAGGTTTTCCATTTCATGGCACACCAAATGAATAATGGTGGTTTTCATTTGGACAATTTTGTCGACTTTCATGATTAATTGTTTAAAGACAAGAGAGCCTGAGGAGTGAGTGGCGACTTCCAAGAAATTATCAACCAAAGGTTGGTAAATAAACTCGATATTCTTCACAGAGACTGCATTGATTAACTTCTGGATCACGTGGTTTCCTTGAATATCTAAAGAGAGCTCAAGAACGTGATTTCCAAGGGCATTCTTCATGAGATTATCTTCAGGGTGAGTGCTGATGAGAGAAACAATAGTCTGGAGAGCATAAGTTCCTTTTTTATCACAGGCGATTCTATACATTGCAGGGGCAATTTTTTGTAAGAGAACCAATCTTTGTTCAGGCTGGCAATGTTTAGCAAGGATTTGGATCATGTAATTAGCATAAGGATCTAACATCAAATCGATCATGTTATTAGCCATTCTGCTGATCATCTTGTCAAGATCGACCTTGTTGGCCTTGATAATAAAGTCTTGGAGAACTTTACTGCCGCGGTAAGTTCTGGCTAATTGCACAATCTTATCCAAATTCTCATCAAGCTTAAACTCAGATTCATCATTATTGTTATCTTGTTTGGTGGGTGCTTGAGTATTGCTTTCTTGAGCATGTTGAGCATGATTATCAGGAGTATTATTATTAGTTGCATTGGAGAAAGTATTGGCGTTCTCACCGCCTTTTGAAGGGGAGAAATCGAAAGGCTTTTGGATCTTGCCCTCAGGGCTCTTTCTATTACTGGGTGAGTTTTCAGCAGTTAAGCTTGTCTTGGTATTGTAGATGGAAGTGTCCCCTTGATGAAGATTTGATGAATTTGGCTGAGGGAATTGCTGTTGAGAAGCATTAAAAGGCAAGATAGGAACTGATCCTCCTGGAATACTTCCCTGACTGCCAATTCTATCAGTATTGTTTTCGCTTCTTGTTTCATGATCCTGACCTTTGAAGACTCTAAGACGTCCTGATAATTTTCCACTAGGGCTTTGGTAATTCATTTGAGATTCTTTAGCAAAATGGGAGGTGTGTTCATGCTGAGATGAGCATTTGATAAGAGGCTGAACACGAGATCTTTTCAATGGGAGAGCTATGACTAAATATTTGAGCTTGAGGAGGGTATTTTTGATAGCAGTGTGATAATATTGAGCTTTGTTTCCGAGGATTCTCAAGAAGTTTTCTTTGGAGACGTTAGTGGAAGCATCTATGCCAAAAATGACTTCAGTTCCTCCAAGTTGGCAAGCAGAGAGTTCTAAACTAGTTTCTCTAGATTCTTCATTGGTGGCCTTGAGATCAGAGAGATCAATGTTGAACTCGTAAGTGAAGGCGTCTTCATTGGAGTGGGATTGATATACAGTGACTACCATTCTGAATTCAGTGAAGGGGAAGATGATGGGAGATTCAAAGAAAGAGCCAGAATTTTGCGGATCAAGATTGAGGTATAAGAACTTGTTCTCATCAATAGTGGTGCAGATTTCATTACAGAGGCGTTCAAACTTGAAGAGTTTACCAGAGCTAATGGGATGGAAAGCTTCTACTTTGAGGAAATAAGCCTTTTTGATGTCGGGTAAAGTCTCAATAGTGTTAATAGCACTGTAGAAAGAAGCTTCTGCAGGACTTGCAAAGATAAGATCTGAGTTTACAGATATTTTGGGCAAATTAGGGCTATATTGCGTAGAAGGGTTACAATCTGAATGCGCCAAGTAAGTCTTTGAAGACCCATTGATGACGTAAGCATAAGTTTTGTCAGAATTATCAATATGCTGTACTGTCTGAACACAGAAGGGGCAAATAGCATTGCAATGGTGGCCCGATTTGACGTTGTTGGCAGAGACTTGTTGAATAGAAATCGTCTCTTCAGACTCTGAGTTCTTCTTTGCAGGGGAAGATGAGAATGAGTTATTGCGACTATCTCTTATTTTATCAGCAGTGAGGAAGCCCATTTGTAATTTAGGAGGAAGTTTAGGAGGCATCGTGGAAGTCAACTTTGGGCTGAAAGTGACTCTATGACCGCCAAGGAGTGAGTTTTTCTTATTTTGACCATAGGTAGATTGGACCTTGAAGCTGGAAGCTCTGAGAGTAGGAGGCCGGTTGAAAACCATTTCATTGTTATTATGGCCGCCAGGGCTTCTTTCTCCTTCACTTCGGTCCCAGTTGCTGAAAGCAGTGCTAGAAGGACGGTCGGAGAATCTGTCTTCGGTTTCAAAGAGGAGTCGGATGTCGCCAGGGATTTCGACTCGACCATCATTTTCGTCTTGATGGAGGATTCTTTGGTTGAAACCATTACGAAGAGGATCTGCGGATTGTGGGTTGAAGCGGTGATCACCACCCTGAGAGAAGGTTTCAGAGTTGATGTTTATTCGAGGCTGATTGGACTCATAACCAGAATACATCTTTGATGTGGAATTACGAGTTTGCTGCTATATATTTTATTAAAAGGGTTTTTTTAAGAACTAAAAAATGTATAAAGTAAGAATTAGTAAGTTAATCTAATCCATAAGTTTTTTTTCGCAAAATTTTCTTGAAATTCTTTTTATCTTAAACCTAGTTTTTGGTTTGAATATCTTTGAGATGGTATGAGTTGAAAATAATTATGCTCTCAATTGAAGTCGTTTCTTTAATTTTTTCAATAAAAGGAAGGCTTCATGGAAGATACTGTGAGACGTGATTTCATTGTGATGTTGTCTTTGAAACAGAAAAGATTTTTATGGAGAAAAAGGGAAAATAAATAAATAAAAGAATTGCAGAGGTGACCAATGAACGAATGAATGATGAAAGTGTGCTATTATCAGGAGCCAAATTTACGAATTATTAAAAGTCACTTCCGAAATTTGAAGGCTCTATTGTTTCAAAATAGAGAAGAAAGAGGGAGTTTTCTTTTTGAAATTTTGTGAGGGAAGTTAATTCGGGACCAGGCTGCTTCGTAGCAACTTGTTGGATCATTGTTTTAGATGAGAGAGATGCTAGCTTGAGAGCTGATTTAAGGAGGATCACCTTGTTTGGAATTAAATTTTTTGCCTTTCCTGAATTTCAGAACCAGAATGGAGAAATTATTTATTGTGATGAGATTCAGTTTATATGATGGTAAAAGGGAAGGTTTGAAGCGGAGGAGATAGATATGAGTATGAGGAATTTTTTTATAGAGATTTTGACTCAGGGAGAGAGTAAAATTCAAAATGATGAAAATGATGAAGAATGGAATTTTTCACTTTGTATTCCTTAAAATATCTAAAATTTGTTGGCTAATTAAGAAATATCCGAATTAAAAAAAATACCTTTTTGTTTTTCGTTTCAGATTTAACTGTATTTCTCTAACCACTTTTTTACAAAGTGAAGTTTGCTCGGGATGGAGTTAGGCAACTTTCCTCAAGGAAAATCCTCCTTATTCCTTCATTGAGGCATCCGAAGATGCCAATACCTCAACAGGTAAGATACTTTCTCATGCCTCTCGCTAGAGCACTTCTGATGTTGGTAAATCCCTCTCATTTTTAGCTCGAAGAGATAACAAGAAAGGCTAGTTCGAAGACTTGCTTGGAGACTAGTGAAGATCGAAGGGGAAAAGAACCTTGGAGAAATATATGGAAATTAATGATTTTGATAGGTAATTAAAATCCCACTGTTACAAAAAAATTAGTACCATATGGTAGTGGACTAATTCAGGTGTTTCGAGGTCATTATGTCTTATGGCAATGGCTAACTTCTTATTATCAGTTAGGATATTGAAAACCAAATGAGAATATTTTTGAAGAGCGCTAAAGACCATCAGATGTGAGCAAAATTGAATGGGATGAAGCGTGATCCGAGACATGAAGAATAAGTTCCTGTATTCTTGGGATCAAAATGAATTGGAATTTTCAGAGAAATTTTTTCAAACAAAATACTCGAAAGTTTTGTCAATAATGAAGAGTTTGAAATTTTTGAACTTGAAGAAAATTTTTTAAAGGCAGGGTAGGGTGATTTGCCGAACGAGGGTTTTCAGACTTTGAAATTATTTTCAAAAATGTTTTCAAGGAAAATAAATTTGTTGGTTCAGAAGAGAGGAATTTTGAATTTCAAAGGAAAACTTCATGAGAATTTTTTGTATTTTCAGACAAGTGAGTGACCAAAAAACCTTTTTTTTTTGCAAGAGACTTGTCTGAACTTGTCTAAAAGTAACGAAAATTTATTTTTATCTTTTTCCTATCTACCTTTTTATTTTCTTCTTTTTAAGTTGTTATTTATTTGAACACTCACTCCAATCTTGGTGATTCAGAATGTCAATTTTTGACATCAATTGGGCTTTATTTATTAGTACTTTGAAAATTTCGAATGAAGAGATTTTGGCTAGATAACGGTATTCAAAACATCTGAAGGAGAGACCAAATAAAGAAGGAACCATGAAAATCATGCTGTTTCATTGAGGCAAAGATCTAAGCCTTTTGGAAGATAAATTCCTTCGCATCACTAAAACAAAAAGGAAATTTCGATATACAGATAATATATATTCCTTATTTCCTATAATGTGAGATTTTTGTTGTTTTGATTTCAAATTTTGAATTTTTCTCAGGAAAGGCTTTCGGCTTTTTGAATAAAATTAGATGTGCTTTTCGGATTTTCACCAAAGAGTTTATCTGAAATTAGACATGGGAGTTATTTTTGAGGGGGAGCCAATATTTCGAGCAGGAAAAATAGTTTCAAAATAAAAGGAGGGTAACAACACATTTATACATTTCAACAAAAGTTTATACTGTAAATAGTTGTTTCAAATCGCAAATGATTAATTGAGTTAAATTACGGTTTTCTGATAAAAAAAACAACTTGATTTTGGGCTCCAAACTCGCCAAATTGGAATTAAATCCGGTATAAATTTCCTCTAGAGGAAAATGGTTGAGATGGAACTGACCCGGTGATTTTATGGTTTCCCGAAGCTTTAAAACGCTGTAGAACTAACCTTCAATGCGAAGATTTAGAAACTAGGCGACGGAATCTATTGAATTCTAAAGAAATGAGCAAATTAATAGGGGTTTAATTTGATGGGTTTTTATTAGAGGTGGAGAGGCGAGTATAAACATTTGTGTTTTTTAATTAATTGGTAATTTTAGCAGGCAGAAAAATAACTCATTTCTGAGACTTTCTTTTTGCATATAAGGTGGAGAAATTTTGCTTGGAAAATTTCCCTCTAAAACACGTAGATTACAGGTTAAAAAAGTCTCTAATCAAAAGAATTAATTTGTCTTGTTAATAAAAGTTTCGTCATGGATAAGCCAATTGAATGAGGTTTAAAATTTAGAAAGATGTGCCTATTGTTGGAGGCATAACGGATTTAGTCTTGAAGAATTGAGAGGACAAGTGTCGTTTTTCTGAAAGTTTGAAGGCGAGTTTTTTAGGCAACAAAGAAACAAAGAGTGACGTAATAAAATGACATTAGTACGGAATCGAAAGCTGAAAAATATTATTTTAGAATTGATTAATTGGTCAATAAAAAATCCATGTAAGATCAAAATGTAAAATTCCTTTTAATAGAAAGTGTTTTTTCGTGAATTAAGTCGGGGAGAAAGTGTAAATCTCCTAAAAATGGCAAAAGTTTTTTTGGGGGAGGGACTTGTCAAAAAGGCGGTATAATCTGGTAGCTTTTCTCCAAGCAAACGAGAATTATTTAAGAAAAGAACCGATTACGTTTATGGACCAGTTATTGAAGTTTTCGATAAAGGTTTTGTTTATTAAAAAAATAGCTGTGCGAAAATAAACTCTGTATAATAATCTATAGTATTGTGGATTATTGTTTGAAAGTGCATGAAGTTAGTCGTGAAACACTGTTCTGCTTGGGGTGGCATT
>Ga0182738_1004906_pt1 | contig 14533 bp, 14 predicted proteins | sample eDN5th30CBELigMG_FD_128876 | JGI IMG/M metagenome (GOLD analysis project Ga0182738, IMG submission 128876) | Enriched Miracle-Growth compost microbial communities from Emeryville, California, USA - eDNA 5th pass 30_C BE-Lig MG (version 2)... ... | reverse complement strand
GTCTACATGCACTGCGCGCGGGCCTTCCTGCGCTCCGGACTCTGGCAGCCCGCGAGCTGGCCCGACCCGGATACCATCCCAACTCTCAGCGCCATCATGTGCGAGCAGAAGGACCTGCCGCCGCCGGACGAGTCGCAGGGCAAGCGGCAGGAGGAATACCGCACCCGGCTTTACTGAACACGAGCAATACGGCCTCGCGACGCGCAACGACCTCGCTCGTGTGGTGGCTGGACCGGCGCAAGTGAGAAGAAGCGCGCCCCATGCCGGCCTTCGTATCCTTGGGCCGATATGCCTGAGATCGCTTCGCCTTGCATGGCGTCATCTTCTGAAGGATCGGCTCGATGAAACTCCTCCTTACGTCCGCCGGTATCAAGAACCGGAGCATCCACGACGCGCTGCTCGAGATGCTTGGCAAGCCGATTGCCGCGTGCAGCGCGCTCTGCATCCCCACCGCCAACCACGCCCAACGGGGCGGTGCCCACAATGCCTGGCGGTTCACCTGCGGACTGGAACCCGAGACGCCCATGGTCGAGCTGGGGTGGAAGTCGATGGGCCTTCTGGAATTGACGGCCCTGCCCAGTATCGACGCTGACCTCTGGGTGCCCATGGTCCGGGAGACCGACGTGCTGCTGGTGAATGGCGGCGATCCCCTCTACCTCAGCTACTGGATGCAGCAATCGGGATTGGCTGACCTGCTGCCGACGTTCAATGGGGTCTACGTGGGCCTCAGCGCCGGCAGCATGGTGATGGCTCCCCGCATCGGCTCGTTTTTCGTCGGCTGGACCCCGCCGACCGGGGATGATGAGACGCTGGGGCTGGTCGATTTCGCGATCTTTCCGCACCTGGGCAATTCGGATCTGCCCCATAACACCATGACCAATGCCGAGAAATGGGCTGCCAGCATGCCGGTTCCCGCGTATGCGATCGATGATGAGACCGCGATCAGGGTGACCGACGATGCCGTCGATGTCGTCTCCGAGGGAACCTGGAAGCTGTTCGGCCGGTGATTCCAGGAAACACCGCGTTCGGATCAGCATTCCGTCGTACGCCCTTGCGCACAATCCATGTTATCCGCAATCAATAAACCGGGTGTGTCACAACCCGATATCTTGGCCATTCTCCCTCTCCGGTCGCCTCCACCGCGCTGAGAATGCTATCGTTTGCCGTTGCAGCCATCGCGGCATTATTCCCGGATCGCTCCCCGCCAGTATGGTCGAAGCCGGGAACGCAGATCGGACACATCGATGCTTCTTCATACTGGGCAACCGTTACCGCAACAGATGGTCGAGACTGTCAGCCGCTGGGACCCGCACCAATCGACCCCGGGGTGGCTTGACAAGGTGCCGACAACGATTGCCGATCTCTGCAGGAAATGGACGATCGAGCTCGACCACGTTGTCCCCGATACGTACGTGACGCTGGTCGCGCTCGGTCACTCTGCGGAACTTGGTCCGGTCGTCGTGAAGTCGTCGGCGTTGGCCGACGAGTTCCTGGCCGAAGCAACAGCACTGAATCTTGGAGCCGGCGAGAACGTCGCGCGGGTGTACGATCTCGACATCGAGCGCAGCGCGATGATCATCGAGCGCATCGTTCCGGGCACGCAACTCCGCGACGCCGCCCTGTCGGACGACGACGCGACCCGCCTGGCAGCCGAAACGGTTGCCACGTTCTGGCGCGAGGTGCCGGATCCGGCCAACCTCCACCCATTGCGCCGATGGATGCGAGCGTTGTTCGAGTGGTCGCCGCGACCGGACCTGATCGCCCCCGATCTGATTCAGCACGCCCGGGACCTCGGCGCAGCGCTCTTGGATCGCTCGACCCGGAGCTGCCTGCTGCACGGCGATTTTCAGCATCACAATCTGCTTCAGCGCTCCTCTGGGGAATGGGTCATTATCGACCCAAAGGGGCTCTACGGCGATCCCGGCTTCGAATTCGCCGCCTGGATGTACAACCCGGAAGGTGTGACCGCACGAACCGACTACCGCGAATTGGCAACGCGACGTACCACGATTTGCAGCGACATCTGGGGCATTGACCGGCAAACGTTGCTCGAATGGGCCTTCGTGGGCGCCGTGCAGTCGATGTGCTGGTGGAACAGTGAGTCAGGGCCCGAAGACCTGGCGACCCATTTTGCCCTCGGAGCGCGACAGTTGCGGCAATTGCTCCCCGAAGCGACGTAGCACAACGGCGACAACGGCGCGCGCTTAAGGTGTTCATGGTCGTTCACGGCGGGCATCACCGCCGTTGCAGCGTCGCCATCCGTTCGCTCGTGGCTGCCCGTGACGTTCGCGCCGGATTGGCCGTCTTCTGCGGGGTTCTGACATCGACCATGCCCTTGACCCGCCATCATCACCGTGCAATGTGCTGTGCAGTCCCAAACAGACAGGAACCCCCGGTCCTGAGACCAGGGGTTCCCGACTCCTCTCGGTTGGTGCCTCCGAGGGGGTGCGTGCGAGCTACGCCGGCATGCGACGCAGCTTGAACGCCGTGGCTGTTTCCCCATAGCGCTCGAAGCCGAGCCGGGTGTACAGGGCTTCGGGACGCGGGTTGTCTTTGTCCACCGCAATCACCACGGGCAGGCCCGTCGCCGTTGCCTCGTCGATCACCTGGGTCAGCACTGCCTCACCGACGCCTTGCCGTTGGTAGCTCGGCAGAATCTGCAGCCCTGCGACCTCGATTTCGCTCCCTGGCCGAACAAGGCGCAGGCGACCGACCCGCTGGCCGCCGGCCATGATGACGTTGGTGACGCTCTGGGGGATCTTTCCCTGCGCCTGTTCCAGCGTGGCCGCTCTGGTGCCGTTCACCACCGCATCGACGTCGATACCGTCACCAAGGGGGCTGAGTTGATACCTGACCTGGAGGAACAGATGGACCATGAACTCGATGTCATCGGTCGTGACGGGGCGCACTGTGATTGTGGGATGCTCTACAGTTGTCATGGGTACTCCGAGAAGGGTTGATGTGCTGCATCGTCGTTCGTCCAATTGGGGCGGTCATTGTGGTAACCATGCCTCTACCCTCCTGACGGCATTCGGCATCAGGCGAATCCATAGTCCTGAGCCAGCGGTTTCTCCAGCATAGCAGCGGTGTAAAGACCCTCAGTCCGGCTTCGTGAGATGAGGATGGTGGTGGCGCGGCCAGGGCGCGACGGTGACGCCGTGAGCGTGGCGCTGAGAGGGAGGGGGGCGCCGAGATAGCCGGGGCGCCCCCCAAGACGACGGGCACAGTCAAGGGAAGCATCAGCGAGTGGAGCACGACCCCCTAATCATCGTCATCAACAGCTGGAGAATAATCCTAGCAGCCGCTGACGGCTGCGACGGCCAACGATCGGTCGTACTCCGATGGTCGCCCCAGTGCATAGGGTGTCCCACGGTGCATGGGGTATCCGTCACGCACAGTCCCGCTCCATTTCTAGTAGGTGCTCAACGAACGGGCGGGCCATTGGATCTCCCCGACGAACGGCGTCCCACATCACCCGACAGAGAACGTTCTTGGAGTAGAAACCATGCCGGTAGCGGGGTGAGGCGATGCCGGACCACGATTTGCCACCATGCATCCGGCACCGCCCGTTCGGCATGCTCCAGTTCTTGCAGGGATCGCCATCGCGGGTCTTGGCACCGCATTGCCGTTCGGCCGGGACGTCCGTCAGGTTGGTTGGCATCCGTTCTCTCCTTCCCTGCTTGCCCGTTTGGACGAGGTTCGCACCGATCAGGATCACAATCGAGAACCACGCGCCGCAGCGTCATTCATGGGCCCTGACGAGAAGGTACATCACATTGGCCCGTCCAGACTCTGATGCTGATCGCTCGTTACAGTCGTGCATGCGGTGGGCCTGGGGGGAGTACGAGACGCGGCAGAACCGGACACCATGATCGCCGTCTCGTAGCAGGAATCGGCATAGTGCCTCAACGTTCTAGATTTATAGATCATTTGTTCTATTATATTCACAGGCCAGTTGGAGCGGCGAGCGCGACGCTCGTAGAGTTCGAAAAAGCCATTCCGCCACGATAAGCCAGACTCGGAATATGGTCCGCTGACATGCTATTTGTTCGCGGACGGATCGTCCGACTCCCCATTGCACAATACGGAATTCTATGCGTACGTACGCACGACTGTTCGGGTACACAAACGGTTCCGATGCCCCTAGAATGGATAGAACGATCGGAGTCACGAATGAACACACTACCGATGACACGGTTCCCACGACGAGTGTTTAGCCCGGATGAGACGCCCAGCACGGGCGCGGAGTCAGCGGTGAATGAACCGGCGACACAACCAGGTCTCACGGGGATCGACGTCCCAAATAGCAAGGCTGATCGCCCGGCGATCGACGCCTCATCAAACACCGAGCGGGATCGAGACACCCTCGTCACGCTTCTTGCACTCTCGACCCTCAAGGGTATCGGCCATCGATCCGTCGGCCATATCGTGACGTCTCTCGCGCGCCCATCGGATCTCTGGGGAATGGACGACGCTTCACTGCGCGAGAGCCTGGAGGGCCTCCACGCGCGGCAGCAGCAGATTCTCGTGACGGCGATCCGCGCGGACGTGATCGCGCTGATGGAAGCTGGTGAGCGCGAATACGAGCGCCTTCAGGAGCGTGGGGTGTCTATCTTGATTGGAGATGCGATACCGGAACGCCTTCGCGCTTTGGAAGATCCTCCCCGGATGCTGTTCGTCGAAGGCAATCCCGAGGTTCTCAAGATGTCCCCAGCGGTCGCGATCGTCGGCACGCGGACACCCAGTGACAAGGGCCTGGAGATGACTCAGCTCGTCGCCCGTATCTTGGGGGCATACCCGATTGCCGTCGTCTCAGGACTCGCAGACGGGATCGACGCCGAAGCCCACGCCGCCACGCTCAAAGAAAACCTTCCGAACGTGGCATTCCTCGGACACGGCCTCGATATCACATTTCCGGCATCGACCGCCGATCTCCGCAAACGTATCGTGCACAGGGGTGGTGCGGTCGTCACGGAGTATCTGCCTAGACAGGTCTATCAAAAGAGCTATTTTGTCGAACGTAATCGACTGCAGGCAGGGCTCGCAGATCTTGTGATACCGGTCGAGGCGAAAGAAAAAAGTGGAACCGCACATACCGTTCGCTTCGCCGAGTCGACAGATCGCCCACTTGCCGGAATCACGTGGTCGGGGGCAAACGGCATCAGTGATGTCATCCGGCGACGCGGTTTCCCCGTGTTCAACCTGGAAGAGCGAGACGGTCGGATGATGCTTGATCACTGGGTCCGAAGTCTCTTCCCCGACGAGGAAGCGGCGATTTCTTCCTTGGGACGAGTCAAACGACTATTGCGGTCAGAATTGGAGCTTCGGAAGATCCGGAGCGGGGACCTGGACGATTTCCAGCAATGGCTGGTCGACTTGAAGAGAGAACCGAGGATACAGTGAGTCGAGCTCAGGCCGCCGTCTTTTGCCATACGACGCTCACGTGCACTCCCCGCGACGGGGTCACCGTAGGTGACCTCCGAGGTATGTTGGAAGCGCTCCGTGCTCGTGAAATGCGTTTGATCGTCTTCTCGAATGATCGACTTTCACCGTCCACGAAGCAGATCTATATGGATCGAGGGTTCCCGGACATTGACCTATTCTTAAACGCGGCGGACGTCGGCAAGAACAAAGGGTCACATCTCTGGGTCGAGACCGCCGCCAAGAAGCTTGGCATCGAGCCTCACGCATTCTTCTATGTTGGTGACGACGATCGTGATTGGCACACCGCGATCAATACGCCGATCATGTATCTCCAGGCAAATTGGTCAAAACAGAGCACAGCGAAGATGACCTGTATCGAGGTTGCAACACCTCGGGATGTCGTATCGTTCGTGGATCAATTCTTGGCCCGCCCTGCCCGCTTTGCATTCACCCTCGATGACGAGGCCACCGGCCTGCACCTCCGGTCGCTGTTTCCTCAAGGGCCAGTGCTCGTTGGGAGCCCGCCGCATCCAACGTTCGACTTACTCGATCTCCTGCATCGTCGGATTGACGTCCAGGTCGGCAATATGAGCGCTCAAAGCCTGTTGATGTTCCATTTGGTCAGTAGCCTGAATCTCTTGGGGGAAATTGAGCGAGCGGCATTGTGGACGGTCTACCCGAGTTCAGATCCGGCAAGCCCCTTGAAGCCCGTCGAGGCATTCTTGGGGCTTCAATCGAAGACCGCACACGGATATTTCAAAGAGGATTTGATCGTTCGTGGTCGTCGTGGACGCGATACGAGCCGTGCCCGTTACTATGGCGAACCCGTCTCGATGGATGATCAACTCCACACCGTGCATCTCAACCCTGCGTATCAGAGGCAGATCCGCAACAAGCAGGTCATTGTTTTTGATGACTTTACGACCTCCGGTAGGTCTCTGGAGCTTGCAAGAAATCTTCTCCTTGCCGCCGGCGCCAGCAAGGTGATCCTTCTTGCCGCGGGAAAATATCGTGAGGCCCACACGCAGTACCTTCTGAAACCAAACGTCACGCTCAATCCGTTTGCGCTCGAAACCCGCGGGTGGATGGATGTCTTTGAGACGCGGCGTTGGCCACTGACGCGCGACCCGAGAGCTATTCTGAGCGTCACCGAGGCGTTTGCAGCGCAGAAGGCCCAAGCCGAATAAGGACTCGCCCCTGAGAGCAAGCCGATGAACCTGACCGACGACCAGAACTGGATTCTCGTGTGCGCGCCGGACGATGTCGCGTCGGCCTCGCTGGCGCGGGCGTGGGGCGTGAGCGAAAGCACCGTGTCCCATGCGCGTGCCCGCATCCGGCGCTACGGGTGGACGTGTCCGGTGGCGTATGTGCAGTGCGCCGAGTGCGGGGAGTGGCTGACCAATGACCGCACCCGGACGCCACGACGGCGCTACCACGATGCGTGCCGGATGATCGAGACGGCCCGCATCTCCCGCCGGCACCATGAACTCCGGTGGGCGACGTGGGACGACGAGAAGCGGAAACAGGTTGCGCAAGGTGCTCAGGAGTATGCGGCTGAGGCGCAAGAGGAGTCACGGAAGGCGGCACGCCAGCACCGGGCACCCTGGACTGACGCCGAGGATGCGATCTTGGTTGAGCGACCAGACGCCACGATAGCGGAGCTCGCGCGTGAGCTAGGCCGTACCTATTGGGCAGTCAAGGCGCGCCGCGTTCTGCTCCGGCAACGAGACGAGTGACGATCGGGCGCACCGCTTTGCGCTCTCCGCACAAATGGTCGATACTCTCCGTGGGTCACCATCGAACATAAGGGGAATTCGCTCGGGGAGATCGTGTGCCATGCGCCGATTGATTGTTGCGTTCGTCTTGTTGCTTGCGTTGGTTCCGATGGGGACCGCGACTCCGGCTGCCGCGCAGTCCGTCTCATGTTCGTCCTTTGATGCGTGGGAATGGGCGCAAACCATTTATGACAGCGACCCTTCCACGCACAGTAGCCTCGATCCCGACGGCAACGGGATCGTCTGCGACCAGCTCCCACACGGCGGCTTCGCCCCCACGACCTGGGCCGACAAGGTGCCGACCGGTTTGCAGGAGGCGACCATCCTCCGGGTGATCGATGGGGACACCTTCGAGATGTCCATCGATGGCGTGAGCAATCGCGTGCGTATCTACCGGGCCGACACGCCGGAGACGCAGAATAAGCAGGAGTGCGGCGGCCAGCAGGCCACCGACTTCGCGACGTGGGCGCTCGGCTTCAATGACCTGGGGAACACCGTCTACCTGGAGCGCGATAAGAATACGCGGGACATCTACGGTCGCGAGCTTGCCTACGTCTGGTTCACGGTGGGCGGTCAGCCGTACATGCTCAATGAATTGCTGATCCGATCCGGCTGGGCCGATGACGCCGACTTCGGGGACCGCAAGTACGCCGAGCAGTTCGGTGCTGCCAAGGACTTCGCAAAGGATCACGACCTTGGCGTCTGGGCGCAGTGCGGCGGGTTCGGGGTGCCGGTCTCGGGAACGTCATCGTCGGGCGGCAGCGGGACGGGCAACGCCCCGGCAGACCAGCAACCATCGACCGGCAATGAAGGCGGATCGGCGGACCAGCCGGCGAATGAACCGGTCTATGTCGCACCCACCGAAGCACCCGTCTATGAAGCGCCGGTCGAGGAGCCGGATCAGGGCGGCGGTTGTAATCCCAACTACACCGGCTGCGTGCCCAACGTCCCCTACGATCTCGACTGCAAGGACATCGGGTACTCGGTCCAGGTGATCGGCTACGACCAGTACAACCTCGATGGTGATGGCGACGGCTGGGGCTGCGAGAGCTACTAGCGCTCGAGTGAGTGAGCATGGGGACTTGACTCGTCCCCATGCTCATCCGCCTCTATGACCAAGGAGATCGTCCCTCACGGCGATAGCAGGGATCCACGCTGATTGACTTGATACAGATTGCTTTGACCACGGTCACGGCGGTGACGGCTGAGGGGACGTGAGATGGGGTTCACCAAGCGAGGGAGCTGGGGAAGGTCGCGGGCGTTCCGCGTCAACCACGGGAAGTACTACCGGCCGACGAGTGTCACGGTACTGGGCGTCAACTCACGGCTCGGTGGCGGGGGTGGACGCCGCTCAGCCCACCGGAAGCCCACCAAGTCGGAGATCCTCGCCACTCATTGGCGACTGCGGCCGGGGATCTACCGGGTTACGCTCCATATAGACGCCAAGGACACGATCAACATCGAAGTCGATGGTGGGCAGTTGACCTACGCGCGGTTTCAAAAGCTTATCGAGGCGAGAAAGACGCTCAACTGGGAGCAGGGTTCACGAGCGCTCCGTGGCTTTGTCCGAGCATGGGATATCCTGGACGACAAGGGCAAGACACTACCGCTGACGCCGAAGGGGATCGAGACTGTCGGCCTCGATATGGTCATTGGCCTTGCCGTTGAAGCTGCCAACGCCTTGTCTATTCCCGCAACACCACTTAGCTCGGTCATGACGCATAGTGATTCCCACAAGCCGGTGAAGGTAACCGTCACGCCGATCCAGCTACCGGCGGGGAGTTCTCAATCGGTGACCGCGCCGAGATCAGTAGCCGCGCCATCAGGCATGGTTCGCAAGTCTCAGAGCACCGCCTACGTGCTCTGGCTCGTGACGGGCCTCATCGGCGGGCATCGCTACTACCTCGGGCGCCCGGGAACGGGCTTCCTGATGACCATCACGCTCGGCGGGTTCGGCCTCTGGTGGTTGCTTGATGCGTTCCTTATCCCGAGCATGGTGCAGGGCACGTAGGACGACTCACCTTGCCCCGAGGGGCCCCACGCGCGCGAGAATATGAGCCTTTCGTCTATCCGCACTACGCCTGCACACTGGCACCCGGCATCGACTGGAGCATCTCAGACGGCACGTCCTTCGCCACGGTGGGCGGCTCGTAGATGACGAGCTGCGCCCAGTGCTCAGGATCCCCGTCACGTTCCAGCGGGCCGATCCCCTGGGCGATGCTCACGATCGAGGCGCCCTGCTGTTGAATGGCGGCGAAGATGGTCACCAGCTGCTGACCATAGGCCGACGCGTCGATGTCATGGATGCTGAGGTATCGATAACGGCCTGAATGTGGCTGATCAGTCATGGCGGCTTATCCTGACTATCGAAGTAATCCGTGAACATGGGCCAGCACCTCAAGCGCCTCGACCCTCCGGGCAATCGCCTGTCCTGCATCAGTGCGCGCGCACAGCGACTCGATCGGCTCGGACGCAATCTCTGAGAGCCGGATCAGTCGCTCATGCTGGCCCTGGGGAGCGGCTCCGAGAATCACCTCTACCCGCTGGCCCACCCTCGGCTCGGAGAGACGCTCCAGCGCGCGCTGTAGGTCATTCGTCGTCATCACTGCGGCCCGTCCTCCCGCTCGGCGAAGACGACCTCGATCGACTGGATCGGGATCGGACCGCCGTTTGGACCACTGTGCTCCTTCTTCTCTGCCCAGTCGCCGACTTCGATCGCAACCTGCTTCTCCAGCTCCCGCATCTCACGCAACAGCCCGGTGTCAACGGTCCATTCCTCTACGGTGTAGGCCGAAGGGCCGCTGCCAACCGACTTGAAGGTTCGCACCAGAAGTCCCGTCTCCGCACCTGGGGCGTCGCCTCCAGCCGCCGCACGCTGCTCGATGGTATTGGCGAGCCGCTGATGTCGATCGTTGTAGTGCTTCAGTCGGCCCTCAACCGTCCCAAGCGCCTGCTGGCGGGCCAACTCCCGGAACTCAGCCACCAGAGACTGGACGCGCTCCTGAAACGCGGGCTGGCGCTTCCAGGTCGCCAGTGTGCGCCGGCCAATGCCGACTGCCTCCGCGATCTCCTGGTCGGTGAGCTCATCCTGGGCCACCAACGTCGCGGCGCGTTCCCGGGTCTGTGAGCCCAGCGAACCGCCGCTTCCTGTGCCATTTTGTGCTGAGGGTATCTCCATCATCCATCCTTCCTCCAGGTGATGTCGTCCCGTTCAATCGCTGAAACCGACGCCTCGTTGAGGGTGCTCATGCATCATCGCCCGCCTCGATCTTGGCCAGGCGCTCTGCCTCGGCAAGGATCACGGCCACCGGAACGCCGAGCGTATCGGCCACCGCCTGAGCCTCTGCCTCGATCGAGACCGAGATCGCCCCGCCGTCCTTGCCCGTGAGCTCACGCTTGTCGAGCCATTGGCCGGTGTCCTGGGCGATCTGCTTCTCGAGCTCACGCATCTCGCGGGAGAGAGCTGCGTCGAAGTGGTATTCCTCGACTTCGTGCGCGGTCTCTCCGGTCCCGATCGACTTGTAGTGCCGCACGAGGTATCCGGATCGGCCGCCCGGAACCTCCTTCATGGCCCTGGCGCGTTCGGAGACGATCATGTCGAACGCCTTCGCGCGCTTCTCGTAGCGCTCCAACCGGCGATCGAGTCGCGCCAAGCCACGACGACGCGCCCGGGCGATCAACTCATCGGAGAGCGCGGTGACCTTGGCCGCGAACACTGGGTGCTGTTTCCACTCATGGAGTTTGGTCCGCCCAACCCCGACCTTCTTGGCGATTGCTGCGTCAGTAAGCCGATCCTCGGCGAGAAGCACCGCAGCGTTGGCGGCTGCATCGGACCAGGGAAAGCCGTCGCCGGCTGTTCGGCTTTGTTCGGCGGTAGGTGCTCCCATGGATTCTGTTCCCCTCACGCCGCGCTAGCTTCCGTCGTCCGGAATGTAGGCAACGATGATCGTGGCGTCGCTCCCACCGGCGCTGAGGACGTCAATGCGGAGCACATCACCGGGCTCGACGTAGGCGTTCACGCCACTGGCCCCGGCATTCTGTCCTGGCTGCACCGTCACCGCGGCATTGGGAATCGGCGCTCCATTCGCGGTGAGGCGGAATCGGACCTGGCTACTCGGAGCGGTCTTCAGGAGAGCATCCAACCGCATGATCTTCGATCGCGTCGGGATCCGGATCTCCTCCGCCCGATTTGTGCCAGCGGTCACCGCCCCACCGATGCGGAACTGGACGATCTGCCACGGAAAGCGGATGGTGCCTGGATTGAGACTGCCATCCGATTGCATGAGGATGCGGAGCGCCCGTCGTTCACGGATATCCTCATCAGGCAGCAGAACGCGCGCCAACCTGTCCGCGGCGGCGATCACTTCGTGCTTGCTCATCATCGTCGTTTCCCCTTCTTCGCCCTACGCCAGGCCGCCGCCCCGCAGCCGGTGTTCCAACGCACGCTCAAGACGCGTGATGATCTCACGTGCGATCGCATCGGCATCGGCCGGCGTCGCCCCAGCGCCCACGATCAGCTGCTCAATGTTCACGAGCGGCCCGCCCGTGCTCGGCGACAGCTTCGTCGCCACGCTGTTGGCGGGCTCGACATAGGTGTTGGGCGGTGCCATGTAGAGCCCGTGGCTCGGGATGAGCGCCGTGCCGCCCCCGGCGAAGTGGGCGAGCTCCGCCCCCGCCTCGCCGGCCTCGAAGAGGACGCCGCCAGAGCGGTAACCGGGCACGCCACCGTGGCGGGCAACGCCGCGGGCACCAGCGGACGGGCTGCCGATGGTGGTGTATTGCGTCACGACGTCAAGGACGACGGTTTTGGAGTAGACGCTGTTCATGGCATCGATCACCGCGTTGATGTTCGCCACGGCATCGCCGGTCAGCGCCGAGACGGTGACCTCCGTACTCTTCGGCACCAGCGCAATGGTCTCGGTGACGGCGTTGATGCTGCTGATGGCATCGCTCGTACTGGCGGTGACGGCGATCGGCGTGTCCTTCGGCAGGTTGTCGATCGCGGATTGCACCGTGCTCAGGCCCTGCGAGGCGTTGTCCTGCAGGGTTGTGGTGATGACGATCTCCTGGTCAGCAGGGGACAGCCCGGCCAGTGGTCCGCCCGTTCCGTCGCCGACCGTGGGGTTCCCCGCGAACAACGTCACCGGCACATCGACCGCACCTCCGGTGTATGCTGGCGTCTCGGTCAGCGGTTTCGCCTTGGTATCGATCTCGATCGCGGGGAACGGCCCCTCCGCCCCGTTCCAGTCGTCGGGCGTCCATCCAGTGGGCGGCTTGAGGACACTGTTGATCTGGACATCGCCCAGCTGGCCAGCGAGTTCATCGGCCGTGAGCTGATCCCAGCCTGTGGTATCGGCCTCCACATCGACGGTCACGACGGTGCCATCCGCGAGCGTGATCGCCTTGAGCTTGGAGTCCGCATCAATCAGCGAATCCGTGCCAGACGCCCCCACGAGCACGGCCACCGTGGTGCCATCAGCCAGAGTGAGGGTCTGGATACGGTTGCCGACGTCGTCGACCTGTTCTTTGCCCGCAACCGAGACGCCGACATTCGTTTTCTTTTCGGCCGGCATCCCGAGCAGGCTGTCATACAGGTCGTCAACGTCGCCCTTGCCCTCAACCTCGGCTTTGATGACCGCCGGCGGCACCCCCATCGCGAGCAGGGTGAAGATCTTGAGCGAGTTATTGAGATCGCCGATCGTGTCCGACGCATTGTCGACGGCATCGAACTGCACGACGTAGTCCCCGTCAACCTCCTTGATGAGGCCGATCGACTCCAGCATCTTGGCGATGACGGGATCCATGTTGGCTGCGGCGAGAATGGCCTGATTCGCCATCTCCATCCCGGTATCGCCAAACTTGCCCGCCGCGGCGTCGGCAGCGAGGGTCGCCAGGGAAAATGCTCGGGCGGATTCGGCCGAGTCCATCCAACCGAGCGTCGCCAGTTGCTGCGCTTCCCCCATGCCCCGCAGCTGCTCGATGTAGGCCGCCTGCTTCTCGGCCGCATCGGCCAGGACCGGGGCGAGCCCGACCTGAATGGCATCGATGCTGTTCTTGACCTGCTCATTCACCGCCGCGATCGTGGTGAACGCGGCCTGGGCCTCCTCGTATTGCCCCGGCTTGAGCAATTCCAGCCCCTGGAGGTCATCGATCCTCGCCCAGACGCCATCCTCCCCGATCAGCTTCTCGCCCCAGTCATAAAGCTCCTGGAACTGACTCTTGATGCCTTCGGTGTTCGAGACGATGACCCGGTACGCCGATTCCAGCGCCGCACCCGACTGGATCAGGTTTCCGGCGAGTCCGGTCGATTCGGAGCCGAGCCCCATCATGCCGATGCCAGCCAGCGAGTCGCCGAGTCCCGAGACCTCGATCAGCGTGCCCTTCAACCCCTCCAGATTCTTCTCCAACTCTTCGGCGGTCATCCCTGCGGCCGCGGCTTCCGCCTTCCACGCTTCCCAACTACCAGCGGCGGCTTGTGCCATCTCTCCCTGATGACTGACCGCATCGGTCACCGCCTGGATGTTCGATGCAACCCACCCGCTGCCAGTCAGGACCTCGTAATACCCATCGGCGTTGACCCGGAGCGCCTTGTAGAGCTCCAGGGATTCCGCGATCTCCGGATTGAGCAGCGCCTGCGTCGCGAGCTGGTCCACCTGGGCACTGGTGAGATTGGTATAGGTGGACTGCAGCTGCAACGCGCCGGCCGCCGCCAGCCCCTGCTGGACGTTGGTGTCCTGGAGCATCAGGACGCGTCGTTGATCACTGGCATTCATCCGCTCCAACGAGGCGATGTTGGTCTCGTAGGCGACCTGCTGGGCCGCGAGATACGGGAGCTGCTTCGCCCGGACCGAGGTCAGGAGGTCTTGGACCTGCACGTTACTGGCGATGATGGCGCGCCCGGCACCCATCGCCTGGATGTAGTCCTGCTGGGAGAGGGTCGCCCGCGAGGTGCCCGCCGCGATATCGCCCATCAGCTTCGGCAACGCGCCGAGGTCATCGGCGTTGCCGATCATGCTTTCGGCGATCGACGCCGCGTTGCTCGAGCGATCCCCGAGCGCATCAATCCGGCTGAACGTGGCAAGCACGCTGTCGAGCGCCTTGCCGGACACATCGAGCCCCGCCGCCAGCGAGGCGACCATCCGCTCGGCCTCCGCCACGGGACGACTAAGGTCTGCCTGCAGACCCATCTGGGTTCCCGCCTGCACGCGCCGGAAGAACTCGAGGACATTTGCACCAGAGGTGGTGAAGTCGATCTGCGCCTGCTGGGCGGTCGTCAGCGCCAGCGTGTAATCACCGAGATTGGCTGAGAGGGAGATGACCGCCTGGGCCGCCAG
>Ga0182738_1004905_pt1 | contig 14535 bp, 15 predicted proteins | sample eDN5th30CBELigMG_FD_128876 | JGI IMG/M metagenome (GOLD analysis project Ga0182738, IMG submission 128876) | Enriched Miracle-Growth compost microbial communities from Emeryville, California, USA - eDNA 5th pass 30_C BE-Lig MG (version 2)... ... | reverse complement strand
CTTCGCCTGGGGCATGGGCATCGACCGCATCGCCATGCTGAAATACGGCATGCCCGACCTGCGCGCCTTCTTCGACGCCGATCAGCGCTGGCTGAATCATTACGGCTTCCGTCCGCTGGACCTGCCGACGCTCGTCGGCGGCCTGAGCTCGTAAGGAAAGACCCATGAAATTCACGCTTTCCTGGCTCAAGGAGCATCTTGAGACCACCGCCTCGCTCGACGAGATCACCGATGCGCTGACCCGCGTCGGGCTCGAGGTCGAGGGCGTCGAGGACAAGGCGAAGCTGCTCGCCCCGTTCACCATCGCCTATGTCGTCTCCGCGGTTCAGCACCCCAATGCCGACCGGCTGCGCGTCTGCATGGTCGATACCGGCTCGGGCGATCCCGTGCAGGTCGTCTGCGGCGCGCCCAACGCCCGCACCGGCATGAAGAGCGTCTTCTCACCCGCCGGCACCTACATCCCCGGCAAGGACATCACCCTGACGGTGGGCACCATCCGCGGCGTCGAGAGCCACGGCATGCTGTGCTCGGCGGCCGAGCTGGAGCTGTCGGAAGACCATGACGGCATCATCGAGCTGCCGGAAGATGCGCCGGTCGGGCAGCCTTACGCCGACTATGCCGGCCTCGGCGATCCCGTCATCGACATCGCCATAACGCCGAACCGCCCGGATTGCCTCGGCATCCACGGCGTGGCGCGCGATCTGGCGGCCGCCGGCCTTGGCACGCTGAAGGATCGCTCGGTCGCCCCGGTTGCCGGAAAATTCCCGTCGCCGGTCCGCGTCCATCTCGACTTCGGCGACACGCCGTCGCTGACGCCCGCCTTCGCGCTGCGCCTGGTGCGCGGCGTCAAGAACGGCCCCTCGCCGGAATGGCTGCAGCGCCAGTTGCGCGCCATCGGGCTCCGGCCGATCAATGCGCTGGTCGACATCACCAACTTCCTGACCTTCGACCGCAATCGCCCACTGCACGTCTTCGACGCGGCCAAGGTCAAGGGCGATCTGATCGTGCGCCGGGCGAGGGAAGGCGAAACCCTGCTCGCGCTCGACGGCAAGACCTATGCGCTCGACCCGTCGATCGTCGTCATCTCCGATGACAATGGCATCGAGTCGCTCGGCGGCATCATGGGCGGCGAGGCTTCCGGCTGCGACGAGAACACCGTCGACGTGCTGATCGAATCGGCGCTGTGGGACCCGCTCAACATCGCCCAGACCGGCCGCAAGCTCGGCATCAACTCGGATGCGCGCTACCGCTTCGAGCGTGGCGTCGATCCGGCCTTCATGCTGCCTGGCCTGGAGCTGGCGACCCGCCTGGTGCAGGATCTGTGCGGCGGCGAGGCGAGCGAGGTCGTGGTGTCCGGCAGCGTGCCGGAGCCGCATCTCACCATCGCTTTCCCGGTCACGGAAGTGAAGCGCCTGGCCGGCATCGATCCGACCGAGGACGAGATCCGCAACGTTTTGACGGCGCTCGGCTTCTCTGTTTCGGGTAGCGCGCCGTCGCTGACCGTTGGCGTGCCGTCCTGGCGGCCGGATGTCCACGGCAAGGCCGATCTGGTCGAGGAAGTCATGCGCATCCTCGGCGTCGACCGCGTGCCCTCGACGCCGCTGCCGAAGTCGGACAACGTCACCAAGCCGGTCCTGACCCTGGCCCAGACCCGCACCCGCCGCGCCAAGCGCGGCCTCGCGGCGCGCGGGATGGTCGAGGCGGTGACATGGTCCTTCGTGGCGAAGCCGGTGGCCGAAGCCTTTGGCGGCGGCAAGCCGGAACTGGCGCTGGCCAATCCGATCGCGGCCGACCTGTCCGACATGCGGCCAAGCCTGCTGCCCGGCCTGCTGCTCGCCGCCCAGCGCAATGCCGATCGCGGCGTCGCCGACTTGGCCCTGTTCGAAGTCGGCCAGATCTTCCGCGGCACCAGGCCGACAGACCAACTGACTGCGGCCACCGGCATCCGTCGCCTGAGCGCGACGGTGAACGGCGCCGGCCGCCACTGGCAGGGCAAGGCGCCGTCGGTTTCGGTGTTCGACGCCAAGGCCGACGCGCTGGCGCTGCTCGACGTGCTCGGCGCGCCGGTGGACAAGTTCCAGATCGTCGCGGGCGCGCCGTCCTGGTTCCATCCCGGCCGCTCCGGCACGATCCAGCTCGGGCCGCAGAACATCATCGGCTGGTTCGGCGAACTGCACCCCTCCGTGCTGGAGGCGCTCGACGTTTCCGGCCCGCTGGTCGGCTTCGAGATCCTGCTCGACGCCATTCCCGTGCCGCGCGCCCGTCCGACCAAGACCAAGCCGCCGCTGGAACTGGTGCCCTACCAGCCGGTAACGCGCGACTTCGCCTTCGTCGTCGATCGCAAGGTCGAAGCGGCGAAGCTGGTCAAGGCGGCGCAGGGCGCCGACAAGGCGCTGATCTCCAGCGTTTCGGTGTTCGACGTGTTCGAGGGCGCGGCGCTCGGCACGGACAAGAAGTCGATCGCCATCGAGGTGACGCTGCGCCCGACGCAGAAGACGCTGACCGACGAAGAGATCGAGGCAGTCGCCGCCAAGATCGTCGCCCAGGTCGGCAAGGCGACGCAGGGCGTCCTGCGTTCCTGACCTGGTTGGATCCAGAAAGCCGTCCGGACGTGGTTCGGGCGGCGAGGGAGGGGCGCGCCGCCCCATGACCGTCAAGACAACCGGGCCGTCCCCCAAATGCAAAAGGCACCGGATCTTCCCGCGGGAAGGATCCGATGCCTGGCATCGTCTGGTAGTCCGCCGCCGCCGGGGGAGGCCGGCGCGGCGGGGAAGCGAGCCTAGTGCAGGCTCACCGCTTCGAGGTCGTTTTCGTGCGCGTTCATGACGACTGCGTCGCGGCTGTCGGAAATCATCAGCGGCGTGCCGCGCGCGTCGAGCAGGGCCCAGAACTTCTGGCCGGCTGCGAGTTCAGGCGCATCGGGGAACAGGTCGCGGATATTCTCGGACTGGACCGCCTTCACATAGGCGATCTGGCCGTTGCCGAGGCCCGCAAGGCTCTCGGGCGAAATGGCGATACGTGCAGACATGATATGTCTCCTCATTGAGAGCGAGAAGGACCGGCGACCTCAGTCGCGAACGCCGATCTCGATCTTGCGCACCACACGCTCCGGCGTGGGCCGGGCGAGATCGATGGCAAGTAGTCCATCTTTCAACTCCGCCGAGATGATCTCGATCCCGTCGGCCAGCACGAAGGTCTTCTGGAACTGTCGTGCCGCGATGCCGCGGTGAAGGTAGATCCGCTCCCGATCATCGGATTGGCGGCCGCGGATGACGAGCTGATTTTCTTCCACGGTGACTTCGAGTGCTTCGCGGCTGAAGCCGGCCACGGCCAGCGTGATCCGCAGGCACTCGTCGCGCGCACCGTTTTTGGTGATCCGCTCGATGTTGTAAGGCGGATATCCGTCGCCCGATGCCTTCGCGACCCGATCGAGAACCCGTTCGATCTCGTCGAATCCCAGAAGCAACGGACTGGAGAACGCGGAAACGCGCGACATCCACAAAGTCCTTTCACTAAGCGACCTTGTAACCGGACCCTCCAAGAGGCATCCGACGGGAACCTTCCCGTGGTCCCAATATGGTTGTGCCGGGCCGGCGCTTCAAGAACGTCGGCAACCGATCCTTCACGGTCCCGTCGCCGCAGCCAGAAGCTGAGGTTTCTCCCACGTTCCCGACCGTTCCGAGCGGAAAAGCGCGTCCAGAACCGCCATGTTCGCCAGCGCATCGTCGAGCCCGTAGAGCCACGGTCCCGTGCCACGCACCGCGCGCGAAAATGCCTCCGCCTGCAGGGCATACTGGTCGACCGGGGGGAAGGTGATGGTCTCGGCCGGCTGGCCCGGGCCGTGCAGGTCGAGCAGGATCCGCGACTTCTCGTCGGTCGGCGCAGAGAACGGCGTCTCCATCTCGATCCGCCCCTCGCTGCCGACGATGCCGACGCGCTGATAGCGGAAGGCCTGGGTCGACAGCGTCGCCGAAAATTGCCGGCCGCCACCAAAATCGGCGAGGATGGAGGTGGTGCGGTCGGTATGCATCGTGGGGTCGCGGTCGATCAGCGCCAGGACGCGCAGCGGCTCGGCGCCGAAGATCAGCCGGGCCGAGGCGATGGCGTAGCAGCCAATGTCCAGAATGGCGCCGCCACCGGTCTCGGGCCGGTTGCGGATGTTGGCCGGGTCGACGTTCAGGAAGGCGAAGAAGGTCTGTACGGCACGGATCGTGCCGATCCGGCCCGCGGCGAGGAGCTTCTGCACCTCCTGCCATTGCGGGTGGTGGCGGATCATGAAGGCCTCGCCGACCAGGATCCCGGCCGGCACGGCCTTCAGCCGCAGCGCGTCGGTGAGATCGAGCCCGATCGGCTTTTCGCACAGGACATGCTTGCCCCGGGCGGCGGCGGCGAGGGTCGTCTCGACATGCAGATGGTTGGGCAGCGCATTGTAGATCGCGTCGATCTCGGGATCGTCGATCAGTTCCTGATACGAGCCATAGGCCTTGGGAATATCGAAGGCGGCGGCGAAGTTCCTGGCATTGTCGAGGCTGCGCGACGCGACGGAGGTGACGCGCGTCGACGGGCTCTTCAGCATCGCCGGCACGACCCGCTGGCGGGCGATGCGGGCGGTGCTCAGAATGCCCCAGCGCACCGGGTCGGTGGCGGGCTCGCCGGGCGGGTTGGGCATGGTGGCGTTCCTCCGTCTGCGCGGCTTCGGGGCGCTGCACCCGCGTCGCTGTGACCTGCGTCATTGCAGAAGTCGACATGCTTCGCTAGGAAAACGCAAACGCTTCCGAAATCTGAGGATTTTTTCTGTCATGACGATCCGCCTGCATCGCGGCGATCTGCCCGATCTCTCGAATTATGGCGCATCGGTCGCGATCGATACCGAGACTCTGGGGCTCAATCCGCATCGCGACCGGCTCTGTGTCGTGCAGTTGTCGCCGGGCGACGGCTCGGCCGATGTCGTGCAGATCGCGCAGGGCCAGCGCGAGGCGCCGAACCTGGTCAAGCTGCTGACCGATCCCGGCGTTACCAAGATCTTCCATTTTGCCCGCTTCGATGTCGCCGTGCTCGGCCATGCCTTCGGCATCACCGTCAATCCGGTCTATTGCACCAAGATCGCCTCGCGCCTGACCCGTACCTATACCGACCGGCACGGCCTGAAGGATCTGGTCAAGGAACTGCTCGACGTCGATCTGTCGAAGCAGCAGCAGAGTTCCGACTGGGCGGCGGAGAAGCTGACGGAGGCGCAGCTTGCCTATGCCGCCTCCGATGTCTTGTATCTGCATGGCCTGAAGACCCGGCTCGACGAACGTCTAGCGCGCGAGAACAGGACGGAGCTGGCCGAGGCCTGCTTCCGCTTCCTGCCGACGCGCGCGGCGCTCGACCTTGCAGGCTGGCCGGAACAGGATATCTTCGCGCATTCCTGAACGCAGGGCGACGTTGCGTCGCGCCTTGGTTTGCGCCGTCGGATATCCATATGGTGTCGCAGGCTCGCTGCGGCGGGGAAGCGATGAAAGAGCGGAGAGTGCATGAGCGCGTCGACTGACCCGACCTGGTCAGCAGGAGGCCCTGGCCGATATGTGGACGCCCGCCCGGGCGTCGACACGCGCTATCGCGCGGCCATGCGCCACAGCCGCTTCGTGCGCATCCTCAAGATCGCCCTGCCCACCGTCAGCGTGCTGGTCGCCGGCGCCTTCTTCGTCTTCACCTATTTCGTGCCGAGCCTGCCGGAGGGCGTCTCGTTCGGCTCGATCGACGTGACCAACAACGCCGTTGTGATGGAAAACCCGCATGTCTCGGGCTTCACCAACAATGGCCGCGCCTATGAGCTCAAGGCCGACCGGGCCGAGCAGTCGCTGAAGGACACCAAGGTCGTCACGCTGCAGAAGATCGGCGCCACCATCGGCATGGACGATGCCGGTGGCACGGCCAAGGTCGTCGCGACCACTGGCACCTATTATGCCGACAAGCAGCGCCTGTACCTCGACAAGGCGATCACGCTGTCGACCTCGACCGGCATTGCCGGCACGCTGCAGAACGCCGACATCGACATGAAGGCCGGCACCATGCGCTCCGACCAGCCGATCGACTTCACCGCCCAGGGAAGCCGTATCCAGGCCAACAGCGTCGAAGTTCAGGATCGCGGCAAGCGCGTTCTGTTCAGAAATGGGGTAAAGGTGACATACTCTGCCCCTGCCGACTCGCCTTCCCCGCAGCCCGCCGCACCTTCGGTGATCGAATGACAAAACTGTCCCACCGCCTCGTCTTTGCACTCGCCTTCCTGCCGATGGCGCTTGGCGCTGTCGAAGCCCGGGCGCAGTCGTCCGCCGATCTGTTCAAGGGTTTCCAGACCGGCCAGAAGGGCCCGGTCAATGTCGAGGCGGATTCGCTCGACGTGGTGGAAAAGGACGGGCAGCGGATCTCGACCTTCACCGGCAACGTCACCGTCACGCGCGGCGACAGCGTGCTGAAGGCCGGCAAGATCTCGATCTTCTCCGCCGGTTCGAAGACGGCGCCCAAGGATGCCAAGGCTGCGGATGCCAAGGCGGGCGACGCGAGTCCTGCGGATGCCAAGGCGACGGACGCGGCCGATGCAAAGCCCGCCGCCAAGGAGGCCTCGCAGCTCGAAGGCAGCCTTCCCGGCGCCGGCAGCTTCACCCGCATCGAGGCGAGCGGCAAGGTCTACGTCAATTCCGGCGCGCAGACGGCAACCGGCGACACCGCCGTCGTCGACATGGTCGGCAAGCTCGTCACGCTTTCGGGCAATGTCGTGCTGAGCCAGGGGCCCAACGTCATCACCGGCAACAAGCTGACCTGGGACATGACCACCGGCCGCGCTCGCGTCGACCAGAAGCCGGGCGCCCGGATTCGCGGCATCTTCACGCCGGGTTCGGCGCCGGGCAAGACGCCCTAGCCGTCGCGTAGCGCCATCGGGCGGCCGTGTCGCGGCGGCCCGATGCGGGGCGTCGCTGGACGCCGGAATCCCGCAGGGATCGTCCCGATGACAACAGCAGCCGGCAGCGCCGGGGCATCGAACGGAGCGCCGGACATTTTTTCGAGCCTATTCAAGCGCCGGGGACCGGCAACGGCCGATCTTGCCGCCATGCGCGCCGCCGAGCCGCAAGTCACCCGCTATGCCCAGGACGCCGGCGGTCCCGGCTGGCTCGTCGCCCATGGCATCGGCAAGAGCTACCGCCGCCGCCGCGTCGTCAATTCGGCCAGTCTCGCCGTGGCGCGGGGCGAGGCGGTCGGCCTGCTCGGCCCCAATGGCGCCGGCAAGACGACGATCTTCTACATGATCACCGGCCTGGTGCAGGCCGATCATGGCCGCATCGAGCTGGACGGCAACGACGTCACCAACCTGCCCATGTATCGCCGCGCGCGCCTCGGCATCGGCTATTTGCCGCAGGAAACCTCGATCTTTCGCGGCATGACGGTCGAGCAGAACATCATGGCCGTGCTCGAGGTTGTCGAGCCCGACCGCCACAAGCGCGAGGAAGAGCTCGATTCGTTGCTGGCGGAGTTCCACATCAGCCATCTGCGCAAGTCGCCGGCCATCGCGCTGTCCGGTGGCGAGCGCCGGCGCTGCGAAATCGCCCGCGCGCTGGCCAGCCGCCCGGCCTTCATGCTGCTCGACGAGCCCTTTGCCGGCATCGATCCGATCGCCGTCGGCGACATTCAGACGCTGGTCCGCCACCTGACCCAGCGCGGCATCGGCGTGCTGATCACCGACCATAATGTGCGCGAGACGCTGGGTCTGATCGACCGCGCCTACATTATCCACGCCGGCGAGGTGCTGATGGAAGGCCGGCCCGAGGATATCGTTGCCAGTCCGGACGTGCGGCGGCTCTATCTCGGAGAGCAGTTTACGCTTTGAAGCCGGCGCGGCTTGCGATACGAATGGATGAACCAAGCAAGTCTTGGGCCACCGGGCGGGAAGGTCCGTGGCCATAGGGCAAAAAGCCTTGGACCACATCCGGGATTCGCTGCCGAAGAATGGCTCTCTCACAAAAACTCCTGCTTCGGCAGAGCCAGTCCCTGGTGATGACACCGCAGCTGATGCAGGCCATCAAGCTGCTCCAGCTTTCCAATCTGGACCTCGTCGCCTATGTCGATGCCGAACTCGAGCGCAATCCGCTGCTCGAGCGCGACGAGCGCGACGACAGCGCCGGCATCGCGTTGCCGGTCGAGGGCGCGTCGGACGCCGCCGAGGATCGCGACATCGCCGGCGATGTTGCCGACGACCGGCCGGACTGGCTGGAGACCCGGCTGGAGGTCTCGCCCGACGCGATCGCCGAGCGGCTCGATACCGACCTCGCCAATGTCTTTCCCGACGACCATGGCGCCCCGGCGGGCGAGGGCGCGGCCATGCCGGCCTCCGATCCCTGGGCGACCCCGTCCGACCGCCATTCGGTCAGCAGCGACGATTACAACCTCGAGGCCTTCGTCGCCGAGGAGAAGTCGCTGGCCGGCGCGCTGGGCGACCAGCTCGGCCTCGCCGTCACCGACCCCGGCCTGCGGCTGATCGGCCAGGCGCTGATCGACGAGGTCGACGAGGCCGGCTACATGCGCGGCAGCCTGGAGGCGGTCGCGACCCGCCTGGGCGCGCCGCTGGCGCTGGTCGAGCAGGTTCTGGCCGTGCTGCAGACCTTCGAGCCGACGGGCGTCTGTGCGCGGGATCTGGCCGATTGCCTGGCCATCCAGCTGCGCGAACGTGGCCGCTACGACCCAGCCATGGCGATTCTGCTCGCCCATCTCGATCTTGTCGCCCGTCGCGATCACGCCGCGCTGAGGCGGCTTTGCGGCGTCGATGACGAGGACCTGGCCGAGATGCTGCGCGAATTGCGCGCCCTCAACCCCAAGCCCGGCAGCGCCTTCGGCTCGGCGCCGATCCATCCCGTGGTGCCGGACGTGGTGGTGCGCGCCGCGCCGGATGGCAGCTGGCGCATCGAGCTCAATACCGACACGCTGCCGCGCGTGCTGGTCAACCAGAGCTACTACGCCAATGTCGCGCGCCATTCGAAGGGCGAGGACCGCACCTATCTGAGCGAGTGCCTGCAGACGGCCAACTGGCTGGTGAAGAGCCTCGACCAGCGGGCCAAGACGATCCTGAAGGTGGCGACCGAGATCGTGCGCCAGCAGGACGCGTTCCTGGCCCAGGGCGTGGCGCATCTGCGGCCACTCAACCTGAAGACCGTGGCCGAGGCGATCGCCATGCACGAATCGACGGTCTCGCGCGTCACCTCGAACAAGTACATGGCGACGCCGCGCGGCGTGTTCGAGCTGAAATATTTCTTCACGGCCTCGATCGCTTCGTCCGAGGGCGGCGAGGCGCACTCGGCCGAGGCGGTCCGCCACCGCATCAAGGCGCTGATCGACGGCGAGACACCGGATGATGTTCTTTCCGACGATACGCTCGTCAAGATGCTGCGTGATTCCGGCATCGACATTGCGCGGCGCACCGTCGCCAAGTACCGCGAAGCGTTGCGGATTCCCTCCTCCGTTCAGCGCCGCCGGGAAAAGCAAGCCCTTCTGGCGACTTAAAGTTTAGGCGTCTGCCCCTTGCCTTGCGGGCGCAGAAGGACCAGCTTCAACACAGGGAGATTGCTTGCCGGGCCGCCTTTCTTGACTTCCCGGCATGCTGTCCCTAGAAGGGCGCGGCGCCAACGGCAGCCGAGGCCTCTGAGCCGGGAGGAAATCGGCTCGAAGTCGGCAGGCCTTGGTGACGCCGGAACGCGACGTGCCCGACGGGGCTGCTTCACGCGATTGCGCGAGGGAGCTTCGGTTCGCAACGACGACCAAGGGGTACGAGAAATCCATGTCTCTGCGCATCTCCGGTAAGAATATCGAAATCAGCGACGCCTACCGCACGCATGTGGAAGGCCGCGTTGGTGACGCGATCGGCAAATATTTCGCCGGCGGCTTCTCGGGCCGTGTCGTCTTGGAGCGTGATGGAACCGGCTATCGCGTTGACTGTGCCCTGCATCTCGACAGTGGAGCGGACCTGCACGCCGAGGGGCGCGGGCACGAGATCTACCCGACCTTTGACCAGGCCGCGGAGCGGATCGAAAAGCAGTTGCGGCGCTACAAGCGCAAGCTGAAGGACCATCATCCGCGCAATGGCGCGCAGGATATCGAGGCCAACTACACCGTGCTGGCGGCAACGCCGGACGAGGACGAGGAACTGGCGGCCGACTACAACCCCATGGTTATCGCCGAGGAAACGAAGGCCCTGCGGACCATGTCGGTGTCCGGCGCCGTGATGGCGATGGATCTGGCACAGTCGCAGGTCGTGGTATTCCGGCATGCCGGGCATGGTGGCGTGAACATCGTCTACCGCCGGCGCGACGGCAATATTGGGTGGATCGACCCGGCCCAGGCCGGCAAAGGGGATTCCGTCGTCAGCTAATTCCGCGTAAACTCGGAATGGAATTTCGGCGCGCTCGGGGAGTGCGCCGAAACGACGGGTCTTGAAGGTTTGAACCGAGGCATTTTTGAACCAAGTCATGGACCTCAGTGATCTCATCAGCCTGGACGCCATCGTCCCGGCCCTGAAAGCCAATGGCAAGAAGCAGGCTCTTCAGGAACTGGCCGAAAAGGCTGCGAAACTGACCGGTCTCGACGAACGGCAGATCTTCGACACCCTGCTGCAACGCGAACGCCTGGGCTCCACCGGCGTCGGCAACGGCATTGCGATTCCGCATGGCAAGCTGCCGCAACTGACGCGGATCCATGGCGTGTTCGCGCGCCTTCCCAAGCCGATCGATTTCGAATCACTCGACGATCAGCCCGTCGATCTGATCTTCCTGCTGCTGGCGCCGGAAAATGCCGGAGCCGATCATTTGAAGGCGCTGGCCCGCATCGCGCGCCTTCTGCGCGAGCCGGGGCTCGCCAACAAGCTGCGCGCCTCCAGCGACCAGTCGGCGCTGTTTGCCGTGCTCACCGAGAGCGCCGCCGCCGCGCCCGTCAGCGCGTCGGGCTGACTTCCGGCGGCGATTACGCCGCGAAGGCTGACGAAACGCAGAAACTCAGGCTAGACTAGCTGCGGCATGGGCATCGGGCGCATGCACGGGGCCTTTGCAATGAAGATCGCGCATCCACTCGTCCTCCTGCTGGTGCTGCTGCTTTCCGGCGCCGGGCTGGGCGCGGCCCAGGCCGGGCCGACGCTGGAAGAGGCGTTTCGCGGCGAGGCGACGGGAGTCGGCCGCTTCAAGAGCCAGTTGGCCGGGGTCGATCGCGGCTTCGTCGTCACCACCAAGGGACGCAGCGCCGGCGGCAAGTTCGTGCTCGACCAGGTCTTCCGCTTCGACAATGGCGCGCTCGACCGCCGCACCTGGCATTTTCGGAAGACCGGCCCCAACACCTATGTCGGCACGCGCGACGATGTCGTCGGCACGGCCAAGGTGGTGGTGGGCGAGGACGCCATCCGCATGTCCTACGACCTGATCACGCGCGGCAGGAATGGCAGCAAGCTGCAGCTGCATTTCGAGGATACGATCCGCCGCACCGGCCGAGACAGCATCGTCAACAAGGGCGTCATCTCGATGCTCGGCATGACGGTCGGCTCGGTCGACGTCGCCTTCCAGCGCCAGAAGAGCCTGCGCAAGCGCAGCCGAGCCGAGGAACTGGCCCGCCAGTAGCTTCCGTCCCGCCTTTCCCTAAGCCAGCGCCATCAGTCCGGCGCGCAGCTGGTCCGCCATGCCCTCGCCGAGCGGCGCCTCGACCTCGGCATGGGTGCGCTGCCAGATCGGCAAAGCGGCGGCCAGTACGGCCCGGCCGGCATCGGTCAGCGCCAGACGGCGGCTGCGCCGGTCTTCCGGGTCCACGGCGGTGTCCAGGAAGCCCTGCCGCTCCAGCGGCTTCAGATTGGCGGTCAGCGTGGTGCGATCCATGGCCAGCAGCGCCGCCACCGCGCCGATCGACGGCGGCTGCGGCCGGTTCAGCGACATCAGCAGCGAGAACTGGCCGCTCGTCAGACCGACCGGCCGCAGCGCCTCGTCGAAGCGGCGCGCCAGGGCGCGGGCGGCTCGCTGGGCGGCCAGGCACAGGCAATGATCGCGGACATGCAGCGTGGTCGAGAAGGGCACGGGGCCGGCGTTTGACATGCCTCTTTTATGTTGATATCAACCTAAGTTGTCAATCGGACAATCCGTCACGAAAACCGTTGTCCACCGGGAGGCGCGCCGAGGCGCCGGAGGCCCCGGCAAGGGAGGACGCGGGAGAGCCCGCCCGGCGGGATGATCAGGAGGAGATCGAACCATGACCTATATCGAGGGATTCGTGGTGGCCGTTCCGGCTGCCAACAAGGAAGCCTATCGCAAGCATGCCGCCGACGCGGCGGCGTTCGTCAAGGAGCATGGCGTCACCCGGATGGTCGAGACCTGGGGCGACGACGTGCCGGACGGCAAGGTCACCGACTTCAAGGGCGCGGTGCAGGCGAAGCCCGACGAAGTCATCGTCTTCTCCTGGTTCGAATACCCGGACCGCGCGACGCGCGATGCCTGCAACCAGAAGATGATGAGCGATCCGCGCATGGAGGCGATGGGCACCTCGATGCCCTTCGACGCCAAGCGGATGATCTTTGGCGGCTTCGAAGCGCTTCTGGAGGATGGCCAGCCCGGCAAGGCCGGCTATGTCGACGGCATCCTGATCGCCGTTCCGGAGGTCAACAGGCAGGCCTATCTCGCGCTCGCCTCGAAGACGGCGCCGATGTTCCGCGAACACGGCGCCACGCGTGTCGTCGAGACCTGGGCCGATGACGTGCCGGATGGCAAGGTCACCGATTTCCGCCGCGCGGTGAAGGCCGCCGACGGCGAGACGGTCGTCTATTCCTGGATCGAATGGCCGAGCAAGGAAGCCCGCAATGCCGGCTGGGAGAAGGTCATGGCCGATCCGCGCATGCGGTTCGACATGCCGTTCGACGGCCAGCGCATGATCTATGGCGGCTTCGCGCCGATCCTCGACCTTTAGGGTCCAGCGGGCCGCGCCGCTTCCCCCCTTCCCGGAGGCGGCGCGCCCGGAAACTAGCGCGGAAAGATCCGCCAGCGATGCGGGCGGAAGGCGATCTGGTTGCCGGCGAGGCGGCTGTGGTCGACGGGCATGTCGATCTCCACGCGATGCTTGTCCGTCCCGACCTCGAGCTCGAGCCGGCGGGCGCCGCCGTGCCGGCGTTCGGTGACGATCGTGCCGGTGATCGCCGGACTGCCATCCTCGACGATCGACACGTCATGCGGCCGGAAGCCGAGCGTGGCGGTGCCCGAGGGCGCGCCGAGGCCGGAGAGGTCGAGCGGCCGGCCGTCCAGTTGCACGGCGCCGTCGACGACGGTGACCGGCAGGAACGAGGACTCGCCGATGAACTCGAACACGAAGGGGCTCGCCGGCGCGTCATAGATCTCGTCCGGCGTGCCGACCTGCTCGATGCGGCCCTTCGACATGACGACGACGCGGTCGGCAAGCTCCAGCGCCTCTTCCTGGTCGTGCGTGACGAAGAAGGTGGTGTGGCCGGTCTGGTCGTGGATCTCGCGCAGCCAGCGGCGCAGATCCTTGCGGACCTGCGCGTCGAGCGCGCCGAAGGGCTCGTCGAGCAGCAGCACGCGCGGCTCGATCGCCAGCGCCCGGGCGAGCGCCACGCGCTGCCGCTGGCCGCCCGAGAGCTGCGAGGGATAGCGCTTGTCGAGGCCGGTGAGTTGGACCAGGTCGAGCAGATGCAGCACGCGCTTGCGGATCTCGGCCTTGGGCGGGCGCTCGCCGCGCGGCCGCACCGTCAGGCCGAAGGCGATGTTCTGGAACACCGTCATGTGGCGGAACAGCGCGTAGTGCTGGAACACGAAGCCGACATTGCGGTCCTGCACCGAAAGGCCCAGCGCATCGTCGCCGCCGAACAGCACGCGGCCGGCGGTCGGCGCGTCGAGACCGGCGAGGATCCTGAGCAGCGTCGTCTTGCCGGAGCCGGACGGTCCCAGCAGCGCCACCAGCTCGCCCGCCTTGACGTCGAGCGAGACGCCATGCAGCGCCGGCGTGTCGCCGAACGCCTTCTGGACGTTCTCGATGGTCACGTCGATCGGCGCGCCAAGCGCCACCGAAGCACCCTTGTCGATCGGGGTGATCGCGTTCATTCCAGTTACCTCAGTGGCGGCGCGTCGCGGCGATCTCGTCGGCATAACGCCATTCCAAGACCGACTTGACGACCAGTGTAAAGAGGGCGAGCAGCGCCAGCAGCGAGGCTACGGCGAATGCGGCCGCGAAATTATACTCGTTGTAGAGAATCTCGACATGCAGCGGCATGGTGTTGGTCAGGCCGCGAATATGGCCGGAAACCACGGAAACCGCGCCGAATTCGCCCATGGCGCGGGCGTTGCACAGCAGCACGCCATAAAGCAGCGCCCATTTGACGTTGGGCAGGGTCACGCGAAAAAATACCTGGAAGCCCGAGGCGCCGAGCGACAGCGCCGCCTCTTCGTCACCGCGGCCCTGTTCCTCCATCAGCGGGATCAGCTCGCGCGCCACGAAGGGGAAGGTGACGAAGATCGAGGCCAGCACGATCCCCGG